>Ga0136560_1000999_pt1 | contig 14465 bp, 10 predicted proteins | sample AntRauMeHopE1497_FD_104925 | JGI IMG/M metagenome (GOLD analysis project Ga0136560, IMG submission 104925) | Saline lake microbial communities from Rauer Islands, Antarctica - Metagenome Hop E1 #497 | ecosystem: Environmental > Aquatic > Non-marine Saline and Alkaline > Saline | place... | reverse complement strand
CCGGGCGGGGGGCTCGTGGGACGCGTCGCGGTCGGCGGGGCGCGGCAGGGCGGCGCCGGGCGCGGGGCAGCACGGCCAGCCGGGGGCTGCCGCGGGGCGCGGGGCGGCGGGGAGAGGCGCCGGGACCGGCGGCGGCGGTTGGCGGTCCCGGGTGCGGGGCGGGGTCGTCGGCGCCTCGCGCCAGGGCGCAGAGGGCGGCATGCGGGCCCCGGGAGCGGACGAGGACGGTGTGAGCGATTTCGCGAAGCAGGAGGCGCCACGCGGCGGGCCCCCGGCGGGCCGAGCGGGAGCCGAGCGGCGGGCCGCCCCGGGGCCGGGGGCCGCGCCGGGGGGCGCTGCGCTGGGCGGGCCGTCCCGTCACGCCGCAGGCGGCGGTCGCTCGGCGAGCGGAGGCGGAGACGGGGGCGGATGGCGCAGCGTGGCTCACTGACTGACGCCGGGCGCCACGCCGCAAGCGACCGCGACGTTCGGCCGCGCGCCGCCGAAGCCCCGTTGGGGATGTGCAGCCGTGGACGCGCCGTTGAAGTCTGGGCTAAGGCGGCAGGGTTGAGCGCGCAGGGCCGCGCGCGCGCACGCACGGAAGCCAACAGAGCGACCGCTCCGCCCGGGCTCGCGTCCGGCGCACTCCGCGAAGAGCCCCCCGCCGGACCGCTGCATCTGTACGCATTGATCCGCCGGCGTTGTCTGCGGGCGAAGCTCGGCCGATTGGGTCTCGCCGCCCCTCGTGGTGTTCCGTCGACAATGCCCCGGCCGGCCCTGCTCTCCGCGGTCCTTGCCGCGGCACGGCTCGGCCTCGGCGTGGTGTACCCGGTGGTGGGATCGTACCGCGCCCTGATGTCCAAGAGCAAGAAGGACCAGCGCAGGTGGCTGGCCGTGTGGCTGTGCCTCGCTGCCGTTGCTGCCTCGGACGCCACACCCGTGGCGAGGGCGCCCATGTACGACGAGGCACGGCTGCTCCTGCTGCTGTGGCTGCTACTCCCACAGTTTTCGGTGAGCCGGCCGTGCTGTCACGCCGGCCATTTTGGGCGCGGCGCACGCTTCCACCCGGAGCCGCCCGCTCGCCGCTTGCCGCACGCAGGGCGCCGATGTCGTTTACGAGACGCTGCTGCGCCCCGCTCTCGAGGCCCACGAGGAGCGCATCGGCGCGGCCGTCGCCGGGGCCGAAGCGGCAGTGGGCCGCGTGGGCTCGGCCGTCGCCTCTGCGGCGTCCCAGGCTGCCGCCACTCAAGGGGCGGGGGCGCTCGCCGCTGCGTCCGGGGCGCTCGCAAGCCTTGCCGGAGCGACGGGCGCGTCGGGGGCCCGGTCCTCCGACCCGCCGCCTTCCTGACCCCGCGCCGCGCGGCTGCACGGCACGCATCCGCCACGGCCGAGGCATGGGGCTGCGCGTGGAGCGGACACGCTTGCCTGCTGCTCAGGCGGCCGGCGGCGTGGCTGCGCGGCGCGATTCGTTGGCCGCGGCCAGGGGCCCCGCGGGGGGCCGCGGGTCGAGCGTCGCCGGCCGAGGCGTGTGAGCGGGTGTTGCTGTGTCTGTGCGGGCAGATGCGTGAGCGCGCTGCACAGACGACAGTACCGCTGGCAAGCCGGTCATGGGCCAATACGCGCTGCCACAGCGCACAGCGCGGCCGCGCTCACGCTTCGCCCGCCGCGGGCTTGACGCGCTTCGCGGACGACTCTGCGAAGCCGCCCGTGGACCCGAAGCCGCCGGCGTTCCTCTCGCTCGCCTCCAGGTCCTCCACCTCCTCCACCGCCGGCGTGGCGATGCGCTCCAGGACGAGCTGTGCGATCCGGTCGCCCGCGCTCACGGCAAAGTCCGTGTCCGACAGGTTGAACAGGATCACGCCTACGTTGCCCCTGTAGTCTGCGTCGATGACTCCGGCCCCGACGTCGATGCTGTGCTTCCATGCCAGGCCTGACCTCGGCGCCACGCGCCCGTAGCATCCGTCAGGGATGGCCATGGCAAGGTCCGTCTTGATCAGCGCCTTACCTCTCGCAGGGATGACGCCGGCGTGCGCTGCAGCGAGGTCGTAGCCCGCCGCGGCCGCGCTCCCGCGGACCGGCAGCACCGCCGCCTCCGACAGGCGCTTGACCAGCAGAGGGGGGAAGGCGGCCGCTGCTGTGGATGCTGCCATTCTCGGGTGCTGAGTGCCCGGCGGCGGCGGGCAGGGGGGCAGAGTCGGCGGACTGCTTGTTTTTGAACCGCGCTGCAGGCCCGCCGTCCCCTGGCGCTCCGGGGTTGGCTCCAGGCACACCGTGGCGGCACCATGTGAGCGTACCACGTCGCATGGCTCGGACATTGTGGCGGCGCGTGTCTCGCGCAGGCGGGCTCGCGCGCCCGTGAAGGGCAGCGGCAAGGGCAACGAGCGTCGCGGGCCCCGCGCTCGCTCGCGGCGGGTCACTGGTCGAGGAAGGAGAGGGAGACGTTGAGGGAGGCGCTGTCCGCGCCGTCGCGCTCGCCGCCAGAGCCGCCGGCGCCGCCCGGCCCGTCGTCGGCCAGCGTGAAGCCGCCGCCGATGCCGCCGCCGATGCCGATGCCTCCCATGAGTCCGCTCTGCCCGTCGTCACCGATGCCGGGGAGGCCGGTGAGGCCGCCCGTGTCCATCCCCATGCCACCGTGGAGCAGGTTGGGCGCGAGGCCCGTCCCCGCCGAGGCGTCGTCGTCGTCGCCCGAGCCGTCGAGGCCCGAGCCCAGGGCCCGGGCGAGGGAGGCCTCCCCGTCGGCCGCCAGCAGGGAGGAGCGGGAGGAGGAGGCCGCTGAGCCGGATGCGGCGTCGGTGGGGGCCGCGCCGGCCCGTGTCGGCTGGTCGGGCGTGAGGCCGGAGTGGTGGTGCTGGTCGTCGAGGGAGACGCCCATGCGGATGCCGAGCGACGGGGGGAGGGCCGACGAGGAGGAGGAGGAGGAGGAGGAGGAGGGTGGGGCGCCCCCGGATCGGTACGCGGCGCGACTGCCGCCGCCTCGAACCGGCGGCGAGGCTCCCGGCGTGAGCCGAGCCTGGGGCGACGCGGCGGCGGTGCGTGGGCCGCGCGCGGCACGGGACGATGCGGCGGGCGTTGAGGCCGGCGCGGGGGCGGCGGAGAGCGCGGCGGACGGCTTGGCGGCTTGGCGGCGGGCGGGGGACGGGGAGGGGGAGGTCTTGGCGTCCTTGCTAGCCCATGTGGCCGCCTGGGGCAGGGCGCTCGCCGGCCCCTGCGGCACCCTGTCGCCGGCCGCGGCGGCGCGGGAGCGTCGCGACGACCGGGCGGACGGGGCGGCGGGGGCGGACGGCGGGGCGGACGACGGAGCGGCCGACGACGGGGCCCCGCTCCCGGCAGGGCGTGAGGAGGAGGAGGAGGAGGAGGACGACGACGACGACGACGAGGAGGCGGCACCACCCCCGCGGGAGGCGGCGGCAGACTGCGGCGCGGTGGGGGCCGCGGCGGGGCGGGCGCGCGACGCCCCGGCGGTCCTGGGCGGGGACCCGGGGCCGGCCCTGACGGCCGGGCTGGGTCCCGCGGACCGCACGGCCGGGCCGGAGCGGCGGGGCTCAGGCGCCGATGGCGCCGCGGCGGCTCGCGGGAGGCCGAGGGATCCGCCCCGCTGGGCGGGGGGCGACGCGGCGCGGCGCTGCGCCGGCTGCTGCTGCGGCCGCTGCGCCCTGGCCGAGGCTCGGGGCGGCTGCGCCGACGAGGCGTCGGCCTTGCGGCGGGCGTCTGCGGCGGCGGCGGCGTCGGCCGCGGCCTTGCGCGCCTTGGGTGCCGGCCTTGCGTCAGCGGCGGCCTTGGCGTCGGCGGCTGCCCGGGCTTCCTCCTCGGCGAGCCTCTCCTCCTCGGCCAGGACCCGGAGGCGCTCCCTGGCGAGCTCCTCCTCGACTCGCTCGCGCTTGCGGGCCTCGGCGGCGGCCTCGTCCCTGTGCCGCTGCCGCGCCGCCTCCTCCCTCTCCGTGCGCTCCTCCTCCTTCCGCCGCTCCTCCTCCTGCCTCGCTCGCTTCTGCTCGTCGGCGTTGCGCCTCGCTCGCTCCTGCTTGAGCCGCCTGGCCGCCTCCTTCTCCTCCCGGTGCCGCTGCCTCTCCCGCTCCGCCGCCTCCTCCTCGTCCCACTCCTGGAGGATCCGCCGCGACAGCGACGACGTCTTGGCCGCCTCCCGCATCTCGATGGCGTAATCGGCGATCTTGATGAGCAGGGCCGCCGCCACGGCGTTCTCCAGGTGCGTCTGCACGCCGCGGCTGACGTCCTCGTGGCGCTGGTCGGCCAGGGCGTCACCGATGGCGTGCAGCTCCTGCCGCGCCGAGACGACGACGGTGTGGGACCAGGCGAGGAACATGGGCACGAGGGCGAGGGCGTCGCCGCCGTCGAGGAACCAGAAGCGGTCGGAGTCGCCCTTGGCGAAGCGAACCCACGTGAGGTGCCCGTCGTTGGAGATGATGGGCCACACGCCGTCGCGCCAGAGGTTGCACCCCACCATGCCGCGGAGGGAGAGCCACAGGGGCTGGCTGTCGATGACGTCGCACACCTCGGCGGCGGACAGCTTGGCCACCGAGGCTCGCTGCGACGTGCGCAGGCCCGCCCACGCGGTGGCCCACATCAGGGGGTCCTGCGTGAGAGCGCGGAGGACCTTGGCAGCGGGGTTCCCGGCCTCGGACGACGCGGCGGTGAGGCCGTTGCTCGAGGGCCAGCGGCCGGCGCCGCGGGCGAGGGAGCCGTCGGGGCCGAGCATGTCAAAGGCCGCCAGGGCGCTCGCCACGGGGGCCGCGGCGTCGGGCTTGCAGTCCGGGTCCGACGGCCCGGCGACGCCGTCCGCCGACGCCCCCGCGGACCCCGCCGGCCCGGCGCCCCCGCCACCGCCCGACGACCCGGCGCCGCCCCCGGCCCCTGCCGCCCCTGCGGTCGAGGCCGCGTCGCCGTCGGCTCCCCCCGCGTCGTCCATGATCGTCACCGACGGCCCGGCCGTGCGGCAGTAGCGCCCCACCCAGCCCTGGCCCCACCACCACTCCGGGTCGCCGTCCCCCGCCACCGCGGCGACGGAGCTGCGGGCGGAGGAGACAGTGAGCTGCTCCCGGTCGCGGACGAGCAGGCGGGCGCGGACGCGATCCTCGCGGCGGCGGCGGCGCGCGGCCCTGGGCTCGGCGCCGTCCTCGTCGGCCGCCCCGGACGGGGCTCTGCCGGGGACCGGGTTGGCGTCGCTCGCGCGGCGGCGGCGGCTGCTGCTGCTGCTGCCCCCGGCCGAGGACGTGGTCGAGGCGGCGCCGTCGTCGTCGTCGTCCGAGGAGGGCGTCGCGGCCGTGGCGACGGCGGCGGCCGAGGCGGCGGTCGCGCGGGCGAGCGCCCTCTCCCCGACCACGGCCGCCTCCTCGGTGCCCGCCGACGCGAGGCGCAGCGCCCGCAGCGCGGCGCCGACGCTGGAGCGAAGGAGCTCGGCGTGCGAAGGCACGGCGGGGGCCGAGGCGGCGAGGCCGCCGGACGCGCCCTGCCCGGACGCGTCGCCGGGCGGGCCCGAGGCCCCCGCTGCGGCGGCGGCGGCCGCGGCGGCGGCGGCTGCCGGCGTGAGCCCCGCGGCCTCGGCGGCGGCGGCCGCCGACGCGGCGGCGACGGGCCCCGACGCCTGCAGCAGCGACCGGTGGTCCTCCTGCAGCCGCCGCGCCTTGTGCCGCTGCTGCTTGGCGAGGCGCAGGGCCTTCTTGAGGTTCGCGGCGAAGACCGTCTCCTTCCCGGCGTCCTCCTCGTCCTTGCGGATGGCCTCCGAGAGGGCGCGCTCGTCGGCCCCGGCGAGGTCGGGGGGCGGGGGCAGGAAGTACTCGATGTCGTACTGCCGCTGGACCTCGGGGCAGTGGATGACGGGGGGCGGCTTGTCGGCGTCGGCGAGCTTGTCGAAGAACATGGCGACGGCGGGGGACATCCAGACGTCGCGCATCCGGTCCACCGCGTCGCTGATCGTCACGTCGGTGGCCTTGTGGTGCTGCAGCGCGGAGATGACCTCCTCGTCCTCCCCGTCCGCCTCGGCGCCCAGCAGCTCCTCGAGGGCGTCGCCCATGACCTTCTGCATGAAGGGCTGCCGCGGCTTGCGCTTGCCGTCGGCGGGCGCCTCCAGCACCGCCTCCTGCTCGCAGGCCTCGAACACGCACATGGTGACCGTGTCCACCAGCACGTCGCGCTGCAGGCGCGTCTGGAGCACGAGCGCGGTGGCGTACCGGAGCACGAGCGCGCGCTTCTCCACGCGGCTCAGGCGGCTGTAGAGCGGGCACTTGGAGGACAGGTGGGTGGGGTCCTTGAGCAGGATGCGGTCCAGGATGATGTGGATCCCCTCCTTGATCAGAAGCCACGTCTTGGGGCCGCTCCACTCGAGCTGCGGCAGCTGCGGGGGAGCGGGGAGGGGAGGCGAAAGGCGCGAGCGAGTCGCGTGCGGAGCGGGAACCGCGGGCAGCGGTGGCTTGCGGGGCGCAGGTCGGTCGGGATCGGCAGCAAGCCGCGAGCCCGAGCGTGGCGGGCGGGCGGTCCTCAAGGGCGGGCGGGGGGAGGCAGCGAGGATGCGGCCCGCGCCGCCGCCGCGGCCCCCCGAAGCAGGGGCCGCCGGACCGGCGAGCGCGCAGCGCTGCGGTACCCCACAGCACCCCGGGGCAGACCGCCGGCCGGCAGCCACGGGAACTAAGGCCGAGCGGGGCCGGGCGGGCTGGCCGAGCCCCCGATCGCTGGCAAAGGCAAAGCGACGACGAGGACGCGCGGGCCGGACGCTCGGGCCGCCTCAGCCGGCCGGACCGCGAAAGCCGGCATGCACGTCCTGCACGGCCGGCCCGGGGCCGATCGGCGGGCGCCGTGTCGGGCGCCGCGGAGGGAGAAGAGGCGGCGCCGCCCGAGGTGACCCCGTCTGCCGCCCTGGTCCACTCCCCAACGCGGCCCCCTTCCCCCGCTTCGCGCAAAGACCCCGCAGCACGCCAGGGCACTGCAACCGTCACCGGCCCGCGGCTGCACCGCCGAGCGAGTATCCTCACCTGCCCGACCTCGAACTGGGGCAGAATCGAAGGCTTGGGCGTGCCGGCGCCGGCACTCGCCCCTCCCGGAAACGGGAACTCGCCCTGGTCCTGCTCCAGCAGGGCAGCCATCAGGTCGCTGGCGGCCGTTCCCAGCCCGCGCGAGCCTGTGGGCGCCCCCGCCGGGCGGCCGGCGGCCGTGCCAGACCCCGGCGTGGGGCTCTGCCGGATGTGTGGCCGGCGGCCCTGTCTACGCCCACACGGGCACGTGGGGCGGTTGTGCGGGTGCGGTGTGTGTGTGCCAGGGTGCGGTGTGTGTGTGCCAGGGTCTCTCGGCGCAGTCTCGCGGCTGCCGGGTGTTTCTGGGCCCGCCGCGCAAGGGTCCGGCCGGCACGAGCGTGACCCCGCCGCGCCAGCACGGCCGCACAAGACAGGCCTCCGTCGACAATGCTGCTCCTGCCGTCCTCGGGCCGGGCGCGCCCGCTCGCCGCTCGCCGGTCAGACGTAGACTCTGAGGACGCTGACGATGCGCTTGCGGCAGAGGAAGCAGTGCCCGTACCGCGCGCGGACGGCGTTGGCGCACTGCTCGCACGCCGAATGGCCGCAGTCCACGAAGACGGCGTCCTTGGGGCGGTCGAGGCAGACCGGGCACAGGCCGGCCGGGCTGTCGTCGCCGCCCTCCGGGCCCGGCGCGCGGGCCGCCGCCTCAGCTCGGGCCAGGGCGCCGGCGTCCGACTTGGCGTCGTGCTCCTCGGGAAGGCTGGGCGCGGCGGCACGGGGCGGGGCGTCAGCGTCGGCCGGCCGGGCCGCGTCGTCCCTCGAGGCGACGAGGCGGGCGACGCCGGCGACGCGCGCGTCGATGCCCCTGCCGACCCCGCCGGCGATGGCGTCCTCGCGCTCGCAGGCTAGCTGGTACGCGCGGAGGGCGACGGCTGCGCGGGCCGTGAAGCAGCCGACGACGAGGTCCGCGATGAAGAAGAAGAACACCGCGAGCAGGATGAACGAGTCCTCCGCCTGCTCCGCGGTCCGGGTGAGGACCGTGGAGAGCACGAAAATCACCACAAACGCAAACAGCACGCCCCAGACCACCAGCGCGTGGAACAGCAGCGGCGCCCACGACGCCCGCACGGCGCCTGCAGCACCCACCAGGGCGATGACTGCGAGCAGGCCGTTGAGGCCCGCGGAGAGCCTCGCGATGCCGCCGCGCGTGAAGCCGAGCGGCAGGCTCGCGAGGCACGTCGCAAACTCCACGACGGTGGCCACCACCGCCCAGTTGCGGAACCTCCGGGCGTTCGGCGTCATCCACCCCGTCGCCCTTCCGTTCAGAGAGGGCGGGAGGAACCGCGGGACGATGAACGCGTACCGCCCCTGCTCGGCGAGCCCCACGTCGTGGTGAAGCCGCTCCCGCCTCGGGCCACCCTGGGCCGCGGGGTCGACGCGTGCCATTGCCGCCTGCGGATGCGACCCTGCGCGGGCGGGGGAACGGAACGACCGCACGGGCGGATCGGCTGCGCCTCGCGCCGGACAACGCACGAGCGCCCGGGGCGCCAGCACCACCCAAGGCCTGAGTGCACGGCGGAAGCCAACCGTGCATTGGCGATCGTTCCGAGCCGGTCCTCACCGCTCACCGCCCTTCGGGCCGCGATACAGGTGTTCGCAGGCTGGCAGGGCAAGTCCCCGGAACCTTCCGGCAGGGCAAGTCCCGCACCACGCCCGGCCCGCGCGATCGGCTGCCGCCCCTCGCTCCCGTACCGCCACGCCGGACCCGAGCGCCTCGGCGGGCAATGCCTCAGGTCGCGGTGAGGGTCTGGCGCCCGCGGGCGGCCATCGCCGACGGGCACAGCTTCCTGGTCGGCCACACGCCGCAGGGCGTCTCGGGCATCATCGGGTACGTCCCTGTTTCTGTGGCGGGCGATGGGGAGGCGGACCGTGGGCCAGACCCGGACAAAACGACGACCGTCTGGGAGGTCCGCTGCTCCATCGAGACGTTGCGGGCAACGTCCGCGCTGGGGAGCATCCGCAGGCGGAACCCTCTGCACACCGAGATCGTTGGGATGTGCAACGACCTGTCTGCCGCGGGCAGGCCGCCGCCGGCTCGCGCCGTGCGATACCTTTTCGCGCGGTCGGCATCCGCCCGGGCGGCGTGCGCCCGCGACGACACCGGCGACGACGGAGCCCGGACAAGGAACCTGCGTCGCCGCGGCTTGCCCGTGGCTCGCTCGGCTGGAGCGTCGGCCGGGGCGACGCCCGCGTCCCCTTTGGTAGGTTTTGGCGACGACGACGACGCGAGCGGGGCCTCTGACGGCACCGGCGCGGCAGAGGAGCGCGGCACCGCGGCGGCCGCAGCGGACGATAGCAGCACCGGCTCCGGCCCTCCCGAGGCGGTGGCCGGGGAGGCGGAGGAGCGGGAGGCGCCGGCCGCGGCCGTGGTCTTCCGCGACGCCGCCACGAGCGCGCTCTGCATCCTACTCGTGCCCACCGTGTGTGCCGCCGCGCCGGGGGGCGGCCCGTAGGCGTCGGAGCGCGGCACGACGGGCGACCGCCTCGAGCGCGCCGCGCCGCGGCACGCCGCTCCACGAAACACCGGCCAGCTCCCGTGCCCGAACCTTCGGCCTGTGCCGTGTGCCGCGACGGTCGCCCCACCCGTGCCGTGAGACCGCGCTTCGGTGACCGAGCGCACGAGACCGCCGCCGATCGGATCAGAAAGCCGCCCGCCGAAGCCTAGCGCTGCAAACACTCGTGATGGGCCTGCGAACCGGCGAGCGTGGGACGGAAGCGCCGGTGCGGCCAAGCCGGGAAGGGGAGCGAGGCAGCGCTGCCTCTGCTGGCGGACGCCACACGCCACACGCCACCATGGCCGCGTCAGGGGAGAAGCTCGTCCGATATGTCGCGATCGCCAGGCTGTCGGACAAGGTGGTCACCTGCTCGCACGCTGCGGACTCCAACGGGGCGGGCTTCGATGCGCGAGTCCAAGCCGTCCTGGAGCACGGCAAGTGGGGCTCCGTGAAGTCCCACCTTCTTATCAGGGTGAGGCGTTGATGCCCAGCTTTAGCGCGCGGAGGGCTCAGGGTCGGGCGGCGCCGGCCCGGGGCCAGACGGCCCTGTGCTTCCGGCACGGTTGTTCCGGGCGGGCGTTGCGGCGCCTCGCCCCGTCGGTAGCTCCCGAGCGGCGCCACGTCCGGCCCCGCGGTCCGATGCATTCCCGCTGCTGCGCCTGCCTGCCTCCGGGGCATCCGGCGCCTCGGCGCTCACCAAAAAAAAACGTCTGATCTCGCCGCCGCAGGACGGGGCCAACGCGATGCACCTCCTCGTGGGCAAGGACAAGAGGGTGTACTTTGCGATCACCACCCAGGACTACCCGCAGCGGTTCATCTCCCCGACAGGCGCCGATGCGGACGCCGGCACGCTGCTGGGCGAGGTTCGCGGGATGGCTGAGAGCGCCGAGTTCGCCGACAGGACGCTGTCCTGCGGGCCGCAGGGGCTCGGGCGTGTGGGCAAGTCGAAGCTCCGGGTGCTGACGGACAAGTACAACCGGCTGGAGGACATGGATGCCGTGACGCGGGTGAAGGGGAAGCTGGACGAGGTCAAGGGCGTCATGGCCGACAACATCGACGCCGCCCTCAAGAGCCTCGACGCGGCCAAGGCGGCCGACGCGGACGCCAGTGAGCTGCGCATGTCGGCGGACAAGTTCAAGCGGAGCTCGGCGTCGGTGGAGCGGACGATGCGCTGCCGGTCGTACAAGTGGGCGGCGCTCGTGGTGCTGCTCGTCGCCGGCGTGCTCGCGGCCATCATCATCCCCATCGCCACCAGCAGCTGAGGTGGGGGGCAGGGGCTGCCCGGCGGGAGGCCACGGCCGGGCGGCGCCTCGGCAGGCGGTGGTGAGTGTGGCTGGGGAATGCGTGGCCGTCTGGCACAAGGGTGAGCGCGGCAGCCGCGATGGCCGGGCCGCGGTGTATCTTTCAGCCGGGCGTTGTGGGTGGTTTGCGTGACTGGTGCGTGGCCGGCGGGCGTGGCCTCCGGCCCAGGCAACGGCGTTCGAGCGCCCCGGAACACGCGAGAAAGCTGGCCCGCGGCCGGTCAGGCGGTGTCGTTGACGGCGAGGAGGGGCGACGTGCCGTCCAGGTCCGTGCCGTCGTCCTTGCCGCGCATCCGCTTGACGGTCCGGACCTCGAGGAGGGAGAGGACGAGGACGCCGGCGGCGGCGGCGGCCGCCATCGCGAGGAGGAGCCACTCGGCGCAGGAGTAGGCCCAGGACCGGCCGAGCTCCCCCGCCAGGTGCGCGCACAGGCCGCGCACGGCCCCGCCGGTGCCGACTGCCGGCCCGGGCTGGAGCTGCGACACCGCCAGCGGGAAGAGGGCGAGGCCGATGTTCTGCACCGCCGTGGCCACGCCGTAGCTGGTGCCCCTGGCGCCGGGCGGGACGAGGAGGGGGACGAGGGACCAGTTGCAGGAGGCGAAGAGGGCGTAGGCGGCTCCCAGGAGGCAGTGCACCAGCTCCACCGGCACGGCCCACAGCTCGGGGATGCCGAGCAGCGCGTGGCTGCCCGCCGCCACGAGCATGCCGGCGAGCATGAAGGGCCAGCGGCGGCCCGCTCGGTCCACCAGCACGCCCACGCCGGGCGCCACGAGGGCGCTGACGAGGTAGATGATGCCCAGGGTGAGGCCGCGGCGCTGCCGGCTGTTGGCGCCGGGCTGGCGGATCCCCCAGCGGAAGGTGAGATAGTCGGTGGCGACGTTGTTGTAGCTGCTCACGCTCGCTGCCCCGATCACGAAGACGAGGCTGAGCACCCAGAAGGCGGGCGTGAAGGACGCCACCGACGCCAGCGACGACGTCACCACTCCGCACGCGCCGCCGCCGCTACCCGCCCTGGCCGCCCGCTCGCGCTCCGCCTCGGGTCCGCTGGGGTCCGCCAGGGCGGCCTCCGCGTCGGCCTCCGCCTCCTCGGCGTGCCGCCACGAGTCGAGCCAGGCGAGGCCCAGCGCCGCGAGGGAGCTGAGGCCGCAGAGGCCGGCGGAGAGCCAGTAGGCGTTGGCCGGGTCGGCGAACAGCGGCGTCACGCCGTCGTTCAGGACCGAGCACCCTCGCCCGAAGCCCACGATGATGGCCAGCGCCGTGCCGAGCTGCGACCCGGCGAACCAGCGGGCGACGAGGTAGTTGTTCACCACGGTGAGGACCTCGCCGCCGAGGCCGAACACCACGCGGCCACCGAGCATCAAGTCCCACGACGTGGCCTGCGCGCCCGCGGCGAAAAGGATCTGCCCGGCGAGCTGGGTCACCGACAGGGTCACGAGCATCAACCTCGGCGAGACACGGTCCGTCATGAGGCCCTGCGGGGAACGCGAGGCGAGGCTCGGCAGCGCGGCACGGTCGAGGCCTCGCGGTCCGCAGCGGGGGCATCTCGTGTCCGCCTTTGCGTGAGACTCACGCCGAGGAGCGGAAGCACAGTGTTCGGGATGCTGTACACCGTGTAAAGCAGCGCGTACGTCTCGTCAAACGTGGTTGAAGGTGACAGCCCCTTGTCCTGCATCAGCTCCCGCAGCTGCGGGTTGGACGCCGCGGGGTTGTCGAACGCGGCGTAAGGCCCCAGCAGCACCAGGCAGCTGAGGGCGAGGGCGACCCACCGCCATTCCTGCCACGTCTTCCGCGGCATTGTTGCCGTGTGACGTGGTTGGCGGCCAGGCGGCGTCCCGTGGCACGGGCGGCGTCGATTCCGGATGCTCGGGTCGAAGGCTCGGTTTGATGCGCTGACAGCGTATGGGGAAGGACTGGACGGGCCGGAGCCGGCGAGGTGTGCAAGTCTCCCTCGGGCCTGGCACCCCAGCGCTCTGCCCCCGCCAGGCTCGCCCACCCGGACCCGGCCTGGTTCCATCGGCATCCTCCTGCTACTAACGCACGTCTGGTGTCGGGTGGTGCGCGCACGGAGCGCGAGTACGAGCCGGAAAGCTTGTTGGCCTGACCTGCGCAGGCACCAGAGCCTGTGCGCGCCACGCATGCACTTGCATCCCACTCATGGATCATGCGGCGTAGAGTTGTGCCGCTCCCGCGCGGCCGGCCGGGCGGGGCGCGCGGCCCGGAAGCCGTGGCTCTGGGCCCGCTGCCGGCCGCCCAGGGGTGGCGACGGTGCGCCAACAGGCGCGGGCGTACGGATCCGAGTGGGGTGCTAGGGCCTCGGGGGCATGCCCCGCCGCGCCGCCGGTCGTGCCGGGAGGCGTTGTGGCGGGGGTCCCGTCACAGGCCCGAGCGCGACGAAAGGGGGCGCCTGCCAACGCCCCCTCGCACTGGCTGAGGTGCCTGCGGGTCGGCCTCAGCGGCCGGCTCGCGGCGGGTCATCACCCGCGTCGGCGTCCCTGCTGGTTCAGGCCGCCTTGGGCCAGGAACCGGGGACGGCTCCGGACGTGGCGAACTCCGCAATCTGGCGCGCGAGCGCCGCCTTGTCCGGGAATGCGCCGCTTGCGAGCTTGGAGTACACCAGGCGCCCGTCAACGACGACCTCGAACGACGACGACCGGCCGACGGAGGTGGTCGGCGAACTCGCGAACGCTGACGCACCAGCCGAGGCGTCGGCAAGGCGCGAGATCTCGGCAGCGAGAGCCCGCGCCTTGGGGGCGTACCCTCACATGCCGCTGCGGGTGATTTGGCAGGGACGCCGGGGTTCGATCTTCGTCACCGCCGGGGCGCCGGGCAGCTTCAATGCCCGCGTTCGCGGGCGAGCGGTTCGTCGCGCGCCTGCGCCGGCGGCTCACCAGTACTCGATCGTCACGTTTACGCGCTTCACTGCCGATGCCATGGGTGCGTGGGCCGGGAAAGGAGTGTGGGCGGCACCGAGGGCCGCAAAATTCCGGGGCAGAGGCGTGGGGCTCGATCTCGTCGACGAGTCCTCGGCGAGCCAGGGACGGGCTTCGCGCGCGCTCTCGCGGCACGCACCTGAGCGCGCGCGGGTCATCCCATCCAGCGCTTGCGGTAGCGGAGGCGGAGGAGGTCGACGACCTCCTCGATGGCCACCAGGGCCTTGTCCAGGTCCTCGCGCGTGTGCCCGGCGCTGATGCAGAACCGCGCTCGGGACTCCATCAGGGACGTGGCCGGGAACCCCACGACGACGACGGCCAGGTTCCGGGCGAAGCATTCACGGGAGAACGTGGTCGTCTTGCCGGGATTGTAGAGCATCAGCGGCACGACGGGGGAGTCCTTGTCGCCCCAGGCCTCGCAGCCCATGTCCTCGAGGCGGGCGCGGAAGTAGTTCGCGTTGTCCTTGATGGCGCGGAGCTTCTTGGCGCCGGTGTCGGTGCCGTCGGCGCCCTCGATGATGGCAAAGGCCCTAGCGATCTGCGCGGTGACGACGGGGGACATGCCGGAGCCGTAGACGGAGCCGGAGGAGTTCTCGCGCAGGTACTCGATGAGCGCGGCCGACCCGGCGATGTAGCCGCCCATGGCCCCGTAGCTCTTGGTGAAGGTGCCCATGAGGACGTCGACGTCAGCCGGGTCCACGCCGCAGTGCTCGCAGGCGCCGCGGCCGGTCTCGCCGAGGG
>Ga0136560_1000998_pt1 | contig 14471 bp, 18 predicted proteins | sample AntRauMeHopE1497_FD_104925 | JGI IMG/M metagenome (GOLD analysis project Ga0136560, IMG submission 104925) | Saline lake microbial communities from Rauer Islands, Antarctica - Metagenome Hop E1 #497 | ecosystem: Environmental > Aquatic > Non-marine Saline and Alkaline > Saline | place... | reverse complement strand
GTTTCCCCGTGCGCCGAGTGCCTCTCCTAACGGACCCTGGCCCGGCCTGGTGGAAAGTCTCCATGGTCGATTGATTCGAGTCCGGAGGTGATTGGATTGTCGTTGCTTGCTATTATACTTCATTTTACATGTACACAATGTATCAAACATGTAACCGCGCCTTGTCTAGATCGGCGTACGCATAACGAGTCTCCGCTCGGCTCCACAACCAGCGATGGCACGTCTATGTTGTGGGGTCAAATGAAGTTAGCATCTATGTGCGACACAGTGGTGCGTGACTCAGTACTTAGATCAGAAGCAGAATCAAGCATTCTTCAAATCACGGCACAACCAGCTAAATGATTTATGTCGCAATCCAACGTAAGCTATACACTTTCATTCTGTCAGCAAAACGGTAAGTCCAACCCGACGCCCCCCCCCCCCCCTTCGTAGTCAGTGACAACTAATCACTGCAACTGCCACCCAGCAGTGCTGGAAGTGCCGCATGCCTGCAAAGTCACAGGAGCCCCAGCCTCAGGGCCTGAAGCCCCAATGGCCGACTCGGCATAACCGAGGCACATCCCTGGGCACTCCGTCTGCTGCAGCTGCTGCTTACTGGCATCGAACACCCAGTGGTCAGCTTTATGCACCTTTGTGTCGTTGCCCTGGCACTCGTGCATGTGGATGGGTGTCCCGGCTGTGCACACGGTGTTCTCGAGATTCAAGCAGCTGCTGTCAGCAGCATTCTCAATCTGACCGTTTCCGAGGCTGTCCGTTCCCACGGTCCAGGCATCATTGGGCGCGTAGCATGACCCGGCTGGGACAACAGACACCTGCCCTGCGCCCACGGTCTCAAGGCAAACGCCCCCCTTGCTTGAGCTCCTGACGAGTTTCTTTGCCCCGGCCGGCATTGGAGGGGGCCACAGGCCTGTGGGGTCTCTGCATTCAGTGCCTTTGCACACCATGAAGTTCCGGAGTCGGGTGGCGATCGCCTCCATCTTGCTCTTGTCCGCCGTCTTGGCAGAGTTGACGGTATTCCATGGGTCCTGATCCAGGTCGTAATACTCAACGAAGTTCTCGTCATCGTTGTACTAGCAGTAGATGTAGTTCCCGGGTACCGCATGAGTTCGCGTTTCGCCCTCCGGTGTCATAGACCGGACGCATGCGTATGTGTTGTTCACCGCATCGCAGGGCGTGTGACCCCGCTCGCCACCGCACATAGTGACTCCCGGGATCGTAGCAGGGTAATCGTCATCGTTGACACCTCCGTTCTGCCAGTCAGAGAGACCAAGGTCCATAAGGACAAGATCCAGCTCATCGAGACCATCCCCGGACTCCAGGGGACCTTCCCCGCGAGTACCCTAGAGAACAGTGGCTTCATCGGTCCTTCTCTCGAGTCGAAGGTGGAGAGCCTCGGAGATGCGCTCGGCGGCATCACCCTCGTCATCGAGATGAACGGCTGCCCGCATAAGCTCTTCGTAGTCAGAGGCGTCTCCCCTTTCGATGCGACTGCCGGCGCTGAACTGCGAGGCCCAGGATTCGATCGCTTGCTTTGCACGGGCGGCGCGTCGCTGCTCTGGCGTGGCAGACACGGCCGAGGGTGGGACGATGGAAGGTCCGCCGTATTCGACGAATACATCGGTACGATAGGACCAGTCGTCTGTCTTGCCATTCACAAGTGGGAGCCACGAGGCACCATCCACTAGCTTGGTTGGGTTGGGATCTACGCCGAACATATCAAGAATTGTAGGCGTAAAATCGATGCTGCTAATGATAGAGTTGATCTCCTGGCCCGGTTTGATCCCAGGCCCACGCACCCAGGTGGGGATGCGGACGTCAGTCTCGTAGGCCTGGCGCTTGTCGAAGGCTTCCCCGAACTCGCCTAGGTGCTGGCCCTGCGTGGTGGAAGGGGGGGGCAAAAAGGACGGACGGATGGATGGATGGATGGATGGATGGATGGATGGATGGGCCATGCAGAGGTGGGCACCAGAGGCACCGGAGGAGAAGACAAAGTGCAAGCTGATCGCAATCACCTCAAGCTGCGGCAATACCCAGGGCAATACCCAGGGCAATACTTAGGCAATACCCAGGGCAATACCCAGGGCAATACCCAGGGCAATACTTTGGCCTAAGCCAGTGCCCACCGGCACCAAGCCTTTCCTCCAGAGGTACCGTGGGTCCACTAGCTGGATGTAGCAGGAGGGACACACAGCCAGCTAGCTACACACTCACGTGATCAGAACCGAAGATGATGTATGTATCGTTGAGCAGCCCCTCCTGTTCGAGCGTGCGCACCACGCCTTCAATGAGGTCATCCACGCTCTGAAGGGCTCTCCAGCGGTCGACGAACGTTCCGTCAGACACGTAAGAGGCGTAGTGTTCCCCCATGGCTGGAATCTGCCGCATCATCCAATGCTTGTCAGGAGAGGGAGCCTTGTTCCAGCTGGCCACGCGCGGTGCGGTCACGTTCGGGAACTTGTCGCAGTATTGGGGGGCGCAGATGTTGGGCACGTGTGGTGCCGGAGTCGCTGCCATGGCCAGGAACGGGGTCCCCGCCCTAGCAGCAGCGGCGTTCTTCTTGATGAATGCAACCGTCTGGTTATGAACGAGGTCGGTGTAGTAGTCAGTGGCGTAATTGCTGCCGTGAGAGATCCTCTCGCCGTTGTTGCATACGTAATAGTTGTAGTACTTGGAGTTCCCGACTAGTCCGTTCCAGTCGTCCCACCCTGGGGGTTGGTACCTGCCATAGGAGAGGATACAATTGGGGCCAAGTACGGGAGAGGATCTAATCTAGGTGCAGGGCTATGGCTATGGCTATGGCTGTGGGAGAATTCACTGCGAGAGCATTGCATTGCATTGCAGTCCCTCACCCGCACCCGCCGACGGTGGGCGACCCGTACGTGTTGAGGTATTTGCCTGCAAGGATTGAGCGCTGCAACGCGATAAACTGTGGGCTTAAGACCAATTCTATGCTGTGCCAGGAGCCTGCAAGCCTTAGTCCACTTGGTCGCGAGTCAAGCCAATCGCGGGCAGCGACGGAACTTACCAGCGTAGAATCCGTGGAAGTCTCCCTGGATCTACCGCTTTGCCATCGAGGCCATGTTGTCTTTCTCGGCATTCTTTTGGAATTCGGTTCCTCCGCATGAATTATCGATCACCCCGTTGTTGCTCATGGTGCGGCCCGTTTGAATGGCGGCTCGAGATCTGCGATATACATTGAATCAGCTATATCTCTCGTTATCGCTTTTCGAGCAAAGCTACAGCAGCATACTCAAGATTCTAAGGAGTGGTACCGGAATACACCAATCGTTCTATACCGTGGTCTTACGGGCAGCAGATAGGCACGTGAATAAAGGAGTTGTTGAACCTTGCGCCCTACGAAATAATGTTGGCGTGAGCCTTCGGCATGACAGTTTCACTTGGCGCTCCCAGAATTTCATCCCTGTGTAGTGATTAAACAAGAAGCTTGACGCCTACAAGATTCGATTCCGTGCGATGCCGACATGGACCTAAAGTATGGCAGCTTGAAGTGCAACTGCGCGGCAAGCGTCACCCTCACATATCATCAGTCAGAATAAACACTACGTTTGCGGAGTAAGCAGTCACAAAACATGTTACTGCTACGAGAAGTGCGAAGTTGGATCTCATGCTTGAGTAACCTGACGCAGAGTAGTATTAACTTCGACGACGAGCCATGACAGCTCTGGTTTCGGTTATGTGCCGTGCTGTTTTCGCAAGTCGACTGTCTCTCTCCTCCCGGTGACCCGGTCCGGGACCCTGGATTTGATGAATCGATTATCGATGGGAATTTCATGCAGCCCTCTAACATGAGCATGTGAAGGTGGTGCAACGTGTGGTGTACGTGATGCGTGTCAGAATCGTGCGCATCCGGATCTGATCTACATCGCAGTATCATGCTGCTCATACTCTGTTCCACTGTTCACTTCACTGTCGCCCTGAGCTCGCCGCATCGATCTCAATCTCATCCAAGTCATACCAGGATCCTTCGCGCATTGAACTGCGGTGCAACCCGCCGTACTGAAATGACAGAGCTCCATGCCGAACCCCACTGCCTAGCATCGCGAGCACTTGCTCCGAAAGGCCGAGCGCGGGCTCGCCCAGAGAACACAACATCGGGCTGGAAGCCCTAATCCGGCCCGACCCAGGGCCTCGACCCGATGCCTCCCCGCGCCTCACACCACCGTTCCCCCCACTGCTGCCAGTCCCATTGCCATTGCCATTGCCATTGCGTGCTGCCGAAGCTCTCGATGGCATCCCTGCAGCAGCTCTCGCGCTCTCGATCATACCAATAATCGCACGCCACAATCGCATCGAGGCCTTGCCCGCCTCGCACGCCGCCAAACCGGCAGCCCGACCGGCGGCCTTCTTCCCCTCCTCCCACTGTTCCCTGCCTCGGGACGTGAACCCGAACCAGCTCACGGCTCCGACCGTCGCCGTCAGAATCACCACCAAGCCCACCGCAGCTGACGCCCGGGACCATTTCCGCCTTCCGTCAGCCGCGGCATCCTCTGCCTTCCATCTCGCCACCCTCTCCTTTGTCGTGGGAGAGTGGCCGTACGGCTGGGCAGCGATCACCGCCCAGGTTGCAACCGCATCCGCTGCGCCTTTACTTGTCTCTACTCGTATGCACTCGAGGTCCAGCCCATCGGCGGCGGTGGCGAGAATCGCCGATGGTGACCCGTGAGCGGTGCGGGAGGGTGGGGGTCCTCGGTGCGTGAACATGACAGGCACTCCGTCTGGTGCCGACTGCGCGGCTGCAATAGCGAACTTCACCGAACTTTCGTTGCGACCGTCCGCGTGCACCACAAGAACATCTGCCTGGGCGGTTGCAACTGCAATGGCTTGCTCAGCCAGCGACTCGGGGAACTCTGTGACGAGCAAAAGCCTTGGCCTGGACGCGACCTCGTTCTTCTGACGGAGCTCCGCACCGGCTTTATCCGTCCCCGCACCGGCTTTCTTGCCCCCGGTCAGCTGCCTCTCTACTTCATCGTACACCTGCTGCACCTGTACCCGGGTCGAAATCGCGTAATGCACAGGGGTTTCCCAGCCAAATTCGTCCCCTTGTTCCCCGACGTCTTCGCCCTGTGCCGAGGAGGCCTCAGCGACGGAGGACGATACCGCCGAACTGCCCCCATCGCTCGTCCCCGAGATCGTTGCGGCGAGGGCAGGATTGTGACTCGGAGATGCGGGACGGTTGTCTGCTCCTCCAGGCGGGGGCGGGTTGCTAGCCGTTGAGTTTCCGTGGAGGTGCTGGTGGATCATCCACGACTTACCGCTACCCCTTCTTCCTATCACGAACACCCGCCGGATTTCAGGGAACACAGCATCCCCGAATGCCTTCCCGTACTCGGCAGCTGTCCGACACGCGAGCACGTGTTCCCCAGAGTGACTCGAAGGCATGGTGAGCATGCGCCCCATTCTCCTGTTCCACCCCCTCTCCTGCTGCCGTGGGTGCTTCCTCCCCGGAGCCAGCTCGAAGGCAAACCTGGGCGACTGTCTCCGCCGGAGGAGGGCTTCCTACCCCTCGCTGGCCACGTCTACGGCATCGGCGGGTCGCAGCGACGGATCTGCATGCGAAGACTCGAGACTGCCCACCGATGTGTACCCCAGCACAAATAGACCGCGGAGTGCCTGGCGAGGGGCAGCACAAGCTAACAGCTACCACCCGGCGATCCACTGGTTCTTGCTGATCTCCCAGGACCCTCCCTCGTCGCCGATATGTTGACCCGCCGCACCCATACCTCCTAGACCGTCTCCCGACTCTGTCACCGAATGCTGTATGCAGAATGGAAAACGAAGGTTCCCTCCCCTTCGCTGCAGTACCGCAGCCGCAGCCCTCACAGCCCCCCCTGTGGCAGCACCAGCCGGGAGCCATTCGGCGTCAGTGCCTCGAATGAGGCCGAAACTATCCTCCCCGCCGGGCGCACGGTGGAACAGCTGCTCCACGTACTCTCTGCTCACCCTGCCTTGCTCATCCTGCACCTGCTCGAAGCACTTGCTCAGAAAGTCGATCCCGCTCCTGCTCAGTTGCATGAAGGAGTCTGGTCGGGAGCCGCCTCCGTGCGATGGGCGTGACAACTGCGCTTGCGCTTCGTAGCTGCGGTAGGCAGGACTGTTCCCTGGCTTGCCAGACCCGGACCCGGCCGGCTGCGGGTCATGAGGCATCGCTACGAGCGGCTCTACGAAGGATGCAGGGGGGGCCAGGATCAGGTGCCTTCGGGAGGGCAGTTGCCCTGGCAAATCACTTGCCCCTCCACCCCTTTCTGCATCTTCACCGGCGGCGGCGGCGGCCTCTGCGTCGGCGTCCGCCTCCACCCTCGCTGCCTCTAGATCATCTTCGGCGTCGTTTTCCGCGTCTACCTCACAGCCTGGCATGGCGACGTAACCCTGGGGAACAGTCACGTCTCCACCGGGTCCGGAAATAACGTAATATGCCTTGCGAAACACGGAAGCGAGGTCCGCAGGGCTATCGGCTCTCAGCGCCTGCAGCTGCAGCAGCAGACCGTTTGACGTGAGGCCTGGCTTGCGACCCAGCTCGTCGCCTGCCTGCACTGCAATGGGATGATCCTCGGCCATGGGATTCTCGTCTTGATACCGTGAAACCACCTCATCGAGCCATTTCTTGGCATGGGCAGGCGAAGCGTCCAGTCCGAAGAGCTCCCCAAGCATGCCTGGTAGCTCCGACTCAACGGACAAAACTCCGTCGCCGTCCGCGTCAAACATGAAGAAAAGTCGCTCCACTGCCCTGTATGCGCCCTAGGAGGCCTGGCTCTCCATCTCGCCGTCGGGGCCGGACTGCAAGGCGGAAGGAGGGAGAGCAGGAGAGCAGGAGAGTAGGAGGGGGGTACAGGAGGAGGGGACTAGGAAATGTGTGGGCTACCAATCAATCAATCAATGCACTCACAGCCGTGGTAAAAGTGGCCCCATCAGGGTGCCTGTATCTCTCCAGGGCCGCCTCAATTGCACTCGTCACACCAATGGGGCTAGCCTTGGCGGACACCACGGCCCCTTGCATGAAGACGTACTGCGATGCAGGTAAGTCCAGGGTCAAGCATACCGAATTCACAAGCGTACCCCGATGAAATGTGGCCAGGGCGGGGAGGACTAGAACCGTGGGTTTGCAACCGTGATTAGGGGGTATCATTTGAGGTGCTGGGGGAATGAGCGGTATTCCCATATAGCTTGTTTGCTAATCACAAAAAGGGATGGGGCTCCGCAGGTACAATGTAGGGGGGAATAAGAAGAATAAGAATCAGCCTCACGTGGAGCCGCTCGCGCACCGCTTCAAGCAAGTCGTTGAAGGAATCTGTGGCCGGGTGATTCTCAGCAGCCAGGCCGTCTGAAAATGTCCCGAGGACCACTAGCTACATGTCTCTGGCTGCCAATGAAGCACGCCGAATCTCAGGTACCCAATCATTGACCACCCGCTGCACAGCACTCTCCGTCATGGGCTCTGAATCTGTTCGCACGCACAAGAAGACGATGTGCACGCGCTTTTCCTTTACAAATGTTGCGAGCGAAGCTTTCGCATCTGGAGACACATCAGGGTCAAACAGTGTGACCTAGAAACGCCTGTTGCCCCCTGACACCAGGACCTCCCGCATGTCGTCAACATCGGCTTGAGAGTCTTCGCGGAAATCGCCATCGATGTACGTTCTTTTGACGGCAGACTTACCCGAACGAGCTGCAACACAGGTGTTAAATCGACATTAAGTTCGGACATGCGGCAATAAGCAGATAATTGTCGGTATACTCAAGCAGTCTGTGAAGGATGCAATGCGAATAAAGAGTGCAGGGGGAATTCGACCTTACCGTCCCCAACTATGCACACGCGCATCTAGCATCCATCTTGCAACTTCAATGGGATGGAACTTCGCTACTCCATATTGAGGCGTAGCTGGTAGACGCGATCAATAATTACCGAAACCTTGCAAATACGATATCCGTATGTACGCGGTACATTTATACCAACGGTCGGGAGCTTGCACCGAAACCAAAACAATCACCTTTGCTGCAGATTGCAGATCCAGTTTAATATGCAGCACGGAATCGGTGCTAGACGCAATAGATTCACCCATAGGAAAGCTGTAAGGGCTGCCTAGGCTTGGATGATCCTACCCGGTATAGAGTACGTGTCCACGATCATTTGCTCGCATATCTTCATATTTGTATTCTTCGTTCGGGCACTCTTCGCAGGGCACTGGGCGAGTAACAACCAATAGGGATATCTCTCTCACTGGAAGGTGAGCTTGATGCGAACCTAGCGGGCAAATGTGCGCGCTCTAAAAAGCTGTACCAGAGCACTTGCTTCGAAAATTGTTGCTGCATCTCTCCATCAGCGCAGGCGAACAGGCGTACAGGTACCGCTTGACATTCAGAGGGATGCTTAGGGCTTTGAGGATGTTGAGGCATTTTGGGGCAATGCAAGTGAGATCATTCCAAGGCCCATGACGGGCACGTCCAGATCTCGTTGGTCGGTGCATCTGACTGTACCATTTTACTCGCCATTACGCCACGTCGCAGGTTAGCCAGATGAAGTAAGCCCGCCACAGAGATCTTCTAGATCTAGCGAACCATCGCCACAGGCATCTTCACAGCATGACAGCGGCAAAGGGTAGGGCAAGCGACGATCCCCTCCAGGGCGAGCATCTGCGGTCCCTGCCAAGACACCCTCTCCGATTGCGCCCGTGCCGCGAGGCGGCGGTGGCGAGGACGAGGATGAAGATGGCGCGGGAATGGGGGATTTTGGCGCGGGGATTGCCGACGATATGGGTGGTATGGGCGGCGGGTTTGACGACGACATGGACGAGAAGGAGCAGGACGTGAAGCGAGACGCGGGTACTAGAGGTGGTACTTCCGATGATGACGATAATGACGAGGACGACGAAAGCGAGGACGAGGAGGACGACGAAAGAGACGAACCTGCCGTCCCCTCCCGTTTCCCTGCCAAGGCCAAGCCCGCAAAAGGGCAGAACAAGCGGGGCAAGCGAAAGGGTGGTTCCGTGGCTATGCCCATGAGACGGACCAAGTCGGTGGCGAGCAAGAACACGAAGGCCAAGGCCAAGTCTAGGGCAGGGACGAAGAAGTCGGCATCAGCTTTGGCGGCGGCTTCGGGCGATGATGACGATGAGGGCGACGTCGACGACGAGGAAGAGGACGAGGAAGATGAAGATGAAGATGAAGACCAGCGGAAGTACATGTCACCCGGCGGCACAGACACACGAAGGGTACGGAAATCCATCACAGGGTACACGGCGGCGCCGGGAGGTTCCGCTGGGCCCCCGCAGCTGCTGGATGAAGAAGATGAAGATGGGGAAGACGGGCCTCGCCGGAGCCGCCGCCGCCGCTGGAAGCCCTTGGATCACTGGAGAGGGGAACGAATCCTTCAAAGGGAACAGGAAATCGGGGGGGGTGTGCGCGTGCAGGCGGCCGTGGTGGCGGAGCGGCTCGGGGCTCTGACGCCGCCACCGCCCAAGCGCAAGTCGAAGAAGAGGAAGAGAAAAGGAGGCGCCAGCAAGGGGGTCAAGCGGCCTCGGAGCTCAGGCGGTTCCGGCTCCGGATCCGACGGCGAGGAGGAGGCGGGGTCCAGGTCCGACCCGATGACCGAGGAGGCGAGAGAGGCGCTGAAGGAGGTGAAAGGACGGTAGATGGTGGAGAACGTACTCATGCCCAGGAAGCTAGATGCAAGACAACTTCGGGGGGTCACCGAGGCCGAGGATTCGGTGGAGCTCCCGCTGCCCCCCTACAACGGGGCGCCGGCAACGACAACTCACGTGGTGCACAGAGCCTCACAGATGTCATTCGAGACCCTGCAGTTCGACGGCGGTGCCGATGACGACGAAGGGAGCCAGTTGGCTATGGCGGCTGCAGCCTTCGACACGTCGCATTTCATCAGCGGGACTGTGCTCCTCCGGCCCAGGGCGCGAAAAGAAACGGAGCAGACGCCAGGGGTCGTGCAGTTGTTCTCGGTGCAGATATGCCAGCCGAGGTCGCTGCTTATCAATATAGGGGAGGATGCTTTTCTCATGCATCCCGGGGACCAGTTCTTGGTGCCTCCGAACGTGGCATATTCCATCTAGAATCTCTCTCCGACTACTCCTGCGAGAGTGACATTTGTGGTGCTCAAGCCGACGCAGGAATCGTCGGGAGGGGCATACCATGCAGGTGATGCCGAGGCTGTGGGCAGCGACGGCGGTGACACGGAAATGACCCAGTAAGCCACTAGCGATGACGGATTGATTAGAATAGATGACTAGCATACTATGCATGCAAAGGGAAACGGATGGGTGTTGATCTGACACGTCAGTTCATGCCGTGTTTCCCCAATAGATACAAAGCTTTCAGTCAGAGTCTTCTCCCACCGGGTCAAATCCGGAGGGGAGAGGCGGTAACCCCGAGTCACTGCGAGATAAGGATGTCTTAGCCAAAGCCACCCTACCACGCTTGGCCTCATTGGCCTCCTTGGCCTCGTCCTCCTCGTCCTCCTGCCCCTCGTCGTGCTCAAGCCGATCAGAAGCAGCAGTCCTAGAATCACCCCCCAGACCACCTGCAGCCAGTCGACCCCGTTTACGACCGAGTACAGGTGAAGCCGTTGCTGAGATAATCCGGGAGACCGCACCAGCACCCTCACCGATCCCACTCGGCTGGGTAGGTCGCTTTCCGGCCTGCGCTGCCCTGCGCACATGCAAAGCCAGCGCGCTGAATTCTGATGCAGTGCCTGCAGCTAGCCGTTGCACAGCCGGGTGCCTCAAACCCGATGACTTCCGCAGTATCTGCTAAGCAAGCACTAGCAAGTCACCGGCTGCTTCGTCTGCCTATGCAAAGCCACTGCCAGCCTCGGACATCTTTCCAGCCAGAGCAACGGCGCCGAGAGAAGGCACCGCTGATGCATTGCATTGCAATGCGATCCCAAGATCTGACATTCCTAGCCCGCACAGCATGTGCATGCACAAGAGGGAGCATTCCCTGGCCCTCATGAGGCCGTGCTCTACTACCGAGGCTGTGCTGGACCCCTACACGCAGCACTCCAATACAGCATCGAACAACCGCCCCACAGGTACTGCTCCGGCGGTCGTCACAGAAGCTGCCGTCGCAGCTGCTGCCGCAGCTGCAGCCATGGATGCTCCGTCTCTAACGCCTGCCTCTCCTCGTAAAGCACCTGCCGCAGAAGAACCGGGCCCGACGCTTCCCTCCAACCCCGCAGCGGAGAGGACCCTGTCCAGGGAACACAAATGTCTCCAGGCTCCCTAAGCCGCTAGTGTAGACGGACGCTATCCCCGACTGTCTTTGGCATATACCAGGGAGTCTCGGAGGGACTACCGGCATTGATGCTCGCCTCCCCCTTGCGTCTCGAGTGTCTCTGGTGCCGTGGATGCGCTGGCGTTGGAGGTGCCGGAGGTGGCATCATCTATTTCTTCTTCGTCAGAATCCATAGATGGCTGCGCCTCATCGATGTTCTTACCGTCGGCACCGAGAGTACCGTTAGCCAGGGAACAAGTTGTCACTGCGCTTTGAAAGTGATCGAGAACAGCTGACCACACGGTCAGGGATCCTGACCTTCCAGCCATATGCGACACCGTCTGTCGTCCCGTACCTGGGTGGCTCCTACTGCCCACGACCAGCCACGAGAAAGCCGCTACAATGCGATGCACTTCGCTTGCACTCAGTTGAGGCTCGGCTCCGTCCTTCGCGGCGGAGTGCCCGGCGTCGTTTCCGGAGCTTCCAAGTGGGATCGAGCTGGAAGACAGGCTCCGTCGGGCGACGGCCACAGGTTCCTACTGGTCCGGGGCACGTGCGTCACTGCCGTGCGAGTCACCACCGATCGTTGAGTTCAGAGCCGAGGTGGCCAGCTATGAGATCCAGGCTCCAAGCACCTGGATCGCAGCACCGTCCCACCGGCACGCTGCCTTTGTCACGGCACTGACACCCGCCACGTCACACGCTAACAGCAGTTCCCCAATCCTCTCTGTTGCCTCCTGCATACCCAACAGAGCTCCCAAAGTCGCAACCAGTCCAGACACATCCGATGCTGGCAGCGCATGCGACACGCAGCAATGTAGACATGTAGCCCCCACAGGACCACCATACATAGTCCTCGCAGCAAGCACGCCTCCATCCTGGTCACGCTCTCGCTCCACTGACAGCAGCGGACTCGAGCTTGGTCTTGCACGCGACTTCGCATTCATACCAGCACCATCGCCTCCACCACTAGCACCAGCATGCGATGCACCGGCATCTCCTTTGCCTGCTGACCCATTGGAGGCATTCAAGTGTTCCTTGGTCATGGACGGTGGTGACTAGGGAGTCACTTCGTAGCCGAGTGTTCTTGACAGCAAAGGCCACTGGAAAACGCCTCGATAGTCGCACAGTAATTTCACACATTCGTAGTGCCAGCCTGAACAGGCTACGTGGATCGGGTGCGCAAGACCCAAGGTCGGCGAGGGGAACGGCAGCGACAGGAGTGCCACAGTCGGTGCGCCTTGTTGCTTGTCATGACCTGTGGCATCCTCGAGCGGGTCATCCCAGGAGTCACTCGCCGCCTAAGAGCCTAGGATAGCCTGATCCATACCTCGACGGAGGGCATGCAGTACAAGGGCGAGCGACCTAGCGTCGCCGTCTTCTGCAGCCCTGAAAATGACGGCTTGGCAAACAGCATCCCCACGAAGTCCCGCTCTTGCGATCGAGGAAGCAGCCAGTTCCTCCCCAGAGGACACTACACCAACGGAAGCAACACCGGGGAATTCTTCTCCAGAGCTACCGATGGCATCCCCACCCCCCGCGTCTACTGCTCCCGATGTATCGCCCAATCCTGCTCGGTGCAGGGTGGACATGGTGCTGCCGGCCCCAGCCGCAGCCCCAGCTGCTCCAGTTGCCGCCATCCCTGCAAAGCGCAACCTATGCAGCGCCTCGTCTGCTAGTTGTAGCGTGTGCTCAATCTAAATACCTCGTTCGTGCTTTGCTCTGATTTGCCCGCACATCTCTCCTCTCGCCACGACTGCGGTAGCAAGGGAGGCGAGTGGTCCCAAGACCCGGGTGATGGTAGTGCGGCTGGTGACCCGGCTCGTGCCCGTACTCGTACCGCTGGCATTCAACTCCCCAGACAGTGCTCGTACGGTCGGAGCACTTGCTCCTCCTAACACCCGTCCATACAATGGCGCGAGGTCCCCGCTGCCTGTTCCATGTGTTTCTCCGCTGCTTCCAGCCTACGCCTCCCCTCGACCCAAGCTGCCATTGCTGCCATTCCACGACAACAACGATGATGACGACGACGACGACGACGACGATGCATCTGTGTTGGACCCATGCTTACCCTTGTTCCCTGATTGGGCCGCCGAAGCGCTTGCTGTTGGGGACTACGAGCGACTACCCCGCTCGGTACCAACTCCAGGTCGATCATTTGTTCCCTGGGCGGGCTCCTCGGCCTCCTTCGGCACTGCCATGACCATGTCTACTACCGCCCTCGCTCGGGAATCCTCTACTACCGGCCGATCTGCGACGAACAGCAGCCAGTCGGACCCCTTAGCCGCACGGCTCGCATTTATGGCCCTGTGGAGACTGGCTACGGCAATGGGATCGATAACCTCTTGCACGGGCCAAGCACCCACCTCCAGCCGCTTCTGCCGAAGGTGGCGCTCGGCCTTCTGGGCATGTTCCGCAAATGCCGCGGCACCGCCGCGCATTCCTACTCGGTGTTCTGGAAATGTCATTGCTGAGGCTTGCACTGCCATGCGCTGCTCCTGCCCCACCTTGTCCTGTCCTTCCGGCTCCTGTCCGAAGGCGAGCCCCATGTAGGCCCCGGCAAGGGCAGGGGAAGCTGACCCCTGGGGCGGGACTGGGGACCGCGACGACGTGGAAGAGGATCCTAAGGCGCTAGCTGCAGCCGCAGCCTGCGCAGCAGCCATCTGTGCCGGGGAGGGTTCGCTGGCTGCAGCCGCAGCGTGCGCCGGCACCTGCTTCGCCGTGCCGTCGGATGCCACCCCATCGTCGATAGGCGCGGCATTTTCCTTACTGGTGTTCGCATGGCCGGCGGATCCACTACCGCTGGCATCATCTTTCTGTGCAGTTTCTGCCAGAGCTTTCGTTTTGTTCCAAAACAGCTGGGCGAACTGCAGCAGCGATGTTGCGAGTTCGGCAATCTGTCTCACTTTTGCGTTCGGCTTGGCGCCAAAGCGCGTAGCAATGTTCCGTATCTGGCTTCTCACAGACCCGCACTTTCGTTCGATAGTACTCCCCTCCGATGCAGTGATCGTAAAGCTCGTGATGGTGCCTGTCTCCGTTTGGGCTACTTCCAGGCACTCAAGTTCGGTACTCATCTCAACGAGCAGTTCTTCTATCAACGATGCTTGGAATCCAATGACGGCATCACTTCCTTCTATTATAAGCTATATGGCATGGCTGCGGACGTTCGCGGCGTTTTGGGCGCTTGCATGAGAAACAACGTATTCAAACCAGGAACAGCGATAGGATCGGGG
>Ga0136560_1000996_pt1 | contig 14480 bp, 15 predicted proteins | sample AntRauMeHopE1497_FD_104925 | JGI IMG/M metagenome (GOLD analysis project Ga0136560, IMG submission 104925) | Saline lake microbial communities from Rauer Islands, Antarctica - Metagenome Hop E1 #497 | ecosystem: Environmental > Aquatic > Non-marine Saline and Alkaline > Saline | place... | reverse complement strand
AGGATTCCGAGGGGTAGCTGCAGGAATGCCTGCAACTCGAAGGCCGGGCCCTGAGTCACGGACTGCTCAATGCAGTGGTCACGCTTCAGTCCCTCGCCAGGGAAATCCTCTCGCAAGTCAGTCCCATTACAGGTGGCAGCATCGACACGCCTGCCAATAGAGACAGGGTGCGTCGAATGGCTGCGCTGGAGCAGCCCCATTTGCGGGATGCATTCGGCCTGGCCCTGCACAACATGGACCTGGACGTGTCGGGGATGCTGAGTCGCACCAGGCAGGTCGTGACTGTGGTCATGTGGGTATTTGCATCCGTGTTCGCTCTAGCTGTTGCCATGTACTACTGGCCTGAGGCAGGGGCGTTGCAAGAGTCTCTCCAGTCGGCTCGGGAGCTGCTGACTCTAGTGCCGGAAGAAGTGCAGGATGTAGTTGTGCCTCTGAAGAGGGGCCTGCATGTGATTGCATCCAAGCAGGAGACTGGGGAACAAGGGCTTCCGGGTCTGAGTCAGCGGTCTGGGTGCATGGGGTGGGGGTGCTGCCACTGCTGTTGACATGGTGAGCAATGCAAGGTAGCAGAGTATGATAAGAACTTCAATGCAATAAAACTAAAACTATGGTCCACGCCACCTTGACTCGCAGCGAGTCATCTCGCCTGGCATCTCTCAAAAGCCAACTCCTTCAAAACCCCTCCCTCGCACAGGAGCTTCCCTCCCTTTCGCTTTGAAAACCGTGTACGATCTGGCAGTTTGCTACAAGTCCGAACCAATCGTATGAAACCTCTCGGACCTTGTAGGTATAGAAAGCAGCGATTGACGCGTCTCTGCGTCCTAGTCAGTTGGCAAAGGTGCAAATCTCTGGGTTGCCGAGGCTAGTGAGCTCGTCGCTCGCGAGATAGGAGACAGAAGTCCATCGTCACCGCTATTGCGAGGGGACTCCATCCGGCCAGCTAGCCCTCCACCTCCTTCCATGCGCCCGTTGGATGTCGGAGGGAACGGGCGGCGACCACCTCGTGCCGACCCGCCTCTCGTGCTACGACTCGCGGAGGCAGACCTGGTAGACCCGCGTACGCTCGTGGGGGTCTATACACGAGCAGATAGAGGGCGGTTCTGCTTGCTTCGCCGCAGCCACGTGCTAGAGTCGCCTTGTGTTTCCTGCCGGGGAGACGCAGTGGACCTCCGTCCTGACGCCATCGCTGCAGAGGCAGAAGATGGTGACACAGTGGACCTCCATGCCTCCCCATTGCGAGCAGCAGGCGATCGGAGCACCGCTGCTTCCCGCCGCTGCGTGCGTCTTTCCCGATCGAGCAGCAGTCGACGGCCGCGGCCGTCCGTCCCGCCGGCACGGGTCCCGGAAATAGGAGGACCATCTGCCAGTTTCGCCTGAAGGGAGGCAGGTTGCCCGCTGTGGAGACGCCTGACATCGTAGAAGTCCGGGGCCGCCTCACTGCGTGCCGATTTACGAGGAGCACTCGCTGCTCGCGGGTCACCGGCAATGTAGGCCTCTGGATCGAGGGCTCGCTTCTACTTGCTGTTCATGATGCTGTATGTCACTGCACTGCGCTGCAGCTGCTTCACCATATCCGCTTTGGTACCAGTATTGGTGTTGTAGTATGGGACACCTGAGCTTTCGGAGGGCGGTATCAATGGCAGTCTCTGCGTTCGGCTTATATACGTTGTTTTCCGCGCTAGGTGCTTCGCTCCTTCTCTGTTGGGGTCCACGTGGGTGCCGAGAGCTTTCGTCACATCGTGCTTTGCCCAGCTGGGTTCCACGAAGCGCTCTTGTGTCGACAGACTCTTGAAAGCCGTAGATTTGTTGGTTGCCCTCTCGCCATTTTGCACATCGTACGAGCCGGGACCGAGATGCCGCCCCTCTCGCAGCTTGGTTACCTGTGGGTCATGCCTCCCTCCCCCGCGCTGGGCAACTTTAGATCTCATGACAGAGTATTTCGCCGAAGATGTCCGCACTTGGGTTGTCAGGGTAGACTTGGATCCAGTCACGAAAGTCGTGTCAGGCACCACGAAGTCAAGTTGGGCCAGACGATCGCGCCATGCACGTGCCCCAGAACCTCCGCCCCCAGATGGACCTCCGTTGGGGTCGCCTCTGCTCTGCCGAGAGCGGAAAGCGGCAGAGTATGCTCTTCTAGACTGCTCTACTGCAGTTGTGAGGCGAGGCACTGCTCCCTACTCGGCTGCAGCGTCTTCGTGCGCTATATTCTGCAAGGCATGCTCCAGCTGAGGGTCCTTCGAGTGACCCGCAATGCGACCGAATCTTGGCACATTAGATCGCATGATGCTCGCATTCCGTGCTGATCTCGCAGTTCTTGTTGTCATTGTTGCATGGTCTGTACGCTCAAGGTCGTACGGCTCAAGGTGTGCCGTCTCAGCGCCCTTGCCCTGCGCTGTGCTCGGTCTCTAGCCCACGGATGAAAATCTCGGTGATTGAGATATTCTGGCAGACATGGGGCGCTTCTGGTCTGGGCGTTCTGGGCCGAATCCGTACGAACCTGGACCTAGGTGTGCGGTGGTTTCATCCGTATTACCACCGTCGCTCGGCATGCCAGGGGCTGAAGCACGGCTCCCGAAGCGTGGCGTCTTGGACCGCATGTTCGTGTAAGTCCTCGATGAAGCAAGGACCGTGGCAGCCATGCTCGCCGTGCGCCCTTTCTCCAAATCGTACATTACGTCTGGAGTGTCAGATTTCTGCTCCGTGTATCGTTTGGCTTTGCTGCGCATCACACTGACATGCCTAGGTGACCTAGCAACCCGGGCAGCGATCGCCATATCTGGGCCAATCACATCCGTTTGATAGTGCATAGGGGGGGCGTCAGCTCCTTTTCCGCTAGGTTTTTCTGAGAATCTTGGCGTAGCAGACCTCCTGCGAGCACAATAGTTGTGTATTGAATCAAAGTTGAGGATCTGTTGGTTCCAGAAACGGTACTATAGAGCTGCAAACAGCATCAAGCTAGCCTCACAAAATCGGGAACGAATTCGGGTTTCTTTTCACAGATTCTTGCATATCATGCATAGGTCCCGGGGCCGTGTTGGGACGAGCATTTCTACGAATTATTTTGGGCTTTGCTCTAAACCCACCGGCAGGCGCAACTAGCTTTCCAGACTTTCGCTCGCGCCTAAGCGGAGAAGCGCCACCCTGGATCTTATTCTCGCATTTATGCAATGCTGCTGCTAATCTAGGGGACAGAGGCATTACAAGTACGTCAGAAAGCGAGTGTGTTGCGCTTGCGCGCATTTAACCTTAATAGGATCGACCGGCGGCTCGTCCCTTGGTTCGTTTGCGCAGTTGGTCGCAACCTCGAGAGACGCCATGGTCCCCTCACAGCGGTCGCAGCTCGGCTTCGTGGGTAAAACTTTAGTTCTAGATCACTCAGTGTCAGTGGCTCAGTTATATAAAACACAATCACCCAAATTTATTGCGAGGGGCTAACCGCAAGTTACTTCCCCAACCAGCAGATCGAACATGTTGTAGTCGAACCGACGAGATACCTCGCGGGCCACGCTGTCGTACGATCGGCTCGAGTTGTGTGTCAGTTGTATCTAAACTCAGATTTCTCTCTCTCTCGCTGCATAGTTGGGGCGGGGCAGCAGCACTGCGCCTGTATCAGATCGACCGGATTGTTCCCCCTTCACACCGCACTGATGCTCCGTTGATGGCCCCGCCCGCGTCACTGGCCAAGAACGACACGGTAGCAGCCACCTCGGCAGGGTCGATCAGGCGCTTGATGAGCGACGTAGGTTCATGCACCTCGAAATACTCGATCTCGACCTGCTCAGGTGACTTGCCTTCGCTCTTTGCTAGCCCTCGAAAGTACTCCATGACGCCCTCCGTGCGAGTTGGCCCCGGCAGTACCGAATTCACGGTGCATTTCGTGCCCTTCGTGAGCTCAGCTAGCCCGCGAGCGAGCGAAATATTCGCGGTCTTCGAGACGCTGTATGCGAGCATGTGCGGGAGTGGCTTGACCCCGGCCTCGCTTGCCATCACAATGAGCCTTGTGGATATGTCGCTCTCGAGCATGGGCTTAAGAAACAGCCTGGCGAGGCGAACGCAGGACATCATGTTTACATTCCAGTACTTCATCCAATCCTCGTCGGAGGTCTCGAAAAAGTCTTTTGTGGAAAAAATACCGGCATTCAAGATCAAAATCCGGCATGTTTTTTTGGTCTCTGTCGAGGCATCAAACAGGCGTTGGGCTCCTTCTGGGGTAGACACGTCGGCCGTGACGCCGATCACTCGCCCTTCCTGTCCAATTGCAAGTCCTTTGCGGAGCGCCGTCACTGCAGATTCAACCCTGTCTGCACTACGACCATTAATAACAACTGTTGCGCCCTTGCTGAGCAAAGACTCCGCGCAGGAGTATCCGATCCCTGCAGTTGATCCAGTAACTACGGCTAGTCGTCCAGAGAGATCATCTGATATAGTTTTTAGCGCACTGGACGGCTTAGAAGCGCCTGGGACGGCTGCCATTGCTGTGATACGTTGAACTTGCTGAGAAATTTATGTTATGCTAGGCATACCTGGGTAAAGGTGATTCTGTTGAAATCTATCGGAGAGGTGCAGCTCATGCAACTTAATCCCCAAGGCTGCACAATCGAGTCTGATCCACTGAGAGATCTAACCCTGCAGTTTATACTTTACTCCACTCACGTGTATTGGTCCAAGTTACCCGAACTTGGGCACCAAGACTGTAGCCCAAGAACAACTTTGGAATGCAGTTTCGGATCCATCGCCGCGTTTCGTCTATAACGTGTAGATATGAGTTATTCAATGCAAACGTCTCTCAAATTTTTGCACAGCCTTTCCATGGCATCCAGGCAGAAGAGTACACTATGGTAGCATCCATTCGTTGATATATTCAAAGAATGGAAGATCGGTGGCTGGATTACTTGTCAAAAGAAAGGAAAGCTCGTTTCAAGAACGATCGACGGCACTCTAAGGCGCCCTGTGTGGAAGATAGATGGACTTGTAACGTCCGAGGCATATGTTGAGTTTCCAAACTTTGATAAAAGAGCAACACCTCCTATTGACCCATCATTGGCGCCTAGAGGTTCTGGAACTCGTTCAATCAAGGAGCTTAGACCGTCGTCAGGGCCAGGGGGCTCACTCGCATTGACAGGCCGTTTCTTGTACGTCCAAATCAAACCCATCGAGGACAAGAACTGGGCAGTACATGCAGATATTCTTACACACTAGGACAAGGTCCTACGGCTGTCATTTGGTAGCTCTTTCCGTAATCCGCGCGTGCGGCTAGGCAGAGTGCTTGAAATACCAGTTCACGCAACGCCAGGCAAATGGACCGTCCTTGCCGTCGATCTTATCAAGTTGACAACTATCTTGTGCTCTCCAAGGCACTTTAAGATAGCACCTAGTCAACCATCGACTCAATTGAGCGGTATTAGCCCAGCGCGTGCCAGCAAAGTAGCAAAAAGCCGCGATAGATTCACGTGCCTGAAGGTAAGCAACGAACTGGAAACGGGCTCCGAAGACATCCCCGAATCCGCCACTTCATTGGCTCCAATGGCACCTATTGCGGCTTTTATTGAATGCATACGATAGCAAGCCCATTCTAACCATGTCGCTCACCCTCGCAGGCACTCAAACTATGCTGCGCTGCGTCGTACAGAGCTGCCTTCACATCAGACACTGCCCTGTCGCCCAAAACGCTCCCCCGAGAGTTCGCAATGCCGCTACCTCCAGATTTTGCCTTTGGTGAATTCTACTCGTTCGACTGGGTGCCTGCTTTGCCCGGTGCCGCCGCTGAAGCGATGCACGATGCGGTCGTGGAGAAGCTGGCTGGAGGTGGGGCAGGGGCTGGCGCAGCAGCGGCCGGGAGAAGCCAGAGAAGCCAGGTATCCCGCCGACGGAAAGGTAAAACCTCCTCAGCTGCAGCGCTGTCATCTCCTCGCCACATTTCGGCTCACCGGCTTGAGCTGTACATGCGCAAGGAAGGTATCCGCGTCATCCCACTTGATGGGGTCAAGGGGCTGGAGGAAGAACCATTTGCGCCATCGTAGGAGGAGGAAGAAGTTGAAGAAGGCGACGACGGCAGAGCTGCATCAAAGGGTACACGAGTTGACTCCTCCTGCCTCCATGGCCATGCGAGGGGGTCAGCGACTGAATCCAAGTCTGACGACCGGGCGATGGGGTCAGTGACTCAGGAGCAGGAGGAGGAAGGAGGAGGTAGCACCTCAATTCAGCCCGTAGCTGGCATGGCAATGGTAACACAGGGCGGAACCAAGCCTGCAGTTGATGGCTCTGCGGTGGCTCGGCTGTCCTCCGGTGGTGGAGTATTGGCTGCTGATCGTTTCCGGGCTGCTGGTCGTGGGCACACACAGGTTGACGTAAGTCGACCAACAAGCGGTCTCCATACCCATACCCATGCCCACACCCATGCCATTGGAAAGCATGGCGATGTCGAGTCCAATCATGAAGCAGCACCTGTTCTCGACCGCCGAGTGCTAGCAGTGGATGGTATCAGTCGCAGTGCAGACCCTATGCGCTTCCATGACGGTCAAGAGGAAAGTGCAGGAGCGTCCGCCCAGCCTCGCCCACACGGGCCAGGCAAAGGCAGGCGACATCTTCCCCATGAAAACATCGCCTCGATGGAGCTCGAGGCACCATATGAAGATCATGAGGATCACCCGCTTCGCCTTGATGGGCAAGAGCTAGAGCAGGCAGCAGAGCATGAGGCCTGGGTAGCCGGACAGGTCGGCGAATCGTCCAGCGGTTCTCCCCATCGAGAGCGGTCGGAGCCGGTACTGGCACAAGATGTGCATGCTTCCCCTCCGAGGGACAATGGGCGCGGTGAACGCAATGTTGGCCAACTCAATGGAGGAATTGCGGCGACCTGGCAGACAGCAGGCAGCTTGTCTGGTGCGACCTAGTCTAAATCTACTCTCCTTCGAGCTTCCGAACCTGTACTTGCGCTGGAGCACGTCGCAGGAATGGCGGCTGTCCCTCTCAAACCGCTCGCCAGCGGAGGTGGTCGAGGGTCTGAGGACCTCGTCTGGTCTGCGAGTGGAGACGAGGTGGTGTTTCCGTGTGGTAGGCTCGCAGTTGCAATGCAGACAGACCTTCTGCCTCCTGGCATGTCGAATGCTCACAGCCCGGCATCTATGCATTCAATGCGGAGAGGGTAGAGGATTTTTGCAGGTGAGGGGGGGGAAGTGTAGAGCCTTGCGCTGTCGGAGGATGGTCTCATGCTGGCTACAGTTCAACCCGTGATGGCCCGCGTGAGGGGGTAGAGGGAAGGGCGGGTAGGAGCCATGGTAGAATCTGGAACGAGCAGGCGACGTCGCCTTGGTCGCGGCGGCAGCCATGCAGGGCGTGATGATGGTCTCCTGTAGACCGTACCTGCCATCCGCCTCTGGAGCTTCCGTACCGGTCAGCTCCTCGCTGTTCTCCCATGCGCTTCCCATGCCTCAGTGGGGGGAATTGCGCTTTCACAGGACAGCAAATATGTCGCTGTCCACGGCCTAGACGCAAAAGGTCGCACGCTCGTGCTGGTATGGAACTCGAGTGCCGCTGCCAGATTTGTCCTCCGTTCGCACGGGGTCAACGCAGCTGCGACTGCATCGCAAGAAAGGGCTGGTGGTATCTTGGCACCTGCTTCCAAGCCAGCGGTGCAAATGAAGGAGTTCTCAGTCGTGGCCAGGCAAGTGTCTGATTTTGCTGTGACCCGGGCGCGATTTTCTCCGTTCGAGAGCGGGCGCCTCGTGTCGTGTGGGCGAGAGAATGTTCGTTTCTGGCGGGTGAAGCGAGGGCATCTGCCTGGATGCCCAGTCGTCCTGGATCAGCACGCGCGTGGGACGGAATTTACGGACGTCGCCTTTGAACCCCTGGCAGATAGGGGGGCCGGCGGCATGGCTGATGGAGCTCTTGCTCCAGGCACCGCCCTCGGAGTCTCTGGGCTGATGGGTGGTGCAGGTAGACTTTCGATTCAAGATCCTCGTGTATTCTCTAGCACCAGCAGAGGGGCCATAGTGCAGATCAGTTATCGCACCCTGCGTGTTGAGGCGGTATTTCAGGTTCATACTGGCCCGATTCGCTCGTTGAGCGTGAACGAAGGATTCTGTGTGACAGCTGGTGCCGATCGATACCTGCGTGTTTGGCCACTTGATTTCTCCGAATTTTTCGTTGAAGTACGCTATGAAAGCCCGCTGGCCGCATCGGCTGTCAGTCCGGACGGTCTCCGTGTGGCAGCCACAACCGACGCGAGGGCGATCGGCGTGCTCGACATATCATCGAGGTCGTATCATACTGCGGGGCGCTGTCACACTGGTAGCATCTCAGATGTGGCTGTACGGCCACCGACTCCGGTCATTTCGGATCGATTCTTCTACCTGGACGGGGATCGCCCTGCAGAATCCCTCAATGCAGCTCGAGCAATGGTCGCTAGCTTCGATGCCGGGGGGGGGAGCGTGCGGCATATAGAGAGCGATGACGTGGCAACATGCAGCGACGACGGAACCGTTCGAGTGTGGAGCTCGCGCTCGATGCAGTAGCTGTTCGAGTTTGTGGCACCAGGAGACAAGCCCACCTGCGTTAGCTTTCGACCCCCCTCGACCATACCGGATTCGGCTGCTGCCGCGGTTGCTGGTTCTCTGGCTGCTGCGGTCCTGGGAGCCACCACCGGTCGCTCCCCCGATGGAATGCCTGATCAGGTAGTACTGAGTGCGCAGGCTGAAGAAGCTGCTGATGCTGCCGTGGCCGAGTACCACCTAGCCGTGGGGTACACCAGCGGCTGCGTGAGAGTCTTTCACGTCCCTAGTGCCCAGATGGTGGAGGAGTACAGGCAACACGATGCTCCCGTCAGAAAATTGGCGTTTGCTGCACCAGGCCCCGCCGCACAGTACATGCGCAGATCGCGGGACTCTGCCGAGGCGTGGGCATTGCAATCGGAGCCTGCTGCACAGCGGGCCCAGCCTCTGCTTCTACTGAGTGCAGGGGAAGATGGCCGACTTGTGGTGCACGACGCACTACACGGCTATGTGCCTGTAAGGGTCCTCGTCATCTCAAACCCTCCACGGGGTGTAGAATGCATTTGTGCTGGCGTTGGACTCGATGTTTCATCCGATGGGGGCCTGGTAGCTGCGTCATTTGCATGGTCAGACTCGGGTGACTCGCGCGGTGGAGGCGGCATGGTGTTGGAGACTTTCGGATTTACTGCAGTATCTCGACTGCGAGTACCAGGAGTAGCAGCAACACGTGCTGCAACGTCCAGGACATCTAATCCTCTTGAAGTACAAGGCAAAAGAGACAGAGAACGCGATTTGCTGCGAGCAGGTATCGCTGCCGATGGCGAGGGCGTAAGCGCCGACACCGTATCATCAAGAATGCAGCCTTCTGTGGCTTCCGTGAAGTTCCTCCATGCAGGTGGCTAGGTTGTGGGTACCACCACAGATGGTCGAATAGTGCGATGGGATACGGCGACGGGGCGAGTCGTGAGGGACCTAGCCGCGGTCGAGATGAGGACCGAGAACGCGGAGGCCGAATCGAGCCTCCACAGCCGCTATCCACTAGATGCGAGCCCTAACGGTTTCTTCTTGGTCACAGGAAGCGCATCTGGTGCCATTCGGATGTGGGATGCCACGCTGGCGGGCCCACCTCGGGATCATGCGGTGTCGGTGTCTGCAACTGGAGGACACGCAAGCGCAGTTTCAGCCGTGGCATTTGCCTGGGATGGAAGCTAGGTGTACACAACGGGGAGCGACGGTTCACTTATGATCTGGAGGCTAGGCGTAGACGCTGGGGTCAGGGCATGCTGCGGACACCTGGCCCCGTCGGCTGTGCGGGTAGATACGATGGCCAGCTCTGAGGCTGCCCTTGGCGAGCTCGAGTCCGTATCGGACTCCAGGATGCCTGGGAGCGATCGAGGCGGTTCATTCCATGGATCTCGCGGCCCAGCGCTGATCATGGCTCCGCCTGCTGTGGGTGCAGAATCATCATGCAGATCAGATGACGACTCGGGTTATGCATCAGGAGCAGTCCAAGCCGAGCGTCGGATTAACCTTGGCCTTCACCATTCGCCTGCGAAATAGAATCTGCATGAGAATGCCATCACCTCTGAACCTGGGGGGGATAAAATTGATGATAGCGGCTTCTCGGATGCAAGTGCAGCAGCTGCAGGCACGTCCCTCGGATAGATCGACCGGATGTTGAACGAACCGCCGGCTGGAAAGGGTCTCAGCAGAAGACAAAAGCCGAATCGCGCTCACGAAAGCAGCCTATACAATGCGGCTTCTCCACCCCGCCCAGGCAGGCCACGAGGACGAGGACAAAGAGGGGGGGCAGGACAAGTGGCAGACCATGATCTGCCTCCTCCCCCCACATCTCCAGTGCCTGCGCTGCCCGGAAGCGCCACCCCGACCGCAGTGGCCAGGGCGTAGCTCGAATCGGGCGCAGACAGCCCAGGGAACGTCCAACCCCCGACCCTGCCTTCAACCCAACCTTCTGCTGCATAGGGCCGGCATGCCTCAATGCAAGAAGAGCATGCCAGCGCTTATGCGGCCCCACTTCCCGTGCTAAGAGAACGAGTTCCGTCTGCTTCGAATGCGCTTCCCCGCTCTAGGGCGCTGGGCTGCAGTTGCGACTCGAGGGAGCGTGGGGCGATCCTGTGGCACCCGTCGACCTCGTTGCTTGCGTACAGGGTAGGCTCCACGCTTGTGTGCGAGGACGCAGTTTCCGCAGAGCAGCTGTTCGTGCGAGCGTAGGATCTTTTTTGCGAGGCGGCGATTGGAATGGGGCTACGTCGTTCAGTCGCAGCCGGCAGCGAAACCTCCGATGCCAGAGCTACGCCTCCTATTCCCGCCAGGCTAGGTCCTGAAGCAAGAGCGATCGCCGCAGGTCAATGGAGTGCCGACTGTTTAGCCTCTGTGCAGCCGAGGCAGCGACCAGGCACAGACGTAATCGCAATCGGATCGTCTCCGTCGCATCATCTATATAGCAAGGGTGCTGTAGCTGGGATCGCTATTGTGGAGCGAGAGAGCGGTTAGCTTACCCTTGGATCTGTCAGTGCCCCGGGAGCACCCAGATTTGCCAGGAGAGCTGTTCTATCTTTCAGAGCCGGCCACGTAAGGCAGGCATCTGCACACAGTGGACACCGTAGCAAGCGAATGACCGTGGTCTTGGCGAGGCGTGTGCTCGCGTGCTGCATTGGCCCAGATGGTAACACGGTATTTGCCATCGCGGAGGCCGAGACCCAACCTATTGGGACCGGACTGGGCATGCAGGAAGCCTCTTCTCTCGGCGCCAGGTCGGATCCTCGCCAGATGGACGGGGTCGAGTCTAGCAGCGGGGTTTCCTCCTCTGGGAGTGCCAGGACGGCTGGGGACTCGACAAAGACGCTGCTCGTGTGTGCCTGGTCTCTGGATGCCCTGCATGCCCCGGATAATGGGCGAAGCCGCGATTCCCGTATTGCTGCTCTCGCCGAGGACATGGGCGTCGCCCCTGCGCGCAAACCTATTGTGATCATGCCCTCTGCGCAGCGTAGGCTTCGTATCAGGGCAACGCAGCCAAGAGGCTCTACTCCAGTGTCCCCTGATACCTCGGGCGATAAGCAAAGCATCCTTGGTGGGGATGGCGTCGTGAGCTAGATGCGCTGCCTCACGAACAAAGTTGCTTTGGTTGCTGGTGTCATGGGTCTCATCGAAATTCGTGCACAACCTAAGCATGGCCCGCAAGGAACAGGCTAGAACACCAGCGACTCGGAGGGTGCTGGGGCGCACGACGAGTTGGGCGGGGGGGTTATGCCTATGGAATCCTACGGGGGCGGGGACCGGCGAGCCAGCAAGACACGCGATGCAATTGAGCTGGCGATGCGGCCGCTTGTCGCAGCTCGGTCCATGCAGAAAGGTCTCCCTCCCGTGCAAGCGGCAGGGGGGTTCCAGCCTGCAATGCGAACCGTGGCTCCTTTGCTACTTGACTTCGACGAGGACGACCCGGTCCAGGGCCCGATCGGTCTGGTATGCGCTGGCGATAATGCGGGCCGGCTGTGGATCCTCCGAGCGGATTACGTATCGGCAACCCGTAGCAGATCATTGCATGCTAATGGAGAGGCTCCCAAGGCCAAATATTCAGTGGTGGGATGCGAATGGATGCGGGCTCCGTTCCAGGCTGGGCGCGGCTTTTCAGGCAGTAGCATGGCGCCTATAACGTCTTCTGAGTGGGTAAGGATGTCCTCGAGCGATTGGGAGATACATCAGCGGTTCGAGGGGCAGCATCCAGGCATCCCAGCGAGGCAAGTTGTTGGACCGTGGCAGCTGGTCTCGGCGAATGCCGATGGTGAGATGGCCCTCTGGAACATCGTGGCAGCTGGGGCGCTGCCCGGAGCAATCCAGCGCAAAGGACCGGCGGCATCTAGGTCAGCAGTGCAACTGCTCTCACGTCGCACCCTGGGTGAGGGCTCCTCCTTGCTAGGTGGAGTGCTGGACTCTGCATGGGCCATGTCTGGAGAGGCGGCCGACGCTGGGGTAGACGGAGTGGTCGCTGTGGAGGGTGCGGCTGGGGGCTTGTACTTCGTCGACTGGCGTGATTCGAGCCCGCCATGCCTGGTGGTCCCAGCTGCTGGTGTGCATTCTTCCTCTGCCATAGTGGCTGCAACCAGCATTGGTAAGGGCCCACGCGGCGTAACAGGCTCGAGCCTGAGCGCCCGCAATGAATTCGATGCTAGAGAATTAGAAGTCGGATCCTGCCGATTAATCCATCCAATCGTTGCGATCGCAAAAGGGCCACCTGGTGCAGGCAGCCGAGGGGCCGGCGCGACGACGAACTCTTCTTGTTTTCAGGTATGGACTATGGGTGCGGCTGGTGGGAGTGGGGCCGGTCCTCAGCCGGTGCTGGATGCAAGGCTCGAAGCCTTGCAAGATTCGATGCATTCTCAATCTCATGCCCGCGTGCACCTGCGCCCAGCTGCCATTGCAGCCACCCCTGGGAGCGAGTGGGAGTCTTACCTGATCGAGAATTTCGGCAGTCAAATGGAGGACTTGGCCCGACGGCAAGCATTCCCGACGTCGCTATCTGAGATTATGAGCGGGGAGCCGCCTAAGGACGGAGCATTACCTTTCGCCATCCCCAGGAAATCGGCGTCGTCCGGCCGCCACATCGCCGTCGGGTTTTCAGATGGCACGATTCAGATTCTACGGCTGTCCAACGGCGGTCAGGACAAAGAATTGCGGGCAATTGCCCGCCCGAACGACGCCTGCGTCACCTGCTTAGCGTGGTCACATGCACTGCTCAGGAGCCCCCGGGCGGGCACGGTAGACATACCTGACCTTCGACCGGGAACTCGCGATGTGAAGGGTGCGACAAGGAGGAGGCGCGCCGATGTCCATCGCTAGGCCCCCTCATTCTGGGTCCTGATCGTAGGGTACTCGGACGGCGCTGTAGCAGTGCTCCCCTTCGCGCCCGACGAGGAGAACGAGGCTGTGAATGCCGAAGCTGCCGACGTCGCAGACATAGCCACCAGTGCCGCTGATGAGCTGGCTGCTGCTGCTCACGGTTAGAGAAAGAGACCCCGAAGGCCTGAATCGCTCCGACGCGCAGGAGGACTCACCAGCGTAACAGAGCTCCCAATCAAGCTGCAAGAGCCGAATCATGTCATGCTGGAGCCTCAGAATGGCGGGTTAGTCAAGATCGGGTCAACCGCTGGCGCATCTACTCTGGCTACGTCTGTTCGAACATTTCAATCAACCAGAGAAATCTCATCGGGACAATCGGGGTCAGCAAGCATGAGAGACCAGGAGAGCAAGATCTCAGGCCAGGGGTCCCGGATCGGACCTCCTGTGTGTGTGCCTGTCACCTCCGTTGCATGCTCGATGTGGGACCCGACGCAGTTTGCAATTGCACTCGCCGATGGCAGCGTCAGGCAATATACCATGCAGGTGCATGCGCCAGGCGCAGCGGGTGTGGATGCAGTGGTACATCGCACTGCAAAGCAAGAGCGAGCTGCCGTGAAGGAACGGGCTCGTAGTCGTAAACTGCAGAAACAGGCACAGTCTTCGTCAAGTGCAGCTACTGGCATTCTGATTGGCGGGGCCTCTGCTCCAGGAGAGGCCAGCGACATACCCGGTGCAGAAGTGGCGACTTCCTTGGCTGGAAATGCCCGCTTGCCAGCTTCCCTCGATATCGCGATGGAACTCCAAGTAACTAAAGGATTCGAAGCGCAGTTGCCTTGGTCTGGTGATGGGCTCCTTGAAGATGTATCAGACCAAGCCTCCGGAGGCATGGCCAGCGGGACAGGGAGCTCATAGTCGATGCAATCGCTCGGTCCATTCCTCTCCTTCTCTCCGTCGATGCCAGGTACCCTTGCGTGTATTGCAGCTACAGATGCTTTCGACGACCCGGCGCTTGCTACAGCAGACGAAGATGAGCAGGTTGCTTCCATGCGATTCATCACGGAAGGTGCGGCTCGAGCTGCGATGGACGATGGATCTGTGCTTCGTGCGCAGCGGACCCGGAGTGCACTGTGGGTGTTT
>Ga0136560_1000994_pt1 | contig 14493 bp, 14 predicted proteins | sample AntRauMeHopE1497_FD_104925 | JGI IMG/M metagenome (GOLD analysis project Ga0136560, IMG submission 104925) | Saline lake microbial communities from Rauer Islands, Antarctica - Metagenome Hop E1 #497 | ecosystem: Environmental > Aquatic > Non-marine Saline and Alkaline > Saline | place... | reverse complement strand
GCAGAGCGCGCCGAGGCGCAGGCCGGCCTCACGGTGGACGCCGCCGCCGCGGGGGCGGGGACGACCCTCCTCGCCCTCGTCTCGGGCGAGGTCGAGGCGGTCCGGCGCGACGACGCCGGAGCCGAGTTCCGCAGGTCCAGCGCCAAGGCCGCCGCCGAGGTCTGGGCGGGGGCCACCAGGCGGCTGCAGTCCCTGGCCGCGGACGACACCCCCGCCGCGGCCGCGGTGCTCGAGAGCGCCCGCGCCCTGTGGGACGACTGCATGTGCTGGTGGCCGCTGGACTGGGCGGAGGCCGAGTGGGCCGGCGCCGTCGCCTTTGCGCTCCACGGCCTGCCCCTGCCCAAGCGCCTCCCCCTCCTCCGCTGGACCGCCGAGGCCATGGCCGCCGAGGGCACCGAAGCCGCGCGCCGCGACGCCGACCCCGAGGCCCTACCCTCCAACCTCGGCCGCGCCCAGCGCATCCTGCCGGCCGCCGGGTCCGCCTGGGCCCGCGCCCTCCGCAGCGCCCGCCGCCCCACCCTCACCCTGGAGCAGACAGCCGCCGCCCCCGTCGCGGCGATGGCCGCCACCGTGCCCTCGGGCGACGCCGACGCCGCGGCCGCCCTCGCCGCCGCCCGATGGGTCGCGTCCACCTCCTCCTCCACCGTCATCCCCGCCGCCGCCTCCCTCGGCAACCACCCCGCGGCACCCGTCCGCAAGGGCGCCGGCGTCCTCCTCGGCACCATCGCCGCCCTCGCCACCGAGCCCAGCACCCTCGACGCCGTCGTCGCCGCCGTCGAGGGAATGCTCCCCGCCACCGACGCCGCCGCCGAGGCCGTCGCCGCCCTCCCCGTCACCGACCCGCGCACCACCATCCACAACGGCCGCGTCATCACCGCGTCCGCCGCCCTCTCCGGCGCGGCCAGCATGGGCAGCCTCCCAACGGGCATCGCCGCCATCCTCCGCCTCGCCCCCGTCGTCCTCGGCCGCGCCCGCCCCGCCGCCGGCGACGACCTCGCCCAGTCCTACTCCAACGGCAGCCTCGGGGCCCTCCGCTGCGTCAAGGCGCGGTTCGTCCACGCCAACGACGCCGCCACCGTCGCCGCCGCCGCCACCGCCGCCCTCGCCGCCCTCGGTGCCGACACGTGGGACGACGTCGCCTCCACCGCCGCCACGGGCAAGCCCGCCGCTGCCCGGCTCGCCTCCCTGTGGGTCGAGGCCCGCGACGCCGACGCCGCAGCCGCCGGCGTGGCGCGCGTCGTCGCCGCATGCCTCGACACCAAGGCCTGGCGGTCCCGCGGCACCCTCCTCGTCGTCGCGTCGGGCCTCCTCGCCCACCACCAGGTCGCCTGGCCCGTTCAGGCCCTCGACGCCCTCCAGCGCGACATCCGCAGGCGCATGACCGACGAGCGCGTCGAGGTGAGGGAGGGAGCCGCGGCGGCGTGGGGCGGGTGCCTCCCCACCATGCCCGCCGCCGCCCGACAGGCCGTGGCCGCGGCGTGGGTCAAGGCCGCCAGGCGTGCCCTCCCCGCCAACCCGCGCACGGCGGCGGCGCGGGAGGCCGCGGGCGGCGAGCCCGACTCGGCCCTGAGCGCCAAGTTCGACGCCGCGGTGCGCCAGCGCCACGGCCTCGCCCTCGGCGCGGGCGCCGTCCTCGGCTCCTTCGCCTACTCCCTGCCCCCGTTCGTCCCCGCCCTCGCCACGGACCTCGCGGCCGTCGCGGGAATGCCGCCGCCCATCAGGCAGGCCGCGCAGGAGGCGCTCGCCGAGTTCCGGCGCACGCACGCCGAGACCTGGGCCACCGACCGCCAGAGGTTCACCAGGGATCAGCTCGACACGGTCGGCTCCCTCGGCTCCACGTCGGCAATGTATGCATGATTGCGGTCTGCTTGGCGCCTCGGCCCGATCCCAACCCGGCCGACCCGCCCGAACCTGCTGCACTCTCGCTTGTGACCGAACAGAACTGTCATCTGCGGGGCCACACAGCCGCTATGCGGCACACGCGTCCCGGAGACAACGGCTGACCGCCGGCCGTTTTCCGCGGACCACTGATCCGGCCCAGCGCGGCGGCGGCACACTCGACCCGGGGCTGGCCCCAGATGGCAGCGCCCGATGACCTGTACAGCGGCCTCAACTTTGACCTGGACACCCGCCCGCCGACGGGCGCGGCCGGAGGCGGCGGGGCGCTGATGTCCGGTCTCGGGGCGCTCCCGCAGGGTCTCCCATCCGGCGCTCCCGGGACTCTCGGCGCACTGCGCGGGTGAGCCGTGTGGTTTTTTTCCCGGGGGGTTGGCAGCCGCCGTGCGGGCGGTCTGTCGAAGGCGCCAGGAGGCGGCGGCAACGGCGAACGTTAAACTCGCCTTCTCGGCGGTGCCCCGGGTGCCCGCCGCCCAGATGGCAGCCCCCTCCGGCCTCGAAGCATGTCAGTGTAGCAGCCTGGTGTTGTGACTGACGGCGCGTGCGGCCGCCTCCCTCTCCCCCTCGCAGCGTGGCCGGCGGCGGCGCTGGGTTCGGCGCCCGCACCGGCACCGGCGCCAGGGGAATGACCGGCATGGGAACCGCGGCAGGCGGCGGCGATGGGCCCCGTCCCATGACCAGCGTCAAGGCGGCCGGCTATCAGAGCAAGCCCGGGACGGCCTCGCGGGTGTTTGACCCCGCCGGCGGCATGCCCGTCGGCCCCGCGCCCCCTCTGGAGGAGAAAGAGGACTCCAGCCACGAGGCCAAGGCGGCGGAGATGGAGAAGCGCGTGAACCGGGTGCTCGAGGCGAGCGCCGAGGCGGCGGCGTCGGGCGACGCCATCATGGCCCTGGAGCGCGCCAAGGAGGCGGGGAAGCGCGAGCGCGCCCTGGTCCGGCACCGCGAGGCGCACGGCCTGGGCGACGACAACAACGTGGACCTGACCTTCGCCGTCTTCTTCGCGCTGGCCAACGCCTACTCGCTGAACGGCATGCACCCGCAGGCGCTTGACACCTACGACATCATCTACCGCAACAAGGAGTACCAGAGCCCTGGGAGGGTCAAGATCAACGTGGCGAACATCCACTTCGCAAAGGGCGACTTCGCCGAGGCCCTTAAGCACTCCAAGATGGCCCTTGACCAGATCCCGCCCACCAACAAGCACCTCCGCCTCCGCGTCGAGCGCAACGTCGGGGTCACGCTCATCCGCCTCGGGCGCTTCCAGGAGGCCATCGAGCGCCTCGAGTCCGTCGTTGAGCAGCACGACGGCGCGTCCCAGCCCGGTGAGCGGGCCGCCGCACCGGCGCGCCGACTCCCCCGCTCCCCCCTCCCCCCGTCGTCACGGCACCCGCCACCGCGCGCGTCCCAATGGCCCCGACTCCTTCCCCCGCAGATTTCGCCGCGGCCTTCAACCTCGTGGTGTGCTACTACGCGCTCGGGGACCGAGAGCTCATGCGCCGCGGCTTCCAGCGCCTCCTGGCCCTGCCGATGCCAGCGGCCGGCGAGGCGGACGAGGAGGAGGAGGCGGACGACGACGAGGCCGTGCCCGCGGGCGAGCCCGACGCCCTCGGCGAGTTCCTGCGAGCCAAGTGAGAGACGCTGCGGCCGTCAGGTCGTCGGGATCCGTGAATCTCCCCCCACTCCGCTCGCTCGAAATGCCGTGGCCCGGCGGCGCGAGCGAGTGCGTCTCGTCGCCCCTAGCCTCGCCCCGTCCCCCCTGCGCCACCGCTCGCACCCCTCCGCCCCCTTCCCCCTCCCCGCGAGCAGGCAGGCGGAGGCCGCCAAGCTGGTGACCACCGCGGCCCGGCTCATTGCGCCTGTGGTGGACCCCCGCTCGTGGGAGCCCGGCTACGCGTGGGTGGTCGACCAGTTGCGGCACGACCACCCCCAGATCGCGTCGGAGCTCCTCGTCGTCAAGGCCCTGGCACACCTGAACAAGCGCCAGTTCGACCGCGCCATCGAGCAGCTCAAGGCCTTCGAGCGCAAGGAGAAGCACCACAAGGCCCGCGCCGCCACCAACCTTGCCTTCCTCTACCTCCTCGAGGGTGACGTCGCCCAGGCCACCCGCTTCGCGTCCCTCGCCGTCAAGCACGACCGGTACAACGCCAAGGCGCTGGTCAACATGGGTGAGGCCGACCGCCGCGGCGCCACGGCCGGCGCTGCTCGGTGCCCTGCCGCGCTTCTCACTCCGCCGCGCCCGTCACCCTTTCCCGCCCGCCCCCCCCGCTCCCTCCCGTCCCGGTCACAGGGAACTGCCTGTGCGAGAGCGGGGAGCTGGAGCACGCGAAGGAGCTCTTCCTGGAGGCCATCGGCGTCGAGGCGGACTGCGTCGAGGCCATCTTCGACCTCGGCCTCGTCAACAAGCAGCTCGGCATCTACCCCGAGGCCATCCAGGCCTTCGAGAAGCTCCACACCCTCGTGCCCTCCAGCCCCGAGGTGCTCTACCACCTCGGGAACCTGCACGACGCCATGGGGAACCAGGAGCGCGCGGTGAAGTACTTCAACTACCTCGTCTCCCGCGTCAAGAGCGACCCGGGCGTGCTCGCGCGGCTCGGCCACCTGTTCAACACGGGGGACGACGACGCAGAGGCCTTCCGCTTCCACCAGGACAGCTACTCGTTCTACCCCGTCAACCTCGACGTCATCTCCTTCCTCGGCATCTGGTACGTCAAGGCAGAGCTGTACGAGAAGGCGGTGGAGTACTTCCAGCGCGCCGCCGAGGTGGAGCCCAAGGAGGCCAAGTGGCAGCTCATGGTGGCCTCCTGCTACCGCCGCATGCGCGAGTTCGACGAGGCCGTGGCGCGCTACGAGGCCATCCACGACGCCTTCCCCGACAACATGGAGTGCCTCAGCTACCTCGTGGCCATCTGCAGGGACCTGCACAGGCCGTGCGACGTCTACGAGGAGCGCCTGATGAGGCTCGAGCGCGAGCAGGCAGCCCGCGCGCCCGAGGGCGCAGGCTACGACGAGCGCCACCACGAGGCCAGCGACGACCACGGCGCCGCGTACGACCAGCACGCCTCCCCGCGCTTCGGCGGCGACTCCGACGCCTTCGTGCCGTCGTTTGACGATTCCCCCGCCCAGGCCGGCCCCTCCCCGGGCGCCATCGCCGTGCGGTCGGCTCGCACCGGCGCGATGCCTTCGGCGTCCGCGTCAACGTCCGCGGCGGCGCGCTTCGCCGCGCCGGCGCAGCAGGGCGCGGCGGCCACCAGGGGCGGCGGCGGTATCGGCCAGGACGACGACGAGGACGAGTTCGCGGACGCGGACCTCGATTCCATGCTGACTGAGTGACTGCGCGCGATGCGAACGAGCCGGTACGTGAGAGGGGGCAGGCGCACGCGGCGCGGGCGTCGTCTCGGCTGTGATTGCGCGCCAAGCAGCGCGTCACGCAGCTGCCCGGTGCCCCTCGCTCAGGCCTTGGGGGCGTCCTCTGCTGCCACCTCGCCCTCCTCTGTCGCCGCATCCGCCTGGGCCTCAGCGGCCTCTCCGTCTGCCGCCTGGGCCTCAGCGGCCTCTCCGTCTGCCGCCTGGGCCTCCTCCTGGGCCTCGGCCTCCTCCTCGGCCGGCGCCCCTCCGCGGGCCTTGACAGTGGCCACTGCCTCGAGCACTACGGCGGTGCGGGCGGGGGGCTTGGCGCCGGACAGGGCGTCAAAGGCGTCCACGAGGCGCTTGGGCATCTTCGTCGAGGCGGCGGCGACCGCCCCGGGGTTCGCAAGGCGGGCGGCCTCGCGGACCGGCCCGTTGACGGAGAAGACCTCCCGCGCGGCCCCGGCCTCCGAGGCGGCGTGGGCGCACCGGCCGGCGACGAGCCCGAAGAGGCGCCAGACGCGGCGCACGCCGGACGCGGACTCGGGCGCGAGGTCGGGCCCGAGGGTGATGAGCGCCGGCGCGGCCGCGGCCCAGACGGCGTCGGGGACCTTGCCGGTCCGGCGGTGGGCGAGCATGACGGCGCGGGTGACCTTGTCGACGGACCCGGCCTCGGCGACGCCGCGCGCGTAGTAGAAGAGGGTGCGCGTGGTGGGGCGGTGCTCGGGGCGCGGGGCGGCGAGGCGGTCGGCGAGGAGGGCGTCCATGCCCTCCTCGTCGCCCTTGACTGCCACCTCCAGCATAAGCTGGTCGAGCACGGCGGCGGTAACGGGCAGCCGCCACGCCTCGCACGCGCCCGGGGCCACCATGGCGACGGCGTCCGTGGGCTTGCCCGCGCGGGCGCAGGCGCGGACGATCTTGTCCGCTGTCGTGGCGCTGAAGCGCATGTGGCGGTTGAACGCCGCGCGCACGGCCTTCGCGACCAGAGGAAGGTCCTCGTCGTCCTCCACGCTGCGGCAGGAAGGCGAGGGACGTGGCGGCAGGACGGGGTCGAAGCACGCCCCGGCGGGCACGAGGGGCGGTTACTGCGGCGCTCAGACGATGCAAAAGGCCCAAGCCAGTGCTCACTCGTCAAGCATCGCGTGAAGGTGCCGCCTGTGGCAGCATGCGCCGGAGCTGCCCATGCGCAGGCGCAGCGAGCGGTACTTGTCGACCGCGAAGCCGTCCCGCTCGACCAACGCCTCGTCGCCAACCATCCCGACAAAGTCAGGGTGCTCTTCGGGGCCGTCGTGCTCATCAATCTCATCCTGAAGCTCCTCAGTCATCGCCGGCATGGCGAGCGAACGATCCCTGGACTGGCGCAGCTGGGCCTGCACGTCTCCCGACAGCCTGTCCAGCTCAAGCATCTGCTTGATACGGTCTTCCATCACCTCGCGGGTAGCAACCGTGGACATGGCCCTCGCTCCGAGCACTGGGGCGCGAAGGCGGAAAACGGCGGCGGCCGCTCCCGCGGTAAGCCTCCTGGCGCCTGAGGCAAGGGACATAGCGAAAGCAAGACCACCTAGGTGCGAGAAACGAGCAAGCTCGCCGCGGCTTAGTCGCTCCAGCACGCGTGGGCGAAAGCGTCGTGCTGGCGTACGCCGGCAGAGCCAGAACAGAGCAACGCTGGCGGCTCGCGCCGCAAGCAAACCCTGGCCGAATCCACCGCGCCCCCGGCACCAAGCTGGGCTGGCGTGGTGACTAATTGCTAGAGGCCGGGCCATGCCATCGGGAAGGACCGGATGGTGGCTTGCCTGCCTTGGAGTCGCTGCGCTTGTCGGAGCCGGGCCAGCGGCCGCCGGGGCAGCCACGACTGGCCGTGAGCAGGGTGTTCTCGACGAGGCTGGCGGAGACATTGTGATGGGTGGTTCTGCGCCCGCTGCAGCGGTGGCGCCGGAGACTCTGGTGGGCGGACCAGCATCGCGGCGAACCAACTGTGGCGCTGCCTCGTCGCTGAGGGGCGGGTGCTTCAGCCCAAGCATGACGGTGGCCAGCCCTATGCAGTGTGAGGTCCAGTCGACGGACCTGGCCGGCGTCTTCTGCCCGGGGCACGGAGCCGACCCGTTGGAATGCTGCGTGCCCGGAGCCGAGGCCAGCATGCCCGCATCGTGCGTGCCCTTGTGCCGGAGGTTCTGCTCGTGCTGCCAGGACGCTCTCGGTGCGACGCGCGTGGCGGCATCCGTGGCCATGGGGCTGCCCGCTCAGAGCATCTGCCTCCCCCGCACCCGGCAGCTGGCCGAGGCGCTCGGGCAGTGGGGCCCGGCTGCAAGCCAGGTCATGGGACCGTCGCCGCTCGAGCACGCGCGTTCCATGGTGGACATCAGGCAGGAGGCGGAGACAAAGCCCGCGGTGGAGACTCCCGAAGTGTCTCGCAGCGTCGCCGACGTCATCGGCGCACACCGCACGCCCCATGCGGCTGAGCCCGGTCCGCGTTGCGGTGAGGAGCGCACTGCCCGCATCGACGGCCGTGCTGTCACCGTCACGGTGGCGTGTGGGCCGGACGGCCAGCCGCTAGAGCAGGGCGTGGGGGCCGAGGAGGACAAGGAAGGCGAAGAGGGCGACGAGGATGGCGGAGTGGATGATGAGGACAGCGAGGACGCTGAACAGGAGGGGGGGGATGAGCAGGAGGGAGCCGCGGAGGACGATGAGGACGAGGGGGGCGAGGGGGGGAAGGATGACGAGGGGGAGGAGGAGGAGGAGGGAGGTGGCGAAGCGGACGGTGCGCCAAGCACAGCGGGGAGCTTGCAGACGCCTGAAGACGAGGCGACAGCGTACGAGGAGGACGCGGCAGCTGGGCCCGAGGGTTCGTCACCGCACCAGCCTCCCGTGAACGTCATCGGCTCCCAGGTCGTGGAAGAGGCCGGTGGTTTCGAGGCGCCGTCAATGGCACTCCCTAGCAGCGGCGTGGCCGCGGCCGTCCCTTCGGCAGGCGGGAACGACGTTGTCGGCAACGATGAGGACTCGGCGGACGACAAGGATGAGGACTCGGCCGACGCCGAGGATGAGGACTCGGCCGACGACGAGGATGAGGACTCGGCCGACGCCGAGGATGAGGACTCGGCCGACGACGAGGATGAGGACTCGGCCGACGACGAGGATGAGGACTCGGCGGACGACGACGATGAGGACTCGGCGGACGCCGAGGATGAGGACTCGGCGGACGACGACGATGAGGACTCGGCGGACGCCGAGGATGAGGACTCGGCCGACGACGAGGACGAGGACTCGGCCGACGCCGAGGATGAGGACTCGGCCGACGACGAGGATGAGGACTCGGCCGACGACGAGGATGAGGACTCGGCCGACGACGAGGATGCCGACGATGAGTGAGGCGGTGGACACAGAGTTCGATCGAGGCGCAGTGCTCGGGGCGTGTGTGGGTGGGCGAGCGGCGTCGCAACGCTGCGGCCGCTGCCTTCACGAGTTCGCCCGGCATCCGGTTGTCACAGGCAGCACTTGCGGGCGCGGTGCCACACACGCTGGCCTGGAAAACACACCGCTGAACAACGTCCAGGCCGTGTCATCAGAAGACGCCAGGAATCAGAATGGTGCCAGGGGGCAGCCGACGCATCAGATCGCCGAAGAGGCCGCCAAGGAGCAGCCCGAAGCCCGCGGCCCCGATGAAAGCCGACGACGGATGGCAAACGTCTTCGTCCAGCCCATCAGTAGGCTTGCGCTTGTTGCACATGGACGCGTACATGACGAAGGTTAGCAGCGACACCAGGCCAGTGGCCATGACGTAGCTCTTGTCCAGATCCACGTCGACACGAAGAATAGCGATTGCCACACCCATTGCCAGGAAGAAGCCTGCCAGGCCGGCCAAGATCATCGGGGTGTCGTCGACGGTGGTGGGCGTGGGCTCAAGACGCGGCTCGGCCTTGCGGTCCTCGCGGAAATCATCCTCCACGTCCGACTCTGAGGGGATGTCAGCATCCGAGCCAGACTCCCCGATGTCAGAATTCTCGTACTCAGCGCCCGCGGGCCGAAGCGTCTCATCGCGACCCCGGGCAACCGACTCCTCGCCGCTTGCCGGTTTGCGCGCTCTCCGGTGGACCGACATGACTGGGCTGGTCTGCGGCATCACAGAAACGTCGAGAAGGCGCAAGCGCTGGCCATGCCGCCGCACTGCTCGGGGGAATTGTGCAGCCACGAATCATGACGGGAACCGCAAGCGCTCGCCATTTCCTGGCAGGCCAACGCAGAAAGCTAACCGTTCAGTGCTGGTGTGGTCTGGCAGGCCAAGGAAGGACCGCGGCGAACCGTGTGTGCGGCCACGTGGCCAAGATGGAGCTCTCGCAGAGCGCGGGTGTGGCGGATCCCGGTGCTGCAGCCGTTTGCAGCGATGCCGCTGCTGGGCGATCTGTAGCGCGCTCGCCCTGAGCACGCTCTGTTTCAAGCTGGCAGTGGTCAAGGGTAGTGTGAGCCCAGGCCGCCGGCTCGGCCGAATTACCGCAACGATCGGGAACTCATCGGCTGCTCCCTTCACACACGGATGCGCGGGCGCTCATGCAGCAGAGCACGGGCTGCTTTGCCTGGGGGCGGGGCCTGCGCCAGCCCAGGTGAGGCAGACGGTGCCAGTCACCGGCGCTTTTCCGCCCCACGAGGCCCGCCGAACGCGTAAGCCGCAATCACGACAAATGCGAACGGGCCCATGCCGAGAACTTGGTGCTCCCACGCCGGGAGCAGCGTAGAGTACATGAAGAGCGTGCTCAAGAATGCAAGGACTGCCCCAACGGCGCTACAGATTCCACTCAACGACCTCTCCAGCTTAGGGCCGCGCCTCCATCCGTGGTGCGTGTTCATGCCGCTCGCACGAACAGCGAGGCCGACGGTGATGCCCAGGCCGACGATGAGAATGATGAGAGGCGCCACAACATAGCCCGCTGCCTGCACGATAGACTCCATGGGGCCCTCGGATCGCTGGCGGTGCCGCTCACGTTCGAGACCTGTCGATGATGACGAGGTGTATCGTCTGGCACCGTCGGGCGAGACGAGACAGTGGCAAGTGCAGAGTTTTTGTCGGCTGGCGGGCGCACAGCCTGCGCAGAAGTCGCGCGTGCACTCATCGTCGAAAGAATTCGAGTGCTGCACAGTCGAGCCTTGGGATGGGTCGAGAAGCTGCACCCTCGCAGGCTGGCGGTTTCGAAGGGGCTCAGAGGCGGCTGGATCGGCTCATTTCGGCCACAGACATGGCCGACGATGGTCCCGCGTGGGCGACGCTGTGGTCTTCGATAATGCTTGACACAGCCGCACCGTGGGCGTCGAGGAAATCCCCGGACTCGGTCAGCTCGCCGCGCAAGCTGCGAGCAAGGAAGGGGGGGGGGGGAGGAGCCCCCGGGACGAGGTGGCGGCCGGGCGTCGTGCAGGCCCCCCGTGGCCCGGCGCGATGGGGGCGCAGGTGCGCCCATCGCGCTGCTCACTCCATGAGGAACGCCCGGCTGGTCTTCTCGACGCTGGCGCCGGGGCGAGCCAGGAGCCACGCAAGCTTGGTGGCCGCCGCCTCCGTGGTCATGTCGCCCGCGGACAGGACTCCGGCGTTGAGAAGCTTGCGCCCGAGTCTGCAAAACCACGGGCAGGGGACCGCGGGGATGCGGGGGTGGCGGGCGCGCGAGGGGCGAGCGCGGGCAGGGTGGCGGCGGGGCGACGTGCCCGGGGCGCTCCAACGCGGGCCTTGCCCGCTTGGTACGATCAAAGGCGCGGGGGCTACGCGGGCTCGGCGTGCCGGCGGGGGCGGGCGGCCGTGCGGGCTCACGCGTACGTCTCGAGTCGGACGCCCCCCTTGGCGCACTGCGTGGCCGCGATGACGATGATGTTCTTGCGGATGGCCGCCTGCACCGCCGCCATGAAGGAGCCGTTGCGCTGGGCGGCGTTGCCGGTGCCGTAGACCTGCAGGATCATGCCCCGGAGGGTAGGGGTGTGCCCGATGATGGCGTTTATGTAGTCGTCGCTGAAGCCCGGAACCATGCGGAGCACCGCGACGTCGTCGCAGAGCTCGGGGGAGATGCGGAAGCGGCCCTTGGGCTGCGGCCGGAAGGCCGCGAAGTTGACGCGGAAGCCCGTGGCTAGCTTCACCAGTGGGGAGTAGTTAGGGCTGTCGAACGCGTCGAGGCCGTGGGAGTCCACCTGCGAAGGCGTCGTCTCACCACGGGCGGGGCAGGCGCGAAGGGGTCGTGCCGAGACTGCACGAGGCACAGCCGGCGGCGGCGCGGCAGGGGGCGTCGGCTCGCCCAGCGCCGGCAGCTCACCTTCGTGACCCGGTTCCCGCGGAAGAGCGTCGAATTGATGAACAGCGTGACCTCGGGGACGTCGACGTATCCGGCGACGATGCAGGCCACCACCAGGTTGCGCTTGGCGTCGTTGTAGAGCTCGCAGAGCGGCACCATGGAGCCCGTGAAGACGATCGGCTTGCCCAGGTTCTCCATCATGAACGAGGCAGCCGCAGCGGCGTATGCCATGGTGTCAGTGCCCATGATCACCACGAAGCCGTCAAAGTCGTAGTAGTGCCTGGACAGCATGCGCACGATCGCCTTCCACTCGGGAGGGCCCATGTCCGAGGAGTCCAGCAGCGGCTCATGCCTGCGATGGCGCGCGAAGGTGGCCCACTTGAGCTGGGACGCCCCCATTCTCGGGGAGGCAGCAAGCGCTGCAAGCCAAACTCACTCCACGAGCGTGACCGCTGGCATTTCGCCCTCTGCAAACTCCCGCATCTCCTGCATCCTCGCTAGAAGGTAGCCAGGCGCCGGCTCGAGCGCACCTGCGACCAGGCAAGTGGCATTCCGCGCAATGTGGGCGGCATGATTCACCAGGACGGCGCCGGACCAGGCACAGCCGAGACCCACCCTCCTCATTCGGCTTCATTCCCAGCGTGCCCCCCATGTAAAGCACGAAGATGCTCTTCTCCTTCGCGGAGGACCGAGGCTTCACGATGACTGGCTCAGACCACGACGATTCGGCATCAGGAAAGGGCTCAGCATCACCTGCTTCCTGCCTGCTTCCGCTTCTTCCGGAGCTGCTCGCAGAAGCAGCCGCCATTTGACTGGCGCGCGTGGGCGTGGGCGGTAGGCGGAGTCGTCGGCCGAGGCTCTACCCCCAAAACGCGCGCCTCAGCCCATCGCAAGGCCCTTTCGTTTGCGCAGCACAAGCTCCGCTCGCCCTGTACGGACTTCAGCGGCGAAGGTCTCTCGACAGGAGCCGTCTACAACAGTCGGTGAGCTATCGCTCACCGCGTCGTGTACCGCCCACATGCTCCTACACTGCCCTCTCGTGGTGTGAGGTGCTTGACTCAGGGGCGTGAGTAGCTTGCTGTCAGCCCTTCGCTGAGCATACCCGCCTGCACACCTATGAGGTTGCTCTGAGCTCTGTCAGCACGTTTTGGTTGCCCAAGAGCAGCACTCGTCACAGGGCCGCCTGGAGCACCCATACCCACCATGGCCGGGGCAACGAAGGAGCGCAAGACGAAAGAGCTGTTGCGTCGGCTCGGTGGCATCGACCTGTGAGGCCGCACAGAGAAACCTGACGGATCCAACAAAAACTCGTATTTTTCGATTGGATCGCCTGCACCCACGCGTTGAAGGGCACCCCGTGCCCGCAGGCAGATCCCGGGCGTCGAGATCACCATGATTGTCGGTGATCTCATCTCGGTGAGCTCTGGGCAGGCCATCGTCGGGCACTGCGTGCTGCACTCCTCGGAGAAGGCCGACGCACGGCACGCGGTTTTCAAGCTCTTCGTCAACCATCTGGTGAGCCCTGCTGCTTCTCGGCTCAGAGTCTTGCCGTGTTTCTCGGGAAGGGTAGATGCCGGGGAGCATTGGTTGATCCCTGTGGCGCACTGCATCATGGTTGTCGACGCAGGTCAGTCGTCGGCACCCCGATTCCGCCATCGAAGAGATGCACAAGGAGGCCAAGGCCCTTGCGCGGCTGCACCCGGAAGACTGGGACGAGGCGGAGCTGGCTGCGAGGGACTGGTCCGGCGGGCTGGCGAGCGACATGACGGGGCAGTTCCCGGTGTTCGAGGACCATATGCCGGACGAGTGTCGGCGCTTCACGGTGCGCATGCTCGCCTTCCAGGCCGGCGCGCGTCTGCTCAGAAAGGACGGAGCAGACATCGGGTCTGCACCCGTCCTCGTCCTGCCAACCGCCCACACCAGCAGCGTGGACATCCTGACTGGCATGATTGGGACTGGCGTGGACTGCGAGGTGGCAGCGTTGGTGGTGCGTGCCCTCGCGGTCGCGACGCTATGGTCGCACTGCCGCGGTGTCTTCAACATGGACATGAAGATCGACAACGTCCTTGTGCACGTCGCACCAACCGACGGAGAAGAGACAGGTGCTGCAGGCTCGGCTCCGATCGTCGCGGACGAGGACCCCGAGAACAGCCGCTGCCGGACGACACCCATCTCGGCTGACTTTGGTCATGCGGTCACAACCACCGAGCCGCTGTCAGCAGCCGACATCGAAGCAACGATGCGAGCTGCGGGGGGCGGCAGACCGACGGCAGTAGACGCGGTGCGTGCGGAGGTGCCTGGCCACTTCGGGACAGGAGTGTGGAGGCCGCCCGAGGTGCATTTCCACAGAGAGGCGGAGATGAACGTGAGCGCCTTGGATGCCTGGGGACTGGGGACGCTCTACTGGGCGATGCTTCACGCTCAGTTCTTTCCCTGGGTTAAGGCCGGGGGAGTGATCAACGAAGCGGTGTGGCGGAAATTCATGTCGCCCGACACCCAGACCGACAGAGCGGCGGACACTGCAACGTACTCGAAGCCAGGGAGTGCTGACGTCGTCAACGGCCTTCTGCAGGAGGACCCAGCAAGCAGGATGACTGTCGCGGCGTCGCTGTCCCACCCTGGCCTGACCGTCGGGGGCGGGCCGCCTCCCGCGTGCGGCTATGGCACCGGCGCCGACGACATGCCGGGCACGGACCCCATGGCTGGCCCAGCTGCTGCACCAGGACTGATGCAGGTGCCGGCGACGCCGAGGTCCGCCCCGCCTGCCAAGCCTGAGACGATGTCAGAGGAGCTGATTGAGCGGTGGAAAGTCATCAAGGCGGCACAACTTTTTCCGAGCCCACCCTTGCACGGCAGGGTCCGGCTGTCCTGGACGGAGCTCGTCGAGCGTCGGATTGAGCGGGGCTCCCTGAGCGGCACGTACCCGAAGCTCGATGAGATGGTCCGCGCTCGGCGCGACGCTGCCTTGAGGTTCGTCGCCGGCGCTGCT
>Ga0136560_1000993_pt1 | contig 14496 bp, 12 predicted proteins | sample AntRauMeHopE1497_FD_104925 | JGI IMG/M metagenome (GOLD analysis project Ga0136560, IMG submission 104925) | Saline lake microbial communities from Rauer Islands, Antarctica - Metagenome Hop E1 #497 | ecosystem: Environmental > Aquatic > Non-marine Saline and Alkaline > Saline | place... | reverse complement strand
ATCACCCTGACCTTTCTGGACAATCATCGCTCCATCTTCAACCTTCCAAGTTGCAGGCGAACTCCCGTCTTTGGCACTGACAAAGCCATTCAAACTCGTCCCATCAAAAATCACAATGGCATCCGACGGGGGTAGATTATTCTGAGCGCCGGCAGTGATTTTTGGCGGAACCGGTGTGTAAAATTCCGTGGCCTCAGGCTTCATCGGTGGTGGGGTTTTCTCTTGGGCATTTGCCAGAGGACTTACAGTCACTGCTCCGGCAGTAAAGAAGATGGCTAGAAGTGTATTTTTCATGCAATAGATGTTAGGGTTTTATTATTAAGACGATAATTTAAGCCAAAAGACCCCAAAACCAAAAACCATTGGTGGATTTTAAAATTGCCTTGCAGATTCTCTTTAGTAATTTTCACAAAAAATATATCTATGAACAAACCACTACTCCTTTTATTAGTCACATTCTTTATATCCATGGGTGGATTTGCGCAATCTTCGTATTATTTTCCCGACGAAAAATTTAACCCTGCCATTCCGTCCCCGGAAGAATTCCTAGGCTATCCGATTGGAGATTGGCATACACGATACGATTTGATTGTAAAGTACTTTGAAAAACTGGATCAAATCAGTCCAAATGCACAAATCGTAACCATTGGCTATACGCATGAGCGAAGACCAAAAATCATCCTGACGATTGCCTCAACTGGAAATCTTTCCAATTTGGAACAAATCAGAGTGACTCAACTTCAGCTTGCGGACCCTTCCCAAGCCAAGCCTGATGTGAGTAAAATGCCGGCAATCATTCATTTGGGCTATGGTGTACATGGAAACGAGCCTTCTTCGGCAGAGGCAGCGATGCTCTCGGCGTATTGGCTTTTAGCTTCGCAAAGTGAATTGGCGCAGAATCTTCGGGAAAATTCTGTTGTTCATATTGACCCCACTGTCAATCCTGATGGAAGAGATCGTCATAGCCTCTGGGCGAACAGCAATAAAGGTTTTCCGCCAGTGGCCGATCCACTTGATCGAGAACATAACGAAGTTTGGCCAGCTGGAAGAACGAATCACTATTGGTTTGACCTCAACCGGGATTGGTTACCGCTTGCCCACCCTGAATCTCAGTCAAAAATCGCTTGGTATCATCAATGGTATCCAAATGTGACCACGGATTTTCATGAAATGGGAACGAATAGCACCTACTTTTTCGAGCCAACGAAGCCTTTTGGAAGCGAAAATCCAGTGGTTCCCCGCAAGAATTACGAGGATATCAATGTCCGCTTCGCCAAATATTTTGCGGAATATATGGATGAGATCGGAAGTTTATATTGGACTAAGGAAGTGTTTGACAATAGCTATCCAGGCTATGGCTCGACCTATCCGGATATCCAAGGTGGTTTGGGATTGGTGTTCGAAACAGCCAGCAGCCGTGGACATATACAATCCAGTCAGCGTGGGCCGATCAGCTTTGCTTTTACCATCCGAAACCAAGTGGTCAACTCACTAGCGACCATGGAAGCCGCACTGGATAATCGAGTGTATATGCACGATTACCTTCGGGAGTTTTTCGAAACCGCCGTATCCGAAGGTCAGAAAGATGCTGCCAAAAACTACCTTTTTGGAGATGAGTTTGATGCCAGCCGTACCCAGCTTTTCGTCAAATTCCTGATGGATCATCAAATCAAAGTCTATGAAAACACGAACGATATTAACTTGGGTGGCTATGCATTCAAGAAAGGGAAATCTTACCTCGTCCCTACTGCTCAACCTCAATATCGCATGGTACGCACCATGTTTGAGGATGTAAAGGAATTTGCAGATTCGGTCTTTTATGATGCTTCAGCATGGACGATGGCACATGCCTACGGAATGCCATTTGCAAAAGCACCTGCTGCGAAAGCAGGAGATCAACTTCAAACGCTTCCATCCAGTTCTTTTGATTTTCCTTCGGGAAAAGCGTACGCATACTTGATAGACTGGTCAGATTATTATGCACCCAAGTTGCTCTTTGAATTGCAAAAAGAAGGAATTCATCTGGAGCAAGTAGGCCAGCCCTTCAGTGCGGAGACTCAAATTGGAGCAAGAGATTTTTCAGCCGGAGCGCTGATGATACCAATGGGATTCCAAAGTTTGGATGCTGAAAAAGTGGTTGAGCTGCTTCAAAAGCATGCGAAATCTACGAATCAGCAGGTATTTGCTGTCAAAACTGGAATGAACTTAAAAGGCATTGACTTGGGATCAAATCTTGTTGGAGCGATCACCAAACCCAAAGCAATTATGGTGGTTGGACCTGGGATATCATCTGCTGAAGCCGGAGAAATTTGGTACTTACTCGACAGTCAAGTTGGGATGCCAATTACCAAAGTCAACTCTGATCAAATGGCTCGGGTCAACCTTTTCGATTATACCACCCTGATTCTACCTTCGGGAAATTACAGTGATTTTTCCGAGCGGACGATTGCGCACTTGAAAGATTGGGCTAATCGCGGGGGAACGATTATTTCCATGAAGACTGCGAGTCTTTGGCTAAATCGAATAGAGCTTACCAAGGAAAGTCCAGTAATTATAGAGGGCGAAGCGAAAGATCCAAACAGCTTAGCATTTGGAGATCGAGGTGCATTCGAAGGCGCTAAGGAAGTGGGCGGAAGCATTTACATGGCGAATTTAGATTTGACACATCCAATTGCTTTCGGCTATCATCGCGCCAATCTTCCTATTTATCGAAATTCCAGTATTTTCATCAAGCCAAGTTCAGATAAGTACTTGACACCAATTCGGTATGTAGAAAATCCTTATTTGGGAGGCTATATCTCAAAGCCCAATCTGGAAAAGTTGAAGCAAAGTGCCAGCGTAATTATTTCAAAAACCGGCCAAGGCCGAGTGATTCATTTCTTTGATAGCCCAAATTTCAGAGGCACATGGTTTGGAACCAATAAATTGTTTTTGAATGCTTTGTTTTTTGGGGATAAAATGGACTAGTGATGGTTGAACCTCATTACTAGTATTAGTAGTAGTATAAAACAAAAAACCGGTAGGTCATCCTTATCGGTTTTTTTGTGAGTTTGGATTAGGTGTAATAGATTTTTGATTGGTAGAAATTGTTAAAATCCACCCGTTTTGGTGAACTCTCATTCTCTCGATTGGCGCATTTTCAGCCAAAACCCGAACCTGTATCTCCTTATTTTCTAGAAAGATATCGCACTTCTGCTGCTTTAGTAGTGCCAAATCTATGTGGCTATGTTTTCTATGTGTGCTATGTGATTAAATAACCATTATGTCCTCTGAAGGGAAAAATATACATCCACACGTTTTGGTGAAGCCTCATTCTCTCGATTGGCGCATTTTTGGCCAAAACCCAGACATATGTCTACCTTGTTTCCTAGAAAGATATCGCACCTCTAGTGCTTTAGCAGAGCCAAATCTATGTGACTATGTGTGCTATGTGGTAGAAAAACCTTTATGTCCTCCGAAGGAAAAAATATACATAAACCCGTTTTGGCAAACCCTCATTCTCCCGACTGTCATATTTTCAGCCAAAACCCAGCTGTGTGTCTACCTTGTTTTCTAGAAAGTTGTCGTACCGCTGGTGCATTAGTAGAGCCAAATCTATGTGACTATGTTTTCTATGTGTCCTCCTATGTTAGCAAAAGTAAAAAAAAGAGTTAAACAACTAAGGACACTAAAGACATGGAGGAAAAAAAAGAAAAAAACTTTGTGCTCTTAGTGGTCTTTGTGGTTTTAAAAAAAAAGGGTTAAACCACTAAGGACACCAAGGGCACGAAGGAAAAAGAAGAAAAAACTTTGTGCTCATGGTGGTCTTCTATGTTAGCAAAAGTATAAAAAAGCACCTCTTTAACAATTATATTTAATGAAAAGTGGTGGAGGATGAGAGCCTATATGTGTCTAAATAATCACAAGATATATTCTCACATAGATATCGCCTCATCCTCTTATTTCTCTTGGAGTTTAAACAGAATGTAAAGCGTGCCAGTCCAGCTTTTTTAGCAGTCAGGTACAGCTTGAATATCGACTAGGAGACAAAACGGCAGGGAGACATCCACTTTAATTTTCTTTACTTCTAACCATTTAATTTATGAATGCGATCAAACAAACCGTTGGCGTAGATGTAGCTCAGAAAGAATTGGTCTGTGTAGTTGGAGTTCTTCTTGAAGATTTTAGTGTATCCATAAAAGCCAGAAAAGCATTTGGAAATCACCTTTCAGGCTTCAAGGCCTTTCTAAAGTGGGTGAAGGCATCCACTGAAGTATCCCAAGACCTAACTGTGGTATTGGAAGCTACTGGAGTTTATCATGAGAAATTCGTCCACTGGCTGGTAGGGCAAGAGCAGCAGGTTGCCATCGTACTGCCCAACAAAATCAGCAATTACATGCGGACCTTGTCCATCAAAACCATTACAGACAATACCGCCGCTGAAGCCATCACTCAGTTTGGACTAGAAAGGAAACTGGAGACCTGGACACCTCCAAAACCGATCTTTAGAACACTTAAACAACTCACCCGCGAAAGAGATCAGATCGTCTCGGAAAGGGTTGTCATAGCCAATCAACTCCATGCCGAGCAAACAGAAGCTTTTCCGAATGCCAATAGCCTAAAGCGGCTAAATACTCGGAAAATGCTACTAAACAAGCAGGAAAAAGAAATCAAAAATGAAATTCATTTATTGGTGAAGTCCAATCCAGATCTGGAGGAGAATATCAGTTATATGACTTCAATTCCAGGAGTCGGGGAATTAACAGCAGTAATTGCTTTAGCTGAAACAAACGGCTTTGAATTAGTCATGAACAAGCGACAGTTGGTCAGCTATGCAGGCTTGGATGTAAAGGAAAAACAGTCCGGAACTTCAGTCAAAGGAAAACCAAAAATCTCTAAAAAAGGCAATAGACATCTTCGCAAAGCCATGCATTTACCCGCTCTCAGTGCCATAAAAAATTGTTCGTTATACAAAAACAATTTTGCAAGACTAGTCGGTAGACACGGCATAAAAATGAAAGCTGTTGTGGCTGTTCAACGAAAAATCCTAGAGTTGATGTATATCCTTTATAAAACCAAAACAACTTTTGACCTGGAACATGAACTAAAAAAGGAGCAACAACTTGAAGCTGCTACTCCTTAACAGTCTAGCTTGTGCTGACTTGGAAAGTAAAATTAAGAAAATATCGATTTCTATTTGGGTTTTAACACAGAATCTCCTATGTGGAAGAAAAACCTTTATGTCCTCTGCGCAGGCCAAGGCCGGGTGATTCATTTCTTTGATAGCCCAAATTTCAGAGGCACATGATTTGGAACGGATAAGTTGTTTTTGAATGCTTTGTTTTTTTGGCAATAAGATGGATTAGTGATGACTGAACGTCATTAGTAGTTGTAAACAAATACGGGTATCATCAATGATGCCAGTAGCCGTCTTTTCTCCGCTTTTTGGGACCGAAGACGCCTGCCTGCCGGTAGGCAGGGAAGAACGAAAAGCCCAATTAACAAGTATGCAACAATTATATTCTTATTTCCTCAGCTTACTGGCAAAGTAACAAATAATCAAAAAAGCAAAAAACCGATAGGTCATCCTTATCGGTTTTTCAATTTTGCCAGGAGCACAATCATTGTTTTTTTATAAATTAACTAATCAGTTGTTAAAATCTTCTTTAATTCAACCGCTTAACTTTCGTCAATTTATCAATTCCACAATTCCCCTATCACTTCTTATAAGTCAGTGTAATCTTTCCCGCAATATTCCCTAAAGGACTCTCCATCGCTACATTATTTGAAGTGATCAATTGCTCATCTGAGATGGATAAAATATCATATACTACTTCTTCCTTGTCATTTTCGCGCTTCATGATCAACTGATCGTTTTTCACTGTCCAAGTTCCTTTGCCATTCATCATATCCTCCGGACTGGTGATAATGAAAGTCCCGGTTTGTTCAAGAATCAATTTGCCATCAATGTGCAAACCTTTACCTCCTTCGACCATTGCAGCCAAATCAGGACCTTCAGACTGTTCAAACTTAAAATCAGTTCCTGACCAAGTTCCGATCAACTTTTCTTCTGTGCTTTTTCCGCAGGAAATAAGAAGAATTGCGACCAATGAAGCGATAAGCAGGTTTTTCAGAGCGGATGTTATTCGATGGTTCATAGTTAGTGTCTTTAGATTCGAAATATAAAACAATATAAATGTGAAATTGCTGGAAAATTGCAGCATTTGTCTTACTCAAGGATTCATTTCTGAAATAAACTTCGTATTTCATTAAATTGAAGCCATATTCATGCAAATCCTACGTCAATTCTAAAATAATGGATAAAATAAGATTGTGGCTGATTGCCAGATATCAGCTTATTATATCAAGTATTGCGTTTTTACCGGGCATTATCAGTTTATTTTTCTTGGTTTTGGCTGCGACTCTGTTCCTTTTTGATATTTCCGAAGCAGGTCAAAAGTTAAAGGCTGATCTTCCTTGGCTTAATATCAGGGATCCCTCAACAGCACGAAGTATCCTCGGAGCGATCACCGGCGGGGTGATTTCACTCACAGTATTCAGTTTCTCGATGGTGATGATCGTACTGAGTCAGGCAGCCTCACAAATGAGTAATCGAGTACTGGACAAGCTGATTGGAAATCGATTTCAACAAATTGTATTGGGAATTTATATCGGTACAATTGTTTATACATTTTTCTTATTCAGCACTATTCGTGATACCGGTGGATCATTTCGGATACCTTCGATGAGTATTTTTATCCTTACGGTGATCACTGTTTTTGATATTTTCCTTTTTATCTATTTCCTGCATTTCATCACCCAATCGGTGAAATACGATGTAATCATCGATCGGATTAAAACTGCGGCTTTTCGTGGGATGAAGCACTTCTGCAACTCAGAAAAAGAGGTTGGAGAGGAGCATAAATTTGCATCATCGACACTAATCCGAGCTCAAGAATCAGGGATTTTCGAAGGCTTTAATCTAAAAGAAATGATGGATTTCTGCAAAGAACATGAGTGTAGCTTTTCGGCTATTTATCCTATGGGCACTTTCATTCTGCGGGGACAGCCGATACTGAAATGTAGCAAATTGATAGACGATAAACATGCTACTGAATCGTTGCAGGGAGTGATTCTGAGCCAGCAAGAATCAGTAGATAGAAACTACGAGTATGGACTCAGGCAACTTTCGGAAATTGCACTCAAAGCTCTGAGCCCGGGAATCAACGATCCCGGAACGGCCATTATCAGCTTTAGAGCGTTGATCGATTTATTTGGATATCGAGCCCTGCACTTCCCGCCTGATACACTTAGTATCGAGAATAACCCATTTCTGATATATCGGAAGGAACTTAGCTTCGATACATTATTTGAGCGAATTATTCATCCGATTTGGGATTATGGAAGTGAGGATCGAATGCTGCGTCATGAGTTTAAACTTTTACTTGGTCAGCTTTCCCTGATTTTGGCCTCACCGCCGCTTTTCAAACTTTTGGAAAAAGTGGAAAAGAGAATTGCCGAGGAGAAGGAAGATTAAAAAAAGCAATTCAATCGAAAGCAGCTCTATCAAAAAATAAAACCAGCCACAAAGACTCGCATGGCTGGTTTTGAATAAAAAAGTATTACAACATAAATCTAACCGGAATCCGCATTCGGGTCACTACTGGCTCACCTTTTACCTTGCCTGGTTGCCACCGGTCCAAAGACTTGATCAGTCGAATAGCTTCTTCATCACAGTAGTCACCAATTCCCCGAAGCAATTCTATATCCGTGAGTGAACCATCTATTTGGACATTAAAAGTAGCGACCACAGTTCCTTCGGTTCCTTTCTCTTTTGCAAGCTCAGGATATCTCATGTTTTTATTGAAGTAAGCGTGCATGGCTTCCATTCCACCCGGCGGTATGGGTAGCTCATCTACAACATTCAGAACGATGGGCTCCGTTGCTGAATTTTGAGCACTTGCCTCTGAAGAGAAAGTGATAAAACAGATTACCGCAAGGATCAGTCTTCCGAAATAGCCAACTTTGATTTTTTTACTTGTTTGCATAATTATGTGGATTTAAGTGAAGGATAGTGCGAATCTCAAAAAGGCAAACAGCAGAACTGTTTACCTTTATGAATTTTAAATAGAGCCTGATTTAAAACTATTTGTTGATTGAATGCTATGTGCATATTGACCCAATTAATGGGCAATAACGGTTAGCTCGGTCAAATCATAGATTTCTCTTTAATTAAAAAGTATTTTAATTAAAAAACTGGCTTATTCTCATCATCCGCTAGTTTGAATTTAATAGGAAGTCTCATCCGTGTATTAATCGCAGTGCCTCTTTGCATGCCCGGCGACCACTTGGGTGCATTTTGGATCACCCGGATTGCTTCTTCATCTGTTCCGCCTCCGACTCCCCGAAGTATATCAATATCAGATAAGGAGCCATCTGTATTCACTACGAATACTACGATTACAGTGCCTGCAATCCCCAGCCTTTTGGCCTCCTCAGGATAGCGTAGATTGGCAGCTAAGTATTGATTCCAACCTTGCATTCCTCCAGAAGGATTTGGCTGTGTCTCTACCACATCAAAAATTTCCTTCCCATCTTTTCCCATATCATTGATACGGGCATTGATACTCGATCCGCCGATGGAAGGAGTTGCTTTTTCGCCCATTTGAGTCGGCCCTTCGATTTCGTCCTCTGGCGTGATCTCACAAGAGAAAATAAAGAACAATAGTGCCACTACAGGCAAGGCAAAAAGAAATCTGCTTTTTTGCCGATTTTCGGATTTTGGTTTACTCATCATAATTATGCGTTTTTTAGTTTGAAATTGGTTAAAGTTGTTCATGAACTGCCAGCCATGTCCTTTGGTAATGAGCTGTAATAAAAGTCCCGAGTATTCTTTTTTGGAATAAGTACTGGTCACACCTTGGTCTGCCTGATATTCATGAATCTCCCGAAGTGATCTTTCATATTGATAGATCAGGGGATTGAACCAAAATATGATTTTTGCAAATTGTATAAGCAATAAATCCCAGCTGTGCTTGAGCTTGATGTGCATTGATTCATGTAGAATAATCTGCCGCTGATCAGATCGCTGTGGATCAAAAGCGGGAAGCAATATGTATTCAAAAAATGAAGCTGGTATAAACTTCGGATGAATCGCAATCCAGTGATTTTGATGTTTAATCAGTTTTGCTTTGCCCAGCATTCGTTGGGAGACAATATAACCGAGCATCAAATGGACGAATGTCACCAAAGCACCCAAAACATAGACCCAGCTAACGATCTCCAATATCGAAATTGTTTTTTGAGCTTCTTCGACATTCTGATCTATGACAAATTCGGGTAAGACAATCTCGTTGATTCCGGCAGAATTGACTTGGATCAGCTCAAACGAAAGCAATGGAAAAAGCCCTGAAATCAACAACATCCCCAAAAGGATCGCACGATTCATCCTGAAAAACGTCAGGTCGCTCAAGACGTATCTGTAAAACAAGAAACAGACCGTCAGACAGATACTGGCTTCGATAAGATAAGTAACTAGTGAGTTCATTTTTCTTCGGGTTTGTCCATGTCATCAATCAATTTTTGCAATTCGGCGATCTCTTGGTCTGAGATCTTATTTTCTTTCACCATAAACGAAAGAAAATTCCCAACAGAACCTTCAAAGTAATTCTTCATCAGTCTATTCGCACTTCGCTTGCTGTAGTCAGCCTGCGAGATGAGCGGAAAGTACATGTGAGTGGTTCCATAAGATTTGTGTGTCAGGTATCCTTTTTTTTCCAGCAATTTGACCGAAGAGGCCAAAGTGGTATAGGGAGGTTGCGGGTCTGGGAGTGCTTCTAAAATGTCTCTAACGAGTGCTTTTTCCAAGCTCCAGATGATTTGCATGATGCGCTCCTCATGGTGTGATAATTCTTCCATGCATCCAAGGTAAAAAGAGCTTTTAACTATTCCTACGATATTTTCGTATTTCTACGAAAAAAAAATAACAATCGGTCAGAAATCAATCGAAACAGTCTAATTTCTAGTCAATTGATATTTGATTTGTTTGAAAGAAAAAAATAATTCTGCACCAATCTGATGTGATCGCTCCGATTATTTCACCTCTTCCTGTGCAGTTCCACCAAAAAATTTCGGCAGTAATCTCATAAAAGAATCCGAATCTCAATGCCTAAAATAACAAAGCAAATAGGATACGCAGGGCTACCGGTCATGATTGCTGCAAATCCTTTTGCGGATTGCTGGGATCATCCTAGCACTTGGAAATCAAAAATATGGTTTGGCGGCAACGGCTGTTTTTATAGCATAAATTGGATTGGAGCCACCTTTTTTTGAAATTAAAAAACCGTCTTTCTTTAAAGATTTTATAGCTCGAGGATAGAACTTAGTAACTTCCACCCCTTCGGAATAATACTCAATGGGCAGACTATAGTAGTCAGCTGAAGGTGCTCCTCGAATTTGGGTAAACTTACTTCTTCGGCTATTATGCGTACAAATAAAATTGAGCTTGGCATTTTTACCTGATTTAAACTTCAAACCCAACTAGTCAACTAAGTGATCGATCTGACCTAGACGAGCTGAATCCCACTCTGGTTTTTGAAAATCAGCGATTATTTCTACAAGTTTAAGATCTATAAAAGTCAAAATTATCTTAGCAACACCCGCTATTTGGAGTACAAGCTTGATTTGCCCCTAATTTGATTTTTGGCTTTTGGGTAGGAATACCGCATTGATCTTTTGCAAGACAATCGGTCATGGTATTAGTCAGAAAAAAAGATTTGCCATCAAAGTCCAACCCATATTTCCCAATAGTCAAGCCTTGATATTCGACTTCAATCTCTCTATCCTCCAGTTCCAGCACCCGCTCAGAAAGCGCGATAATGCTTAAAAGTTTGGCTGCACCTATGCGATGGTCAAAATCGCCATCCTCCCAAAGCTGGAAGTTGATTGTTTCCTCATTTCGAAGTGTTCCGCCACAATCGATGAATCGCTTCGAAACCTGTCCAACTTCTGTAACATGAAAATGAGCCGCAACCGCCGAACCATCAGGTAGGCGAAATTCCAATTCATTCAAACTCGTCAGGTGATTCTTGATTTCAGATAGTTTCATAGTCTTCTAAGTTTCAGTTAATATTTAGCAGCAATCCTCATTTATTAAAGGTTGATCCAAAGTGTCGAATAGTGTTTCAAATTGATTTTTCAGGCTTGTTACTTTTTCTCGATCTATACAATACGATACCGACACACCTTCGATTGACCCTTTTACCAATCCAATCTCCTTCAGAGCTTTTAGATGTTGGGAAATGGTCGCCTGCGCTAAGCCGATCTCGACTACCAAGGTTCCATTGATACATTGGTTCTTTTCGCTGAGCAATTGCAGAATTGCAATCCGAGCGGGATGGCCCAGTACTTTGGCAAATTCTGCCAATTCATTTTGGGCCTTGGTGAAGAGTTGGTTTTTGGTTGTCCCCATATCAATCGTAATATTACGATTAATAGGGATGCAAAAAAATTATTTGCTGATTTCTATAAATTCTGTCAAAATCGGAGACACCAAAAAATAGCCTAGCACTTCCGTTTCGCCTTTGACCACTTGGATGTTTGTATCCGGATTTTGAGGTGGAGGGCTAAAAAGCCCACCATCTGAAAAGAGCAATCCAAGTAGTTGATTCAGGTAATTGTATGGCTCCACCGTCATTCGATACAGAATCAATCGAACTCGATCGCCTGGCTCAAAGGCGTAGCCCAGCTCAAGCCCATTTTCAAAAAAGGTAAAACCAAATGTGTCGTCAAAAAGCAAGTAATCTCCGGGGTCATTTTTCAGCGTATCGTTTGCTATAATCTGAATCCTATAATAATTATTCTCCTCAAACGGGATTCTACCAAAAGCTTTGATGTAATATCCTTCGTCCCGAAATGGTCTCTCCTCTTCAAATTGATAAGTCAAGCTATCCAAGATCGGCGGCTCGAGCATCAGCCCCTTGGCATAAAAGCTATTTTCATTCCAATCCACCACCAGTTCATAGGTTTCGCCCACTTTGGCAGTTGCGTTACCATTTACGGCCTTGTAAGTTCTGCTGTTTGAATTGTAAGCAAAAGGAAAAACAACATTACTTCCCGCTTGCCGAATTGACACCTTCGCATTGGTAATCGCCTTAAACCCTGTGGTGTCCGTATAATTTTTAGCCAGAGATATCTTCACCTCATTCAGGATCGAATTATCTGTCCAGATTCCTTCGATGACAGGGATGTCTTCTTCGATTTGTACTAAGGGCAGTACAACTTCTATCTGACATGCAGACATCAGAAACAGCACGCTTAGTATCCGGAGATTTCTCATATCAAAACTCGAAATTATATGTAATCGATGGAAGAAAAGTAAATAAGTAAGTCATTATAATTCCCGGCCTTACAGAAGTAATCGGCCCGTCGGTCTCGGAATCATAGTTGATGTCATTATTTACAATGTTTTCAAAACTATAGGCAAAAGGATTCTTCCTTCCGTAGAGGTTGTAGATACTAGCATTCCAGCTTCCGCGCCATTTCCTGCCTTTGTTGGGATTTCTCCAAGTCACGGATGCATCCACGCGGTGATAATTTGGAAAGCGATCCTCATTCCGAAAGTCACTATACAATGGCACACTTTGTCGATCAGCTTGATACACTCCAACAGGAAATGAAACAGCTTGACCAGAAGTGTACACAAACGTCAAACCTGCCGACCAAGCTGAGGAGAATTCATGATTGATGACCAAAGAAATGTCGTGTGGCCGATCATATCTTGGATTGTATTTTTGGCCCTCGGAGATGCCGGCTATTTCTCTCCAAGTCCTTGAATAAGTATAGGAGAGCCAGCCGGTGGTTTTTCCCTGATTTTTGCGAAGCAAAAACTCCGCTCCGTAAGCCCATCCTCTTCCGGTTAATAATTCTGTTTCTACATTATCCGTGAAAAGAACACTGGCACCATTTCTAAGATCTATGATGTTTTGAAAGTCTTTGTAATAGGTCTCTACCGAAAACTCCCATTTATTGTCATCAAAGTTGTGAAATAAGCCAAGCGAAATCTGATCCGACCGGATAGGCGGTACGTAGGTTCCAGCCAGAATCCATCGATCAATCGGCAGTCCGGCTGAGGAATTTGATGCAATCTGAACGTATTGAAAGTTACGATTGTAGGCTGTCTTAATAGAAAACTGCTCATTGATCAAGTATCGAAAAGCAATTCGAGGCTCAAGGCCTTGGTAAAATTTGATATTTTCTAAAGTGGAATAGCGCGTAGTATCCGTGATAGCAATCTCCGGACCTGGGATGCCGCCTTCATAAGTGTAATCGACCCCGTTGCCAATTTGATTGAAAATACTCCAGCGAAGTCCGGCTTCTGTGCTGAGTCTGGGACTGATTTCATAAGTCATTCCTGCGAAAACACTGTTCAAAATACCATTCTTTGGATTGGTGTCCAGCTGCTGAATATTACTTTCGGGTGCTGGGATCAAAGCAATTGGTGCAAAATAATAAAGTTGGGAATGTACACCCCAATACGTCTGGAGATTTTCGCCACGCAACCAGGACCATTGCGCCTTCAATCCAGTTTCCGAAAGTTTGTTTTTCCATTCAAATCCGTTTTCAGGATCGTCAAACTCAATTTTATAATCATAAATCGAATGGTATGCATCGAGATCAAAATAGAAATCTTTGGAGATGGTGCGATTCCATTTTAGTGAATTTACAAAATTGCTCCAACCCAAACCAAATGAACTTTCCAATCCCAAAAAGTCACTTCCTTGGTAGGTGGAGAAGGTGAGTTTGTCTTTTTCACCAATTCTGAAAGCAAACTTAGCGCTGAGGTCGTGGAAATTGAGACGGTTTTCGCGGATATTCGGATCGGAGGCAAGTGCCAGAAATACGTCTGCATAGGTCCTTCGTGCCGATAAAGCAAAAGTCGACTTTTCCGAAAACAATGGGCCATCCATAGTAAATCGAGAAGAGATCGTGCCGATTCCTCCTTCGCCTCGGATTTGCTTATTATTTCCTTCGCGAAGCGATACGTCTATCACTGAGGAAAGTCTGCCACCAAAGGAAGCAGGCATATTTCCCTTGTATAAGTCTACTTTTTCTAAAGCGTCAGGATTAAAAACTGAGAAAAAACCAAAAAAATGCGAAGCATTATAAACTGGTGCACCATCAATCTGCACCAGGTTTTGATCTGCGGATCCACCTCGCACAAATAAGCCACCTGTCCCCTCTCCGGCCGTTTGCACCCCAGGCAATAGCTGAAGACTTCGGAATAAGTCCACCTCACCAAAAAGCGCAGGAATATTTTTGATCGTCGCAATCGGCATAGTGGCTTTGCCAGTTTCCAGATTTCTAACCTGCTCATCAGGTCTTCGCTCTTGGATTATAATTTCCTCCAGCGACATTTGATTTGGATTGAGGAAGAATTTCTGACTTTTTTCCAAGTCTTTCTGATTGATCACTCGTATTGATTTTTCAAAACCGATAAATGAAATGACGAGAGATCTT
>Ga0136560_1000992_pt1 | contig 14496 bp, 10 predicted proteins | sample AntRauMeHopE1497_FD_104925 | JGI IMG/M metagenome (GOLD analysis project Ga0136560, IMG submission 104925) | Saline lake microbial communities from Rauer Islands, Antarctica - Metagenome Hop E1 #497 | ecosystem: Environmental > Aquatic > Non-marine Saline and Alkaline > Saline | place... | reverse complement strand
TTTGTGGTTAAAGATATTCTATCTACTAAATGGTAATCTTTGAAAAACTCGCAACTGCGCAGCGACGCAGAGAGAGGATAACAAGATTGGATCATCTCATTGGCTAATATTTTGTTTTGTTTGTAGTTAAAAATATTCTGTATTCAAAACCTTCGAGGTCCGTCAGCTTTTGTTTAAAAATCTAAGTGTCGAGAAAAGACCTCAAAGGTTTCTTTGATAGCCTTTGTGCTCTCTCCCTTCGGCAGACAGGTTTGTGGTTAAAATACTTTGGCTACAAATTGATAATCTTAAAAAACCTCGCAGCGGCGCAGCGATAGGAAATCAAGATTGGATCATCTCATTGGCTAATGCTTTGTGCTCTTTGTGCTCCTATGTTAGCAAAAGTAAAAAAAGAGTTAAACCACTAAGGACACGAAGAGCACGAAGGAAAAAGAAGAAAAAACTTTGTGGTCTTTGTGGTCTTTGTGGTTTTAAAAAAAAGGTTATACCACTAAGGACACGAAGAGCACGAAGGAAAAAGAAGAAAAAAACTTTGTGCTCTTAGTGGTCTTTGTGGTTTTAAAAAAGGGTTAAACCACTAAGGAAACCAAAGGCACGAAGGAAAAAGAAGAAAAAACTTTGTGCTCTTAGTGGTCTTTGTGGTTTTAAAAAAAAAAGAGTTAAACCACTAAGGACACCAAGGGCACGAAGGGCACGAAGGAAAAAGAAGAAAAAACTTTGTGGTCTTTGTGCTCTTTGTGGTTAAAGATATTCTATCTACTAAATGGTAATCTTTGAAAAACTCGCAACTGCGCAGCGACGCAGAGAGAGGAAAGCAAGATTGGATCATCTCATTGGCTAATATTTTGTTTTGTTTGTGGTCAAAAATATTCTGTATTCAAAACCTTCGAGGTCCATCAGCTTTTGTTTAAAAATCTAAGTTTCCAGAAAAGACCTCAAAGGTTTCTTTGATAGCCTTTGAAAAACCCTCGTCTCCTCTCCCTTCGAAACCTCTACTCAAAAAAAACCTCTTGAATTAGCATATTAATTGTCTTTTGCCGAATTTGATGGTTCAAATTTGGTAAAGTGGTGTGCATATGAAACAATTAAGATCAGCTTTAGGTGCTCTTCCAATTTTTCTACTCTTGCTAGGAATTTCCTGTCAGCAAAATAATGTTGGAGACGTCACTTTAGGAAGTGGCGAGCAGGTGAGTTACAACTTCCATATTCGACCTATTCTCTCCGATAAGTGTTTTGTCTGTCATGGGCCTGATGCTAACAAACGGGAATCAGATCTTCGTCTAGACACCGAAGAAGGTGCTTTTGCGGCTTTGAAAGAGTCCGCAGGCAAGTTTGCTTTGGTAGCTGGAGATGTAATGAAGTCGGAAGTCTACCATCGGATCGTGTCAGAAGATCCGGGGGAATTGATGCCGCCACCAGAATCCAATCTTTCGCTTTCTGAAGGTGAAATTGAATTAATCAAAACTTGGATAAAACAAGGGGCCAAGTATGAACCCCATTGGGCTTTTGTAAAACCGAAAAAATCCGATACACCCAAAGATCTATCTTGGGGAACAAATGATATTGACTTCTTTGCCTTCAAAAAGATGAAGGAAAAAGGACTGAAGCCGAATCCAGAAGCCAAAGCACATGAGTTGATTAAGCGTGCAAGCTTTGACCTAACTGGCCTCCCTCCCAGCCCGGAATTACTGACACGTTTTGGCGATTTCGAGAGAGATTTCAGTTATGAAGACTTGGTAGATGGACTTCTCGCTGAGCCTTCTTTTGGAGAAAAGTTGGGAGTGCTTTGGATGGATGTTTCTCGCTATGCAGACAGCTACGGCTATCAAGACGATAATATACGGACCCAGTGGCCGTATCGGGACTGGGTGATTCACGCCTTTAACCAAAATCTGCCTTATGATCAATTTGTCACTTGGCAATTGGCGGGCGATCTTTTGCCGGATGCGACCAAAGAGCAAGTGCTGGCAACAGCTTTCAACAGAAACCACAAATACACGGAAGAGGGCGGCGTGATCGAGGAAGAATACCGAATTGAGTATGTCTTGGACAAAACCAATACGATCAGTAAGGGCCTTTTGGGTATTACCATAGAATGTGCTCAATGTCATGATCATAAATACGATCCATTTTCGCAGAAAGAGTATTTCCAATTTTTCGCCTTTTTCAATAATAGCCCAGAAAAAGGATATGAAGGCGATGTGAATCAATCCAAGCCAGCTAAAATGCCAATACTTTGGGTAGATCAGGAGGATTTATCGGGCGTGATGAGTTTTATAAATCACAAAGACACCACGCGCTTGAGCGTGTCTGTGATGGACGAATTGGAAGGTGAAGAAAGTCGAACGACTTACATCTTAGACCGAGGGGTTTATGATGCGCCCACCATTGCGGTGGATCCTGGTACGCCTAATTCTATTTTACCTTTTTCAAGTGACTTAGAGAAAAACAGACTTGGACTAGCCAAATGGATTACGAATAAGGACAATCCTTTGACTTCTCGTGTTTTTGTGAATTTGATTTGGCAGGAGCTTTTTGGCGCTGGAATAGTCAAATCCGCCGGAGATTTTGGAATGCAGGGCGATCTGCCGAGTCATCCTGAGCTTTTGGATTGGCTTGCAGTAGATTTCATGGAAAATGGCTGGGATATCAAACGCCTAATCAAGCAAATATTAATGTCTTCTACGTATAGACAGTCTGCCATAATTACAGATAAACATCTGAACACTGATCCTGCCAATGTCTATTTGGCAAGAGCACCAAGACTACGATTACCGGCTGAGAATATCCAAGACTTGGTACTGGCAAGCAGCGGATTACTACACCAGCAAATCGGGGGACCGAGTGTAAAGCCTTATCAGCCGGAGGGACTTTGGGAATCTGCCACTTCGGGTCGAGGCGTGTTGGCAACTTACGTTCAGGACAAAGGAGATGATTTGTATCGAAGAGGCATCTACAATTTTATCAAACTGACCGTGCCACCGCCTAAAGCAATCATTTTCGACAGCAGTAATCGAGATCGCTGCGAGATCACCCGAGGCAGAACCAATACCCCACTTCAAGCGCTGGTCATGATGAATGACCCGATGATTTTGGAAGCTTCCAGAGTTTTGGCTGCTGCTCTTTTAGAAAAATTTGATGATGAAAAGGCCATTGATCAGGCATTTATCAGGATAGTCAGTCGGCAGATGAGTGCGAAAGAAAAAGATCTTTTGGAGGGATATTATAAAAATCAATTGAATCGGTTTACAAAAGATCAGTCGCAAATCAGACCTACATTGACGGTGGGAGAATATCCATTGGAGGAATCTGCGATAAATCCAAAAACTGCAGCCTTGATGCAGGTGATTGTGAGCATTTATAATTTAGAAGAAACGATTACCAAAATTTGATATGGAAAAGGAAGAATTGGAACAAGGCCTTAATTTCAATAGAAGAAAATTTCTATCCAGATTAAGCTTAGGTGTTGGAAGTGCGGCTTTGGGTTCTCTTTTGATTCCTGATCTATTTTCTGGTAAAGGTGCCGCTGAAGAGGAACTGATGAATGCATTACCGCACTTTGCCCCCAAAGCGAAGCGGGTCATCTATCTATTCCAGAATGGTGCCCCAAGTCAATTGGAAACCTTTGACTACAAACCGCTGCTCAATCAGCAAATGGGTCAGGAACTTCCCGACTCCATTCGAGGAGACCAGCGACTAACAGGAATGACTGCGGGTCAAACGTCTTTTCCACTGGTTGGCTCCTACTTTAAGTTTAACCAATATGGACAGTCAAGAGCTTGGATTTCAGAGCTATTTCCACATACTTCCAAAATAGTGGATGACATCTGCATCATCAAATCCATGCATACAGAGGCGATCAATCATGATCCTGCTTTGACTTTCTTCCAGACTGGAGCTCAGGTGGGAAATCGGCCAAGTATGGGTAGTTGGCTTAGCTATGGATTGGGAAGTGAAAACAGTAATCTTCCTGCGTTTTGTGTTTTACTAAGCAGAGGTCGAGGAAATGGCCAAGGGGTTTATTCCAAACTTTGGAGTAATGGCTTTTTGGATGCAACCCATCAGGGTGTGCAGTTTTCCAATTCGGAAGATCCCGTTCTTTATTTGAAAGATCCTGAAAAAATGAGTCGGGATGAAAGACGAAAAATGCTGGATCAGATTGCGTCAATGAACGACCTCAACTATCGGGAATTTAACGATCCTGAAATCACCGCTAAGGTGCAGCAATATGAGATGGCCTTCAGAATGCAGACTGCTGTGCCTGAAATGACCGATGTATCCAAAGAACCGGATAGCATTATCAAACTTTATGGTCCCGATTGCTTGGTTCCGGGTACCTACGCTGCTAATTGTCTATTGGCACGAAAGCTATCAGAAAGCGGAGTCCGCTTTGTCCAACTTTACCATCAGGGATGGGATCAGCATGGTAATCTTCCGAATGAAATGGCACTCCAAGCACAGGATGTGGATCAAGCTTCGGCAGCGTTGATCACTGATCTCAAGCAAAGAGGCTTATTGGATGAAACTTTGGTAATTTGGGGTGGTGAGTTTGGCAGAACCAATTATTGTCAGGGAAAAATATTAGTAGATAATTATGGCCGTGATCACCATCCGAGAGCATTCTCTATCTGGATGGCGGGTGGCGGTGTCAAATCGGGGATGGTATATGGGGAGACGGATGAATTTGGTTACAACATTGCGGAAAATCCTGTCCATGTGCATGATTTCCAAGCCACAGTGATGAACCTAATGGGAGTTGATCACGAGCGAATGACTTACAAACATCTCGGCAGACGCTATCGACTGACGGACGTTTCGGGCAAAGTAGTTAAAGATATAATCGCTTAGTAGATCATGCTCAAAACGTCCTTTGTTAAATCTCTACTGGAGAATGTACTCTTTGTCTGGATAGGTTTGGTTTTGGTATTTGTGTTGGCTGGAGATCAGCTAGTACTTCCAAATTTAATACAGGTGATCGGAAGAAGTCATCCGCTACTTCTCCATTTTCCTATCGTATTACTGCTAGTAGGTCTTTTATTCATATGGATTCCAGGGATAGATCAGAAAGAGGATTCCAGGATGATTGGCGAAATGGCCTTGTTAGCAGGTTGTAATTTCGCTGGTCTTACGGTGGTCGCAGGTTTGATTTTGGCTCAGGAAGACTACGATGGCGATGCCATCCTTTGGCATCAATGGTCTGGAGTAGCGGTATTTTATCTCTGCACAGGACTTTATTTTTTCAGGACTCAGTCCAAAAAGATTCTCAAACCCGTCAGCTTACTACTTGCGGCAGGGATTACCGCCACCGGACATTGGGGCGCAAATATCACTCACGGAGATGACTTTCTTTTGGCTCCTATTCAAGAGCAAGAAGTTGAGATCACTCCACTTGCTGAGGCAGAAGTATTTAATGATATGGTGCTGCCCATTTTGGAAAGCAAGTGCATCAGCTGTCACAAAGAGGGGAAAATCAAAGGCGAACTTCGGATGGATCATATCGAAGGCTTGAAAAAAGGTGGAAAATCCGGCCCATTTGTCCTTGCGGGAGATTTCGAAAACTCGCACATGATCCAGCGAATTAACCTTCCAATGGATGAAAAGGAGCATATGCCACCTAAAAACAAGGCTCAACTCACAGATGAAGAGATAGAAATCCTAGAAGAATGGGTGGCGAATGGAGCCTCGTTTGAGCAAAAAGTAATTGAAATAGCGCCAGAGAACAGACTTTTCATTCTAGCTTCCAATAAATTCGAAGCAAAGAAAGGTTACACTTTTGATCCTGCAAGTGCAGCTGACGTGAAAGATCTCAATAACTTTTTCAGGAAAGTAGAGCCAATCTTCCCCGAGTCCCCAGCGCTGGTGGTTTCTTATTTTGGAATCGCTGCCTTTGATCCCAACTCACTAAATGACCTCAAAAAAGTAAAAGATCAGGTGATAAAACTCAACCTGAATAAAATGCCGCTGGCGGAAGTGGATATTTCCGTTTTAAAAGAATTAACTCACTTGGAAGAGATTCAGGCAAATTTTACGGATCTGAATACCAAACAAGTGGAGCTGTTAGCCTCACTGGAAAATCTGAAGTATTTGGCAATATCAGGGAATAAAATTGACTCGGAGGCATTGAAGTCGCTTGGCAAAATGCAGCAATTAATCTCCCTATTTCTCTGGGAAACCGAGCTATCAACTACAGAACAAACCAATCTTCAGTCTAAATTAAAGAATACCAAAATTGATTTTGGTTTTGACGGCAGTACTGCGATTTTCCCGCTGAATTCTCCTAAAGTAACCTTTGCCAAAATGATGTTTCGGGATAGCATGGAAGTAGTCATTTCTCACCCTATCAAAACAGTGCAGATTCGATACAGCCTTGACGGTTCGGAGCCAGACAGCATCGCCAGTCCAATTTACAGCAAGCCCATTTGGATCACCAAGACAGGAACTATACGAAGCAAAGTATTCGCAAAAGATTGGATAGGTTCTCCTGAGGCTAATTCCCAATTTCTAAAATCAGGTCTGACACCTAACAAATATAAATTACTATCCAACCCAAATAAGCAATACAAAGCCAGTGGAGCGCTCACGCTTTTTGATCAGGTCAAAGGACAAGACAATCACACCACGGGAGAATGGCTGGGTTTTCAAGATGAAGCCTTGGAGCTGGAAATGGAATTGGATCCCGCAGTGGATTATACTGAGTTAGTGATCGGAATGCTTTACCATGAAGGTTCCTATATTTTTCCTCCAAGTTCGGTAGAGATCAAAGGACTCAAAAACGGGAAATGGACTACATTCCTCAAGGAGGTACCGGAGCAATCCACTAAAATAGACCTTGCAAGATCAAGATTACTGCAATATGATCTGACTAAAGGTGACTTCGAATCGCTGCGGATTATCCTTACTCCGATCAAATCATTGCCGCAATGGCATCCGGGAGCCGGATCAAAAGGTTGGGTATTTGTAGATGAAGTACTTTTGAATTAACTGATGAAAGCTTACCAGAAATACTCGAACCTTATTTCAGAAAAACTTCAAGCTGCTTTTTCCCAAACAGATAAAATCGAAAAAGCTGCCAGCTGGATCGCAGATTCAATTGCAGCCAATGGCTGGATTTACACCTCAGGGACGGGACATTCACACCTTTTGGCAGAAGAGATTTTCTACCGGGCGGGAGGGTTTGCCAGAGTGATTCCCATTCTTGACCCCGCATTGATGCTTCATGAAAATGCATCCAAAAGTACCGATGTGGAGCGTATAGAAGGCTATGCGGAGAAATTACTTTCTGAATATACGTTTACGGCATCCGATGTTTTCATTATCAGTTCCAATTCAGGCCGAAATCCTGTTTCTATAGAAATGGCGCAAATAGCACAGTCTGCGGGAGTGAAAGTAATCTGTCTGACGAATCTGAAGCACACCCAAGCAGTTGAATCGAGGCACTCCTCGGGTTTGAAACTCTTTGAAGTATGCGACCTCTATTTAGACAATTGTGGGGAGATCGGTGATGCGAGTGTTTCTTTGGATGGTTTGCGTACCAAGGTCGGAGCGACATCTACCATCATTGGATCTGCCCTCCTTCATGCCATGATGGTACAGGCTGCAGATTTACTTATCCAAAAAGGCGCTCAGCCGGAGATTTGGAGTAGTTCTAATTCAGATGAAGGCGGAGAAATTAACGCAGTTTTAACAGCCAAATACAAGACACTCATCAAATCCATCTAGTCAGGAAATTAAGCCAAGTCCACAAGAAGGTTACTACTCCATTATTATTTTGATTATCCACTACTTTGCCAGTAGGCAGAAGAGACAAGAATATAATTTTTGGCAAACTGATATTTAGGCGTTTCGTCTTGCCTCGCTGTGGCGGATCTTCCACTAGCCTCGCCGTGGCGAGGCTTCTGTCCCAATAAGCAAAGAAAAAGAGGTCAGTGGCATCATTGCGGATACCCATAATTATTATTCTTCCGCCTTTAATTCAGCTTGATAGAGCGGAATATTCTTTTTGATATCCTCATCCAATTCCGGATAGGCTATATCCTTATATCGTTTTACCTCCTCGAGGATTGTTTTTGCTACCAAGACCCTGGCAGTTTCCTTGTTATCCGCAGGAATGATATACCATGGCGCATATGGTTTTGATGTACGATTGATGGCATCTTCGTAATACTCCTGGTATTGATCCCAATAGCCACGCTCTTTTAGATCGGCGGGCGAAAACTTCCAATTGTGCTTCTCCTTATCCAGTCTTCGTAGCAATCTTTTGGCTTGTTCTTTTTTTCCCAAGTGCAGGAAAAATTTCAAAACGACAGTTCCATTCTGGCTGATGTGCTTTTCGAAATTATTGATTTGATCGATTCTCTTTTCCCAAAAATCAGGTGTAATATCTTCGAGAACATTAATTCCGGGTATATTTTCTTCCAAAATATACTCAGGATGCACTCGGGTCACCAACACGTTTTCATAGTGAGTCCGGTTGAAAACGCCATATTTGCCACGCTCTGGAAGGGCAATGTAGTGCCGCCAAAGGTAGTCGTGCTCAAGTTCCCGATCTGAGGGAGTCTTGAAACTGTGAACCACCACACCTCTTGGGTTGAATTCTTTGAAAACCTCACGGATCAAGCTGTCCTTGCCCGCTGTATCCATTCCCTGGAGACAAATCAAGACACTGTATTTATTGTGTGCATACATCAGGTCTTGATGATCGCTTAGCTCCTCTCGGTACTTATTCAAAACTTTGTCTTTTTTCTTTTCGGAGCATTCCAAGTCGATGAAAGTCGCTTGATCTTTCAGGTTGATTGGGCCAACTACTTTCAGGGATTCTACGGGAATATCTTTCATAAATGCTGAAGGTAAATAATAAAATGGAAACCTATTTTCATACGTTTTCTGGAAATCAGTTCCTGTTTATGAATTGAAATGGGATTTGCTTTGAATAAATTGAAGTATTATGATTCTGGATTAATCTATTCAATCATGATCATTGTTGATGCGCTCGGTTAAATCAAGTGTAGAAACTCTTCCAGATCTACCAGAAGCATCAAAAATTGCGGCTTTTACAATTCCCTTTCCAGGAAAAGGAGCCTGATAGATCGCTGAAGACAAATTAGGTTCTGATCCGTCTAAGCTATATCTGACCTCCAAACCGGGAAATTCACTATTGAGGTAAATGACACCATTTTCATTTTTGATGCCGGGAACTGGAATGCGGAAGTTGAATCCCTTACGAGTTGCGGTTAGCCGTGACAGTTCTCTTTGGGATACCACATTGGAAAACACATTCCAATCGACCGCTCTTAGAGCTTTCATTGCCTTCTCCTGATCGAGCTGAGACCAGGCTGGATCACCATTCCAAGCTCGCTCTATATATCCCAGCATTTTAGGAAAAAGATAGTATTCCATCATCTCACCACTTCGGATCGTCTCGGTCCAAAGTTGGCCTTGAACTCCCAAAATATGTTGCTTTCCTGTTTCACTCAGCGGTGTAAATCGCTGTTTGGCCTGTTCCCAATCCCAAGACTCACCTTCCATAGTTTGGTCGTGTGATAGGTATAACCTACCGGGCACAGCCTTCCAACTTTGGTACAAATCCGATACTCCTGACCAAGTATGTCCACGCTCCTCGGGGTCAAAATTGTACGCAAGATCAAAATAGAAATTCGAACTTGGGCTCAAGACCACCGGAAAACCTGCATTGGCCAATCGATACGCCATGTCCTCACCTCCCCAGCCTGCTACAGCATTCCAGGCATAGAGCGTCCAACCTTTTGCAGCAAAGTCCGCATTCGGGATGACTAGTTCCTTGTTATTGAATTCGATTTGACGTTGTCCGACTTCCTCCCAGCCTGCCATCCTCAGGCCCTCGGATTCAATCAGTTCAGATAGTCTTACTTTTAGATAATCGCCGAGTTGATCTTGAGAAATACTTGGATTATTTTTCAAAAACTCTTCGCAAATCGGAGACGCTGTCCAAACTCCTTTTGGAACTTCGTCGCCTCCGGTATGCCATAAGTTTAGAGTTGCACCAGCATTCGCATACATCACCTTGATTTCCTGGATCACTTTTCGATAAAAGTCGTAGGTGGATTCCTGACAGACACAGACCGTATTATCTCTGAAGTTTTGTGCCGACAGATAGCGTGACTCATCGTTTGGATCAGCCAATCGATATTGAGTGGCAAGAGCTTCTTTACCCTCTTGCATTAGCTGATGGTAGCGGTATTCCATTGCTTTGATCGCAGCCCGGGAGTGCGCAGGCATCCCAAACTCTGGAATCACTGCAATATGTCTTTCGGTGGCATACCCCAAAATCTCCTCAAAATCTGCTTTGGAATAAAATCCAGAGCCACGACTACCAGCTATGGATTCTGAGCCAGAAGCATAAAATGGCCATTGCATCGACTGCTCATCTTCAGAAAAGCCTCTTTTGGCTCCATATTCGGTCAACTCAGGTAATCCCGGGATTTCGATTCGCCAGCCTTCGTCGTTAACCATCTGAAAATGAAAAGTATTCAACTTGTACATAGCCATTAGATCCAAGACTCTGAAAATTTGGTCTTTAGGTAAAAAATTTCTTGCTATATCAAGGAAAAATCCCCGATAACCAAATGTCGGAGCATCTTCGATTTTGATTTGGGGAAAAGAAATTATTTTGGTTTTATTCGTTCGATTTTGAGTCGTCAAAAGCGCCAATAAAGATTGTACTCCGTAAAAAGCCCCCTTCGAAGTAGATGCGGCAATTCGGATGGTTTTTTCATTGATTTCAAGTTCGTATCCTTCTGCGCTGATTTCTGCTTTTTTATAAATAAGAACTTCCGGATTTTCTGAATTGAGTTCAATCGATCCTTCAAATACTTTTGATAAGCTTTCCTTCAAAAATCGACCTGTTTCCATAAACTCGGAATCCACCTTTAGACCGATTTTGCCCTCAAAAGTCAACTCATTTTCTCGATAAGAATACCGCTTAGGAATGGGAAGGAAAGGTGGTATTTGATCGGAATTCAATACCGAAATCGACTCGTTTGTCAGGAATATGGACTCAGCAGATGGAATTGGAATGTTAGTTTCGGCTGCCATTTCCTGAAGATTCTCGGATGAAAGTAACTCTGATTGGTACGATTCTACCTCGGAAGCAGCTCCACCTTTTTTCTGCAAAATAAGCCCCTCTGGAGCATAACTATTTTTGAGAAAACCATCGCGGGATCGATAGGAAACGGTTTTGGTTTCTCCAGAAAGAATAGACGATGTTTCCTCATTGCTTTTTAAAACGAAAAAATCCCCTGCTAAATGCTCGATTTCAAAACCCTCAGTCAGCATCTGTGATCGAACCGAGAGGAAAACGGTATTGAAATAAAGCTTCCATCCTGCCTCTAATAGTTGATTCGAATCATTTTGGATTTCAAAAGATGCTACGTGATAAGCAGGATATTTTAACTGATTTTCGGTTAGATTCCACTTGACACTCACTTGTGCTGAGCCGATCAGACTGTGAAATAGTGCGATTAGTAATAAACTGTTTTTCATTTTGAAAACTTTTTTTGTGGTGCTCTTGGGAATCCTGCTCGATGCTGACAGAATATATTTTGAATCATACCAATGAAAACTACAGATAAAGATCTTCACTTTTTTGGCCAACACATTCGTTTCACAGCCTATCTTTTCGGATATGATCCATTCCTCAATATAAAATGAATTCATATAACAATGAAACAGGATAAAATTTTTATATGTATCCGCAAAGCTACACGTATGCTCAACTTGGCCTCGACTTAGTTCGACTCGCTCACCACAAGTCGCTCGGCCCCCGAGTTACTTAGGATCTTAGGGGCGGCGGAGAGTCATCGTTTATCTTCGAAATTAGGTTTCCACCGCCCCAAACTTTCTTTGATAAGTGCATTGAGGCGAATACACATATAAAATTTTTTGATTACCCGATACTTTGCCATTAGGCAAAAAAGACAAGAATATAATTGGTACCAAATTGATATTTGGGCATTTCGGTCTTCCCTGCCTACGGCAGGCAGGCGTCTCCAGTCCCAATAAGCAAAGAAAATAAGGCCACTGGTGCAATTGAGGATACACATATAAAATTTTATCCTAAATTGAAATCCTAAATTCAGACCTACCCTATTTCACCCAAAATGAATTCAGCAACTCTGCAAACACCAATCAGCCAAAGATATCTCGCGCTTGATGTCCTTCGTGGATTGACCATCGCTTTCATGATCATCGTCAATACTCCGGGAAGTTGGGAGGTGATGTACTCCCCCCTGGCACATGCGTCATGGCATGGATTCACTCCTACGGACTTGGTTTTTCCGACATTCCTGTTCGTTGTGGGCAATGCCATGAGTTTTGCGATGAAACGCTTGGCTGAGATGCCTTCGAAGGAATTTTATCGAAAGGTTTTCAAAAGAGCATTCTTGATTTTTGCAATAGGTTGGCTGCTAAATGCCTTTCCATTTTTTGACTACAGTGAATCTGGAGATTTGGTATTTATCAATTTATTGGAAGTGAGACTGTTCGGAGTACTTCAGCGGATTGCAGTTTGCTATCTGCTGGCTGCTCTGATTTTGTATTGGGGAGGTATTCGATTAGGTTGGATTTTTAGTATTGTGGCTCTCGTCGCTTATTGGCCGATTTTGTATTTTTTTGGGGAGTCCGGAGATCCATATTCTCTCACTGGCAATGCGGCTATTAAGTTGGATTTGGCTCTCATAGGTGCTGAGCGGATGTATACCGGTGAGGGAATAGCATTTGATCCTGAAGGCTTGCTGAGCTCGTTAACCGCTACGGTCAATGTGATCCTAGGATTTATTGTAGGAAAAATGATCCAAATAAAAGGCAATACGCTAGACACCATCAAGCGACTCATTGGATTTGGAATCGTGCTGATGATCTTGGCCTATGTTTGGGATTTGGCATTTCCTATCAATAAAAAGATCTGGACGAGTCCTTATGTCTTGCTCACTGTCAGCTGGGATTTATTCCTTCTGGCGGGATTGATTTGGTCGATTGAAATCAGAAACTGGAAGGGATGGACTTATTTCTTTGAGGTATTTGGGCGCAATCCACTGATTCTTTATGTCGCCTCCGGAATTGTTATTTCAATCTTTTCGATTATTCCGATTGGAGATCAAAATCTTAAGAATCTGATCTATGCAGCAGCTTTCACCAGTTGGCTTAGCCCAAAAATGGCTTCGTTTTTATTCTCAGTCAGTTACATGCTCCTAATCTGGGCGATCGGCTATTGGATGGATAGACGTAAGATTTATATTAAGGTGTAAAAACAATCTTCTGCTAATCAGCTATTTCCGTTTGTTTGTTTAAATTGTAGGGTGTTTTTTTACTTAAATCCAAATTTTTATGAAACTGAAAATCGCAGTCTATAATGTCGAATGGATGCGAAATCTCTTCGATGCAGATGGTCAGCCGGTCACCACTGGCAAAGATGGTGAGCGAAGCCGTCAGCTGGCAGAGATCGTTGATGCCATGAACCCTGATTTCATGGGAATCGTCGAAGGCCCAAACACACTGGTCAGCGGAGCAAAAACGGCTTCAGCACAGTTGGATGCTTGGACTCAGCAATTTCTTCCTTCCAAAGTTTACAAAGGAATTCATGGATTCCCTTCGGCTGGTCAGCAGGAACTCTGCGCGATCTACAAGCCGGACAAACTTAAGGTACTCTTTACACCGGTCACCGAGCAAGGAAAGCGCTTTGATGAGCCTTTCCTCGTAGATACCACGAATCGACTGATCAAGGAGCAATACAAGCATTATAGACCACCTTTGGAGTTGAGCCTATTAACTGCCGATGGGCAATTTATCTCTCGAGTAATCGTCGCACATACAAAATCGAAGGGGATTTTTGATATGGTGGATTATGCACGGTTTGAGCAGATCTCGGCTAGAGATCGGTTGAAGCTATTTGCGGAGTGTATGTCTATCCGAGAGCGATGTGATTCCTATCTCCTGAAAGGGCAGCAGGTCATCGTCATGGGTGATATCAACGATGGTTTTGACTTGGATTTCTATGAAAATAAATTCAGTAAAAGTGCCGTGGAAATCCTCTTGGGTGACACCTGGTATCCTGAGTTGATCCTAAAATCTGTTCTCCCCAAACCCAAATTGGGTTCATACGGCTACACTCCTAGCTCCAGCAGATACAAGGACCGAATCACAGGCGATAAGATCAATGTGTTGATCGATCATGTTTTGGTAAGTCAAGGACTGAATTTTGCCAATGGCACAGTGTGGAATCCCTACCTGGAAAAAGATGATCCGGTGATTCAAAGTCTCAAAGTACCCCTTTTGAAAGCTGCCGATCACTTTCCGGTGATGGTGGAAATAGAGATTTGAATTAATGAAAAATTGGAAGCGTAGGCACAAGTGGCAGCATGGAATTACACCTTCCTGTAAAAATGAAATTGTAATTCAATAGACGAGAATTAAACGATTTAGGATAGTCAACCCATTAATTACAGATTATTATCCAGGATGGTA
>Ga0136560_1000991_pt1 | contig 14511 bp, 24 predicted proteins | sample AntRauMeHopE1497_FD_104925 | JGI IMG/M metagenome (GOLD analysis project Ga0136560, IMG submission 104925) | Saline lake microbial communities from Rauer Islands, Antarctica - Metagenome Hop E1 #497 | ecosystem: Environmental > Aquatic > Non-marine Saline and Alkaline > Saline | place... | reverse complement strand
GACTGCTACCACATGCAGATATTGTGCCCTGAGTTGCACGAGCAGCCCAAGAATTTCATGAGTAGCACTCAGAATCGCATCAAGACTGGCTTGACTTGACTCCTCCCTCGACTACTGGCCGGCATCGTGCTCATTCTCGTGTGGACTGGCGAGCAATATCTCCAACGTGATGCAGCATAACCTAGCCACATTGCATGCATCACATGCAGCTAGGAGTGCAATCGATGACCCGGCACCATTTGCGCACAAGCATCTTTTGAGAGCGGCGGCGATTGACCTACATGCGAGGGCATGTCCAGCACTTCTGGTAACAACATCTTCTCCATGGCGACCGGGCGCACGGGCGGTTGCTTTGAGCGCTGACGATACTAGTGACATAACACATCCGACCACGCTTCGTCCAAGACTGGAAGTCCCGGCCCCTAATCCAGAGCGAATACGGGCACTTTGCGCGATTGATGAGGCGCGGCGGCGGGAAGGAGCAGCTGATGCTGCAAGAGTTGCCGTAGTACTGGTCCCCGTTTCCCTTCTTGATGATGTAGCAGCGGTAGCCTGTGGACCCTAGTTCATTTTCTGCGCCTAGATATCGAGCTCTTTCGATGCAAACTGAGCAGAAAAATCTACAGCGGCCGCGATCATACGTTCCCACTCGAGGCTAGCACTCTCACCAGCAAACATATCGGGTGGCTGGCTCACCATGGATTCTCGGGTATGGTCCACAACCGCACTTGCTGGAACTGCAATTGACGGGATTGTAGCTGTGGCGGCATCACATATGTCTTGGCAATCCCAGCCGAGTAGTTTTCGTAGTGCGTCTACATCTCGATCGGCAAGGTCGCTGACACGGCGAGTCCACGCGCAGCCTACAAGTGGTGGTGCATTCGACCACAGAGTAGCGTTTCCCACTAGGCCTCGAAGACAGACTGCATGCAGTACTCTAGACGAGGACGTACAGTCTGTAAGAGCACAGCACCCATCTAGCAGCTGCCCAGTGGCCCAGGACAATCCACCGATGCACCTTTCATTTACGGACAGCAGGCATGCGCGCGCAAGACGACTCAACTCTGCGGCCAGCACACCGCACAATCGGAGCTGCACCGTCACTTCAAAAGCAGCTCGATTGGTGGCGACAGATTGCTGCAGCTGCCAGACAAGTTGCTCCAGCTTGGCGGCATGCGGCTCGGATTCATGCACTGGCGAGAGTTGGAGCGCTTTGGTTGAGTGTCGAAGCAAACGAACCCAGGCGGCAGCTCCAAGAGTACCTGCTTGGATATCTTGTGGTATCAACGGCGGATACGGCTCGAATAGTCCCCTCGGTGAAATACCTGGGCGATGGAGCATCATCCATCGGGGCTACACCTACTGTTGCATCGAAAGTGCCAGTAAGACCTCGAGGGGGCACTCCGGGCATGCAACCACCACAGAAGGAGCCATGAGTGCATCTACAGCACCACTTCTCCTGCTTGCAGATTGCACCGGTCGCAGCCGAAGATATGCTGCCGTAGCTACGCCAGTGCTGCGCCAGACTGGAGCGGTCCAACACTACAGCTGCTCGTGCTCTGATGCCTCCCGGAATCCAGAAGCAGTTTCGACGCATCGCCTTGCTTCTACCGACAAACCGCGTTTCCATTGATCGAGAGTCAGATGATGTTTGATGTCAGCAACTGGCGGGGGATCAATTGGTTCACCTTTTGCACTTTGGACTTCGGCCTTGGTTTCAGCCTCGGCATCAGCCTCGGCCTTAATCGAAGTCGACGTTGAGGCTGAGGCACGAGACGCGCCAACTGACTGGTCCCGGTCTTGTGACTAGGAATCAATATCAGCCGGCACAAGTGCAGCTACAATAGGTGGGAAATGTGCGGCTTCGATTTCCTCAGGGGTCATTATCTCTGAAGATTCGTCATTGCCGCTTGTAAGCATACCACTGGCTGCCTCAATCCCCGCTCGATTCGAGGGTTGCCTTCGAAGTGATACTGAATGCCTACCTTTGCCCTGGCTTGACCCTGTCCCTGTTCGCGGCCTTCCTCCACGCCCAGAGCTCACTCGTCTCATGACCTCAGCTGCTGGACCGGTGGTCTTACTCAGTCCCGTTCCACCTCCACCTCCACCTCCACCTGCAACTGCGCCTGCAACTGCACCTGCTGCTCGACTTGACTTGGACTGACCCGCCGGCTTAGAGTGCTGGGCGGTGGAGACGTCTCCAGGCCCAAAGAATGCTGACGAAACTGTAGAAAACACAGAAGATACCCCATAAGATGCCCCCTCTACAAGAGTGGTAGCAGTAGCGGCTGCAGTCCCTCCTGCTGTTACTTGGAGGGGGGCAGGCAAGGGCAACAGCGAATACGCATCTGCACCGTCACCATGGGGACCGAGCTTCGGGGCACTGCCGTCAACAGTTTCGCTTGCGTATCGTCGCACAAGCCCTGCCCTATATACGCGGCTCGGGGTATGGATGGACCACGTGCTTCCTGGAGCGTGCCAAGGAGTCGACACACCAGGCCCTCGAATAGCAATTTGCTCAACATGTGTCGAAAGTAAGCGAGCTCCAAACACGGCACAAGGTCCGATTGCTCCAATCAGATCTTCGCCAACGAGGCACTAGACAATATCGCCAGTTGGCTCAGGGATTTGTGCCGAACAAATGAGTTGACCATCCAACCAAAGCCTCAACTGAGGGGATCTGAAGTACTCGTGCCATACGGCCACGCAAATATTCCTCCAAACAGAACAAAGTCCAGCAGGTTCGTATCTGCGCGCAGCAGCTTGAATAACGTTGCTCTTTGCACGAGTAGAAGCTACACTTTCTACCGCGAAACGCCACACGGATCTCTTCGCCGCGCCGACGCCTTCGTTTAGTCCATCTGCATCGCGCAAAAGGCGAACTCGCACGCACATAGTGCCCCCGGTAGATGATAAGAATTTGATTGCGGTGAATTCCGCGCCAGTGCTGCCTACACGTAGCCAAACTGAAGCGGAAGCCCCTCTATTCGCAGGAATTCCTGGGACGGGTATGGCAACGGAAGGAATGCCAGATGTATCTGCGGAGGGAAGAGCAGCTAAATAGTGCACATGATTCTGCATGTCTCCTAGATAGACACTAATATATAGATTTGTTAGCCCGCTGGGTGATTTAATGTGGAGCCTTCCACTTCTGCATGCGTCGGTTCGTTCGGTTGCCGCCAGGTGTGTGACGATCAACGTGGGCGGGGCGTGGATCTCCCCAGATCCAATCCTCCAACTAGACTAGATCTACAGCCCAAACTTAATCCATTGTCATCACACTGCCGTGGCCCCACTCATTCTGCGCGACACCAGCCATACTATCCCTATGTCCAGGTCCATCCGCGCCGCCATACCCTGCGGCGGCAGCTTCGGCTGCACGCGCCTACAAAGCCGCGGCCTGTAGCTGCCTCTCTAGTCGACCCGCCCTGTCTTCCGCTGCATCTCGCTGCGTCCTAGCCTCATCGGCTTGCCGCAAAGCCTCTTCGAGCCTACTAAGAATCCCGTCTCCCCCCCCCCTTGTCGCATCAGCATCGGCATCAGCATCAGCATCAGCATCAGCACCAGCCCTGGGTGTCCTCCTGCCATCCGCCTCTCCCCCTCCACCGCCAGCATCCTAGCCATCGACGCCAACGCTACTACGGTAACTCTCCCCCATAGAATTCCCCTCCATTTCCTCAGAACGAAGAGGCACACCTCCCGATCGAACAGGGATCCGCTCCACTGGATTGCTAGCGTTGGTACCTGCAGATGCTCTGTCGTGCGATGCACGTGCACTCATGAGCTGCTTCTGCAGTTGCGTTACCTGGTCTTGCAATTGTTTAGACTATTCATCCAGGTATATCGCGACATGCCTCTCGCTCCGACGACGTACCTCAGCCTTGTCCAATGCAGCTCTTGCCTCTCTCAGCTTGTTCTCTGTCTCCTCATGTTGTCCAGCGAGGAATCCCTTCACCTCCTGTGCCGTGTGCAGCTCCATGGCCAATGTCTAGGCACGGCCCTATGCCTCTCGAGCAGCTGCTCGGGCCTATCGAACACTGCGCATGAGCACGCTCGCCTCTTCGAAGCTGATCCCCGTCCGCGATCCCCCACTAACCAAGCCACCCGTGCCCGTGCTTGCACTCCCAGCCCCAGCTCCGCCCCCACCTCCACCTCCACCTCCAGGTGCTCCCACTCGGTGCGCCCCACGCGCCATCATGGACCCTCGAGGCCCCCCTGCTGCTGCTGACAGTCGCAGGTCGTGGCTCCCATATAACTACCCCTGCGATGTTCCTGCACTGCTTCTTGCACTGCTAGCTAATGGGGTTCCACCACCACTACTTGGAGTACCTGGGCCGGAGCGCGGTGCCGGGGAGGGCGGCTTGGATCCGCTGCGAAACGCTGCAAACGGGTTGAAGGAAAATCCCGACCCCGATGGAGCTGGGGCTGCCTGCTACTGTCGCATATCTTGAGGAACGAGTCCAGAGCGTGTTCGAGCCGGAAGATGTGATTGGTTCAAACCTCCCCTGCCTAGACTAGATCGGTTATCATCTTGAGCGCCGCGTACCACCACCGTCGGCGAGAGAGCTCCTGGGACCAGGGCAGTTCGTCCGGGGAGCAAGAGGGGAGTGGAAATATCTCCATCAACACGATGCATCGCGCTGGCGTGATCTCTCTGCGGGCTACCAGGTGTACCCCAAGTACCATCCACAGCCCCTGGAGCCCGGTGATGACTGGAGATCGCGGAGCTGGGCGATGAGGGCGCCCCGCCTGCCCATCCAGCGCCTCGGGGGTCTCTGTCCACAAGGCCCGACGAGGTGCTCATCGCGTCAGATGGGCGCCTGCCTTGCCAACCACCATGCTGGCCAAAGTCTGCAAAGGAAGCTGAGGCGCCCCTGTGACTACCTCCAGGTGGTGCTATGCTGTTCGGTCGAGCTGCGTCGTGCGATGGCGAGGCTATCAGTCCAAGTGAGACACAACGACTGTGCATGCTCCGACTTGTCAAAGCAAGACGAACCCTTGATGACGCACCAAGGTGCTAAAATACTCTTGCAAATGGTCTTGCTCCGAGGCGGAAGAATAGATACTCGCCTGGGACCGTTTGCTTGTGGCCATCGAACTGTTTCCCAACCTCAGCGGAGACAGGAGTAAGATCGACGCCTCGACCTGTCAGTAACCCGGACATGCGCTCCAATTGAACTCTCTGCTCCTCGACTCTTTCGATTAGCCTTCTACATAAATCTTCCAAGCTGCGTTCGCCGAAGTTGGTGAGAAGTTCGCAACGGCAACAGAGCAGATTAGTTCTTTTAGCACGCAAGCCCGCCCGTCAATTTTGCAGGATAATCAAAGTAAGACTTACAGAACACGCTCGTCAAGAGCTCGAACCACGAGTGAAAGCTCCTTATCCAATGACTACAGCGGATCGAGTCCAGGTCGACTTGGCCCTGGACCTTCTCCAACACCTTCCAACAACTCTGACTCCGCTACGGCGCTAGAAACAACCGATATCGCAGACATCATTCAAAATTTATTTCTCTCTCCAGTACACCCCTGCAAACGGACAAACACGACTAGAACTGAGCGGCGACCGCCCGCTTGCCAGTGCCCGCCAGCGAAGTCTTGCCGCCGGCGACCACACGCAAACCGGAACCGCCATTTCGGTTGAAATCTAGGCGTTACAGACACAGACTATACTCCGCAGCCACACCAGGTCGTTTAGTTAATGTCGGGGTATCTTCCAGCACTCGTGTATCTCCTGTGCTGCCTTGACACCGGCCAAAGTCAAGATTTTCGAGTTCCAGAGGTCTAGCTGCTTGTCTTCAGCTTGAGAGTGCAACCAATTCGGAGATTTACACCATTTACCTCTACATTGTCAGTGGCAAATAGCTCAGTTGTGATTTCAAATATCTCCAGTTTCCCTCGAAATATGTTGCCGCCGTCGGTGTTCGACGACGTTGATCCGGCAGAACGCGCAGTTTCCGCGGCAGCAGACCCTGGGCCATTGATCTATGCACTGCTACCGCAAAGTACAGCTGACGGCGCAGCTTCTGCTGGAGCATTGAATGCTCGATCCAGTCGACTGGGAGGGTTTTCAGGTGGCGGTGATACGCCTTCGCTGGGGAACGTGGCAGCTGCTATTGGTACGCCTGGGTGGAGAGTAGTACGCTTGAGGAACTTGCAGGGACAGCCATCTATGGTGTATAGAACGGAACACGGCTCTGATGAGCCAGATGTTACGTGCAGACTCGTAGCTGACGAATTTATCGACTATCAATGGAACACAGAGGTCGTGGTGCGCTAGACCATGGGGATTTAGTCGGTAGGGTGTCTTGGGTTGAATCCTGTCACTCTGCCTCAATTACACAAGATGACAGCCAGGCTGTATGTTGGACTCCTGCCAGTCATGCTTCTTTATATTGCTACGTGCGTCGTTCTATTCTTTGTCGTATCCAGCTTCAGCTACGCGATGGACCGCGGGATGATCCCTGTATTTGATGGCAAGGCCCAGGCACTGGTGGCCGTCCGATTGGCTGTGTTTGGCTCGCAGCTCATATATCTAGTTGACCTTGCAGCCGCTGCCACGGCCCCTCAGTATGCTGGGGGACTTCTCGCTGGCTTGATCCTCGCTGCACTCGCGAGTGCGGGTGCCACACGCTATTTTTTCCGCCTCGATTCTATCGCTGAGGACCTCCCCGTGAAGGAGGCGGTCAAGTTGTGGGCCTATGAGAACCAGGCCACGATATGGATCATAGCCGCAGCTGCTGCAATGGGGGGACATGTAGGTGCCCTCGCTTTCTCCGGCATTTTTGCTATGCGACGATTCTCATGCCCAGCCGGAGTAGCCCGGCGTGTTGTGTACACGTGGCTTGGACTGCCAGGAGCCCTCCTAGGAGATACTGTCTGCCTGACTATATGCACGCTACTTCTGGATATGCAGACACCTGATGTAATTGTGCCCTTAACATCCTATATGGCTGGTTTCATGTCGGCTCTGGGTATTGTGGTCGTTCTCATTGTCGCAGTGCTGGCCCCAGTTGCTGAGGAGGAGAGTCGATTCGTGAGCAGGCTAGCCGCCGTGTTCGCCATGAAGCGGTAGGCATAGTGGGTCAAGGCACAAGAAGAGAAAGCTCTGTAGGAGGCAGAGGAACACGAACGTCGAGCCAGGGAACTGGAGGAGGCCGGGGGCGTGCTGGAGGATCGAGAAGACGACGATTCGCAGTTTCTTGATGGAGGGGAGGTGGAATTTGATGGCGAGGCAATGAAATTGGGACCTAGTTATGGTGGAGAAGAAGACAGTAAAGCTCTTCGCAGTGGACCTGGTCGAGGCACAGGGAGGAGCGGTGCATCCACAGGTCGCGGATCTGGACGCATCATTCGCAAGGTTGGTGTCAGTGCTCGCACTCGAGGCCTGAAGATTACCACAGCGTCGGCTCACCGGGTTGTGCCTAGGACCGGGACGAATCCGTTCCGTAGCGGGCGCCGCACCGGGAGAGCCAATGGAGGTGTTACAGCTCGGGTGGGCCCGTCGTATGGCCTCTCCGCTGCTGAGAGAGAGCTTGCGGCTCGTGAGGATGCATACCGGGCGGAGCTGGAGGACGAGGCAAAGGTACTCGGGGTAGACCATACAACGTACGATGGCTAGCTTGAACTGGCACGAAGGGCGGAGGAACCCCTGGAGCTAGATGATAAGGGTGGGTTTGCCGGACTGGCACCTCCTGTTCCCTCTGTACACGGGGTGCGGCCCGAGGTGGTGCGCTTCCTGCAGTAGGCGGTGCGGGAGAAAGGGGTCTACAGGGGGCCGTCAACTATGGCCCCTCGTGTGCAAGGTGTGGCGAGTGATGGGCGCAGGGTGGCCTTTGGGGGCAATGGCGGCCAAGATGAGGATGCGTTAGATACCAGCAGGAGTGCAGGGCTGGGCCTTGGAGGACGACGCCGCCGAGATTCCGCGAGCGCTCGCGAACGAACCCGAGAAACTCGCTCGCTGCCGAAGTAGGTCGCCGTGCCAGGCATGACTCGGAATAAGAACGAAGGGGGTTGTAGAGGCCGAGTGGGGGGTCGGCACTCTGTGGTAGCAGAGGCCCGTGAGGCCCTGTAGACTCATCTTGGATACGGAAATGACGGAGATGAAGGCTCCAGCACCAGCGGCGGGGGGGGCGGCGGGAAGTATAAGAAGGGGCAATGGGGTGGAAGCAGCGCAATGCAGATAGATGGAGGACCGCCTCTGCCGTTTGATGAAACGACATACAGACTACCCAGTGTGATTCATGGGCGTGTTAGACGTGCTTCGACTGCCGCTGCGCCGGGGGCTGGAGGTCTGATCGATGGTGCGGGAAGGAGAACTGATGGAGATGACAACGCACAGCCTAGTCAGTCCCTTGGCTTCGGTGCTGTTGCATTGCATACTAGTGCCGGTACTGGTTCTGGTGGTGGTGCCATAACGATTGGATCTGCATTCGGCGATGACGGAGAGGGTCCAAGATCGCCTACTCCCGAAGCACGAGGCGCAGCTATGGGATTGCAATGGGTCGATGCAGCTGAAGATGGCGATGAGGACGTTGGTGGACGAGCAAGCGGGAGGGTTCTGTCGTTGGATGCCGGTGCTCCTGGCCTCAGAGCAGAGAGAGGCAGCCAAAGCGGGAGGGCGAGGCTTGTCTCACAAGCATCTGCTCGGTCCTACGCGAGTTCGACCGGGGGGCTTGTTCCCCAGGGGATTGCTGCTCGCATGGGCCTTGGAGGCCTTGCGATGGACCTTCCTGGATCTGTGGCAGACGCCTCCTTCTCAGATGCAGAGCCTGCGTCCCCATCGCAGGGGAGCATGGGCAGCACTGGGAGCCCATATGACATGGAACGTGGGGATAGTTCTAGGGGAGGGGTCGCATCTCGATTAGATCACACCCCACAGCAGGCTGGAGTCGCGTTGGCTGGCAAACGTAGGTAGCTTCCATGAATCTGCTGGTGGATCTCCGATAGCTAACGCTTACTTGATTGCAAGCTCCTTGGCGAACTGTGATCCGTCATCAGAATAATTTCCTACACGCCGGCGTCGCCACGTCACACATGCAGATCGATCTGTATCTTCGATCACATTTGCATGATCGGAAGATCCTCCAAGAGCATCAAAAGGTCTTTGCTGCATAAAGTTGCTCGTGCATATCCACGCTTTAGGCTAGTGCCACTTGCTTGGAGGTTGCAAAGTTATAGAACCCACGTGATGCCAGGAACCCTTGCTGGCGCAAAACGCCCTGCCGGTGCAAGAGACGACACCCCCGATGCACCTAAGAAAGCGAAAACCAGCAAGACTTCGTCACATGTTGGACTTGATGTAACGACAGCCGCCATGGATAGTGCTCGTGTTCGAAAGGAGCGGGTAATGATAGTATCCGATGGCAACGGAAAGATGGACGGCCCTGTAATCCTGTGGATGTCTCGTGATTAGCGCATACGAGATAACCATGCACTGCTTTACGCTGCTGATAAAGCAATTGAATCGGATCAGCCTCTCATAGTCTGCTTCAACTTGGTTAAAGGGTTTCTTGGAGCAACTATCAGGTAGTACGGGTTCATGCTGAAAGGGTTGCATACGGTGCAACGGGAGTTGAGCTCCCATAATATCCCATTCGTACTGCTGCAGGGACACGCATCGCATAATGTTCCGGCACTTGCTCGCAGTATTCGCGCCTCTTGCGTTGTGACTGACCTTACAACAGTTCGAATCGGTCGCGAGTGGAGACGAGAAGTCGCCGCCAACTTGCCGTCTGGATGCTCGTTCGCAGTTGTAGACGCGCATAATGTAGTGCCAGTGTGGGTGACTAGTCCAAAGCTAGAGTACGCTGCTCGCACAATTCGGTCGAAGATCCATAAATAGCTGGACCAGTGGTTCCTTCCTATTCCCAGCGCGTTCCCAGATTTAGGAACAGCCGCCAGGCCTGACCAAGCTCGAGAAGGGGGTGGCTCGGGGGGGGGCGGCAGAAGCACAGACAGCAAGCGTGCAAGCAGTAGTGACGGCGCACCTATCAGTGTTCCTCGTGGGATGGCTGCTTCCGACATCGAGAGAGCTATGAGCAGCAACGGCGACAGGTACGGCGAAGGAAGTGGAAGTGGGAGCGAAAGCAGCAAGAGCGTGGCAGCTGGCTCATTGCTAGGCATCGGCAGTACAATCGACTGGAGCGAGGTAGCCAAAGGTCTCACTGTAGATCGTACCGTTGAAGAAGTCAGCTGGATCACACCAGGCGAGCATGGTGCCCGAGAGACGCTGTATCGCTTTTGTGCTCGGCTGAAAGGATACAGCAAGCAGCGGAATGACCCAGGCCGAGATGCTCTTTCTGGACTGAGCCCGTACTTCCACTTCGGACAACTTAGTCCCCTAGCCGCGAATTTAGCAGTGCGTGCCTATCGTAAATCTGACCCTGAGAGCGCCGATGCATTCTTCGAGGAATCTGTCATCCGGCGTGAATTATCAGACAACTACTGTTTCTATAACTCACGGTACGATGAGATCGAGGGTCTCTATCCTCAGTTCGATAACAACTCATGGGCCCAGGAGACTCTGCGAGCGCATGCCAGGGACCGGAGGCCGAAGTTGTACTCGGCCCAGGAACTAGACGAAGGACGCACTGAGGATCCCTTGTGGAATGCGTGCCAACTGGAAATGGTGGTCACAGGCAAGATGCATGGATTCTGCCGCATGCTTTGGGCCAAGAAGATTCTCGAGTGGACCAGTAGTCCACAGGCAGCGATGGACACGGCCCTGCAGCTCAACGACAGGTATGAGCTGGATGGCAGGGACCCGAACGGATATGTCGGTGTAGCGTGGTCCATTGCAGGAGTGCACGATCAGGGTTGGAAGGAGAGAGATGTTTTTGGGAAAATCCGATACATGTCAAGCGATGCGTGTAAGAAGAAATTTGATGTTGGTTCCTACATCAAGAGAGTGGACTAGCTGGTCTCTGAGTGGAAGAAACGGGGCGGGAGGTTTGCCGCTGCGAGTGGGAGCGGAAGTGTAGCTGGCGGGGGGGAGGAGAAAGGGGCCCCTTCAAGTTCCAGCGATGATGGCTCGGCTTCAAGTTCAGCTGCAACCGGTGGAGGCAGTTAGTAAGAAAGAATATCGGCGAGGCATAGTGATGGGCATAGGGCCTAGATGTAGATGTACGCACATCCTGTCGTACCAAAAATATGAGAAGTATATCATTGAACTGGGGTGTTGATCCAACGGACCAAGTAAGATCCAGTCTTTTGTTGGAATGATACCACTCTGGTGAAGACTGCTGATCCTGTCGACCTAGTAACCCTTTCCTGTTAAACCGCAAACATACAAAGTCTATTTGCATGCAAGAGCTAGGTAGCAGCGCTCCGACCAGTGGCATGGGTGAGCTCGGGCTTGTTGAAACTCCAGATGGAGAGCTTTTATCTAGATAGTATATTTCTGCTCGAATTGGAATAGGTGCAGTCCTAGGTGCTTTGTCTGGACTTTGCTTTAGAGTGGGCCAAGATCTGGTTCTTGAAGAGGGATTTCGCTACATGATACTCATGGTGTTCCCGCTGCGCTTCGGAGCTGACGGGGTGATGGCAGGCAGCACCATCCGGTCCAAGCCTGTGCGGCACTGGTGGGGTCTGTGTGCAAGCCTTGTAGCGCCTTGCCTGATGGTAGCCTCTTATCAATCGCTAAGGCCGATCATTGGAGCAGCGTCAGCAGGCACAACTGCTGCGTCGGCACTGGCTGGATACTCCATAGCAAAGTCGACGTTCAGAAGGGACATCGTAGCTCGCTCTCCATACGACGGCAAGGCATCCAACGAGCTGTTCAGGGAGCGATACATGACCGGGGTGGCCGATTTTTTTGACAGATCTGTGCTTGGCCACGGCTAGGGTTGGTGGATTGCTGCAGCAGTCACTCTTGGGCTTGTGGGATCTTTGAGCTGGATTGACACGAATTGGCGACGCGCTGTCCAAGGTAAATGGCCGTAAAAAGCGGAGCTAAATGAAAGTGTCCATGCAAATGGTGCGGTCAGTTGCGATGCTTTCCCTGCAGCTGTCGCTCGAGTAATACCACATGAACCTAGAAGTGGGCTGAAAGGAGACACTCTAGACTCTTGCTCTTGTAAAGCCCAGTCTTCCTGATAGGCACCGTTCTGAGCGGATCTAGCCTAATAATAGGTTGTCCGATTCCAGCGTGGTAGCCCCACCATGAGTATAAAGAGCTCCAAGCTTGGTAGATACTGGCTGGATGTTCGAATCCGAATGTCCCCAGTCACGTCCCAAGCATTTGCTACTAGTATGGAAAAACAGATGATCGGGGATTCACTCCACCTGGGCCTGGCGATGTAAGAGTATAGAGAAGCGCAGAAGTGCTGGTGCTCATTCCGCAGTATGTATCTACGACCATGAAACCTCAGGCTTTTTGTGCGACCTCCGCCGTCGGCGCTGACAATTTTAAGTTGCGACCACTGGCACTCGGCGACAGCAGCACCAACCAGCACGGCCGCCGGGGAAGATGAAGAAATGAACGTGGACCTATTTTAGTCTATCTAGGTCTACCCAACAGCTAGATTCGGACTGTGGATACGTTTGCACACTACTAGGGCAGCATAGATTGTCCCGTCCGATTCAGCTGAACACTAATTTGATTATTTTACAGTTGATGATCAAGTCTCGTGCAAAGATTCCGAGCAAACATAGACGCATATGCTTCTACAAGTCCCCAACACCAGTGAATGCAAGCAATGCGAGTTCGGTGGTGCGCACCCACGACGCCTCGTTTGTGACTAACACGCCTTCAAGTTCGAATAAAATTGCAGCCAAGACAAATTCATACTAGTAGCGCGAACCAGCAGCTCACGGGATACGCGTAGAGTCGAAGAGCTCGGGAGAAGCTCATGGGCCGGTCCAAAGTGGACAACGGAGAGAAGTTACCCCGACTAAGTCGATATGGGCGAAGCAATAGAGTGGGCCTGCAACTGTTACCATTGGAGGTGCACTTGTTGACTTTCTCGGGTCTCATGAACTGGGTTATGCGCCGTTCAAGCCCGAGGCAGATCAGGCAGATTCCTTCCAGTATCCGAGTCGATGGGCGTCTGGACTTGATGGAGGCGGCATAAAGGAAGAGATGTCAACTGTTAAAACAGATTCGATTGGATTGCGAGCGCCGCATCTAGGCAGGGTGGATCACTTCGTTTCTCGACCGTGGACCGAAGACAATCTTCGAATCCGCGAGATGCCCAACACAAGGGCGACCGCTCAAGTCAGTCCTTCAGATGCATTTTCTGTGCGCGTGGCCTTGTATCGACAGGCAATAAGTAATCGACCCATGGGGTACTGCCCCCCTAGTCAGATGGTGCCTGCGCAGGCTGGGGAGCCTGTTTTCCAACTCATTGGCGATGATTCTATGGAGTTAGGAGAAGACCGTATCGTAGCTCCGAAACAGTCTCGATCACAAGGGACGAGACAGCTGAGGCACGAGGCAGCGGAACAGCTGCGTCGGGCCCGGTATTTCGAGCACCAGCCAGATAATCGGACCAATACCAATACCGAGGCTGAGGGGAGGGGCACGAAATCCACAGGGACCAGATATGGGTTGTATGGCAAGTCTCGCTTGCCATAGTTGCCGGACAGTCCTGGAGAACCTCCCCAAGATAAGGCTTATTATCTCGGTCCTGGGCAGAAGGGGCCCGGGACTCCATTGATGCCAACGGCCACGGCCCTGTGGTGCAAGGACATTCCTGCAGGAGAAGGGCGGGCTGTAGATGTGGCCATTCACCCAGTTCGTCGGGAACACTATCACCTCTCATCGCAGACCAAGCCCACTGCTACCTTGAGACCGATACCCCCCGTGCGATGGCGACAGCTCGCTAGTAGTCCCATGTCTGCGAGGCGACGGCAGCGGGTGATGCAAGCCTCCCCATCAGTCTAGCAGGGAGTACTAGGTACGTCGGATGCCAACGCGTTGAAATAGGCAGAACGTCCATCTGGTGATAATACTGGTCGAGTCGTGACTTTGCATGAATCACGCTTGCTGCTGGCTGGAAACATCCGCGCAGGGGAGCACCGTGATCCGGGAGAGCAGGGTGCATCTGATTCAATGTTCGATAGCAACGTGCCGACTCATATCCCCGAATAGATAACCCCTCAAGATGAGCATTAGGCCGTGCTGCATTTTCGAACCCCGAACCGACGGTAGAGCCTTCTGAATAGACAAGCTGTCGATGCGGTCAGCAGCCCAGCGAAGGAAACTCCGGACGTACCTGAAGCTACTCCAGGGACTGTGCGATTGTGGTAGCTCAGAGGCTAGCCTAAATATGGCCAAACACCTCAGAATCGACTGGGTGATGAAGCAGTGACAGGTCATGGTATTCTAGCAGGCAAAAGCAGGGCGTAGGCTCAGGCATAGGCTCAGCAAGATATCGAACAATCTGGACCCCAAAATGTCGTTTCGTCCCATGACACAGCGTCAGAGCGCAGGTAGAACCCTGCCATAACCTTGACTCAAGATCGAAGGGACCGCAGATAGGTTCGCGCCAACGAGTGTGCAGACGCTGT
>Ga0136560_1000989_pt1 | contig 14519 bp, 9 predicted proteins | sample AntRauMeHopE1497_FD_104925 | JGI IMG/M metagenome (GOLD analysis project Ga0136560, IMG submission 104925) | Saline lake microbial communities from Rauer Islands, Antarctica - Metagenome Hop E1 #497 | ecosystem: Environmental > Aquatic > Non-marine Saline and Alkaline > Saline | place... | reverse complement strand
GGTAATCATCATTGGAGAAGCAAGGGCGCTTGCGCGCCTTGCGAGCAGAGGGCATCGTCGCCGTGTGTGCGAAAATGAAAAGGTCCACAACTCCGGGCAGGTCCACAACCCCGGTAGAGTCTGGAGGCTGCCACATCATTCCGCGGCGTCCGCACCCTTGCTTCGCCGGAGCGCTCGCCCATCTTGTGACCCCGCGGCGGGCTCGGCTAACTTGGGCCTGCCATGCTTGCTGCGGCTCGGCGACGGGCGGCGAGGCCGCTGGCCATGGCTGCGCCGCTGTGCCGCACCCGGGCCGCATCCTCCCTCGCGCAGGGTCGCGGCGAAGGAATGCGACGCGCGCAGCTGGGTGCTGCGCCTGGCGGCAGTGGCGTTGAGCGCCCGGTGCCTCCGGCGCGGCCGTGGTCGGACCCGCGGGCCTGGGTGGACAGGCACGTCATCCGCCACCTTTTGCCCAAGGGCTACCCCGGCGCGGTGGCCCCGTCGTACGCGAACTACGCTGTCTGGACGGCGTTGGGGAGCGCGGCCAGCAGCGCGGCGGGCGTACTCTCCATGCAGGCGCTCCTGCACGCCGTCGGGGCGGGCATGGGCGCGGTGCCGCTCGCCGCGGCGCTTCAGTGGGTGATCAAGGACGGCCTGGGCCAGCTCGGGGGCGTGCTTTTCGTCTCCTTCGTGAACACGCGCTTCGACTCGGACGCCAAGAGGTGGCGAATGGCTTCGGCGCTCGCGCTGGAGGCGTCGACGCTCCTCGAGGTGCTCACACCGGCCTTCCCCGCCCTCTTCCTCCCGCTCGCGGCCGTCGCCAACGCGGGGAAGAACATCTCCATGCTCTCGGCGTCGGCCACGCGCGCGGGGATCCACCAGTCGCTGTCGACGGCCGGGAACCTGGCAGACGTGACAGCCAAGGCCGGCTCCCAGACCGTGGCCGCGTCGCTCGCGGGGACCAGCCTCGGCATCGCGATGAGCCCGCTGGTGGGCTCCGCCACCCCCGCGGTCCTTGCAGCCTGGTCCGTCCTCGCGCTGGTGCACATCGGAACGCTCCACCGAGCGCTGCACCTCCTCGCCCTGCCGACGCTCAACCCGTGGCGCGCAGAGGCGGCGGCCCGCGCGCACTGGGCCGGTGCGCCGCTTCCCTCGCCCGAGGACCTCCGAGCGTCGGAGTCGGTGCTAGGCCCGGCGCTCTGGCGGGGGCAGCAGGCGCAGTCCGACGTGCCGCTGGACTTCAATCCCCTCCTCGACACACCCCACGGGGCCGGAGCCCCCGCTGCGGTGGAGCGGGCGGTGGCGCGGTGGACCGAGCTCAGCGGCGGCGTGGAGCGCGCACTGGCTCTGATGCAGGTCGCGCCGGTGGACGCGAGGGCGCCTGTGGCCGAGGCAGCGGCGGGCGGGGCGGGCGAGCCGTCGTTCGCCTTTGCGCTGTGGCTCTGCGAAGGCGACGGCACCGTGTGCGTTGGCATCGAGGCCGGGGCGCCGTGGTGGGCTCCCCTCGCCGGCCATCTCGCCGCGACGAAGCTGCAGCTGGCCGTGGAGGCGGGGGAGGGCGGTGTGGACGGCACGGCAGAAGCCGCGGCGGAGGCCGCGCTGCGCGAGCTACCAGCGTACACGCGCGAGCTGGAGCGCCTGGGCTGGTGGCTGGGCCACCCGATGGTGGAGGAGGACGCGACGCTGCGCCTGCGGCTCGAGGCGTGAACCGGCGGTGCGAGGGCGGTGCGACGCGTGGCGGTGCTGCGATGCCCCCCCGGGTCACCAGTCGTTGGTGTGTCATTCGGCGGCAAAACAAGGCGGCTGCGCGCCGCCACACAGGTCCGTGCCACTCCTGCTGCTGCCTGCCCGGCACGGGGGCTTCAGCCGCGGCGCTTGGGCGCCGAGCTCGACCACGCGTTGCTGGCCGTGTCGCTGGGCGGGCGGAAGCGGACCGGTGCGTGCAGCGCGGGGGCATCCTCCGTGGCGGCAAGGAAGCTGGACTCCGGCGCGGCCCGCCGGGCGGGGCGCGGTCCGGGGCTCCACGCGCCGCCGCCTGCCTTGGACCCGGCCGGGGGCTTCGCCTCGCCGGAGGCCATGACCGCGGCGTCGGCGGCACGGTCCTCGGCCTCGAGCAGAGCCACGTGCTTCCGGGCCACTTCGGCCGCGCGGTACAGGCCGTCCCGCACCATGTCGCTGTTGAGCGCGGCCTGCATCGACCGCTCGTCGTCGTCGGTGGTGCCGATCATAGCCGCCATCGTCGCTGCGCGGCGTGCCACGCTCGGAGCGACGCCGCGTCCCTCGAGCTCCTGGGCCAGGACGTCGGCCTCCCCGACGATGACCTCCGGGCTCACCTCCTCCAGATCCGTGGGCACGTCCAGGCGGCCCATCGCTCGCTGCAGCAGCGCCTGCTGCGTCAGCTTGTCCACCCGCTCCCAGATCAGCCACAGCAGGTCGTTGGGAGGCAGCACCGGCGCGAGACGCGACGTGATGCGGAACGCCCACTGCTCCTGCTTGAGGTAGAGCCGCTCCTCCGTGCTGAGCGTGCCAGCCTGCAGCTGGCCGCCGCTGCCGGGGCCGCCGGCCTCGGGGGCAGGGCCCGGGCCGCCCTCGGACGCGCCGGTGGGCCGCGAGCCCTGCGCGGGCGTGCCGTGGACGGACCCGGCCGCGGCCTCGTGCGCGCCCGCGCCGCCCTCTGACGCGGCCGCCGCCACGGCGAGGCCGAGGAGCGCCGACGGCTCGCCCCCCCCGCGGAACGAGGAGCCGCCAAAGGCGATGACGCCTCCCGTGCTGGCAGCGTGGCGCATGTGCGAGGCGCCGGAGACCGACGCGGCCACAGGGGTGTGGGAGGCGGCCGCGCCCCCCGTGCCAGCCTTGACGGAGGCCACGTCCCCGCTGCTGAAGACCGCACTGCTCGTCTCGCCCCAGGCACCGCGGCCGCGGTCGTCGGCCGCGAAGCCCTTGCCCGCGCGGGTGCCCTCGAATCCCGCGCGCACTGCAATGGCACCGCCGCCGAGCGACGGCCCGTTCTTGCCGTCCGGCTGCTCGAAGCTGCCGCGCACCGACGTCTCGTCGTTCAGGGAGTCTTCGGCGCTGGCCAGCCGGATCCGGTCGGACAGGGCGCGCTTGCTCGACTCGCCGAAGAGCCGGCGCCGGGACGGGGCGGGCACGTGGGTCGCGAGGCGCCGCTCCTCGCCGTCGACCATGAACGACGCCTGCTCCTGGATGGTGCCGGCGTCGGCGCCGCGGACGGGGACCCCGCGGACCGGGCTCCCGGCCTTGCCGCCCTCGATCTCGAGAAGCTCTGCCCCGTCCGTCACCGCGGCCTTGGGGGCGCGGCGCATGCAGAGACGGCCCCAGCAGGTGCGCGAGCGGCGCTCCCGGTCCAGTCGGGCAATCTCCACGGCATCATGCAGCGAGACGACGGACTGGCGTCGGCGCTTGACCTTCTTGGTCCCGCCGGCGGAGCCCGAGCAGGCCTTGAGCACCCACGAGTAGGCGCTGCCGCAGCTGCAGTCGTCGCGGCGGACCATGGAGGCGACGGTGCGGATGGTGAAGGCGATGAGGCCGACGGTCATGGCGAAGCCGATGACGAGGCCCACCATGAAGGCGATGGACCAGAAGTTGTTGGACAGGAAGTCCGTGATGGACGAGCTGCCGGAGTCCGACGCGGCGCTCGGCACGTCCTCGCCCAGCCACGTCTGCCGGAGCTTGGCCACCTCGTCGGAGCCGTACACCGCGAGGATGGCCTTGTCGAACGCGTTGACCGTGCCGTCGGAGAGGGCCTTGTCGAACGCGATGCCGTACTGCTGCCGCTCGAAGACGGAGCCCACCACCGCGAAGCGCGCCGAGCCGGCCGTAAGCTTGTCGCGCGCCACGAAGGAGGACAGGATGGGCTTGTCGTACACCATGGCGTCCCCCGTGCCGCCGGCGAAGAGGTCGAAGGCCTCGTCGAGGGTCACCGTGGAGCGCAGCTTGACCCCGACGCCGTTGGTGCGCACGTACGTCTCCGCCGTCGTGGCCCTGGGCATGACGACGGTCTTCCCGGCGAGGTCGTCGAAGCCGTCCACGGCGATGAACTGGGCGGCGGACTGCAGGGCAACCGTCGCAAGGGCGGTGAAAACAATGGTCATCAGCGCCGACGACACCGAGCACACCGTGGCAGCCGGGCCCGAGAGGACACCCGACGGCATGCGGACGCCCACCCCCGAGAGGACCTGCGTGATGAGGGACGCGCTGTCGCGGACGCCGGCGAAGCATCCCCGCCGCATCACGGGGCGCGGGCCCGGGGCCGCGCGCTCCAAGATGAAGAGCGCAATGGCCATGGCCACGATGGAAACGATGAGAAGGGCGCCACCGTTGACAATGATGCCGACGACGGAGTTCACGGTGCCCAGCGCCTGGCCGATCGGCAGGCCGCTGATGGTCCGGGCCGCGACCGCAAGACCAGTGTCGAACCTGCGCGCGGGCGAGCTCGGACGATGGCTAGATGACAAGAGGCCAGCAAGGACAGCGCCCGGCCGGCCAGGCCATGGATGGCTGGAAAGTGCAGCGCCCTGGAAAACAAACTTGCGTTGACAGGCGCGGCAGCGAGAACCGCCGATTCAGCTGCTGCCGCCATTGCTCACCATCCGGTGGAGAACTTGAGGACCTCCGACCGCGCCGCGGTCTTCGTGATCGCCGCATGCCCCGCGTCCACGAGTCCGAGCGCCTGCGACGAATGGGGCAGACGGTGAAAACAGGCCGAGAAGTGGCTTCGCGGCAGGTTCAACGTGGTGCCTCGGCACGCGCACACCACGCTACGCTTGCGGCTGTTCGATCTCACCACCGCGCGGAGAAGCTGCCCGTTATCCACGAACGGGACGATGCGGTAGGTGGAGTAGTTCAGGCCAAAGCTGTCCCGCGCCATAGGAAAGACGTACCTGCAAGGCAACGCAACGCCGCGGTCGAGCAACGCTCAAGGCTCACAATCTCGCATTGCAAGGCCTCACGGCCCGACACGGCCCGCCGCGGCTCCCGGGCAACGGCCAAGGCCTCACTCGTCAAACAGCTCCCAGGAGTACCCGGCATACTTGGGCCCGTTGGCGGAGGTAACGTATGCGGAAGGTGTGTCCTCCCTGCTTCCCGCGGGGAAGCTGAACGGGAAGGATGTCTTGGTGCCGATCAGGAACTCCCTCGGCGACGTGCGGTTCGGAATGGAGGGGAACACCTCGTCGGCGAGCCGCCGTGCGTGGGCCACTGTGCCCTTCGAGGCCGGGAACGCTTGGCCTCCGAAGTGCAAGACTGCCCGCCCGCGCGGCCCCGCCTGGCAGGCAGCCGCAGTAAGAAGCACGGAGAGAGCCATGGCGGCAGCCGACATCACGACAGCTGAGCTCAACGGGGCTCGGTTGTCCAGGAGTGCGGCTGCAAATTTCACAGAAACAGAGCGTGAGCTCGTCGAAGCACAGAGCTGCCACCATGCCTATCCGCCGACTTGCATCGAACCGTCACTCATGGAACCAGCCGCGCTTCAAGCCTCGCGTCGTCGATCACTTGGCCGCGCTCAGGGACTTTGCGGCCTTTGCGGCCGAGGTCGGGGTCTTGCTCGCATCCCCGATGAACACGCGCGAAGGGAAGCGCTTGGCGAGCGCCTCCATCGCGGCACGGAAGGCCTTGGCGTAGTGGTGCGCGTCGGTCACGGAGCTTCCCTCGGGCGCGGCCGCGGCGTGAACTGCGCTCCCCGGCGCGTCGCCCTCGGCCGGCAGGACGGCGACGACGCGCGCGCACGGCTGGATTCGCAGGATCTCCGGGAGGTACGCGGCGAGGCGCGGCCCGTGGGCGGCGGTGACCTGCCCGGGCTTGGCCTCGCCCCGCGCCTTGGTGAAGATGGCCCACGCCACCTCCACGCGCGCGTCCTCCAGCTTGGCGCCGCTGGTGGCCGGGAGGCCCGTCGGCCAGGCGGCGTCGACCGTCACCGAGTCGCCCTTGCCCGCCATGGCCGGCGCGGGGGTCCCGGACTGGGCCTCCATCGCGACGACGGCTGAGGTCGGGAAGGCCTGGACGCCCGCGGGCTTGGCCTTGCCGTTGACCTCTCGCAGGACGAGCTCGGCCTCCTTGGGCGTCGCCGCCACCGCGTAGATGGTGCCGACGTCGCGGGCGGGCGCGCACATGTCCCCGACGCGGTCCGGCGCCCCCTCGGAGAGGATGCCCGCGCCGGAGAGCACGGCCATGCTGTCCTCCTTGCTGCCGCGGGCGCCCGCCACCTTGCCCTCGAGGTACCCCTTGCCGTGCAGCCATGCCAGGATATACCGCACGCTGTCCTCAACCGCCACGGCCTCGGCGTCGATGGTGAGCTCTGCCTGCTCCGGGTTCTCGTACGGGTGGCTCAGCCCCGTGATCTTCATGCCCGTCTCCTGGGCCTTGTGGTACAGGCCCTTGACGTCCCGCCGCATGCACTCCGCCAGCGAGGTGGAGACGTGGACGAGCAGGAAGCCGCCGCCGGTTTCGGAGACCATGGCCCTCGACTGCTGCCGGCTCAGCTCGAACGGGGCGATGGTGGGGGCGATGGCGATGCCGCCGTGGCGGGTCACCGAGGCGGCGACCCAGCCGATGCGCGCGATGTTGGTGTTGCGGTCCGCGGTGCTGAAGCCGAGGTTCTTGCTCAGGTGGGTGCGCACGACGTCGCCGTCGAGCATGGTGATGGGGCGGGTGGGGAGGACGGAGCGGAGCTTCTCGGCCAGCGCGGCGGCGATGGTGCTCTTGCCGCTGCCGGAGAGGCCGCTGAAGAAGACGGTGAAGCCGCGCTGGGGCAGGGGCGGGCTGACCCGGCGGAGGATGGCGATCACGTCGGGGTCGGAGAACCACTCGGGGATGGGCTCCCCCGACGCCATCATGGCCCGGAACTTGGTGCCGCTGATGGCCAGCTTGCTCGCGCCGGCGGGGATCTTGTCGTCGGGCAGGTAGCGCGACTGGGAGGCGACGTAGGAGACCTGCTTGAACTTGACCATTGTGATCCCGATCTCGTCCGCGAAGCGAGCCACCAGCTCCTGGGCGTCGTACGGGCCGTAGAAGTCGTCGCCGCCGGAGCTCTTGCACCCGGCGTGGTCGCGCCCGACGATGAAGTGCGTCGCGCCGTGGTTCTTGCGGATGATGGCGTGCCACAGCGCCTCCCGGGGCCCCGCCATGCGCATGGCCAGGGGGAGCAGGCTCAGCATGGCGCCGCCCTTGGGGTAGTGCCGCCCGCCGTCGATGATGGCCTGGTAGCAGCGCACCCGGATGTGGTACTCGACGTCCCCCGGCTTGGTCATCCCGACCACGGGGTGGATGAGCACCCCGGCACCCACCTCGGCGCCGGCCAGCTTGGTCAGCTCGATGTGCGCGCGGTGCATCGGGTTGCGCGTCTGGAAGGCCACGAAGCGCATCCAGCCGTGCTGCTGCGCCAGCTCGCGCACCTGGGCGGGCGTGCGCCGGAGCTCCGGGAAGTCGTAGTGATGGGGGCGCATGAGGGCGCGGAGCGAGCCGCCGAGGTACACGGGCCCGGCCTCGTCGAACAGGAAGCCCACTCCCGGGTGGGAGCGGTCCTCCGTGCCAAAGACACTGCGCGCCTCGAGCGCCTTGTCTGGCGTCCACTTGTCCGAAACGGTCAGCACGGCCACCAGGTTGGAGAAGCGGTCCCGGAGGGCGACCTCGGTGCCCTTGCTGACGCGTGCCGCGAGCTGCGCACGAGGCAAGAGGAGCAGGCGAGTCATTAAAAGGGGGAGGGGGCCGGTGATGAGCAGGCGAGTCATTGAAAGGGGGAGGGGGGCGGCGAACCAGTCGCGAGCTGATCAGGCGTCGTCACAGGAGGAGCATCCCACGGCTCGAGAGCGTGCGCTCACCTCCTGCGGCACGTCTAGGACAATGGGCATGGGGAACACCGCCCCATCGGCCGCGAGGCGCATGTCCTTGACTACGCTGTTGTACTGGGACTCGGTCATGAAGCCCTCCAGGGGCGTGAAGCCGCCAGACATGAGCAGCTCGATGTCACACTCCTGCGAGCATCACCATGGGCAACCTTCGCAATGGTTGCTCAGCCTGTGGCCGGTGCGGCTGCGATGGCGAGCGAGCGCGGGCTCACCTGTCGCAGGCTGAGCTGGTGCTGCACCTCGATGGTCGATGCCCGAAGCTTTACTGCCTCGGACTCGGTCACCATGAGATCAACAAGCGTGGAGCGGCCGTGGGGGGGCGGGAGCTTCCCCCCGGGGGTGGGGACGAAGACGCCCGTGTGGAAGCCGGACGGGCTGCCCGACTGGAAGAGGGCCAGTGACAGGACAGCAACCGCCCCAACAGCGATAAGGATGGTCTTTGGTGACTGCGACAGTCGGGACAGCGCGAGTGTCGGGAGCCTCGTCGAGGGCAGGAGAGAAGGGAACCAAGCAGGAAGCAAGAGGGACCACAGCCGGCGGTCAAGTGGATCCGGCTCACCCTCAGCAGCGCTGGCACGTGCGACTGGTCGCCCGTATCAGCTGCTGGCCGCATCGCGGCCATCACCTGCGGCGCAAGGCGAGTGCGGGCGCCGCCGCACCTGAGAAACTGCCGGGACTCTGTCCTTCACGATCGAGCCTGATGCCGCCATAAGCCGGGCTGCACACCAACCCTGAGCCACCCGCATGGAATGAAGGACGCCTCCGTGGAGCTGCACTCTCTCGGGCGAGAGCAGTCAGGCCTGGTATCCGGAGCGGGCCGCACGCCCGTTTCCGACTGGCCCAGCGGGCCTGACCAGGCAATGAAGAGGCCTGCTCGTTCGCGGTGCCTGATTTGTGGCGCCGCAGCTGTGCTGCTGGCGGTGGTGGCGTTAGTGTCGGTGCTGCTGGTAACAAGCAGGCCGCGCGCAGCGCCAGCACCAGCGCCGGGGGGTGGTAGCAACACTGCGTGTGACTGTGGCAATGGTCTGGCCAGCACCCTGCCCGGGGGAGAGCTCCCGGAGCCGCTTGGGCCCCAGGCGGTGCCAGCCGGGGCGTGCAGCTCGGGGCTGGCGACGCTGGCGCTGCTGGACGAGCACTCAAGGCTCGCCCCGGACGAGCCGGTCGTCACTGCACAATATGCGGGCGCAAACGCGGGGCAGGAGCCGCTGGTGGTCGCGGCCTGGGGGCAAGTATCCATCGTGCAGGTCGCACTGAGCCTCGCCCGGCCTGCCGCCCCGTTCAACCTGACGGCGTCCGCAGTGGTGCGGCTCGCTGGGCTGGGCTCCGAAGCGCACCAACTGGCGGCGACGAGCGCCCCCGTCTTCCTCGTCCGCCACGTGAACGTCACGTCGCCCGTCGCGCCGGCGCGCAGGCGCGGTCTCTTCGCTGACCCGCTCGTCCCGCTCGGCCCGCGCACGCCGGTGTTCGCGGGGGACGGGAACACCACGGTGGTCCTCTTCATCCCCGTGTCGGTTCCGGCGTCGGGGCTGCCGGGCCAGGGCCCTGCCGCCGCCGCGCTTGGCAACGTGACACTGCACGTTGCTATGCACGGCCGCGGCGGCGCGACGACGACGTGCGCCGCAACGGTCCGCCTGGGCGTCACGGCGCGCTCCAACGTGACGCTGCCGCTCACCGACTCCGCCTTTGACGCCACTGGAGTGGCCGCGGTCGTTGCGCGGCGCAAGCTCGACCCGCAGAGCAACGCGAACATGATCGACGCCCTCCGATCCGGTGGAGTCACCTCCCTCGTCTACGCGGACCTCAGCCCGCGCCCGCTGGTGTACCTCAACGACAGCCGCACCGGCACGGTGGCGGAGTGTAACGTGTCGGCGTGGGCTCGGCTCGTGTCCGCGGCGCGGCGGCCCGACGTCCCGTCGCCCACGGACGTGCCCATCCCTTGGCAGCAGCCGTCAGGCGCCTCGCCGCTCCCGGTGCCGCCGGGGACCGGCGCGGGGGGCGCCACTCCGCGGCCCCGGACACCATTGGCCGCCGTCCGTCGGGTTGGGTTCCCGATGCCCGCCGGCGCCCAGCGCTGGTTCGGCGGGTCGCACCGGCTCCCCACGGCGTCCACCGTATTCCGCTTCATCTTCGAGTCCTCGTACTCGAACGAGCGCGTCTTTGACGACGACGGCAACGTCTCGGCAACGTTCCGGACGCTCTACGGCGGGGTTATGGGGGCGATCGAGCGGCAGGTTGACGCAGCCGGCCTGCTGGGGATGACGCACCGCGTGCTTGTGGACGAGCCGGCGCTGGAGAGCGACCCAGAGACGCGTCGCAACTTCGCCACGCTCGCGCGGCTGCACTGCGAGCTCCAGCCGCGGGTCCCGCTATGGCAGACGGCGAGCGTGGACGGCATCGCGTCGCTCCCCGATGACGTGGCGGCAGGGTGCGTCCGGACGTGGGTGGTGAACTCGCCGTCCCGCGACGGCTGGCTCCGCCTCAGCCGGCACGTGTCGGACGCAGCGCGGAGGCTGGGCCTGGCGACGCCCCCCGACCTGGTGCTGTACGACAACGGCGTTCCGGCGCTTGACCTGCCGCTGCTGCGTCAGCGGCTGTTCCAGTGGGGCGCCTACCAGCCCGGCAACCCGGAGAGCGGAGTGTTCTCCGCCAACGGCACGCTCGCTGGGGCCGCGTGCGCGGGCACTCTGTCGTTCTACACTGTCGCCGCCTGGGGCGGGGCCTCACAGGAGGTCAGCGTGTGGCAGGACCCGTCGGCGATGGACCCGACCCACCGCAGGCCCGGCTGGGGGATGCTCCTGTACCCGCCCGAGGAGGGCACCCCTGCCGCACCGCCCGCGGGCCCCGTGGTCCCGGTCTCGAGCCTTCGCTTCGAGGCGACGCGGTCGGGCCTGCAGGACGCCGCGGTCCTCGCGCGGCTCGTCGACCTCGTCTCGCGCCCGAGCGCGTGCGACGCGACGACGACGTGCGTCGGCCGGGCGCGCACCGCCGCCCGTGCCGTGCTCCACGACTCCTCGGCGCTGGTGTCGCCTTGGATCCCGCTCGCCTGGTCGAGGACGTGGCGAGACTCCTTCGCCAACGACGCGTACACGACCAACACGGCGCTGGTCGAGAGCGTCCGCCGCCGCGCCCTCGTGTCGCTGGAGCGGCTCGGGCGGTGATGCCACCGCGGCGGCAGCAGGCAGCTCTTGGCGGCTTGTCGCGTGACGCCCCGCACTTGACTTTTGCCCCGCGTACCGTCAACGACACACATGCCGCTCAGCCAACTCGCACAACGGCGCTGATGACCTCCCCGCACACGCCGCATGGCGGAGCCCTGCCGGCCGCAAAGCCGTCCGGCGCGGGCCCCTCCGCCGGCTCTGCCGCGCTGACCGCGCACGCGTAGCAGGCAGGGTGGCCGCACGGCCCCACCACCGCAGCGCCACGGAACGGCTCCCCGCCGCACCAGCCGCAGCGCATCCCTTCGAGGGCGGCCCGGCCCGGCCCCGTCGCTGCGAGGGCCTTGAGCCCGTCAGCCCGCCACCTCGCCGCCTCCTTGGGCTCTGCGGGCGCGACCCCCGCGTCACGAGCGCCGGCTCCCGCCGGGTTCCCCGTGAGCCCAAGGCGCTGAATGGCCATAGCAGCCGAGTCCAAGGCTTCCGCCCCGGCAGACCAGACCGAGGCGAGCGGATCCTCCGAGGAGCCGCCTGCGCGAATGGCTGGCGCGCTCGGTGTGCCTCTCAGCGCCTCCGACGCAACCCCGAGCCCGGATACTGCCGCAGTTGCGGCGGACGCTGCGGCACGGCGGGCGCCCCGAGAGGCCGCGCCCGCAAGCCACCAGATGCCGTCCCAGTCAATGCAGCGCCCGATTTCGGCGAGGAGGAGCGATGCCGCACCCACCAGCCTCGCGCGAACGATGGCATCCGAGGCGGGAGGTGGCGCAGGCGACTCGGCCGTCATGGAGAGCGATGTGGGCGCCCACGGCGTGGGCCGGCCGTCCGACATTGATGTGGCAGCCACCATCGTCAACCCCGCGCTGAGCATTGCCAGGGACGGCGTCGATGCCCGACCGCCGCGGCGTGCCAAGAACCAAAGCAAGATCCCTGCTCGCAGCGCCGACCCTGCCGGCCGCACAACCTGCCGGAGCGACCCCAAAAGCCCTGAATCGGCTTCGTCGTCCGAAGCGGGTCTCCCGTCATCGCCGAGAAGTGCCGTCAGCGCCAGTGAGGCGCTCGCAAACACGAGCACCCTTCCCCACCCAGGAACCGAGCCAGGCTTCGAGGAATCAGCGAGCCGCAACCCAGTCATACGCATGCCCACGGTCTGGCGCGACGGAACGGCAGCAGCGAGCAGCAGCCCGCGGGCCAGGAGCTCAAGCCGCTGGTCCTTCGCCTCGGCGCCCTGCGCACGCGCCGCACGGCAGGACAAGACACACACAAGAGCAGTCGCTGTCACCGCATCACCGCTCCGCCCCCGCACGCAAGGAGCGCGCTGGAGAGCCCAATGGCAACCTCAGTGGCAGCACCCTCACGGTGATGTGCCCCGCCGCCGACCCCAGGGCCCGCCCCAGCGCCACCGCCAGCATCTCGTCCATGACCAGGGCATCAAGCTGCGCAATGCGCGAGGTCATCGCAAGAGCACGCCTTGAGTGCCCGCGACAAGCGTGGTGGGGCACGACTCTGCGCGCGCGTGCGCGCGCGCTGTGGCCCCTGCGGTCGGATGCGCACGCCAGCCAGGCACGAGCGTCCCACTGGTGGCGTCACCGCCAGGCTCCGCCTGGGCTGCTGAGCTACAAGCTGTCACGCACTCAGGCTCCGTCACTCGGTCTCAGATGTTCGTCTCCTCCTCGTCAATGATGCCAAAGTCCTCCCCGAGGTCACCAGCCGACGTGTCGCTCCACCTGGTAGTGACCATGTACGACTGGGCGAGGGGGATGCCCTCGAGGACCTTGTCGGGCAGCAGGCTGAGGACGAAGCGCCAGCGCTGGACCTCGACGGACGCCTGGAAGATGAAGACGCGGATGTAGTACCCGGCCACGCCCAGCACCACCAGGCACAGCACCGACGCGCTGACCACCGCCTGGATCAGGTACAGGTTGGCCCAGGACTCGAACGCCTCCGCGTACAGCTGCGGAAGCACCCGCACGGCCAGGTACGACTGCGTCAGGTACGGCGGCGGGGTGTCCGCGGAGTCCTGCCGCAGCCGTGACTGGTAGTCCTTAAACTGCCGGTCGATGGCGCGCTCCCCGAAGAACCACTCCGAGATCTCAGGAGACGTCGCCACGCCCGTCAGCTCCACCGTCTCCGCCTCCGCGCCCGCCCGCGCCAGCGGGTTCGGAAGGTCGCTGCATCCGTACACCACGCACCTGTGGTAGAGCTCAAGCGTCGAGACCAGCTGCGCGAGGCGGTCCGACGACGCCCTCACCGTCGGCTCGGACCCGGTCGCGAAGTCCGCGTCGTACCACGCCTCGAAGACCGACCTGTTGGCGGCGCGGTTGACGACCGTCGCGTAGGTCAAGGTCCGCTGCAAGCGGGCGCGCCTGACGGAGACCTCGAAGCCCGACTGCGAGTAGAGCGACAGGTACCGCCCCATCGCCGCAAACTGCCGGTTGATCATCTCAACGGACGAGTACGTGACGATGAGCGCGCTCATGAGGCCCACGACGAGGAGCACCATCACCACGCCGGCGCGGACCATGAAGCGCCGGCGGGAGCGGAAGCTCTCCTCGCGAAGAGAGTGGCGCTTCACGCGCTCGATCAGCACCTCCAGCGGGTCCTTCGACACGGCGCGGCGGAACAGCCGGCCGCAGCACGCCTCGTGGCCTGCCTTAGGCGCGCCCCCCTCCCTGGGGCTGAGGACCCCCACGCTGCCCCTGTAGCCCTTGGACGACTCGCTCATGTCGCTCGGCATCCGCTTGACCACGGCCTGGGCAGCCGCGCTCCGGCGCACGGCGCCGCCCGAGGCGAGGCCGTGCGACCGCTGCGAGGCATCGCTCCCGGATCGCACGTGGAGCACGTCGGACGGGACGACCTTGGAGTCCCGCCCGGCAGCCGCCCCAGGGCTTACCGCTGCAGTGAAGTCAACGGCAGGGGGGTCGCCTGCAGCGGCTGCTACGGCCGCGCTCGGCCCGGGCGAGATGCCTGTTGCTTCGCCGACCTGGCCGCCCATCGTCGACCACGCCAGCGGGTCCGCGTCGGCCGACAGCACCTGCACGTGCCCGCCGCCAGTGATGCTCTCCGTGTCCGAGCCCCGCCGCAGCATCCTCGTCGCACCGATGCTCCGCCTCGACGCGTGGAAGCGCTGCCCCATGTCGGCCAGCGACGGCACGCGGCGGCCCCGGACCTGCACCTCCCCCTTGCACACGCACTTCTCGAGCTTGCGCAGCTCCTTGGCCACCACCGACTGCGGGTTGATGTCGTACCCGAAAGTGCCAAACTTGGACACTACAGAGCGCCGCGCTCCCCCGAGCGCAGCCTCCCGCTGGCGGCTGCGGGATGCCTCCCACTCGCCGTCCGGCCCGTCACGCAGCTCCTTGACGTCCTCGAAGCTCGCCGCGCGCCGCATCTCGGTGGCTTCGGTGATCTCGTCCTCCCGCTCGTCCTCGGCCGTGCGGAGCGCCGCGGCGATGCTCTTGTGGGGGACGGCCTGGAGCACGTACCACCCCAGGGACCGCTCGAAGTGCGCGTGGGCGAGGCCGTTGAG
>Ga0136560_1000987_pt1 | contig 14522 bp, 16 predicted proteins | sample AntRauMeHopE1497_FD_104925 | JGI IMG/M metagenome (GOLD analysis project Ga0136560, IMG submission 104925) | Saline lake microbial communities from Rauer Islands, Antarctica - Metagenome Hop E1 #497 | ecosystem: Environmental > Aquatic > Non-marine Saline and Alkaline > Saline | place... | reverse complement strand
TGTTTCTTCACCTTTACCTCCACCTAATACTCCTCCTCCTCCTCCTCCTCCTCCTCCTCCTCCTCCTCCACCTTCACCTTCACCTTCACCTTCACCTTCACCTTCACTGTGGTCATCCATCTTCCCCCGTCTATCTTCCTCTTCACCCTCACCGTTGGGATCATTGCCTCCTTCGTTCTCCGCAGAGCTCTTTCTCGTGCCCTTGTCCATGCCCTTGCCCTCTTTCACGGCCACGCTGTGCCAGTGATCCGTCTCGAAGTCAAGGTGCACGTAGGCTCGCTCCACCTCTGAAAATGCCTCTAGACGCACCTGGAGCGACTCCCCAACTTCGTGAGCCGCATGGAGAGGCGTGTTACGGTCCAGGACCAGGTCAACTTCTACCGTGAGACGTGTCCCAGCATGAAATGCCACCACCGAATCCACAGCGGTAACGAGCGGGTCGTGAAAATAGGCCAGTCGAGTGACCTCCTGAAGGAATGCAGGCTCTGCCACTGCTCCGATGAGGAGCTTGGACTGTTCTGCGCCTTCTTGGAACCACGAGTAGACGATGTAGAACCCAAGAACAATCGCAAAGATTGGGTCTAGCAGCCACAGGTCTGCTCGTGCACTAGCCAGTGCCACCGCGATGAGAGCTCCTGTGTTCGTGAGGCAGTCGTTGAAGTGGTCCTGGGCGAGCGCACCCATCGAGGGAGATGTGTCGGCATAGGCACCGCACAGCCATGCCATGATCACCTTGTATGCGATGTTGACAGCCAGGACTACGATGGAGGGTAGGTCGAGGTCTTCTCCTGCCCCGTCCGGCTATCCACGGGCTAGCGAGCCAATGCCCTCCCGGGCGAGCAGCAGCCCGGCCATGCTCATGACAGCGCTAAGGACAACGATAGCCACGGGTTCGGCCCTGGCCCGGCCAGCGGGGAAGGCATGAAGTGACGTGCGCTTTGCCTCCTTGGAAGACAGGTATATGATGAGACCCCCAGCGATGTCGAGGAGGGAATCCACCGTGCTGCCGATGACGCTGAGGGTGAAGCTCAATGCAAGCACCCCGATCTTGGCGAGAAGAACCAGCACATTGCCCACAAATGAAGCGAGCACCAGGCGATCCACCGTCGGGTCAGGGGCTTCGTCCGCACTCGCATCATCGGAGGCGCGGAGGAGGGCGAGCATGGCTTTGCTCGTGGCGTGCCCGATCCCGCTGCTGTTCGCATCGATTGAACTGTCTTTCTAGGCCGATGATTCAGCTATTCCTTCACCTTGTGATGTCACATCCGGGTTCGCTGGCGATGGAACGGCTGCTGCCGCGGCTGCCGAGCCGCCAGCACCGGCGATTGCGCGATCGTCGCCGGTGGGAAATGAGCTCCTTGATTCTGCCGACTCCCCGGCTTCAAGATCTGGAAATTCTGCACCATCTGGATGGCTATCAGCTACTGCACCAGTCGCAGGCTGATTTGATCTGGGGGGATCGCTTGCTTGCTGCGGCGGGTATGGTGACTTGTTGATGCGCTTTCCCATTGCGGCCAGTCTCGCTTGCTCTCTTCGGACGGTTCTCAAGATGTCCACATTCTGACGAACATAGTAAGCCTGCACGTCTTCGTCTCCAGATTTAATGATTTGCCGGGGCGTTCGAAGCGCGCCCTGGATCGAGCGAAACGTGTCTTGCATCCTGACGTAGTTGAGTCTAACTTGGTCTTCGCTGATGTTCGAATCATCACTGCCTGGCTCGGCTGTAGCCAATGCGGGACTTTCCATGGCTAGCGACAGTGACTTTGCAATGGTAGGATGCCAGTAAAATCCGTATCTCCGACGTTCTCACCTTGTCTAAAAATGCGACACGAGGTCAGCGCGTGCCCCTGCATGTATAGCTGGTGAATAGGCTAAATTATCCTTTCTCTTTTTCGGCTTGATCTGGTTTATCCCCAGGGGGGGGGGCGCTGAAGTGTGTGCTTTGAGTCTATTTCGGATTTCGGCGAATGCTCCTTTTTCAGTGAGATGTATAGAGAGGAGGAACATCCTACGGACGGACGAATCCCGGCCAAGATCCCATCCGGATTCAGTCTCTCTCCAGTTTCATTTTCAGGCGGCACGCAGCTTCACTGCCGTTGCATCCGACGACCTCTCCAGCGTGAAAGGAAGATATTCCCCCTTTTTGTACAGGTCCAGGATGTCGTCATAATTGCGACTGAACAGATTGCCCGATTGCCCGAGACCGATAATGATGCGACTGTCCACCGAGGTTACGCCTGCCTCCGTCCCTCCGAAATCCACGATGCCGCGGTACCCTGGTCCGTGGTCCGCCTGCATCGCGGATTCCCCGTGGGAGAAGTCCTGCGCATTGACGCAGAACCCGTCCCCTGGTGACTCGAACACGCGGTTTGCCATACAGGCGAAAGGTGAGGCATCGGACCCCATGATCTGCGACGTGTACACGCCCACATGCCGTTGTTCCCCGGATTTGTACCCGATGGGGTCACCTCTTGACCCCTCCTTACCCCAGCCGGGGATGCTCGATCCCGAGTCAAATTCGGAAGAGACCTTGTCCATCGCAGCGGCAGCAAACGCACTGCATGTGGGGTACCCTTGTTCCAGGCACGCAGGGTCTGTTCCACTGGGGCTTCCATCGCTCGTCAGTGCCATGTAGAAAAACTCAGAGTACCACCACGAAAGGAAATCGTCGTCCCAATCGTTCGACCCCAGTCGAGCTATCTCCCTTGCCCATTGGTTCATGATGGTGGCCTCCTCCGACCCGACAGGGCTATACCCGTCCCAGGTGGAGATCCTGTTCCTCAGTGCTCGTCCGCCGTCGGTATCAAAGAGACCGTCATCAAGCCGTGCCACGATCTCCCTCGCGAAGGTACGGCCCCAGGTGGAGGTGCTGTCCGTCTGCAAGGTCGCAACCATGTCGGGAGTGATCTTGGTGCCGGCATCAATCCACCCCTGGATGGTCTCCGTGATGCGGAGGGCGCGGAACCCGTCACCATGCCAGACGGCGTTCTGTTGCGGGAGTGATGGAGATACCAGCTTATTGTTGGCAGTGGCCGTGAACCCTTTGGGCGCATTCAAAGTCCTCGGCATCTCCTCGAATGGTACAAAGCCTTGCCAGTCGAAGGATCCATTCCCAGGGACGGGATATCCACCATCAACGCCGTCCGCCCGGCGTGGTGCCAGGCATGGAGTCACGTATCCGGCATCTCCCTCTCTCGACGCAAACACCCAGGACTGGCAAGGTCCGACGAAGGCGCTCTGAGCTTCCATGAATTGCGCCCAATTCTTCACCCGAGGCAGCTTGAACACGATTGCCGCCGATATGTCTGCAGTCCCCCGCATGATGGCAGGCCAGGCCAGGGCAAGGGGTTCCCTGAAAGTTGAGGTCGATTCATCCAGGCCCAGATCCTCCACCATGCTTTCCCCTCCGAACAGAAGCAGACCCTTGTTCTCGTTCACCACGGGGCCATAGAGACTGTCTCGCACGGTGACCGTGACGTCGTCACCTCCAGAGACTCTGATCTTCTCCTCGATAGTTTGGAATGCCACGCCGACGCCGTTGTGCATGTATCTCGATGAATCGGTCGGGTCAAGCTGGAGTCGGAACACGTCTTGCACGTCGTTGAGAGACGTCGTGACTCCCCAGGCGGCGTATTGCGTGCGACCAAGGACCACCAGAGGGGCACCTGGGATGCTCACTCCTGCGACATTGAGATCATCGGCCGGATCCGTGGATTTCAGATGCATCATCTGCCAGATGACAGGTGCATCGAGAGCCAAGTGGGGGTCGTTCGCCAGGATCGGACCACCGGAGCGAGTGTGATTCCCATGGATGACCCAGTTGTTGCTGGCATGCTGCATGGAGCGAAGAATGTGGCTCCGAGTCGATGAAGCTCCCTCCTTGAGCGAGTCTCCCAGCGTGGAGCCGGCTTTCTGCCCCGAGGCGAGCTGCAGCAGCTGCCCGAGGAGGTCCCCGGCTGCGCGCCTCATGTCCGCTGCCAGGCTGCTCCGATCCGCAGGTGACAGCAAGGGCGACGATACCTTGGCACCAGCCGTGCCCTGGCTTGCGCGGCGCCCGGTAGCGGAACCTTCATCGTCAGTTTCGATCGGCGGCTGATAGGGCGAGGGGGTGGAGCGCCTGGTGGGGCCTCCCGTCGTGGGGACCCCGCCGAGACCCCAGTCCTCCGCCTCCAGTACAGTGGGGAATCTGGTATAGTTCCAGGGCTGAAAGTAGCGCGTTGAATTGGCCATGGATAAGCCCCTTCCCTCGACGAGCCGGAGCCTCCTGAACTCCTCGTCCGCGTTGGCCGTGAGCTGGAAGTTGAGCGCCTGCTGTACCAGGAGGACATCAGTAGGGGTCCATCGTTGCGGCGTTTCACCCAGCAAAATGTACTCCGGTGGGGGCGTGCCCTGCTGATCAAGAAACGCATTGACCCCGTCGCAGTAGGCAAGCATCTCTTCGAAGATCTCAGGCTCCCTCTCCATGATGGTTTCCACGTTACGAGCAGCCGCCCTGTTGAGTCCGAGGGTGCGGAACGCTTTGTCCACGTCCAGCATGTCCTCTCCGATGAGTTCCGAGAGGCGTCCTCCAATCGCCCTTCTCATGAGATCCATCTGGGCAAACCGGTACTGAGCGTGCACCGCCCCGAGGGAGAAGAACACGTCGTGCCTGCTCCCTGCCTCGATGTGGAAGAACCCCTGTCCCGAGTGGTCCTTGTAAAGAGTGGCATCCCCGCGCAGGCCCTTGAGACGAATGCTGCGGCGACCCTCGGTGCTCGCTGCGCTCGATAATGCCAGCAGAGCGCCCGCAAGTGCCCACACGAGGACAAATACTAGGACAAGAAAAATGCCGAGGCAGGTCCTGCTCGTCCGACGGACGCACTGCATGTTTTCGCCCGATTTCGCAAAGCAAAGAGGGAAAAGAGAACAATCCATTCCTGTCTAATCAGGTGCAGCGCCAGCTGCAGCCCCGCGGAAGCCCTTCGCGCCTGAGTTGCCGCTGGCGGCGGCGATGTCTTCGCCGTCCGCCTTGCCGTCGATGGGAGCATCGGCCGAAAGAGATTTGCTGCCAGGCGTAACCATTTCAACCGCGTGCTACCCATCGTGCGACCCCACGAGCGATGTGCGGGCCTGCGCGTGTGAGTCGGCGCTGTCGTCCTCCAGCCGAACGTGCTAGCTGTGCTTGTGGATTGGAACGTCCCATCCGTCGTTGTGTAGCCTGCAGCAGCACTAATAGGTAAGCATCGCCGCGATTATAGCAGCAATAACAAATAATGTCCACATACCACCGATTATAGCCGGAACACCACCGCACTGCCCGTCAGCTCCAACAAGTAGCGTGGATGTGAAAAGTGAAATGGCGATCACGGAGATCAAAGCGAGGCCTGCAACTACGGCCCCACCAATCGTTCCCCAAACCCCAACACCGATCGACGATGAGCTTGAGCTGCACATTATACTTTCTGTGGCCACGCAAAAGTTTTAACGCGGTGCGATAGCGCTGGCACGTCCGCAGTGTTTCCGCGCCCGCCGGTCCGCGCACTCGGCAGAAGGATCCACCGGATCACCATCTATATATATAGATCCGGATGCCGCAGTGTGCAGTGCAATGCTTTTCGAATCGAAAACAGGCTCGTGCTCGCACCTTTCGATACTGGTCCAGCTCGCGCGCCCAGTGTAAAGTCGATAAGTTTAATGCACTCATTACTTCGCATCGTTGCACACTAATGAGCCATTCTGACTCTTCTGCGTCAACTGCGGACGATGTAGCGCTTATGTGGGCCACGAATGATCGAGCTAGCAAGTGCAAGCGATGCAGCTCACCAGCCCTATTTCGAACCTGCTGCGACACATACGTGTGTAATGCGTGCTACTTCTCGGAGAACATATGCCCATTGTGCAAGACTGGCACAACAGCCATGTCTCTCTCACCGACTCCCGTGGAGAAACCTAACCGTTTGGCATCCCGGTGCGCTATGCTTCCAGCTTTCGCGCTGATGATCCTCCCTATTGCCCTGATGGCCCAGTACATTTTGATGCAGCAGAATATAACATTAACTCTTATTGAAGTCGAGGGATGTGCTCCTGGCGCAGAGAGACGTATTGTTTGTGTGAAAGCGAGCGCGCTACAAGGCGAGACAGGCAATCCGAGAGATGCTGACAGGGGTTCTTGGGCTCGCTGCGAGGAGGATAGTCCGTTCGTCTCAGAGCGCCTGCCTACAAGTTAGCACCCAGTTGGATGGCCTGTGCATGCTTCCCTGTATTCGACAGGATCTGGGCTAAAATAGCCGACTGAGTGGTCAACAGGGGCGAACGAAACACCGGCCGTCGACCGTGGGCGTGCCGCGGTTCTCGGCGGAATACCCGGGTGCGTGTGCGCTCCTGCGTGTGTCGTGAACAAGTGTCTCTACCGCGAGTCTAGAGGTGCCCAGGGATGGGATTTCGAATCCGAGCTATTTCTTCCGCTCGTCACACAGGGCCGAGACGATCTCCTCCGCGGTCCCTTGCCCCACCTATGGGACCGGATTTCGCTCGGCAGGAGCAGCACCTCTTGCGGGTCCGTCGTTGGGGGGCATGCCTTGGTGTTTGGAGGCCCGAGGTCTTCCTCAGGCCGGTTCCGTTCCGAGGAACAGCCTGGGGCAGTGCGAGAGCTGAGGACGTTGCCCGTGGATGCCACTGCAGGAGGAGCATGGGTATTCTGGCTGCGGTATGGGACAGGGTTAGGTCCCGATGAAGACAGATGCCCTGCTGTGGCGAGGGCGCAGGTTGAGTTCGAATCGAGTTCGGATTCTGGTGTATCATGGCAGCGTCTTGCTGTGTTCCCTGTGGAGTAGTACAAAGGGCTGGAATTTCGGAAGGCGACGGTGCAGTTCCCACCGGTTCAACCATCATCGGATGCAACTCCCGGTGGGGAGGGACAGGGACAGGGACACGAGCAGCGCATGATGACCGGGACATCGAACCGACGCGTGTTCAGGTGGATCCAGCGGGACTACTTTGAGAGCGCCGAGGCCTGGGCGATCGATGCCATCGCATTGCAGCAGCAGCTGAGCCCTGATTGGCAAGACACAGCATCATCCGAAGGTGCAATCGAGGCGACACCTGACCGCACGATCACCCCGAGAACTAAAACTCCCGAATTCTTTCAAAGGATTAGGGACGCGACGCACAAAGCGGCATGCTGTAGCGGTTGCGGCGGCTGTGATCAAGCACCGGAGGGCAACGCTGGGGTCTCCCGGTGCTCTGGATATGCGGCTGGTGGAGGTGGCAGGAAAGCATGGAGAATCGCATCGGTATCGGAGCTCTTAGTCGCCCTAGCGCTCGGAGCTGGTTGTGCGTCCGGGGCCTGGACGATTGGTTCTGGGATAGTCAGAGTTACAGTAGATGCATGCGTCAAGCCGCTACTGCTAGCCCCTGTCCGGGCTGCAGGACTAAGGAAGCAGGAAGCGGCAGCAGTCCGTGCGACCAGAGATGCTGTATTGCGGGAGGTCGAGCGACGTCGCAAGCGGCGGCGCCTTCGCTTCCACGCCGAGCTCATCAGACGAAAAGGTCTAGACCAGGCCCAGTCAGAAGCCCTGTTCATCCATCGTCACGGCGGAGACAGAGAGAAAGCATCCCTCGCACGCAGGGAGAGGGTGAGAAGGAACGCGATTCGGCGTGAGATCGAGCCGAAGGGGGTATCATCGGTTCTCGCCAATGAGGACCCGCTGGGGAACAATAACCCTGCAGGGACGGACGAGGAGCTGCTAGACGCCCTAGGTAACTTGGTCACCCAAGGGATGGCAAGCCTTACCAGCGCAATCGCAAGCTTGTGTACGATGTGGTGGTGCTGCTGCTGCTGTTGTTCCCTGCAAGTGCGCAAAGTGAATCACAGCGTCGGACCAGAATGCACAGGTGGCTAGACTACCCGTCCATCGGCTGCAGATCTAGTACATGCAGAGGCGGTTGACGCTTCAGCAACCAGCGGCACCATCATAGAGCAGAACCACGAGCTTCGTGCTCGGCATGATAAGCTCCGCACCAAGTATCGCCGGGGGCTAGCACTGTCTCTCTAGGGCAGTGGGCACGTCTCACAGGAACTGCTTAATGCTGATATTGATGTTCTAGAGAACGAGGAGGCAGCAATAAGATATAATAGAGACGGAGTTTGGGTAGGGGAGCGATGGAGACACTCAGTTTCAAGTGAGGGTGGCACGATGGAGCCAAAGGTGCACATGTCGCTGCTTGATTCCAACAACGAGATCAGGCAAGATGTGCTGGACAGGACAAGGAGAGCTATGGCCCGCGGGGTGCGATACGACGACCACGAGTCGAGGTTTAGATCGAGAGAAGGAGTGGGATCGGGATTGCAGCTCGATGAGGAATCTATGCGAGCAGCGGAGAGAGGCGTCCTGATGCCACTTCCCTTCGTCGATCACATGCAGGGAACTCGGAGTCTCTCTACGTACGTCCGGCCCGAAGAGACTGAGGCCGAGATCGACATCACAAGCAGGGCTCTCACCCCCCTCGTGCCTGGAGCCACCCTCATGCGCCCTTTCACTCGAGATGCGGGGACTGGGACGCTGGTTCGCACTGACCGGTACGGAGCTGCAATGCGGGATGGAGCAGAGCTACTGGAGCGTACATATGCAGCTGCTCGAAGCGATAAAGGGGTCGGGCGGTCAGGCTCCCCTGATCGGTCGGACGCGGAGCGACGGCAAACTTGGGCGCGACTGGAAGCCTAGATGGATAACAGAGCGCATAAAACTGCTGATCGGGTATAGCAAGCACGGACCACGCACGAGATAGATATCGAGCCGAAATGGGTGACCCCGGGCACCAGTGGAGTCAGCCTACAGCATCCAACTGAAGCTATATCACGTGCTCAAGGGGGAAATGAAGCCACCAAGCCAGTACCGATAGACAGTCACAGCCAAGATGGCCATGGCACAGGCCTCCTTGAAGCACTGCTCTCGAGAGGGAAGTCCATCAGTGCCAAGGAGGAAGAGGTCGGGTCTGTCAGCACGCACACGAGTGATATCAGCACAGGAGATCTAGACAGGATGAGCTGGGACCACGCCGTGTGCAGAGGAGGTGCCCTGCTACACGGACCGAGTCTGTCGTTCTAGCCGACCGAGAGCGCGGTGCTGGAGGCAGATAAGTTACAGGATGCCCAGACTGCCAGGTAGTAGGACGCAATCGAGCAGCGGAAATCGAGCAGCGCGCTGGATAAGTACACGGTTCATACAAGCGCTTGGACTGTAGCACCGGACGGAAGCCAAACTCGGGCTTTGCAGGAATCACAGCTTCTATTGACTCAATCTGAGCTGTCAGCATAGATACGACGACGAGCGTCGAGGCGGCGAAGAGCTGTGATTAGGGCCGCGTTACGCTCCGGTGCCTTTGAAGAAGTGCAGAAAGCCCTGGCAGCACTTACTGCAAGACCACGGGTGCTGCAATGGACCATTCACAGAGACTCGATCGTTGCTGTCGCGGTATGGGCAGCCGCAGCCGGACTCACCGCAGTCGGTGCTCTCATCGCCCTTGTGAGTCGGTTGCGGTCCCTGGGCCAGAGCACCACCTATCGACTGCTAGGTATCGACGCTCTAGTTCCAGACATGCTCATGGTGGTTGCGGCCATGTGTGCAGATGGGATACTTGCATATGTGTCGGCAGCAGCATCCGTCTCGTGTACCCCTGCTGGGTGCATGCGGTCCAGATGTAGATGCGCATGTCTAGTGGCATGCACTTGCATTTCAGCTCTGCCCCCAAATTAGCCCAGCCCAGCGAAACCTGGATCTAGCCTATCAGTGGCGTTACGCATAGTAGTTCCGCAGTCCTCGGTCCGGGAAGATCTCCCAGATTTCGCGAAGAGGGTTCGCTTGTACGTCAAGGCTGGGTTGCCTGCCCCACTTCCGACCAGGGACCGCAAAGAGGCCTCAATTTTAATACCAGAAGGTAACCCAGCCGGCGATCCAGTGAATACAGATACCGGCAGCATCCGTGGCGCTTCGTTCGCTCCAGGATGGATCGGCTGGCTCGCCGTTGTAGCTGCGTGCCTTGATCTGATGCCTCTCCTCTCTCTCTCCATTGCGGCATCCAGAGCCCTGCCAGGGCTAGGCGCTGCCTTTGCCATTACAGCCGGAGTTAAGCTGCTGATCGACTCTCGGCAGCCCTGCATGAGTCTATGCCTAGCAGTGTCGGAGCTGTGCTGTGCCCAGCTGGGACTACGGACCCCGAGGGCACGGATGGCCGCCCAAACGGCGTGCTGCGGGACTGCGTGCAGGCGGGGAGCTGTGCTAGGACTGTGTTCCCTGAGCCTACCTCTGATTGCGATTGGATTGATTGCCTCGCTGGCAGCATGCTCATACAGGACTGTAGCAGGGAGGGAGTACTGCTCGCAATTTGAGGCAAATACGGTGCATATCATCGTGTGGTCCGTCGTCGCAGGAGTAAGTTGGGGATGCCTGCAAGCGTGCAGAGCCACGGTACCGCTGCGTCTTCGGGCTGGACTTACATCCATGCCAGTGGCAGTCGGCGGACCTCCAGATGGCCACGCCAATCGGATCGATCTTCTTTTGCGGATCTAGTAGCGGCGCCGCGGTATGCTTACAAGATGCATTCCATTGCCGTGCGGTTGCTGCGAGGGCAAGCGGAGTTCTTTGCCCGGTCTCGGGCTGGTGGACGGCCTCTTGGATGACGCTGCCAGGGTGCTGGGGTGCATGCCACAAGCTAGGGAACACTTTGCTCTGCCTGTGCCATGGGAGGCATGCGAGCAGGAGTGGGTGTTTCTGCCGGGGGTCATTGGCGGGGAGGGTTTATTGGAAATGCTGGGAGCCAAGGGGCTGGCACGGCTCTGGCAGCAGGCGAGGGTAGACGGTTGGGGTAGTATGGATGATGCCCGAACTAGTCATGTCGATGCCGTGGGCATCGCATCCCCTGTTGGTGATGATAATGGTGATGATCATGACAAGTAGAATGCATTCGATGCCGCAGGATGTGCCGAGGCAGGGGCAGAGGCATAGGCAGAGGCAGGTCCAGGTGCAGCTGGCGATGATACAAAGGCACGGAGTGCAATCGCTGCGCACTCGTCACACCCCAATGATGCAGGCAAGGGAACGGCGATCCAGATCGCGAAGACGTACAAGGCATGGGTAGGCGGCGAGGATGCGAGCAGCCGCAGCCTCGAGCTCGGTGCGAGCGGGAGACCGAGACATCCGCCAAGAAACGTAGAGGGGGCAAGAAGGGGAGAGGCCGATCGTGAGCTGGAAAACCTTGCCCGAGAACTCGGGGATGCGACCTTGACGAATCTACCAGGCAGCATCACGTCAGATATGTAAAGTCACCCAGCTGAAGATAGTCGCAACACCATCAGACAGCCGAGCGTCCTCGACTGTTGCGTATCCAGCGTGGTGCATTACGAGCACTGCGTGGCAGTAAGCGGTATTGGGGAAGAATTCGAATACTGTGCCGAAGGCTCGACTCACAAGGATTGATAAGGAAGAATAAATTAGCATCCCCAGGCAGGTCATGAAGCATCCCCATGTGCCAACCAGCAAGCGAGACGATCCCATGTCGGAGGCACTGCTGATGGATTGCATGTGATGCGAATCCTCGACACATGCTCTTTGGCATCGCCGGCCAGCCTGACTGGGCTATAGCAGCCTGCCATCCATTCGATGTGAGTAAGGATGATGTCTACACTCGGAAATACGAGGGCGTGGCTCAAGTCGCACCTCATCTACATGGCGCCATGTACAAGCGCAACCAGGCTCTCTGGGACAAGGCTGGTGTGACGCAGACTTTAAAAGATGCAGCTGACAAGGAGGCTAAAGACATACAGGTTACGGGGGATGATATGGGACCGCAAGATGACATGGCGGATGGGCTTACTATCGGGTATAAGACGATGCTGAGCTGGCGTGTGGGTATGCCAGAGGCAGTGCTAGCCTTGGCCGAGTACATCACAGAGTAGGGCGACACATGGCGCGATGAGTTTGTGCCCGTGACTCGTTGTGTCCTGTTTACGGCATACGGCGAAATGAGGAGGTACGGGGCAGATGTGGTGACCGGCGATGATTTTCAGAAAAGCCTGGATTTGCTTGTCCAGCATCGCCATTTGTTGGCAACGAATAGTCCGTATACTGTGTAAATGGCTCCATCGCTGGCACACGTGCTGGCCTATCGTTACGGGAGTACGTTGCTAGTGGCAGACCCTGGGCTGCAATAGTGCGTGCTGCCTGGCGAGTCGCTTGGTGTTGTCCGGGCCAAGAAGTAGGAGGAGGATACTACTTGGTGGGCCTAAAAGAAAACGGAGGATACTGATATACAGCGATGGACTGGGTGGAATATATGCGACAGCATTCTTAAGGGGCAATGAGCAGCGCAAACTCGATGAAGAGCATCAGCGCATGTATGATGCCAAGCTACAGCGTACCATGCAGGAGGTGAATGCAAGGAGCCGGGGATGGTTCAGTTGGTTTGGTGCCTATTCCCAAAACGGATCCAGCAAGCGAGGGGACTGAGATGTATAAAGCTGCCAATGGGTTGTACGCAGCCTAGATCTACGTTCCATGCCATGCTGCGATTGTACTTGGGTGCATCGGTCGGAGTACCCCGCGGGTCGCAATTCAACGCGTGCAACTCCACAGTGAGCCGAGCAGCCCGATCGATCCAGGATCTGATGGATCCATCCTGATTGATCATTCGGAATGGAATGTGTTTTGACTTTCCAGATTTCATTTGTATTCCAGGAGAAATTGTCCAGCAACTTTTGGGCGGGTACTAGGTATTACCCATATGGCGTCGTGAGTATGTTATGTTTGTGTCAATCCACTTTGTGAAAGGCATTGCGTTACATGCACATCTACGCGCTTCGAACTGCTTTCTTTGAGACCGCAGGATTCTATCTTTGCTACGGCAAGGTGACAGCCAATCCCAAAACGACGTGAAGATTGCGTATTAGGAAGCTATGACGCTAGAGCGTATGCTTTCACGACGTCGAAAGACCCGCCCGCTGTACCTTCAACGTAACTTGAGGTGAGAATACGATCGGTGGCCACATATCTTGCCGATAGCAGCAGAACCAGGCCTAGCCCTCACCCTCCAAGCATCTACTGCGTTCTGCCCATTGCAGTTATATGGTCGATGCTAGACGTGCGCGGCTTGGGCTTCCTCACTCCCACACGGGCGATAGCTACGGAGGAATGCCGCCGCGGCCAACTTCGCTCTGGCCCTTCGGTGCGTGGGGACCATCGAAGGAGCACCGCTCCGCAGTTTGCATCAGAATGACAGGAATGTCTAGTGATTTTACATGTGCGTAGAATGATGCTATTGCGGTTGCGTTGTTCGCTCCAGCATCGGCGTCAGAGCGCGCGGCACTTGCTCCACAGGGCGAGCGCCCTCCCGCAAAAGGAGCGGGGATCCTGCTCGGCATTCGCGTCTTCCCTGCCACCCATTTCATGCGGTCCTCGGAGCAGAAGGCGACCATGGGCTTTGCTGCCTCTGTAGCAGCCAGTGCACTCCATGCTCCAGGCACGGCCCCTGTGCCTGCCTCGATGCATGATGAGTACTGGCCAAAGGCGATGGAACGACCCACCGGGTTTGGTGGGGGCACGAACAGCACAAGAAGTAGGAGCCGTAGCAAAGGGGGGGTAGCCTCCATGAGCAGGGCGGGTGAGGAGGCAGGGCCGGGGCCATTCACTCATGCAACCAATGCCAGCACTGGGACTGGGACTGGGACTGGGACTGGGACTGGGACTGGGACTGCTAGCATCGATTTGTTCCCTGACCTCCCCCCAGCCCCCCCTTCTCTCTGTGCGAGTCCCTCGTTGGGTGACCTCGAGGTAGGGAGGGCAGGCGTTGCGCTGGCAATGTAGACTCCGACGCCCGAGAGCGCTGAGGACAGTACCGTGCCGGGGACAGATATTGTCATTGCATTGCCGCGCAGGCTGCTTCGCCATGGCAGGATAGTGGCGTGCAGTTTCATGGTCTGCGGCGCGATTTGCTGGAAGGAGGCGGGGATGAAGACAGATGGAGCGGCGGAGACTGGAACAACTCGGGGAAAGATCCAGTCATTGCACGGCGGTGCATCAGGCGGTGGACTCGGAACCAGCATTACAGGCACCAGTGGTGTGCCCCCCTCTACATCTTCATCTTCCATTTCAGGATGCCGGCCATATGACCTTGCGGCCGAATTCGTGGACTCGCTGACGAACAGCCTGCGATCCACAGATGCATTGCATTGCATTGCAACTGAAAAGCATCGGTCTCTGGTAACGTTTGAAGAGCTGCAGCATGCCTTGCTGCGAGCTGCTTCGGCTGCTCGTTTGTCGCAGCCTGGAAAAGCAGTTGCTCGAGCACCAGCGGGCGAGCGCATTCACGGAAGGAGCAGTGGAAATGGCCGTGGCCGTCGGAGTGTCCCGAGTGGCAGTCCGGCCCCAACTGGTGCTAAAACCAAAACCAGAGGGGCAATATCTGGCTCCGAATCAATGACTGGATCTTCTAGTAGGCCTAGAGCCATGGTATCGAGTTTAGAACCGGAATCGGAATCGGAATCGGAATCG
>Ga0136560_1000985_pt1 | contig 14531 bp, 11 predicted proteins | sample AntRauMeHopE1497_FD_104925 | JGI IMG/M metagenome (GOLD analysis project Ga0136560, IMG submission 104925) | Saline lake microbial communities from Rauer Islands, Antarctica - Metagenome Hop E1 #497 | ecosystem: Environmental > Aquatic > Non-marine Saline and Alkaline > Saline | place... | reverse complement strand
GTATCGATGGCGTCGCGCCCCCCGGCGTCCTCCCCCTCGCTCCCGAGACCCCCCCGGTGCCGGTTCCGGTGCCGGTGCTGGCGCGCCGTCTCGTCGTCGTCCCCCGCCTCGTCATGCCCGTGCCTCCTCCTCCTCCTCCGCCCCGCCTCCCACTCATCCTTCTCCTCCTCCGCCCCCCTCCCCCTCCCGCGCCTTCCCCCCGCAGCGGCCACCCCGTCGGCACCGTGCGGCATAGGCAGCCGCGTGAACGCCTGCCCGCCGTCCCCGTCCCCGCCCTCGCCGCCCGCCCCCGCCTCGCGGTCAGCGCTGAACCCGGCCCTGCCCGGGCCGCCGCCGCCCCTCCGCGACCCCCTCCGCCCGGGGTGCGATAGCTCCGCCCCCGCCATGCCGGATGACCCGCCGCCGCCCGGGGTGGCGAGCTTGGGCGGGGCGGGGGAGCCGAAAGGAGGGAGCACGCCCGCGTCGGCCGCGCCGCGCCCCCTGGCCTTTTGCGGGGTGGGGGTGGCGCCCACGACGGCCCCGGACGTGTCGTTGAACCCGAGGGGGCGGGGGCCGGACAGCGGCGACACGCGCGGGGCCCTCGCGTCGCTCGACGCCCTCGGCCGCCTGGCTGCCGGCGCAAGCGCCTCGCTCGCGGCGCCGGGGCGATCGGACGGCGGGAGCGTCGGCGGCCGCCCCAGCGCCGACCCGTTGTCGTCCTCGTCGTCATCCGCCCCGCGGCCGTCGAAGTCAAAGCCGCCGCCGTCCGGTGTCCCTCCCCTGGCGGCGCCGTCCCCGCGGCCGACGTCCCTGGGCTTGTCGACCGCGACGGCCTGCCCCGGCAGCAGCACGGGGCTGGATCGCACCTCCACGTCGCTCGACGCAGCGCTGACGCCCGAGACCGTGCGGCCCAGGCCGGGGTGGTGGCGGCCGCCGCCGCCGCCCCTTGCGCGGGCGAGCGAGCTCTCGGCGGTGACATCCTCGTCCTCCTCGGAGCGGTGCCGCGTGGCGACCACGTCGGAGCCATCCGCCCGGGGCGGAGCGCCCGACCCGCCGGCGTCGCGGCCCCGCCCCGCCGGGGTCAACGGCGACGCCGCGACGTCCGAGTCCTCGCCCGATGCGGGGGGCGACCGCACCGGAGGGGAGGAGCCGGGCGTGACGCCGCGGCGGGCCGAGGAGCCGGCGATGCCGTCGGCGTCCCGCTGCCGCCCACCGCCGCCACCACCGGCGCCGGCCCGGACCCCGATGACCTGCGAGCCATGGGCGCGGGCCCTCGCGTCGTCGTCGTCGTTGGACGACTCCAACGCGTTCGACCCGGAGCGGTTCTTCGGCCCAAGCCTGGCAGAGCCGGCTCTGCCGCTGTAGAGCCGGCGGTTGGAAGCCTTGCGGGCGATGCGCCCCGAGGGCGCGCCGCCCGCTTGCATCGCCGCGGCGCCGTGCCCGCCGGTCACCGCGATGCCGTCCTGCCCGCCCGTGGCGTCGCCCAGCCCGGCCCCGCCGCCGCCGCCCCTCCCTCCCCTCCCCTCCTCCAGCGGGCTCCCCGTCCACATCCTCCTCCTGCTCCCCGTCGACGGCGGCTCGTCCTCCCCCCCCGCCCCGGCCTTGGGCGTCAGACGGATCCCCATCCCGCTCCCCAGGGACTCGTCCTCGGTGTGCAGGGCGGCCAGGCTAGACCGCAGGCGGGAGCCGGACCGGCCGGACCCGAGGCCTCCCGAGGATGACGTCGCGATGGCAGGGTCGGCGCGGGAGGACGACGCGGACGGCGCCGCGCCGGCCGGCCTGGCCTCACGGGCAGCCCGGGCCTCTGCCGGCGTCTCGACGAAGACCACCACCGCCGCCGTCATGTTGTCCCTGGAGCCGGCGTCGAGGCAGAACTCCACCAGGGCTCCCGCCGCGTCGGTGGCGTCGTCCGCGCTCACGCCGGCGATGCCGCGCTCGCCCCCCGCCGCCGGGCACGAGCGGAGGCGCTTCCTTGCGAAGGACACGCCGTCGTCGCTGGAGGTGACGTCCCAGATGCCGTCACAGGCGAGGATGAGGACGTCGTCCCGGTCGTGGCGGGGCATGGAGCGGACGTCGGGGGCGCAGGTGACCATCTGGGCCTCGGGGCCCAGGTCCCGCCGGGCCTTGAAGCTGCGCGGGCGAGGCGGCGGGCGCGGCGAGGGGGTGGGGGGTGGGTGGCCTGCGCAGCGCGCAGCGCGGCGTGCCGGTGTGCGAGGGGAGAGGAACGGGGCGCGGAGCGGGCGGCTCGGTGGCGGCGCCCCCGCGCTCTCACCCGTAGTCTCCCATGGCTCTGGAGACGGCGAGCTCCCCGTTCACGCGGCCGAGGGCGACGGACCCGCCTGCGCGTGTGATGCGCCGCTTCTCGGCCGGGTTTGTGGGCTTGTGGTCCTCGCTCATCTCGACGGAGCGGCCGGCTCGGCCCAGCACGCAGCGGCTGTCGCCCGCGTTGGCGACGAGTATGTCCGTCGGGGTGACCAGGGCGACGACCGCCGTGGCGCCGGAGCGCTCCTCGAAGCCGTCGGCGCACGTGATCTCGTGCATCCTTGCGTCGAGCGCGATGAACGCGTGATACAGCACCTCGGACCACTCCTCCGCGGTCGTGGCCGACGAGAATCCAGGAATGCCACGCAGGCATTTGACGAATTGCCTTGAACTGCGCACCCGCCAGAAGTTTGGACCACGGAATGGGTTGTCGCATGCGCTCGTCGGCCAATCGAGCCCGCGGGCTCCCGCCGGCCTTGCGTCGGCTGAACGGGCCCAAGCCCTGAAACACGCTCGGCGACTGCAAGGGCCAGGGCGGCTCACCATAATCGGGCTACGCGAGCCCCTCCGTGGCCGTCGAATACGCCAAAGATGGAACACTCAGGCCTGCCATCGATTGAGGCTACGCACAGATGGGCATCCTGCGGACATGCCATAGAACCACGACGAGGGCGGGTTCGCGTGGCGGAGAAGCGCGCCTGGATGCGATAGACGTGGCTGAATCGGCGGCGGCTCGTGGCAGCTGCCGTTACCGGCACTGCAGGCGTGCGAGGGGAGTTTGGCCCCGCAAGGCTCAAGTTCCCAGAACTGGCGTTTGCTTCCCGGCTCGGGGCAGGGGATAAGGCCTTTCGGACCGGCGCCTGCGAGCGGTGAGCGCGGCCGTTTTTTAGCTCACCTCCATTTCCGGGCGCCATCCCTGCATTGAAACCACCCCACAGACCATTCCGTTCCCATGGCACGAGTCCGCGTCCTTTGTCGTCTCGGGCTTCTCGAGCCCGTTGCCCATGGAGCCCTCGGGCCCGCCTGGGGCGGCTGTGCCTCGGCCACTACGGCTCGTTGCTGTGGCCCGCCGGCTCTACCTTATGCCGGGCTCGGGCGGTGCGGGGCGGCACTGCACAATGAGTGGACGCGCCACGTCGGTTTACGGGTCGACCGGGCCGCGGTTCGAGCCCAGGTGCAGGAGCAGGGCCTATTGCGTCGTTGAGAGCACCGCGACAGGTCCGCGCCTGCTGATCAACCGAGCCGCCACGGCAAGCGCCCCGGTGGCTTCCTTGACCAAGTTGACATGTGCGCTCACGGCAGTTCGGGCGGCCGTGCTGGTCCCCGGGCTGCTGGACGAGGAGCTCCAGGTGTCGGCCGAGGTGAGTGGTCGCCGCCCATCGTGTTCCCCAGCCGTCCGAGCCGCGGCGTTGGCCTCCGAGCAGCCTCTTGCTCGCGCCTGCCGCCAGCATTCGTGATTTCCCGCCCCTGCTTTGTTGCAGGCAGCGGCGACGATCGGGACAAGCGCCACGCTGCGCGCCGGCGATGTCGTCAGCGTCCGAGAGGCGCTGTTCGGCCTCATGCTTCCCTCCGGCAACGACGCCGCGGTTGCCATCGCGCAGCACGTCGGTGGGCGTATACTGAGCATGTCCATCGCAGCCCATCGGTTCGATAGCCCGGTGTTCGAGGACGGGGCTCAGGGCAGCGCGACGGCGGATGCTTCGGCTGCCGTCGGCGGCACGAGCCCGCCGGAACCCGACGCATGTGACCGCGCCCTGGCCAAACGGGCATTTGTGGACGCAATGAACGTCGTGGCCTCATCGCTGCGGTGCCACGGGACGTCCTTTGTAAACCCTCACGGCATGGATGCCCGGCCGCGGATCTCGCACCGGTCCACGCCCCTTGACGTGGCTCGCACGGCCATCGCAGCGGCACAGCACCCGCTGCTGGCGCAGGTTATGGCTTGCCGCTCTAAGAGCGCGAGGCTCCGCCGGAGGCGGACGTCATCGGCCCCTGTCTCGGGCGCACCGCCGAGCCTCCCGACGGCGAGCCGGTGCGCATCCGAGATGTCGAGCTGCGGGACGTCAGTAAGCAGCATCGGCTCAAGCGGCGACGCCTCGGTGTCTGGCGGCCGGCCGGACCTGGCGGCGCCGGCACCGGATGCCTCGCGCCTCGTTGTTTGGACCAACACCCACAGCCTGGTGCAGAGTGACTCCATCCCATCGGTGAGCATGGGCAAGACGGGCGTCACACCCGGTGCGGGGCCCTGCCTGAGCAGCATCGCGGACGTGGGAGGCAGGCGCTTCGCGATCGTGGTCCTCGGCGCTACGAGCCGAGAGGGGCGCTACAGCGACACTCTCAGCCTTATTCGCTGGGTGCGCCGGACGGTCAAGCGGCGGGAGAAGGCGCAGGCATCCCCGTCATGTCCCAGGCGGGCGGCGCGTCGGGCCGCGGGCCGGGCGGCGCTTGCGGGTTTGCCAACGGGAGCCACCCGTATCAAGGGCGCACCGTTGAGCAGCAAGGGCAGCGCGGGCGTCTGCTGTGCCCAGGGAGCGAGGTCGGCGGTGTCCGTGCGGCCGGACTCCTTTGTGGGTCGCAGGCACTCGCCGAGGCTGTCGCCGAGGCTGTCGCCGAGGCTGTCGCCGAGGCTGTCGCCGAGGCTGTCGCCGAGGCTGTCGCCGAGGCTGTCGCCCAGGCCGTCTCCGAGGCTGTCGCCCAGGCCGTCGCCGAGGGCGGCGCATGGCAGAGGAAGCCCACGGGAACAGGGCCGAGCTAAGATGGTGCAAGGCCGGGGCTTGCTGCCTCTGCGAATCTAGTGCCGTGACGCTTGTCGGAGCAGCATTTTGACAACTGATGCACGAGCTGCGTGACTGAGTGCGATGCCGTGCAGGACGATACGGTGGCGAAGCTAGGCACTTAGCGAGGAATGCTTCACGACCACGGACGCCGACGAGTGCTCGACGGCATCGGCAAAGCTTTCGATCGTTGGGATGAAGCCTGCAGCAGTCAGGGCCATGTCCGCCGCCACCAGCACGACATAGAGAGCCAGGGCGCCGCACGAGGCCGCGATGAGCTGCGTTCCGATTGGTCCAAGAAACACGAAGAAAGAGCAGATCGGGATGAGCGGCATGACCATCAGCAGTCGGGGGATGGCGGGCAAGTAGTGGGCCGCAGATCCGGTGTAGTCGGGCGCCAGGAACCTGTTGCGGAGCAGCCTTGACGCCAGCGTGAAGGTGAAGACGAGCCCTGCCAGCAGCGCAACGTAGGGGTTAAGCACGGCAACGCCGAGCACAAACGCCAGGGTAAGCAGAGAGACGCCCCAGTGCTCCCGGCTGCCGTAGAGGGCAAGCGGCTTGGGTACCATATTGGCGAAACGCGGAGGCAGCGCCCAGTGGACGATGTCGCTGGCAAGGCGGATAGACTGCGACGTCACGGTGCTGAGCCAGAGGAAGGCAAGACCTCACGGCCTGCTGCGTGGACCTTGCTGATGTGCTCGACCATTGTCATGGCTTGCACTGGGTCGGCTGCATCAAGCGGAAAGCTCGCGGGGTACCCCCAGAGCACGCCAGACACAAAAGAAAGGTAGGCGTTGAGAGTTGTGAAGACGACCTGCTGGGCCACAATCGTGCTCTCCCGCAGGATGGCGTGACGCCGCAAGCACGCATTGCCGGCCAGCCTCGTCGCGCCAAGGGCCAGCGCATTGCTGCCATACACGAGCATGCAGAAGGCCACCCGGTCCTTGTCGAACGGCGGCGTCACGTTGAGGACCGCCTGGACGGCAACTGCGCCAGCAAGGGCAATGGTCATCCCAAACCAGAGCAGGAGCGCCTTCCTGGCCAGAGCGGGCGTGACACCGCCCGCACCAGCTGCGGCCGGGGTTCCAGACGAGCCAGCGTCGGCGTCATGGGGCGACACGGCAGCATCCGTGTGACCAGCACCGCCTGCGTCGGCCGCATCGGGAACCGCAGAAACCGCATCGGCCGGAAACCACAATCGGAGCAGCCACGAAAGTACCACAGGGGTAACGGTGAGGATAAGCATCACCGCCGTCGGCGCGGCTGCGCTGCCGACGACTCCGCTGGAAACGTCAGCGATCCCCTTCCGAGCAGGTAAGTGCACGCCCTCGACGATGACAGGCCAGCGCTGCATCGACACGATGCGAATCTGGTTGCTTGGGCTCGACAGGCTCGCCGCAGCAGCGTCCAAGCACGCTGAGCTGTTGAGGAGGGCGGCAACGACTGCTGCATCAGAAACGGAGCTCAGTGGCCCCGACTTCACCACTACAGCCGCCCCCTGGTCGCCTGCTGTTCCGGACCATACCCCTAGGCCTGAAATCGCGGCTCTCTTGGAGATCTCATCCTGAACTGCGACCGCCACGGCTGCTGGTGCTGCTACGGGCCGAACCGAGACGGCAGCCTGAACCTGAAACCCTTCATTGCCACTCGATACAGGGACAAGGAAGAAGGTTAAACCCATCCTGCGGGTAAGAATGCAAAGCCAGCCGCTTGGCTTTGGATGAGGGCGCGAGCGGCGCCACACGGACAGCGTTGTCACCAACCGTCGTGAAACTCACGGGTACAGGCTCGACTGAAGCTGCGCACCTTCGTAGACGGCCACAGAAAGCGTGCCAACAATCAGGCACGCAATGATGACCAGCAACTCCCAGATGAGGAAGGCACGGAGCGCCCCGCCTTGCTCCACGAGAGTCCAGGCAGATTGGCCTCGCGATGTCGACGATGCCTGCGGGCTCATCGATCTTCCAAGGGCCGCCCAGGGTCCGATCATCTGCGGTTTGGCCCTGATCATCATGAGGCTTGGCTCCGCGCCTGCCTGGGCTTCCATCGAAGCGCTCGCGTGAGCAGTGAGCGCTGTGAGCAGCGGTATTTCCAACTTCTCTGCCGAACCAGGCCTGCACGGTGCGACATGCCACACCGCAGACGGCAGACAGCGCCCCCATCACCGCCCCATATCTGCATTGTGACGGCCGCCCGGGCCTGCCCCTGAGTCCGAACCTCCGGGCAAGACTCTCGGAGTGGTCAAGCACATCGAGCGCGAACGGCTCACACCTGGGCGACGTCACGGCCCCGGCATCCGAACCCGTTGCCTCAGCGGTCCAGCAGCATGCGGTCGATATCCAGGGCGTCCCACAGCTCTGCCGCGTCGCTTGCCTCGTGGCTCCGGTACACGAGCTGTGGGCGCCTGCCCTCGTCCTGGGCCGTGGGGAGGACATCGCCGACACCGAGGTCTGCCCAGGGGTCGACAGCCGCGGCCGTGGGCGGGGAGGCGCGCCCCCCCGGCCGCGGTGTCGCTGCGGCATCGGGCGGCGGCGCGCCCGTCGCCTCGTCGGGCCCGGCCTGAGCCATCATCGCGAATCCGGCGGCGCCGTCCCCGCCGTCGAGAGCGGCGTCCACGGCCCTCGCCGCGTCGCGGAGCCTCTGCACGAGGCCGGTGCACCGGTCCCCGTCGTCCGCCCGGCCGACCGCGATGGCCGCGGCCTGCCTGCTCCCCACCACCACTAGGAGCCGCTTGGCGCGCGAGACAGCGGTGTAGAGCAGCCCCCTGGACAGCATCGGGTAGTGCGCCGTCTGCAGGGCCAGCACGACGACGGGCCACTCGGAGCCCTGGGCCTTGTGCACGGTCATGGCGTGCGCGAGCTCGAGGTGCCGCGTGACCTCGGCGCCCGAGTACTCGGCGTCGAGGGACTCGGGGGCGTCGGGCCCGCCCCCGCCCGCGGAGTCGAACCTCACGCGGACGTCGAAGCCGCCGGCGGGGGCGCCGCCGCGGCGCTTGCCGCCCCAGGGGCCGCGCTTGCCCGCGCTCGGGCGCACGGACACGACGGTGCCCACGTCGCCGTTGATGACGCCGCGGTCGTAGTCGTTGAAGCGCTGGAGGACCTTGTCCCCGGCGCGGAAGTGCCCCTCCTGACCGGACACGGGGTGCGTGACGACGGGGGAGCCGTCGCCCGGCGGGTTCACCGCTCGGCGCATGGCGAGGTTGAGGGTCCCGGTCCCGAGGAGGCCCCTGCGCATGGGAGACAGGACCTGGAGCTCCTGGGAGGGGTCGAATCCGAGCTCCCGCACCGCGGCGAGGATGGCAGAGGCGACGCCGTCGACGCCCGCCTCCTCCTCCGGCGGGTCGACCCACACGCACGACCCTGGGTGCTCCGGGTCGTCCGACCGCGGCAGGCGCGCGACCAGGTCGTCCCGCTCCGGCCCCGCCCGCTGCCCGCCCCCGGCGTCCCACTGCAGGAAGTCCGAGGGGATTCGGCCCTCGTTCACCAGGTGGGCGTTGCGGACGATGGGGGAGGCGGCGGCCTGACGGAACACCTCGGTGAGCCGGGTCACCCGAGCGACGCCGCTGTCGATGATGTCGGCGAAGACGCGGCCCGGCCCGACGGGCGGCAGCTGGTTGGCGTCGCCGACGAGCATGACGCGGGGCGCGGGGCGGCCCTGCGAGGGCGCCCTGACAGCCGACAGCAGGGCGTGGGCGAGGCGGACGTCGACCATGGACGCCTCGTCGACCAGTACTGCGTCGGCCTCCAGGGGGTTCCGGGCGTCGCGGAGGAAGCCCCGGCGGTAGCCGCCCCCGCCCTCGGCGCCCCGCCGCCTCGCGGCGTCGGGGAATGAGCCGTCCGCGCCGGGGCGCTGCGCGGGCCCCGCCGCGGCGCCAGCTGCCTCCCTCAGGTCCCAGTCCGACTCCGCGGCGAGCTTCCACGCCAGCACGCCTGCCGGCGCCGCGTCGCTCGTCGCCGCGCCGCTCAGGCTCATCGCCCCGGCATCGACGGCGAGCTCCTCCTCCCCGCCCGCCCCGTCGGCCCCGCCGCCGCCGGGGAGCTGCAGCGTCGGCGCTCCTCTCTCCTCCTCGCTCCCGACCCTCCACGACCCGAAACCGCCCAGGCGCACCGCTCCGAGCCCCTGCTGCTGCGGCTGCCGCGCGGATCCGCCGGGATCGGGCGCCGCGCCCCCTCCCCCGGCGCCGTCGGACCCGTCCACGGCCCCGCCCGCCCGCTTGCCGAACTCGAGGAGCCGGTGCAGCGTGACGGCGCGGGGGAAGGGGAGGCCCGCCCTGGCCCCCGGGGGCACGTCGGCCTCCCCCCGCCTCGCCCGCTCCAGCTCCAAGCCCCACGCCTCCCGCTCCGAGGCGAGCATCTCGTTCAGGCGGTGCGCCGCGCGGGCGGTGGGGCACGCGAGCGCGACCCTGAGGCCGCGGCGGAGCCACTCGACGACGACGGCGCGGGTCGCAAAGGTCTTGCCCGTGCCCGGCCCGCCGCACAGCACGGCCAGCGGGCTCTCCAGCGACGCGCGCACGGCGAGGGACTGCTCGTCGCTCAGCCGCGGCGGCGCCCGCATCGCCGTGCCCGACCCCGCCTCCGCCACCGCCCCGCCCAGGCCCGAGCGCAGGACCGCCGCAGCCACCGCCAGGCTATCCTCCGTCGCCGCCGCGCCCAGCGAGAAGGCACGCCCCCGGAGCTCCCACCACTCCCCCGACCCGGGCCCGGCAGATCCCTCGCCGGCAGAGCCCTCGTCGGGGAGCCATACCACCTCGTTGTCGCCCACCATGGCGCTCAGGGCCTCGACGGCCGCGGCGTACAGAGGCCGCCGGTCGCCCGTCGGCGTCGCCGCCTCGGCGCCGCCCCCGCCCCCGCCCTCGGCGCCCGGGCCTGCCCTGGCGGGGGGCGCGGGGCCGGCCCGGATGCGCTCCCTGGCGAGGATTGAGGCGAGGGCGACGATCCCGTCGCGCTGCTCTGCCCGGGGCGGCAGGCCGAGGCTCTGCAGGTCGGTCGGGAGGCCGCCGGGGCCAGGCTTGGTGGCCGCCTTGGGTGAGCCGAGGAGGAGCCTGAGTCCCTCGGCGAGGAGGGCGGGGCCGGGGAGGCCGGTGTGGCCGTCGGCGACGCACTGCCGCAGCGCGAGGCGGAGGGCGGCGCGAACCCGTGACGGCCTGGCTGCGTCGGCCATGACGGCGCCCTCGAGGCCCATGGATGCGACGCCGTCGGCATCGGCCAGGGACATGCCCGCGAGCCTGCCCACGCCGTCGTACGGGTCCCCGCTGAGGATGTCGGCCGCTGCGGCGGCGCCGAGCGAGGAGGCCGCCTTGGCCGCGACGTCGAGCGGCATCCCCATGCCGTGGAGCTGCAGGGAGAGCCTCCCGCTGGACCCCTCCGCCTCCCACGACGCCCGCATCCTCTCCAGGGAGCGCTGCCCCACGCCCCGCACCGCCAGCAGGGCCGACCAGTCGTCGGACGTCACCACCTCCAGCGCCCTCTGCGGGCCCAGCGCCTCCACGATGCGACGCGCCGTGGCCGGGCCCACGCCCTTGATGGCCCCGCTGGAGAGGAACGACGTCATCGACGCGGCGGTGATGGCGCCCGGGGCGGCGGCTGCCCCCCCCTCCGGCCCCGCGCCCGCGCGCCGGATCCTCGTCGACTTGACCTGCATCCCGTACTTGGGGTGCTGCGTCCACTTGCCCGACACGCCCACGCTGTCGCCCTCCGCGACGGCACCGGCGCCGGTGCCGGCGACCCGGACCGTCGTCCCCTTGACGTCGAGCACGATCACGCCGAACTGGGACCCCGTCGGCCCGTCACCGCGGTACAGGGAGCGCGTCACAACGCCCATCAGCTCGGCCTTCTTGCCCGGGCGGCCCTCGGGCATGGCCTCGGTGTCTGAGCCCGACCCGCGGGCGACAGCTGTGGTGGCGAGCCTCCCGCCGAGCGAGCCAAGCACCCCGCCCCTGCCGGTCACCACCCGCATGCCGCCGGCCGCGCGAAGAACCGGGCCGGGGAGCGCAGCGTGAGCGCCGATTGCGGCCCGGCGACCAGCGGAAAGTCTCGAAACCATGCCGGTTGCTGCGCTGCGCATTCCTGCCGCGCCACAGGCGTCCCGGTCCGGCGTCGTTCGCTGAGTACCGTGAGACTGCGCGGGCCGCACCGGAGCAGGGGTGCCGACCGTCCGCGGGCGCGCGCGGGGCGCTGTAGAGCGGGTCGTGCCGCAAGCCTGCGCGCTCCCAGGCCGGTGGCGCCTGGCCTGGGTGTATTGGGCGGCCTAAATTGTATCATTGGGCCTCGTGCTGCGCCCGGGCGCCGGCCCTGCCCGGCGCTGCCAAGGTGTGGTGGATCGCCCCTGCAACCTCGCACTCTTGCAACATGGCCGCCGAAGCCAGGACGCTCTCGGAGGAAGATCTCGCAGCATGGGAGCGCGACGGCTTCTTGGTGAGGCTGCGCGTCCGACTTGGCGCGAGCGCAGGCCCCGGCTGCCCGCCCCGCGACGCGTCTTACCGCCGCTGGGTCCTGCCCGTCATCGCAGGTCGTCAAAGGGGTGTGGACCCCCGATGAGCTCGAGGAGCTCCGCGGGGCGTTTGACGATGTCCTTCGCGTGGCGGGCCGCGAGATTCCGTCGCCTTATGACGCCGACGAGGGCCCGGACCTGTTCGTGGACGTGCGCCCGCCCGAGGGATGCGCGCCCGAGGACAGGGGTACGCACACGCGCAAGGTCGAGTGGCCGGGTGCGCTGCACCCTGTGTTTGAGCGCTTCCGGACCCACCCGAAGCTGCTGGCGCTGGTTTCCGGCATCATGCGCTCGGATTCCGTCAAGTCCTACAAGCACCAGATCAACTTCAAGATGCCCGGCGGGGCGGTGGAGTTCCCGTGGCACCAGGACATCCGGCCGAGGCCCGCGTTCACCGAGCAGGAGCGCTGGTACGTGCAGACCGTCACGGCCGTGGACCCGCACACGCCCGCGTCCGGATGCCTCTACGTCGTCCCGGGCTCCCACAAGGGCGGCGAGATCCCCATCACGCAGCGGTACGGCGCCGGCGAGGTCGAGGCGGCGTGCGACGTCACCGCCGCCGTCCCGTGCGCGGCAGAGCCGGGAGACGTCGTCCTGTTCGGGTCGTACACGGTGCACGGGTCCCGGCCCAACACCACGGACGGGCCGCGGCGCGCCTTCATCAACGGCTATGTGAGGGCGGACAAGTGCACGGTGGGAAAGTGGGCGTGGCTGGAGGGCCGCCCGGCGGCGTACACGAGCGATCACGACTACACCGCGTTCAGGGAGGCGTGCGGCATCCGCGGGTGACGGGCAGGGAGCGGGCGAGCGGGCGTGCGGCCGCTAGCCCATAGGCACGGAACGGTGCGAGACTGCGAGACTGCGCGCGGCACCTCACACACCACGCGCGCGGGGACGAAACAAACCGGGGCAAGGGCCAGCCGGCGGCCGGAGCCCGTCAGAGCCCCACCGAGGAGGATGAGGTGTGGGCAGAGCCGACGGGGGGCGCACGGGGGCCCCGCGCCCGCTCCTGCTCGTCCGACCACAGCGCGTAGGCTCCGGCTGCCCCGAGCAGGATGCCCGCGCCCAGGAGCACGTAGGAGACGCCGCCGAGCCACCAGGCCCAGGCCTCGGCATCGTCCACGAGCGTGTGGAGCGACGATGTGGTGATCGCCGCGGGGATCCCGGCGCCCCCTGTGATGCGCACCGCGCCCGTGGAGTCGACCCACACGCGCCCCACCACGGTGAGGACCGTCCCTGCCAGGAGCGCGCGCACTGTAACCACCCGGCCGTTGAAGCTGCGCTTGTCGGTGTCGTCTGGCTTTGGCAGCGACAGGAACGACGACGCGACGTCCCTCGCCGCGTCGTCCGCCGCGTCGTCGTTGGACTTACGCGCGGCGCCGTTCACGGGGTGCGGGGCGCCGAACGCCCGCCTGGCGACGCCCAGGCTGCGCAGGGGAGGCAGAGGCATGGAAGCCGAGTCGATGAGCGCCAGCCCGGTCGAGTCCCCGACGCCCCAGCTCACGGCCGAGCGGCTGGAGCCCTCGCGCTCCTGGTCGCGCACCAGCTTGGGCTCGGGCCGCGGCCTCGCGTTCCGCTCGCGGCGGCGGCCGCGCCCCTCGTTCTCCTGCGGCGGGCCGGGTGGCAACTCGATGCGGGTCACGTGCAGCGTGGACGTGGTGTCTGCGACGAGCATGTCCCGCCTGAGCTTGCCGACGTCGGGCTTGAACGAGAGCGTCGAGTTGCTTGCCGGGGCGGCCATCCCCGTGATCGCAACAAGCTTGCCGGACGCCGAAGCCTTGGCCGCATCCGCCACCGTCGCAACCCTGGCCGATTTGAGCATGCAGGCGTTCCTCCTGCGCGCGCGAGGTACCGGCGGCACCAGGGATAGCGTGGATCGGTTTCCGGCGGCTGTCTGGGAACCGGCCGCGGCGTGCCGTCCCCGGGCTCACCTGCTCGTGGCTGCGGACCACGCCGCCATGGCGCCGAACATTGCAACCCCTCCACCTGCTGCCATCATGACCGGGCCAGTCGGGTCCATGTCGCCGGGGCCAAGTGGCCGTCAAAAGCCCGGGCCGTGCAGAGGTCCGCCCGGCCAGGAACTACAGCCCGTTGGGCGCCACCGCGCCGACATGCGACGGGCCAGGGCGCTGAGTGCCGCGGTGTGTCGTGCTGCCGTGCTCGCTCCGCCGCCGCCCGGGGTCGCAAGGCGCGGGGTGAGGACGCAGCGAGGGCAGGTGCTCCAGAAAGCCCTGGGACAGCACCTCCTGGTCAACCGGGAGACGCTGCGGCGCATCGTGGACGCAGCAGAGGTGCTTCCTACGGAGCACGTCCTCGAGGTCGGCCCCGGGACGGGGAACCTCACGGTGCTCCTGCTCGAGCGAGCCGCCGCAGTTACAGCCGTGGAGCTCGACGAGGACCTCCACGGCCTGCTTGAGGGGCGCGTCAGGAGGTTGTGAGCAGCCGGCCATGGCCCGACCCGCAGTCGGTGCAGCCGCGCGGCCGGCAGCGACGGCTTGTGCTCCCGCTCCTCGCGCCGCAGAGGCCTGGACAAGCGGCTTCACGCCATCCGCGGAGACTTTTTGACCACCCCCGTCCCCCGTGCGGACGCCATGGTTGCCAACGTGCCGTACCAGATCTCGTCACCGCTGTTGCGGAGGCTTTTCGGCCTCCCCGCGGAGCTGGCCCCGTCCCGCTGCGTGCTCCTGCTGCAGAAGGAGTTTGCGGACCGCATGGTCGCCGTGTGAGCTTCGCATGGCCTCGCCCCCAGACGCGCGCGCGGGGGCCCACCACGGCGCCGCCGACCCGCTCGCCGCCATCGCCAGCCCCGGCCTGCCCCTCCCCCATCCCCTCGCCTGCAGGCCTGGGACCTCCAACTACTCGCGCCTGAGCGTCGCGTGCTCGCTCTTCGCCGACGTCACGCCCGCCTTCAACGTCCCTCGAACGCACTTCAAGCCCCCGCCAAAGGTCGAGTCCGCAGTCGTCGTCGTGCGGCCCCGGCCGGACCGGGCCCTGGCTGCGGGAATCGACTTTGCGGTGAGATGTGTG
>Ga0136560_1000981_pt1 | contig 14549 bp, 10 predicted proteins | sample AntRauMeHopE1497_FD_104925 | JGI IMG/M metagenome (GOLD analysis project Ga0136560, IMG submission 104925) | Saline lake microbial communities from Rauer Islands, Antarctica - Metagenome Hop E1 #497 | ecosystem: Environmental > Aquatic > Non-marine Saline and Alkaline > Saline | place... | reverse complement strand
GCCTGGCCCAGGCTACCCAGAGTCCAGAACCATTTGCGCACCGGTTTGCGCCGCACCCAGGCGGCTATCATCATTTGTGGAACCATAGAGCCGGATTCACGAATGGGCACCAGCCAGGCTACCAGGGCAGGGGCGCCAACCGCACTCATCAGCCAGGCCAGCACCGTTTTCGGGCTGATCAGCAAATCACCCAGTTTAGTGAGGACGTTTGCCGCCAGAATCAGGAAGAAATTACGCGGTACTTCGCGGCAGGCTGATTCGGGAATGTCTTTGCAGACCCGTGCGTCTTCTTCGTTGGCGATCAGCCCGTAAAGTCGGTCTAGAGGTGTTTTGGACGTTGGCACACCGGCATTCCCTTTAAAAAGTGAATGCCAAGCATAGCAGTCGCAGGCCAAGTGCTAAAACAGGGGGGTGTTAGCGTTACTGGTTTCGGGATTGCTGTTATTTGGCTGGCTCTGGATATCTGTATAGACAAAGATGACTTTTTTTATGCAATGCGTAAAATGAAGCTCTTCCCGCAAAACGGATACTAACCCGCCATGAGCAGTAAGCTCCCTCTTTACCTGAAAATCCAACAGCATTTGCTGGCGAAAATTCAAACTGGAGAATGGTGTCCTCAGCATCAGATTCCACCGGAAGAGCAATTGGCACGAGATTTTGGCGTTAGCCGTATGACCGCCAATAAAGCAATCCGCGACCTGGTTACGCAGGGGTATCTGATTCGCCAGGCGGGTGCGGGCACGTTTGTGACCGACCATAAAGCGGAATCGTCTTTGGTTGAAGTCCATAATATTGCTGACGAAATTCGCAGCCGTGGCCATCAACATGATTGCTTGGTGGTTGCCGCTGAAACCTGCAACGCTGACGACGAAGTGTCTATGCGGCTTGGTGTGCGGCTTGGAACGCAGGTCTTCCATACTCTTATTTTGCATCGCGAAGATGGTGTAGCCCTTCAGCTTGAAGATCGTTACGTTAACCCCCGACACGTGCCGAATTATCTGAATACTGATTTCCAGCACCATACCCCGAATGAGGTCCTGGTGGCTGCATGCCCAATTACCGTCGTGGAACATGTTGTTGAGGCCGTGCTGGTAGAAGCCGCAATCGCAACACTGCTGGGTATCAGCCCGCAGGACCCCTGCCTTCAATTGATTCGCCGTACTTGGTCAAAAGACCAGTTGATCAGCTACGCCCGGCTGTCCCATCCCGGCCAACGCTATAAGTTGCGTTCATCGATGCATACCGGGAGCTGAAGACAGGTTTGCACTGTCGTTAATCCTCCGCTAATCTTAAATGTATATACATTATAAAGAGCCGGGAAAACCTCCATGCCTAGCAATGTTCAAACTCGTCGCATCTGGCGTAACGCTGTCGTTTTCGACGGTTTGCGGACCCTTGAGGGTCTTCACGCGGTTGTTGTCGAGGGTGAGAAGATTGCTGGGGTTTTGCCAATGGGCGAGGTTGACGATTCGCGTTACAACCATCATCAGGATATGGGCTCAGGCGGCGTAATTACGCCCGGGCTGGTGGATTGTCATACGCATCTGGTGTTTGGTGGTAACCGAGCGGAAGAGTTTGAATCGCGATTGGAAGGCGTCAGCTACGAAGAAATTTCACGCCGGGGCGGCGGTATTCTAAGCACCGTTAATGCCACCCGCCAGGCCAGCGAGGACGAGCTGTTACAAAGCGCTTTACCGCGACTGGATGCGATGATTGCCGATGGCGTTTGTACGGTAGAAATCAAATCTGGCTATGGCCTGAGCGTTGAGCATGAAATGAAAATGCTGCGTGTGGCGCGCCGGTTGGGCGAGTTGCGACCGGTTAGAGTGGCCACCACTCTTTTGGGTGCCCATGCCCTGCCACCGGAATTCAGTAATAACAGCGATGGCTACATTGATCTGGTTTGTCGTGAAATGATTCCCGCGGTTGCTCGCGAAGGGCTGGCCGATGCGGTGGACGTGTTCTGCGAAAAAATTGCCTTCTCTGTGGCCCAATGCGAAAGGGTGTTCGAAGCGGCGAAGGCCCATGGTTTACCCATTAAAACCCATTCCGAACAGCTGTCCAATCTTGGCGGCACCGCATCGGCTGCCCGTTTTGGTGCGCTGTCGGCAGACCACGTTGAGTATCTGGATGCCGCGGGCATTGAGGCCATGCGTCAGGCGGGCACCGTTGCGGTGATTTTGCCAGGCGCTTTTTACATTTTGCGCGAAACTCAACAACCGCCTATTGCGGCTCTGCGCAAAGCTGGGGTGCCTATGGCCGTGGCTACTGACGCTAATCCCGGAACTTCGCCGCTGTATCAGCCTACGCTGATGCTGAACCTGGCCTGCACCTTATTTCGCATGACCCCAAGCGAGGCCTTGGCAGGCATGACGGCCCACGGCGCCCGCGCACTGGGGCTGTCTGATACCGGCCGTCTTGCCGCGGGTTTGTCGGCAGACTTGTGCCGCTGGAATATTGAAACACCGGCCCAGCTGGCCTACGCCGTGCAATCCGGCCGGCTTGGTCAGCGCCTGTTTCGTGGAGAGCTGACCCATGAGCACTGAAATAGACCTGACTGTTTGGCAAGGCCGTATTGATCCGGAAGCCAACAGTGATCGCTGGCACCAGCGTATAGAGCCAATAACGGCCAGCGCTACGCCGGGTTGCGCCTTGATTGGCTTTGCCAGTGATGCCGGGGTTGCCCGTAACCGCGGCCGTATCGGCGCAGCCGCAGGGCCAACCGCAATTCGCAAAGCTTTGGCGCCATTAGCCTGGCATCGTCAGAACCCGGCTTATGACGCGGGTAACGTTCGCTGTGACGGTGATGCGCTTGAAGTGGCGCAACAAGCTTTGGCTGAGCGCATCGCGCCGCTGCTTGATGGCGGCCATCTGCCGGTTGTATTGGGCGGCGGTCACGAAGTGGCCTTCGCGAGCTGGTGTGGCTTGGCAGCCCACTTGGCATCTAGAGAGTCTTGCCCGCGAGTGGGCATTATAAATCTGGACGCCCACTTTGATTTGCGTGATCACACTCACATTCGTTCTTCCGGCACGCCTTTCTCGCAAATTGCCGAGGATTGTCAAAAACGGGGCTGGCTTTTTCAATACGCATGCCTGGGTGTAAGCCGGAGCGCAAACACTCAGGCACTGTTTAAACGCGCTGAAGCCCTCAACGTTATGGTTCGCGAAGATCGCGACATTCATGCAGCTGCGCTTGCTGGGTTGCAGCAAGACGTGACCGCCTTTATTGACCAGTGCGACTATCTGTACCTGACCATTGATCTTGACGTATTGCCCGCATCGGAAGCCCCGGGCGTGAGCGCGCCGGCGGCTCGTGGCGTTTCCCTTGCCTTGCTCGAGCCGCTCATTGAAACCGTGCGCGACAGCGGAAAGCTCAGGCTGGCAGACCTGGCAGAGCTCAACCCTGCGTTTGATATTGACCACCGAACCACGCGAGTCGCCGCCCGACTCGTTCACCTGCTAACACTGAACGGCTAACCGCTGAACACGAGTCAATGATAACAAAAAGGAATCGATCACATGCCCAGTACAAACAAACGCCACGATCCCAGCCGCAGTATCGCCGCGCCTACCGGCACCACGCTCAGCTGTAAAAGCTGGCTGACTGAAGCACCGATGCGGATGCTGATGAACAATCTTCATCCAGACGTTGCCGAGCGCCCCGAAGATCTGGTGGTTTACGGAGGCATTGGCCGCGCAGCGCGCGACTGGGAGTGCTATGACAAAATTATCGAAACACTGCAGCGCCTGGAAGATACCCAAACGTTACTGGTTCAATCAGGCAAGCCCGTCGGCGTGTTCGAAACCCATAAAGAGGCGCCCCGAGTGCTGATTGCCAACTCGAATCTGGTGCCATCCTGGGCCAATTGGGAGCATTTCAACGAGTTGGATAAAAAAGGATTGATGATGTACGGCCAGATGACGGCTGGCTCGTGGATTTACATTGGTTCGCAGGGCATCGTGCAGGGCACCTACGAAACCTTCATTGAAGCCGGTCGTCAGCACTTTAATAACAGCCTTAAAGGCCGTTGGGTATTAACAGCGGGTTTGGGTGGTATGGGCGGTGCCCAGCCCTTGGCCGCCACCTTGGCCGGTGCCTGCTCGCTGAATATCGAATGCCAGCAAACCAGCATCGATTTCCGTCTGCGTACCCGTTACCTCGACGAACAGGCCACCGATCTAGACGATGCGCTGGCACGGATAGAACGTTACACCGCGGAGGGTAGTGCAGTGTCTATTGGCCTGTGTGGCAACGCCGCCGACATTCTGCCGAAATTGGTAAAGCGTGGCGTGCGCCCGGATATGGTCACCGACCAGACCAGCGCCCATGACCCACTCCACGGCTATCTGCCGGTGGGTTGGTCTTGGCAAGAGTACGTGGCACGGGGCAAGTCTGAGCCACATGTCACTGTTAAGGCGGCCAAGCAATCCATGGCGATACACGTTCGTGCGATGCTCGAATTCCAGAAGATGGGCATACCTACTTTTGACTACGGCAACAATATTCGCCAGATGGCGTTTGAAGAAGGCGTCGAAAACGCGTTTGATTTCCCCGGATTCGTGCCGGCCTACATACGCCCACTGTTTTGCCAGGGCATAGGCCCGTTCCGCTGGGTGGCACTTTCGGGTGACCCTGAAGACATCTACAAAACGGATCAGAAGGTGAAGGAGCTGATTCCAGACGATAAGCACCTGCACAACTGGCTTGATATGGCCCGGGAGCGCATTGCTTTTCAGGGGCTGCCGGCGCGTATCTGCTGGATTGGCTTAAAAGACCGCGCACGCCTGGGGCAGGCATTTAACGAAATGGTGGCCAGCGGTGAGTTGAAGGCCCCCATTGTTATCGGGCGAGACCATCTGGATTCCGGCTCAGTCGCCAGCCCCAACCGCGAAACCGAAGCGATGCTCGACGGCTCAGACGCGGTTTCTGACTGGCCACTACTTAATGCCCTGTTGAACACCGCCGGCGGAGCTACCTGGGTTTCACTCCACCACGGTGGTGGTGTTGGAATGGGATTCTCCCAGCATTCGGGCGTGGTTATTGTTGCCGACGGCACGGAAGATGCTCACGCCAGATTAGGCCGAGTACTGCGTAACGATCCGGGCACGGGTGTTATGCGCCATGCGGATGCAGGTTATGACATAGCCATTCAGTCTGCGAAAGAAAATGGCCTGGATCTGCCGATGATCAATGCCGCGGAGGGCAAGTGATGACCCACCTGGAAATCTGTCCCGGTAAGATGACTCTGGCGCAAATGCGCAGGGTGCTCGAGGCCCCTATTCAGGTGAGCTTGCCTGACAGCGCCAACGCAGCCATTCAGAGCAGCGTGGACTGTGTTAATCGCGTAGTGGAGGAGGGGCGCACGGCTTACGGCATTAACACCGGTTTTGGCCTTTTGGCCCAAACCCGTATCGCTAATCATGAACTGGAAGATTTGCAGCGCTCATTGGTGTTGTCTCACTCTACCGGCATTGGCGCGCCCATTGATGACGCCATGGTGCGCTTGATTATGGTGCTCAAAGTGAATGCTTTGGCCCGTGGCTTCTCGGGTATTCGCCGCGAAGTGCTAGACGCTTTGATTGCACTGATTAATTCGGAAGTGTATCCGCGTATTCCCTTAAAAGGTTCTGTGGGTGCTTCAGGCGACCTGGCACCGTTGGCGCACATGAGCGCGCTGCTATTAGGAGAGGGGCAGGCCCGTTACCGGGGTGAGTGGATACCGGCGCGGGAAGCACTCGAAATAGCTGGTCTGGCGCCTATGGCGCTGGCCCCAAAAGAAGGTTTGGCGTTGCTCAATGGTACTCAGGTTTCCACTGTCTACACCCTGCGGGGGCTGTTTGAGGCTGAAGACCTTTACGCGGCGGCTACAGTATGTGGCGCGCTGACGGTGGAGGCGACTCTGGGTTCCCGCTCACCCTTTGACCGGCGTATTCATGAGGCGCGGGGCCAGCAGGGCCAGATTGACGCGGCCGCTACCTACTTGCACCTACTCGGAGAAGGTAGCGAGATTGGAGCCTCTCACATTGACTGCGACCGGGTGCAAGACCCGTATTCCCTGCGTTGCCAGCCCCAGGTAATGGGCGCCTGCCTGTATCAGATTCGTCAAGTGGCCGGCGTATTGGAAGTGGAAGCCAACGCGGTGTCTGACAACCCGTTGGTTTTCGCCGCCGGGGGCGATATTATTTCCGGAGGTAATTTCCACGCTGAGCCCGTCGCCATGGCGGCGGATAACCTGGCGTTGGCAATCGCTGAAATCGGCTCGCTGGCGGAACGACGCGTATCATTGATGATGGACAAGAACATGTCGCAGCTGCCGCCTTTTTTAGTGGATAAGGGCGGCGTCAATTCGGGTTTCATGATTGCTCAGGTGTCGGCGGCAGCCCTGGCCAGTGAAAATAAGGCACTGGCTCACCCGCACAGCGTTGACAGCATTCCGACCTCGGCTAACCAGGAAGATCATGTTTCAATGGCGCCTGCCGCCGGCAAACGGCTCTGGGAAATGGCTGAAAATGTTCGCGGCATTGTGGCTATCGAATGGCTGGCAGCCTGCCAGGGGCTAGACTATCGCAAGGGCCTTTTGACCACGGAGTTGCTGGAGACAGCGCGCAGAGCACTGCGCGAACGGGTCGCTTACTACGACAAAGACCGCTTCTTCGCCCCGGATATCGAGGCGGCTATTGAATTGTTGTCTAAACGCACCCTCAGTGGTCTGGTGCCCAATTCACTGCTGCCCAGTTATTGAATTAGTAATACGTTAAAGAGGACAAGCACCATGTCACACACCACAGCGGCACAGCCAGTTTACGCCGACGTTGTCGATCTGGGCGCATACCCCATTCATGATCTTGACAGTGATGCTGGCAAGGCTCTGATTGAACGCTGTCGCCAGTCTCTGGCTAAAGACGGCTGTTGCACCTTGCCAGGTTTCGTCAAACCCGCTGCGGTATCGCGAATGGTGGAGTTGGCAAACCAGCTGGAAAACAAAGCCTGGATAAGCGACAAAACCCACAACGTTTACTTTGAACCTTTTGACGAGGCGCTCGATGCCAAACACCCGTTGGCTCACCATGAGCGTTCGGCCAAGCACGGTATTGCTTACGACTGTATTCCCGAAAACGCACCCTTGCGCCGGTTGTACGAATCTGACGACTTAACCCGTTTCATTGGCTTGGTGCTGGAAAAACCGGTTCTGTACCGCAGTGCAGACCCGTTGGATGCCTTGCAGATTACCCGTTTTCATCCGGGCGAGGAGTTAGGATGGCACTTTGATCGTAGTGAATTTTCAATCACTGTAATGTACCAAAAACCGGACCAGGGCGGAGATTTCGAATACGTTCCGGGGTTACGCACCAAGACTGACGAATGCTACGACGAGGTGCGCAAGGTGCTTCAGGCGGATCGCTCAAGAATCAAGGTGCAGTCTGGCGAGCCCGGAACTCTGGCTTTCTTTCACGGCCATTGTGCCATGCACCGGGTTACGCTGATTCACGGTAATACTCCCCGCATCAACTCGGTACTCACCTATGGCGAGCACGACAATATGCGCCTTAACGATCTGACGTCCGATCTGTTCTACGGTCGCACATCGCCGCAGCCCAAAGCCTGATTGTTCGGGTGTTGGTCAAGAACGGCTAAACCAGGTGGTTATCCCAGTGCAGGGGTAGGGTGCTCAACTCGTGCGCGGGCCCACTGGCGCCCATTTTTATCAGTTTGCCCTGGCCGGTAGTGACCAGAAAGTCGCCACCGTTCAGGGTTTGCACACCGGCGCCATCGATTATGGCTTCATTGCGAAGCAACCGTCCGCTTGTGCCTTCAAATATCAAAGCGCGACCGCCGCGGGGTGCGGTCACCGCAACCAGATCGTTTTGTGGATGGGCAGCCACGCTGGCAATGTAGTTTGCCAGTTGCGGCTGTACCTTGCCGGTAAACTCGATTTCTTCGAAGTGTCCATCACGGTAACGGGCGATCAGGGGTGGCGCCTGGTAATTTGGCCCTTGGTATTGATAGCCCGCATAAATCTGGCCCCGGGGCGTCACGTCCAGATGGCGACAGCTGAGTTGGTGGTGCGAAGGGCTAAAGCGCGCGCGAATTTCGCCGCTGCTGCGATCTACCAGCATCAGCGCGGGCGCCATGGAATCGAGGTTCATTTTGATGCGATCGTAATCCGGGTGGGTTTTTATCCCGCCCAAGGCAATAACCAGGGTTTGGCCATCAGGATGCAGACGCAATTCGTGGGGGCCAATTCCTTGGAGGTCGAGCGTGTTCACGCGCGCATAGCCAGCTTTTGCGTCGTATACCGCAATAATGCCATCGCCGCGCTGGTAACGGCTGGCGGTGGTGTATAAGTAGCGGCCATCGTGCGAGAACACGCCGTGGCCATAAAAATGTTCGCCGCCAGCGGCTTTTACGTGCGCCAGGCGTTCGCCCGTGCGGCTGTTGAACACGTGAAACCACCAGCCAGGCCGGCGCTCAAAAATCAGTACCTGGGCATTGTGGGGGCGAAAGCAGCCGCCGTGGCAGCGTGCCTCTACCAGGGTTTGCCAGCATGCTGTGCCATCTGTGTTAAGACCATGAACTGCGTAGCCGCCGTTGTTGAGTTTGCTGGCGCCGACGTACTCGCGGCTTTTCAGCGAGTCGGTTTTTGCCGGCAACAGCGAGCAACCCGTCAGGCTCATTCCGGTTGCGCCTATGGCGCCACCGAAGGCCGCCAGAAAATGTCTGCGACTTAAACTCATGCCGGCTCAGTCGCCATCACTGGAATTAAAGCCACGAACCACGCCTAGGCTAGTGGCGGCTTCGCCGTTGATCAGCGTGGTCAGCTGCGACAGGTCAACATACAGGCCCTGAAGGCTGCGAAAGGCGTTGTCGTCCTCTAGCATCGGTGCCAGCACAAGGTCCATCTCCGGGAAATGCTCCCGCACTTCGCCAAACTGCCTGTTAATGCGTTTCGCCAGATCGCTTTCGCCTTGAGCATTCAGCACTATCTGAAGGCCGGGCATAAAGTAATCCTGTAAGCCGGAAACGCTGGCGCCAATGCTGGCAAGACTGCTGCCACTGCGCCAGGCGTCGGCTGCGTAAACAGAGCGTTTGCCGTTGCCGCGCAAACCCATTGGCGTTGCCAGTCTGCGCTCTTCGGCCACTTCCAGCGCGGTCATGGCTGCGCGAATGGTACCGTGGGTGTAGCTGCCGGTGGCCAGAAAATGGGATCCGAAGTCATTCCAGTCTGCCGCCAGCTGCTTGCTGTTATCGACCACGTGGGAACTCACCTGAACCAGAAGCTGGCAGCTAGTGCTGGCAGGCAGAGCGTGATCACCGTCATTAAAGCGGCTATCAAACAGCAGGTATTCCAGCATGGGAAAGCCCTGCACCGCCACGCCGGCCTGGCTGACGGTTTCGGCATTAACAGCGGTGTCGTCTTTCAGCAGCAGATCGGCTTTGCGGGCGATCAGGTTTTTCGGATCTGGCCAGAACTGGAACTGCCAGGCGCGGTTATTGGTTTCAACCGGCCCGAAGTCTACAAAGCGCACCTGCTGCCAGGCACCAAACGCCAACTTCCAGGCGCTTTCAAGGGTGTTGCGGGCGTCTGTTGACGGCTGTTGGCAATAAGCGCTGGCCTGCTGCAACAGCGCTTCGCTGTCGCTGGCCAGGGCCTGATAGCCGCGGCCGATATTCTGATGCCAGGTTACGCGTGCCTGCTGTTCCACAGCCGTTCCGGATTGCGGGTTTGCTGCCAGTGCAATGCCCGACAGTGCCAGGGTTGGCAGCAGGGTTAGCGCGGCAGAGCGAAAACAGCAGGTAAATCGCAACATAAAACGTCCTTACAATGAGGTCAGAAATTCAATCAACGCATTGCGTTCTTTTACCATCATCTGGCGGTAACGGTCGCTGGCAGGCTGCGCTTCGCCACCGTGCCAGAGAATAGCCTCTTCCAGCGTGCGCGCTCGGCCGTCGTGCAAAAATCCGGCCAGCGGGTTTACCTGCTGAGCCAGGCCAACGCCCCAAAGCGGCGCTGTGCGCCATTCATTACCGTCAGCCAGAAACTCGTCGCGGCCATCTGCCAGCGCCGGTCCCATGTCGTGCAGCAGCAGATCGCTGTAAGGCCAGATAGTCTGGCTGCTAAGGTCAGGGCGCTGTGGGTTAACACCGGTCACATAGGTGGGTGTGTGGCAGGCTGCGCAGCCGGTTTCGTTGAACAGACGAGCGCCTTGCTGAACGGTGGCGCTGCCCATATCACGGCGGGCAGGAACCGCCAGGCTTTTAGAGTAGAAGGTCACAAAATCGGCAATTTTGTCCGTCACTTCCGGGTCGCCGCCGTTGGCCCAGGCGTCGCAGTTCTGACTTGGCGTGCAATCGGTGGCGGTTTTCAGTGATGAGGTAAGACCCATATCACCGGCGAAGGCGCCCATGCTTTGCTGGTGCACATCGGGCTCTGCTGCTTTCCAGCCAAAACGCCCGGGGACAGTCTGTTGGCTTGCGATGTCCCAAACCTGGTTAACTCTGCCGCTGATGCCGTCGCCGTTGGTGTCATCGGAGTCGGCCAGAGCCGCCACGGTTTCGGCGGGAATGGCTTCCAGCAGTCCCATGCCAATCATGGGTGGTGCTACCCGCGGTGAAATCAACAGATTGTCGCCCAGAGGTCCGTAGTTAGGGTTCTCTATGGTGTACACGGGTTCGCGTAATTCAACTTCGGTACCGTCAGCAAGCACCTCAATGCGTTTGGTCCAGCTTAAAACCAGGTCGGCTTCGGGCTTGGCGCCGGGCAGGGCAGAGGTCTGCAGCTGCGCGCCGTATACCGGATGCGGTTTGAAACCGTTGGTGCGCAAAATATCGGCGTCTTTAACCGCGTCGTGCGGCACGGCGAGGCGCAGGAACAGAGAAACCGAGGGTGTATCAACTGCTGGAGGATGGCCGCGGCCGTCTTTCAGGTGGCAGCCCTGGCAGGCGTTGGTGTTGAACAGCGGGCCAAGGCCGTCACGGGCTTTTGTGCTGGCAGGCGCTTCTACCCAGGGGTTGCGGAAGAAACTGTTACCAACGCTGAAGTCGAGCCGTTTGGTCATCGACAGGTTGCCCTGAGGCAAGGAAAACGCATTGGTATCGGATTGATTTACGGTGCCATCACCACCCGTCATAGGCGTGGTTTGCAGCGCATAGCCGGCGTGTTCGCTGGAACCGTCGGCGCCGGCTACAGTGGCTACTGCAGCACCGGCGAACAACGGAGCACTGGCAAATGCCAGTGCTCCGGTCAACAGAAGTGTTTTCATTTTACCTCAGAATGAGTGACCGGCGTCATCTGGTGACAGGGCTTCAATGCCCAGCTCGCGAGCGGCCTGTTCAATAGAGCCGGTTTGAACAACCAGTGCCATGATAGCGTTGTTAACAATTTTCGCGCCTTCACCGTTGCCTGGTGCGATCATCATGTCGAACGCCATCGGGGCTTGGGAGGATTCGGCCTTGGCTTTTATAAGGCCCAGTGCCTGCATAGATTCGTTTAGCTGTTTATTCAGTTCGGCGTTCAGCTGCGGGTTGGTTTGCTCCACCAGGTCAGCCAGCGACGGGCCGGTGACCACAGAGTTGTCTACCCGGCGATAGGTTCCGGTGTAAACGTTCTGAATGCCCTGGCCGTTGTAGTAGTGCGAGTTGTGGGTGTTGTCACTGAAGCAGTCGTGCTCGTCCTCAAAGGAGTTGGCTTCCAAAGCCACTTTCATACGTTCGCCGGCCAGCTCCCCCAACGACAGGGAGCCCATGCCAAACAGCATTTTTTGCACGCCTTCGCTAGCATCGGCAGACGTTAGCTGGGCGCGGTAGTTGTCAGAAGAGCCTTCGGCCCATTGTGCCGTCATCCATTCCAGATCATCAATTAGCAGGTCTGTAACCGCATCCAGGTAATCGGCACGGCGATTGCAATTGCCATTGGTACAGTCGGTGCCCTGCTGGTAGTCACTGACCGGGCGTTCACCGCTACCGGCGCTAAAGCCGTTCAAATCCTGGCCCCATAGCAGAAACTCGATGGCGTGGTAGCCAGAAGCGACGTTGGCTTCGGAACCGCCAATTTCATTCAGATCGGCCAGCAATTCAGCCGTTAGCGTGCTTACGTCCAGCTGTTCACCGCCCACGTTAATACTGTTGCTGGCAATAATGTTGGCGGTTGCGCCGGCGTTGCCCAGCTCGTACTGATAACCATCGGATTCGACGTAGTCGATCAGGCCTTCGTCCAGCGGCCAGGCGTTTACCTGGCCTTCCCAGTCGTCAACCAGAGTATTGCCAAAGCGGAAGACTTCACTTTGCTGATAAGGAACGCGTGCTGCGTACCAGGCTTCTTTGGCAGTTTGCAGATTCGCCTCGGTCGGGTTGGCGATCAGGCGGTCAGTAGCTGCGTTCAGGGTGCGTGCGGTAATCAACGCATCTTCAAAGGTGGCGTGGGCAACGTCTGCGTAATGGGCAACTACCGCGCTGTTGTCGATCTTCTGATCAGCGGGCTGGTTTTTTGCAACGGAACCGTTGGTGCCACAACCGGCAACAAGCAGAGCGGCAACGGCAATCGCCATGGGCGCCGGGCGAAATAGGAAGGGCATAATACACTCCGATAAATATTTGTTTGTAATGAGACGAGTTAGCGTTCGCATAATTAAGTGCTGCAATGCGCGCATGCAAACTATAATCGATCTCTATCAAAAATAACAATGAGAATGATTTGCAATAACTATTCATGCTGTTACATTGACATCAACAGAGCGCTGGGTACGTCTCTAACGCACCTCTCGTCAATCAAACATCGTGGAGAATTGGATTATGAGTAACTCTGTTATCCAGCTTGCAGGAACGTCCGCCAGCATTTTTACGGCTTGGCAAACCATTAAAAAGAGTACCTCTGCACCGTCAGAAGGTGCCGGGTCTGCTGGTTCAAAACTCAGCAATGATCGCCGGTAAACTGGTATCAGCACCACTAGCAAAAAGCTTGCTTGTGCGTTCTGACAGGCCAGGCTGATCAGGCATGGCTTTGTTCATCTTTGATCCGCTTGCACACACCAGCCGTGCTCGTGCTTAATGGCTCCCATTAATTGGGAGCCTGTTTATGCTGAGTTACCTCCATGCCTTTCACGCTGGCAATTTCGCTGATGTGCACAAGCACGCGGCGCTGGTGCTGGTGCTGAATATGATGCAGGCAAAAGCATCGGGCATTGCCTGTATTGATACCCACGCAGGCAGTGCGCTTTACGATCTTGATGGTGAGCGCGCCCGCAAAACCGCCGAGGCGGATGCGGGCATACGTAAACTCTGGCCCCAGCTGGAAAGCCTGGCGGCAGCTGATTGGCAGCTGCTGCGGCCCTGTATACAGCAACTCAATTCCGGCGCTACTCTACGGAAATACCCGGGTTCCCCCGCCTGGCTTCACCATTTCCTGCGCGCCCAAGATAACCTGGGTGTGTTTGAGCTGCACCCGTCAGAAACTAGTAGCTTGGGCCAGTGGGCTTCTGGCAAGCGGCTTAGAATCACCCATCAAGACGGTCTGGCGGGGTTGCTGAAAGTGCTTCCACTCCGACAGCCGCGTTTATTGGTGCTGATTGACCCGTCTTACGAAGTAAAAACCGACTATGCCGCCGTAGCCGCTGCACTCAGCCGTGCATGGCACAAATGCCGTCATGGGGTGTTTCTGGTGTGGTACCCCATTCTGACCTCTGGCATTGAGCAGGCTTTGCTAGACGGCCTGAGGGCCGGCCCGGTTCGCAAAATCCTGCGCAGTGAAGTGCGGCTGCATGCGCCACCGGAGCGCGGCATGGTGGGTTCCGGGATGCTGGTCATTAATCCACCGTGGAGCTTGGGCGAGCGGCTGTCGGCGATGATGAGCGACCTGGAGCCGGCCGCACGGCTGGGTCTGGCCCAACAGATGGACTGGTTGGTGCCTGAATAGCCGCGCACAGACAATCTTTCAGACTATGCTTTGGGTTATAAGCCTTTAACGATTATTGACGTAGTGGAGCGCGAGTGACCAAGCAAAAGCCGGAGCACAGAGATGGCGATAGCGGTAAAAACGGCAACGACAACCCGGTGCTACCAGGTGGGTTAATCCCGATAGAACAATGGACGCGGGCGGAAGCCTCTGTGCGGCGAACTCTGATGGGAGGTTTAACGCATTGGGTGGATCAGCTCGGAGCGACTATTTCCCGGCAAGAAGAGGCGTTTGAAAGCCTGGACAGTTTACCCGAATTGAGCGATGAACAACTGCATCGCTTTGCGCCTGGACCAGACCGTAAGGACCACGCCCAAGCCGTTGTTGATGCGATTCAAGCGCTGCGTGAGCAAGGCCAGTGTCAGCGACCTGTGGTGTTATTGGTCGCACCGCCATTTTCTGGAGTGTCGCGGGCGCTGCGCTGTTTTCCCGACTGTTACATAGGTGCCGATACTGTATCAGGGCACGAGAGCGCCTCGGCGGCGCCAGCATATCGGTTAATTTTGCCGCCGGATAATCTTCTGATGAGTGAAGATGCGGCGCGGGAGTGGTGGCAGCAGCAACCATTGGATAAGCCTTGGGTGATCAGCGAGCTGGCCG
>Ga0136560_1000980_pt1 | contig 14562 bp, 10 predicted proteins | sample AntRauMeHopE1497_FD_104925 | JGI IMG/M metagenome (GOLD analysis project Ga0136560, IMG submission 104925) | Saline lake microbial communities from Rauer Islands, Antarctica - Metagenome Hop E1 #497 | ecosystem: Environmental > Aquatic > Non-marine Saline and Alkaline > Saline | place... | reverse complement strand
TTCGGTCAGCAACTTCCAGCCTGCCCAGTCATTTTCATCCATACCATCTTCAATGGACGCAATGGGATAGGCTTTGGCCAGAGACACCAAGTAGTCGGCAAACTCTTCCGAACTGTACTTTTTCCCGGCGCCCTTAAGATTGTAGCAACCATCAGAGTAAAACTCGGAGGCCGCACAATCCAACGCCAGAACAATGTCGGAGCCAGGGCGATAACCGGCTTTCTCGATGGCCGCAAGAATCAGGTCAAGAGCCTCTTCGCTGGACTGCAGGTTGGGCGCAAAACCGCCCTCGTCACCCACGGCAGTCGACAGGCCTTTTTCTTTCAGCAACGATTTTAACGCGTGGAAGGTCTCAACTCCCATGCGCAACGCATCGCTGTAGCTGGGCGCGCCCACCGGCTGGATCATGAACTCCTGAATATCTACGTTGTTATCGGCATGGGCACCCCCGTTGATGATGTTCATCATTGGTACCGGCAGCACGCTGGGCGAGGCACAACCGTACAACTCGGCCAGATAGCGGAACAGCGGCAGTTTGCGGGCCTTGGCCGCGGCATCCGCGACACCCAGTGACACGGCAAGAATCGCGTTGGCACCAAATTCGGCCTTGTTCGGCGTACCGTCCAATTCGCACATCAGGCGATCGATTTGCGACTGTTCAAACATCACGTGTCCTACAAGAGCCGGCGCGATGCGTGTGTTAACGGCGTTGACCGCTTGCAACACGCCTTTGCCGTTGTAACGCGGGCTGTCAAGGTCACGTTTTTCCAAGGCCTCACGAGAGCCGGTAGACGCCCCCGACGGCACACGCCCGCAACCGACCACGCCGTTCTCCAGCAGAACATCAACTTCCACCGTGGGAAAACCGCGGGAATCCAGAATTTCACGGGCCGTGATCTGAGTTATCTTTTCCATAGTAGCCTTCCTTTCAGTTGTTTTTATTTATGAATGCATCATTTTTTTCGAACATTAATATCAATAAAAATGTTTGAAAACGAACATAATCAAGCAAAAAAAACCGAAAGGAAACCGAATCTTCGATAAACCAACGAAAATTCAATCACCTCCGGCCAAATCAATTAACGCGGAATCGCCCCGCCAGCGCTTCGATGTTGCCCACAGAGGCTTCAAGGCGCTCGCAAGTTGCAACGAGTTCGTCAATTTCATCAAGGCTGGCGTTAGCGGAGCTGCTGATTTCGTTTACCTGGCGAGCAACCGATTTACTGACGCTTTCTTGCTCATCCATCCCCAGACGGGTTTGATCGGCCCCCTGATGAATTAGCGCCATGGCACTGCGAATCTTTTCGGCACCTTCGGAAACACTGGTCATCAGCGTTCTGACCGCCGCCAGTTGCGAAAAATTATTGTTCATTGAACGGACAGATTCCGACGCTTCACCCTGAAGTCGCTCTACCAACGTGCGGATGGTCTCGGTGCTTTCCGTGGTTTTCCGGGCCAGGCCCCGAACCTCGTCGGCGACGACCGCAAAGCCGCGCCCGGCTTCTCCGGCCCGAGCAGATTCAATCGCGGCGTTCAATGCCAGTAGATTCGTCTGATTGGCGATACCATCGATCACTTCGGTAATTCGGCCGATGTCCTGCGACGCTTTTTCAAGTTCATGGAGCTTGGCCGCCGTGTGCCCGGATTGGGTTTCGAGCTCTGCCACACAGAGGCTTCCACGTTCTGCGTCGGACAGGTTCTCTGCAACCTGCTGGTTTATTTCACCCACCAGATCGTGAGTTCCCCGTACTGAACCCGCCACCTCGCGAGCGGACGCCTCCATCTGGGTCATCGCCGCCGCTATGGCACCGAGTTCTTCAGATTGCCCGCGTACCCGTTCATTAAAGTCCCGGGCAAAACGGGCGTTGCCTTTTGCAATAACGCCAATATCGCCACCAGCCTGCTGCAAGCTGCCCAGAACAGTCGCCATAGCCTCTGACAACTGGTTCACGGACGCTTTAAGGTCAATAAACTCACCCTTGGCGTTGAACTCCAGCCGGCGCGAATAATCACCCTTTGCCATGTTGGCCAAGTGCGACAGTGTGGCCCTGAGGGGCAGACTGATCATTCTGGCGAGCCACACCGATGTGCCCAAAGCGAACAACACAACCAGCGATAACAACCAGTAAACCAGCTGTTCCGAACGCCTGGCAGACTCGTCAAGCGCCGCGACCGTTTGGGTAATCCGGTCTGAAACCGCCACTCTCATCCCGTCGAGATTATCCGCAAGATCACCCAAATGCCGATCCACTTCCCGCCCGGCCTCAGCCAGCTTCAGGCGACTCTGACGATAGCCCAGATACTGGTTAATAATGCCGTCGTCCTGATTCACCGCCGCCATAAAACTGTTTATCAATACCGGAAGGCCTTCCAGTCGCGGAATTTCCGACACTAACGCCTCAATATCCGGTTCAATGATCTGGGTGTTCATCTGTAAATTCTCGATGACACTGGCGAGTTTATCCGCATCATCGGTACTGACCATTTGCATAATGAGCAGCTCAATACTCGCCAGGTTTTCCATAATCGTGGTAAATAGGTCGCGAATATAAATATCGTCGCCGGCGGGTTCCGTGCCTTCTCTTACTAAGAGCCGTTTCATTTCTGCGTTATTCGCTAAAAATGCTGACAAACCTTCATTAACTATTTCGGAAACTTCCAACACCGAACGATTGTATTCGCCCAGTTGGTCAACGGATGATTTCAGCGCGATAACATTCTGTGCAACACGTTGATTTCGAGTTTGCACCGCAGGAAATTGTTCTATGTTGTCTAGCGAAGAAATGCCATTCGCTAACGTGTTTAATGTATTAATGGTTGTTTCAAGCGCAGACAGCCTGACGGCCAATATATCGGGGTCTTCTGCCGCCATTATAGAAAGCGCCTGTTTTCCGGCTTCAGCCCGGTGAGTGTCAACTTGTTGGATTTGCGCCGCAAGGGGGAAATAGTCTGATGTCAGCTCGCTGGTGGTGCCCGAGAAAGACGACATAGTGCGACTGTTAAACACACCCCACAAAACAATGATCAAACAGAGAATTGCAAAGCCAGCGTAAAGCCGGTGAATAACCGAGATTTTATTCATGTTTTTGTACTCTCACCACTAGCCCAAAATGAACTGAGCAACAGGGCAGAAAAGGCCGACAGGAAAACGCGTAGGCCAGAAGAGGTTGTTTAAATTAATGTCATTGGGAGGGGAATAGCAAATCGACCACACTTACCATGATACCGGTGAAATGCCTGCCGCAATCTAAATGTTCGACTGCGGCAGGCATCGGTCTTCAGGAATTAGCTCTTACGAGCGTCTTCCCAGGTTTTAAGCAGTTCATTGTAAGGTACGGTTACGCCTTGTACCTTTTCGTTGGCCAGCTTGGGCTTGGGTGCGCCCGGCTGATCCAGCCAGTACTGCGGGTCACGCGGCTCGTTCAGCTTCGGACCGCAGGTTTCCTGCACGTTGGCACGTTCCAGACGCTCCATTACACGGTCCTGAGCATCAGCCAGGCCGTCCAAAGCTTCCTGGGGAGTCGCTTCGCCACTGGCTGCCTGGGCAATGTACTGCCACCACAGTTGGGCCAGCTTCGGATAATCAGGAACGTTGGTGCCGGTTGGCGTCCACTGAACCCGAGCCGGGCTGCGATAGAACTCAACCAGGCCACCGAGTTTCGGCGCCATTTCTGACATGTAATCAGAGTTAAGGTCGGAATCGCGAATTGGCGTCAGGCCAGCGATGGTTTTTTCCAGAGACACAGTCTTGGAAACCGTGAACTGAGCGTACAACCAAGCCGCCAAGCGGCGCTTCTCAGGAGTGGACTTCATGAACGTCCAGGAACCTACGTCCTGATAGCCCAACTTCATGCCCTCTTCCCAGTAGGGACCGCGGGGCGAAGGCGCCATACGCCATTTCGGAGTACCGTCTTCATTTACAACCGGCAATCCTTCTTCAATCATGCTGGCGGTAAACGCCGTGTACCAGAAAATCTGCTGGGCAATGGCGCCCTGGGCAGGTACTGGGCCAGATTCAGAGAAGGTCATACCCGTCGCTTCGGGTGGCGCGTACTTCTCCATCCATTCAACATACTTGGTGGTCGCGTAAACCGCTGCCGGGCCGTTGGTGGCGCCGCCGCGGGAAACGTTGGAACCGACCGGACGACACTCTTCAACCCGAATGCCCCACTCGTCTACCGGCAAACCATTAGGCAGACCTTTATCGCCAGCACCGGCCATAGAGAACCAGGCATCGGTGAAGCGCCAGCCAAGAGACGGATCTTTCTTGCCGTAATCCATGTGGCCGTATACTTTCTTGCCGTCAATTTCTTTCACGTGAACCGAGAAGAACTCGGCAATATCTTCGTAGGCGGACCAGTTAACCGGAACACCAAGATCATATCCGTAAATTTCTTTGAACTGCTTCTTCAGATCTTCACGCTCAAACCAGTCCGCACGGAACCAGTAAAGGTTTGCAAACTGCTGGGTTGGAAGCTGATAAAGCACGCCATCAGGCCCTGTGGTAAATTCCAGGCCGATGAAGTCTTCAAGATCCAGAGTCGGCAGAGTAAGGTCTTTACCCGCGCCATTCATGATTGCGTCAATGGATTCCACTTTTCCGTAGCGGAAATGCGTACCAATGAGGTCTGAATCGTTTACATACGCGTCATAAATGTTACGGCCTGACTGCATCTGAGTCTGCAGCTTCTCGATAACGTCGCCTTCCTGAATCAGGTTATGGGTCAGTTTGATACCGGTAATTTCGGAGAATGCTTTAGCCAGAACGTTGGATTCATACTCGTGAGTGGCAATGGTTTCTGAAACCACATTGATTTCCATTCCGCGGAACTCTTCCGCAGCCTGGGTAAACCAAGCCATTTCCTTCATCTGCTCTTCTTTGCTCAGAGTCGACTTCTTGAATGACTCGCTTACCCACTTTTCAGCCGCGTCCGAATATTGATCGGCGTAAGCTTGCAGGCTCAGACTCATACTGGCAGCGGCGATAGCGGCGCTGAGTATAAGAGTTTTAGGATGTTTGTTATTTTTGAACATACCCAACCTCATTTACTTTTTTATGGATGGAGCGGGACCAGACCGCGCTCCGTTTTACATCAACATCACTGACAGCACTCGAATCCTTTAGCGTTGTACTCACTACACATTAAACGTTGCGCCCGAGAACTAACAAATGATCGGTTTCGATCATTGACTTAAAAATAGTTCGTTTACGAATTCTTTACAACCACTTTTAACCAATTATTTACCATTATTTCACGACACACTGTACTTTTTTGGGCGCTGCCTGGGTTAACCCCAACGCAGCAACACGCCAACCCAGGCTACAGAGACCGCTAACGCCACCCACAAGCTCACGTCACTGACCGCAAGAAAGGTCAGATGAATGTAAGCCGTCGAGAGCAAGCCAATAAACAAACGGTCGCCGCGAGTGGTTTCGATAGGCAGAAATCCTTTGCGCTCCTTACAGGGCGAAACAATTTCGTAAACGGTCATAACCGCGAGAATCGAAGCGATCACCACAAAAAAGATTACGACCGTGGGGGTCCAGTTCATCCAGTCAATCATCAGTGTTCTCCTTATACGCGTCCGAGAGCGAAGCCTTTGGCCACATGGTTACGAACGAACCAAATCACCAATATGCCGGGAATAATCGTCAGAACGCCGGCTGCCGACAGCACACCCCAATCAATACCGCTGGCCCCAATGGTCCGCGTCATAATAGCGCCAATCGGCTGAGCGTCTACAGATGTCAGAGTGCGGGCAAGCAACAGTTCTACCCATGAAAACATAAAGGTAAAGAACGCGGTTACGCCGATGCCAGAACGAATCATCGGCAGGAATACTGTAATAAAGAACCTTGGAAAACTGTAACCGTCAATAAAGGCCATCTCGTCGTATTCACGGGGTACACCTTTCATAAAGCCTTCCAGAATCCACACCGCCAAAGGTACGGTGAACAAACAGTGTGCCAGTGCCACCGCAATGTGGGTATCAAACAAACCAATCGACGAGTACAGCTGAAAGAATGGCAACAAAAATACCGCCGGCGGCGCCATTCGGTTGCTCAGCAGCCAGAAAAACAGATGCTTGTCACCCAGAAACTTGTAGCGGCTGAAGGCGTATGCTGCGGGCAGCGCCACCAGCAACGTGATAACCACGTTCATGGCCACGTACGTCATCGAGTTCAAATAGCCGTTATACCAACTAGGATCGCTAAAAATGACCGCGTAATTGTCTAGAGTAAAGGTTTGTGGAAAAAGCGTCAGGCTGCCCAGAATTTCCTGGTTGGTTTTGAACGACATGTTCAACAACCAGTAAACCGGCGTTAGCAAAAGCGCTATAAAAAAGGTAATCCCCACGTTTTTGGAACGACTTTGTTTCATCTCACTCTCCTTATTTTTCTTTGTCATCTTGAGTGATGGCGGTAAAAAACAGCCACGAAATCAACAGCACAATCAGGAAGTAGATCAGCGAGAAAGCAGATGCGCGCCCCAGGTCGAACTGCCCAATGGCCATGGTGGTCAAGGTTTGGCTCAAGAAAGTGGTCGAGCTACCAGGCCCGCCGCCGGTCAATACAAACGGCTCGGTGTAAATCATAAAGCTGTCCATAAAGCGCAACAGCACCGCAATGATCAACACGCTTTTCAATCGTGGCAGCTGGATGTAACGGAATACAGCCCACTGGGAGGCACGGTCAATTTCAGCGGCTTGATAAAAGGCTTCCGGGATGGCGCGCAGCCCCGAATAGCACAGCAGCGCCACCAGCGGCGTCCAATGCCACACGTCCATCAGCAGCACGGTTAACCAGGCATCCACGGTGTCGCCGGTGTAGTTGTAGTCAAAACCCAGCTCGTTCAGACCCCAACCAAACAGGCCAATGTCGCCACGGGCGAAAACCTGCCAGATGGTGCCTACCACGTTCCAGGGAATCAGCAGCGGAATTGCGATCAAAATCAGACACAAGGAACCTTTAATGCCAGACTTCGGCATCATCAGCGCAACGCCGATACCCAAAGGAATCTGAATCAGCAGCACAGCGCCGGAAAACATGAACTGGCGAATGAGGGAATCCTGCAAGCGCTCGTCACCCAGCACCTCTTTAAACCACTCGGTGCCGACGAAAAACGCCTGCCCCGGGCCAAAAATATCCTGTACCGAATAGTTCACAACGGTCATCAGCGGAATCAACGCGGAAAAAGCGACCAGCAAAAATACCGGCAGCACCAGCCACCAGGCGCGATTATTCTGGATTTTTTGCATTATTGTTGCTCCTGTACCAGGAATTCATCGACATACAGCTTCAGCCACTGCTGCGGAAACGACAGATGCGTGCGACTGCCAATGGCACCCTCAAACTCTTCGTTCATCCGCACTTTCATTTCCTGCTGATCCAGCTGCACGGTGATAATTTTGTAGGTACCGAGGTCTTCCATATCCAGAATCTCGACCTCGTAAGTATCGTCGGACGCGGTTGCAGACAACTCGATGAATTCCGGGCGAATGCCGATTTTTATATTGTTGGATTTGAGGCGTTTTAAAAGCTCAACCTGCCAGGTATCAAGTGCTATCTGAGTCGATCCAAAACGCACGCCTGCGGCGTAACGCTCGACTTCGATCAGGTTCATGCCGGGGCTGCCGATAAAATAACCGACAAAGGTGTGGTTGGGTTGTTCGAACAACTCGGTGGGCGTGCCAAACTGAACAATCTGGCCGCCGTACATCACCGCAATCTTATCGGCAAATGTAGAAGCTTCCAGTTGGTCGTGGGTCACATACACCATGGTGATATCAAACTGCTCGTGAATCTGCTTCAGCTTGCGCCGCAGCTTCCACTTGAGCTGGGGATCAATCACCGTCAGCGGCTCATCAAACAGAATGGCCGACACATCTTCCCGCACCAGACCGCGCCCCATGGACACTTTCTGCTTTTCATCGGCGGTCAGGTTTTTGGCCTTCTTATACAGCTTATCTTCAATTTCCAGTACTGCGGCAATTTCGTGAACTCGTGCCTTGATGCGTGACTTCGGAACCTTGTTGTTTTTTAACGGAAAGGCCAGGTTATCAAACACGGTCATGGAGTCGTAAATAACCGGGAACTGGAAAACCTGGGCTATGTTGCGGTCCCGCGGTGACAACTCGTTGACACGTTTGCCATCAAACAGCACTTCGCCTTCGGAGGGCTGAACCAGACCGGAAATGATATTCAGCATGGTGCTTTTGCCGCAGCCCGACGGCCCGAGCAGAGCGTAAGCGCCGCCTTTATGCCAAACATGGTTGAGCTGGCGAATCGCATAATCTTCTGGCCCGCTCGGCTTGCTGCTGTAACTGTGAGCCAGTGATTTCAATTGAATTTCAGCCATTACACAGCCCCTCCTGAGATCCGCGATGGTGTGTGCACCAACTTTTCAGCGTTATCGAACACGAACAGCTTGTTGATTGGCAGGTAAACCTTAACCGGGGAACCGGTGTGGTACTGGTGAACACCCATCAACTGCATCACCATTTCAAAATGGCTGTTCTCGATGTGCATAAAGGTTTCCGAACCGCTGATTTCACTGAGGGCCACTTCCATCGACATTTCAAGATCGTCGTCGTTAGCCGGCACCAGAGCAATGTGGCTGGGGCGAACACCGAACCAGTAGTCGCCGGGCGCCAATTTGGACAATTCCTGAGTCAAAGCATGATGGGAGTATTCGTCAAACGTTACTTCAGTGTCTGTTACGCGTCCACGGATCATATTCATCGGCGGTTCACTGAACAGCTGCGCGGCCAGGGTGTTTACCGGTGACCGGTACACATCCATAACTGGACCGTTCTGAATCACACTGCCTTCATGCAACAGTGTGGTGCTGCCGCCCAACGCCAAGGCTTCGTTGGCTTCCGTGGTGGCGTATACCGCAATACACTGGCGTTCGCGGAACAGGTCACGCAGTTCGGCCCGCAGCTCTTCCCGCAGCTTATAATCAAGGTTCACCAAAGGCTCATCGAACAGCACAAGCGTGGCATCTTTAACCAGAGCCCGTGCCATAGCCGTGCGCTGTTGCTGGCCGCCAGACAGTTCAAGGGGGTAACGCTTTAAAAGAGGACTGATCTGCAGCATGGCCGCCGTTTCTTTCACCCGGCGATCAACTTCAGACTCTGCCATTTTGGCCAGACGCAAAGGCGAAGCGATGTTTTCATACACCGTAATGCCCGGGTAATTGATGAACTGCTGGTAAATCATCGAGACATTGCGGGCTTGCACGCTCTGCCCTGTTACATCCTGACCGTTGAAGATCAATCGACCTTCAGTAGGTGTATCAAGCCCGGCCATCAGGCGCATCATCGAAGTCTTGCCCGAGAGCGTTCGCCCTAAAAGGACGTTAAAAGAGCCGGCCTGAAAGGTGAGATTGGCATCCCGAATATAGTCGACACCGTCGACCCTATGGGAGAGGTTCTCCAGAGTTAAGGACATATCTATACCTTGTTGTTCTTGTGAAAACACGTCTGGGCAAATGATCGCGCCCGGTCTTTCGATTGCAAAATAGGCAACGCAAAGGCTATACCAGCTTTTCGCAATTCTACGTAAAAATACTTATATGACTGATTTATAAAGAATTTTTTTATGACCGTCCTTTCTAAATCGAAAAGAAAAATGTTCGCTTAACACTACTTTGTTCAAATTGAACATTGACCTCAACAACATTTATACAGATGATTGAACAGTATTCAGTGCAAAAATGAACAATCCGCCTCACACATCGGCACCGAATAACTCCAAAACGAACACAGAGATGCGGCTTAATGAAAAATACCGAATATAAAAATGAACGCAGTCTGATCGAGCAATCCTGGGATCGTTGCATCGCCTGGGGCCTTGATCACGACTTCCAACCGACACCACCGGCACCCGGCGCGGCACAGGTAGAAGAGCTGGAACGCCAGTATCACGAACTGCTCGCCAGCACCGAAGCGGAGGTGCTGCCCTATTATCGCAACGTACTTTCCAGTAGCCGCTGCCTGATTCTTCTGGCAAACCGGCACGCAACGGTACTGAAAAGCTGGGGGGACGAACGCATTACCGAGACACAGTTAAAACCCTGGTTCCAGCAAGGTTCAAACTGGCAAGAAGAGCGCTGCGGTACAAACGCCATAGGCACTGCGATTGCCGCCAACAAAGCGGTGCAGATTCAGCGCAACGAGCACTTTCTCAAACTCAATCGCAGCATGATCGGTTCTGCCGCGCCTATTTTTGACGCACACAAGCAGTTGGTAGGCGTGCTTAGCGTATTCAGTGATGCCTACCTGCCCCAGGCTCACACTCTGGGCATGGTGCGTTTGCTGGCGCAGTCGGTAGACAATCGCCTGCTAAAGCGGCAGTTCGAGCGCGACCATTTCATGCTGACGCTCAGTACCACCCCAGATAACTTTGACAGCCCCTGGTCCGGCATACTTATTTGCGATGACCTCGGACGTGTGGTGGCCAGCAACCAACGAGCCGACCAACTGTTGAGTAAGTCGACCGTTGGGGTTCGTCTGGACGACCTGTTCACTACCCATCGCAATCACATTCTTGGGCACCCACCGCAATCTGCATTGCAGCTCCGTACCAAAAACCGGGTACGCCTGAGCGCCAAGGTCCAGCGGCCCACTGTCGCTCAGGTTCGGACGCCCGCCGAGGATTCCCTGGTAGCGGTAGCACGCCAGCCCAAGGCGACACAGACGAACAGCGCCGACTTTTCAACCCTCGAATACGGCGACGCAACCGTTCGTCGCTGCGCCGAACAAAGCCTGAAAGTTCTGGAGCGCGGCGTTCCAGTGCTGATTACCGGCGAAACCGGGGTTGGCAAAGAAGTTCTGGTTAAAGCCTTGCACCAGGCCACACATCGCAAAGAGCAGGCATTGGTTGCCGTTAATTGTGCGGCTATTCCGCCGGAACTGGTGGAATCGGAGCTGTTCGGCTACGAAGCCGGCGCTTTTACCGGAGCCCGGGCGCAGGGTTCGCTAGGCTACATCCGTAAAGCTCACAAAGGCATTCTATTTCTGGATGAAATTGGCGAAATGCCATTGTCAGCACAATCCAGATTATTGCGGGTACTTCAGGAACGCGTGGTTACACCGGTTGGCGCCACCGACAGCATTGCAGTAGACATTCTGCTAATCACGGCCACAAACCGTGCGCCGGCCTTGCACGTTGAGTCCGGGCAATTACGCGCAGACCTTTACTATCGCATCAACGGGCTGTGTGTTGAGCTGCCGGCACTTCGTGATCGCACGGACAAACACAAGCTGGTGCAACATATTTACAGCCAGCACCGTGATCCGGTGCAAAGCGAAATACTGTCACCACGGATTCTGGAAGCCCTGGCAAATCACCCGTGGCCCGGCAATATCCGCCAACTGGTCAATGTGATCAGAGTGGCTGTTGCCATTGCAGACGGCGAAGATCTGCAGATCTGGCACCTGCCCGCCGATTTTTTGGCCCAGCTCGATTCCAACGCTACCGTTAACCCTTCAAAGGCAGTTAGCACCGCTTCCAGCGAGAGAGGCTTGGGACCGGAGCCCGGAGAGTCTAAAAGGGCCGCGCCAGAACCCCTTGCTCATACATTGCAAATTTATCAAAAATGCATGGGCAACGTTTCCAGCGCAGCTCGGGAGTTGTCAATCAGCCGCAACACACTTTATAAGCGCCTGCGGGAACTCGGGGTGCGCTGACGCACACAACCCAGGTTTGGAATGCCCGCTTCAATTACAGCTTGTGCACCGCCTGAATCCAGCCGGCGTACAGGCGATCGCGATCTGCTTTTGACATCAACGGCTCAAAGCGCCGGTCGCAGCGCCATAGATCCGCCAGCTCTTCCAGCGACCCGTATACACCGGCTTTCAAACCCGCCAGATAAGCGACGCCCAAAGCCGTAGTCTCCACCATCGAAGGCCGATCAACAGTTGCGCCCAGGATATCGGCCAAAAACTGCATAACCCAGTTGTTTTTAACCATGCCACCATCTACCCGCAGGGTAATCGGACGAATGCCGTCTTTCTCCATCGCTTTCTGCAGGTCTTTGGTCTGATAACACACCGATTGCAACCCGGCCGTCACAATTTCCTTGATTCCGGTGTCGCGGGTCAGGCCAAAAATGGCGCCGCGGGCGTTAGGGTCCCAATAAGGTGCACCCAGCCCGGTAAACGCCGGCACCAGATAAACGCCGTGATCTACCCGCGTGCTTTGCGCCAGCGGTTCGGCCTCGCTGGCGTTATTAATCAATTGCAAACCATCGCGCAGCCATTGAATCGTTGCCCCGGCAATAAAGATACTGCCCTCTATCGCATAGGTCGGCTTACCATTCAGACGATAGGCGACCGTTGTCAGCAGGCGATGCTCGGATTGCAGCGCTTTCTCGCCGGTATTGAGCATCAAAAAACAACCGGTACCGTAGGTGCTCTTTGCCATCCCGACCTCGAAACAGGTCTGGCCGAACAACGCCGCCTGCTGGTCGCCGGCAACGCCCATAACAGACACGCCATTCAACGCGCCGCCTTCTGTGATCTTGCCAAAATCGTCTGACGAGTCCATCACCTCAGGCAGCAAGGATGCAGGAATGTCGAATAATTCCAGTAGCTCTTCGTCCCACTGCTGAGTATGAATATTAAACAGCAAGGTGCGACTGGCGTTGGTGGCGTCGGTGCGATGTACCTGCCCTCCGGTGAGCTTCCACAACAGAAAACTGTCAACGGTGCCAAAAGCCAGTTCCCCACGCTCCGCACGTTCTCGGGTATCAGGAACATTTTCCAGTATCCAGCGGATTTTTGTGGCAGAAAAATAAGGGTCAATTAACAGTCCGGTTTTGCTATGCACTGCGGGCTCGTGGCTAGACGACTTCATGGTTTTGCAATAAGCGGCGGTTCGCCGATCCTGCCAAACAATCGCGTTATAAACCGGCTCGCCGGTTTTCCGATCCCATATGATGGTGGTCTCACGCTGATTGGTAATACCCACCGCGACCACTTCGTCATCTGCACCAAATTCTTCTGCCATGACATCATCGCAGGTACTTTTCACCGTTGACCAGATATCTGCCGGCTTATGTTCTACCCAACCACTGTCGGGAAAATGCTGGGGGAACTCCTGCTGCCGTACCGCATGAATATTGCCGTGCAAATCAAAAAGAATGGCGCGGGAACTGGTGGTTCCCTGATCTATGGAAAGTATGTATTGACTCATTTTTTGTAGACCTCGTTTTCTTATTTGTTCGTATTTTTACTTTTTTGAACATAAATGCCAAGAAGTTTCGCCTATATCCACGATCGGCTCACATCTATCAGGTTCGAACGGCTGCATAAAGCATCGAAAACGACTAAACTTTCTTAAAATTTTTAGCCGAACACACGTTCGGATAAAAAACCCAAGCTGGAGGAAGTTGAATGGCACAGCGGCGCCGACAGGATTTGATTATGGAACTGATCCAGCACAACGGGTTTGTGACCACCGAGCAGCTGGTAGACCAGTTCAAAGTAACGCCGCAGACTATTCGCCGGGATTTGAACGAGCTAGCCAAACATAAGAAGCTAAGGCGCCACCACGGCGGAGCCGGGATAGACTCAAGCACCGTCAACACCGATTATCAGGCCCGCAAGATTATGGACCTGGAGGCCAAAGAGCGCATCGCCGAAGCTATGGTCAAGCTGATCCCTGACAACTCCTCGATGTTCATCAACATTGGCACCACCACCGAAACCATTGCTAAAGCTCTGCTTGAAAAGAACAATTTACAGATTGTAACCAACAATCTGCATGTCGCCTCTATTTTATCCGCCAAAGACGACTTCCACGTTATCATCGCCGGCGGCGAAGTGCGCAGTCGCGATGGCGGCATTGTAGGCGAAGCCACCCGAGATTTTATCAACCAGTTCAAAATGGATTTTGGCATTATCGGCATCAGCGGCATTCACAACGACGGCTCGCTGCTGGACTTTGATTACCGCGAAGTTCGAGTCGCCCAGGCAATTATTGCCAATTCCGGTCAAATTTTACTGGCAGCGGACCACTCCAAGTTTGGCCGCAATGCCATGGTTCGGTTAGGCAACATCACCCAGGCCGATCACGTGTTCACTGACCAGCCACCACCCCCTGAGATTTCCCGACTGCTCATTGAGCACGATGTCGCGCTGCATTTAGTCTGATTTTGAGCAATGAGTCAGATTTAAATCTTTTTTGACCTCTTATTTTCGCTTTTTTTCTATTTTTTCCTTTACGAATATATTCAGCTTTCGCATAATACGTTTTGTAGCGCGTATGAACGCTGAAAAGAGCGCATAACAAGAAAGCGTCTTTTCCAATGGCATCAGGAGATGACCGACAATGACTGTAGATCACCAACGTTATGACGTCGTCGTAGTTGGCGGCGGCGTAAATGGTACAGGCATCGCAATGGACGCCGCCGGACGAGGCTTGAAAGTACTGCTTTGCGAAATGAATGATTTAGCTTCGGCAACGTCATCCAGCAGCAGCAAACTTATTCACGGCGGACTGCGTTACCTGGAACACTATGAATTTCGCCTGGTGCAAAAAGCACTGGCCGAGCG
>Ga0136560_1000978_pt1 | contig 14574 bp, 7 predicted proteins | sample AntRauMeHopE1497_FD_104925 | JGI IMG/M metagenome (GOLD analysis project Ga0136560, IMG submission 104925) | Saline lake microbial communities from Rauer Islands, Antarctica - Metagenome Hop E1 #497 | ecosystem: Environmental > Aquatic > Non-marine Saline and Alkaline > Saline | place... | reverse complement strand
CGCGCCGCCAGGGTCGACCGGTCACCGGACAGGCTCAGCGCCTCCGAGTCGTGCTCCGTGCCGAGGAGCACCAGCACGCTGGTGACGAAGGACGCCAGCACGATGACCAGCAGCGCCAACGCGGCGAAGCGGATCGATCGCCGCACGGTCGCCCCGCCCGACGATCCGATCACGCGGCGACGCCTCGCCTGCTGCGCGCGGCAGCACTCCACGCCGCAGCACACGCGCTGGCAGAGCTACGAAGCGGGAGGTCAGACCCCGCTGGTCTCTGCTGGCAGAGCTTTGCCCGGAGCCCTATGGCGCAAGCACGGCCAGAAAGCTTTCAAAGTCCGCGACAGGGTATGCTTCCGGCAGGATCCCGGCGGCGCGGAGCTCTGCAGGCCCCGGGCCGCTGCGGCGGACCGTCTCACTTGCGAAGATCGCTTCAGCGATTGCTGCGTCCCGCACCATGTGCACGACGGGAGGGCCGGGTGCCATGGTGTCGTCCGGCGCCGAATGCATTGCCAGCGCGGCGTCGGCCGTCAGCAGAGCGAGCCTCGTGCTCTCGGCCATGCTGGCCGTGTCGAGTAGCGGCAGTGCGCGGGGACTCTGCGGGGCGTCGGCGAACATAGCGTGCTGCATCGCGAGGGATGCCGCCTGGCTCCTTGCCTCAAAAGTGCGCGTCCCCGCCCGGGTGCGGCAAGGAGCGCCGGGGCCGGACGGGTGGCCCGCGCTTTCCCGTTGGGCGCCGTGTGTCCTGGCTGCTGCCGGCTGACGAGGGCGGAGCGTCGGTGCTGGTTGGCGGTGCTCGCGGGAGCCAGCCTCGGCCGCTGGGCCGCCCGACGGTCACGGGGGCACCGAAACCGACGAGCTGTGATGTAGAGGTCTTTGTTCCTGTGCTCAGATTTCTGTCAATGTACACACTCCGTGCCTTAGCTGTCAGAGCAAAAGGCCAGTACCTGCCGCCGGGGCACAGCAAACAGTCGCACCGCAATAGGCCAGCCATGGCAGGCTGCTGCGGTGCCGGCGGCAGGCTCGGACCTGCCGGGAAACTGACGCCGGTGATCCTCAGCGAGCTGGAGTTCATCGAGGCAGCTTTTGGGCCGCTGCTACTCGCCATCGTGGAGTCAGAGGTGTCTGGCGAAGTCGTGATGGCCGCGGAGCGGCGTCCGGGCGGGCGCTTGGCAGGAACACTGAGCGCCGCCGGCCACGACGTTGTTGCGGGGGCCCACCGGCTGCGGTCCCGCGCCGGCTCGGCAACATCGGCGGTTGGGAAGCTCAACGGCGCGGCGAGGGCGTCGGCCAAGGTGTCGGCGGACGGAGGCGTCCGGTGGCATCGGCCGACAACGTCTTCGCTACGAGCATCGGCTGAGCTGTCGCCCGCCGGCGCAACGCGCCAGGAGCACGTGGGCGAGTTTCGTGGAATGACCGTGCGGTGCGTGGGCCCGGGTGGTGCTGTGCTGTGGCTTCCGCTTGGCGGGTCATTCTCGCTGTTGCTGGTGACCGGCGTGAGCGCCTCGTCAACGCCCGGGCCAGCGCGGCTCGCGCTGAGCGGCGCTGAGCTGGACAAGGCGGAATCAGCTGCGTCCGGCTCCCTCGAGCGCCTGTCCAAGCACTGCAAGGAGGCCGAGATGCGCCTGCCGGCGGCGGGCGGATGCTGCGCCGTGTGCTGACCCGCCTGCTCGCGCGGGTGGCCGCGGGGCTGGGTGCGTGTGTGTGGGCGTGCACCGTGCCGTGCGTCGCTTCCCATTGCAAGACTTCCGCTGCTCGCGCCGCAAGCTCAGCGGCCGGCGCCTCAGAGGTGCTCGTGGCACTCGCCGCCGCACGGGTTGTAGATGACGCCGTCGGCCAGGAAGGCGCGGTTCTGCTCCATGGCGTGCGCCGTGGTGCGGGTGTGGGTGTGGGTGTCCGTTTCCGAGGCGCAGGGGACGTTCTCGAGAGGGATGTTCGCGTCCGGCACGCCAAAGTAATAGCCCTGAACGAGCCCGCCGCCCGACGCCTGCAGCTTGTCCGCGTTCGGGGTCATCTCGAAGCCGAAGAGGGAGCAGTTGCGCACCAGCATGGTCCCGTCGAACGCCCGCATGCCACCCACGGAGCGCCCCAGCCACTCGGCGGCCACCCAGTTCACCTGCGCGTCGCCCTGGCCGTAGTGGATGAGGACGGGGTGCCGCGGCGTGTCCGGGAGCGGCTGCTCCCAGATGTGCTGGACGTACCCGGCCGGCTCCAGGTACGTGAACTGCTGCTGGATGGCCAGCATCATGGCGATGCGGGAGAGGGTGCCGCGGTACCGCAGCCGGATGATGTCGAACAGCGCAGCGAAGTCCTTGGAGCGGGGCAGCAGCAGCCCGAACGGCCCGCCCGGCACACCGAGCACGCCCCGGTGCACATCCTGCGAGAGCGCCACGTTCACTGCTCCCATGATGCCGCCCAGGGAGTTGCCGTAGTAGAGCCGAGGGGAGGACGGGCCCAGGAAGGGCTGCCCGCCCCGTGACAGCAGGCTGTCGGACGCGAGCGACGTCCAGAGCATGCGCAGAGCCAGGAGCGCGTTGAGCTGCGCCTGGTGGAGCCGGTTCACGATGAAGCTGAACAGGCTCAGGTCCGTGGTCACCATGAAGGCGTCCGACACTAGGTCATCATGGCAGAGCCCGAGCCAGTCGACGCCGATGAGGACCCAGCCGTTGCTGCGGACGGGAGGGGCAATCGTGGAGCAGCGTCGGCCCGGCGCTGCGCCCGAAGCAAGGCACGGAAACAGGGGCAGCGGCCGAGCCCCGGTGCTCGTGGGGCGGCTGCGGCACGACAGGGTGGCCTGCCGGGGGCCAAATGCGCGCGCGTGTGCGGGTCTCACGCGTTGGCTTCCGAGTCCAGGTACTGGTCGTCCAGCTCTGCCCGGGACCCGAAGAGGCCGTGGCCGTAGTAGACGGCAGAGGCGGGCATGGAGCCGTTGGCAACGCTCTCGGGGACGATGACCTTGAAGCCGACGGCGAAGTCGCTGTTGGAGGTTGGGGTCCCAGCCCCGTCGCGTGTGATGCGCGTGCCGATGTCCGCCGCTGTGGAGCTGAGGAACCAGGGGACGGTCATGTTCCCGTCGATCTCCAGGGCCACGCCCGGCCGCGGGGACGGCGCGTGCGTGCCGATGGTGTACGCTGGCCCGTCGCCCGCCGCGGCGAAGCCCTGCCCCCTGATCGACAGCATGTCCCGCGTCCACTCGGCGTCGGGCGCCGTGGTGAAGTCCCACGCGATGGTCAGCGCCGAGCGGTTGAGGCCCGCCTTGGCGGCAAAGGGGAAGACGAGGGAATCGAAGTGCTGGCGCCGGGAGGGGGGTACGGACGGGTCGGGTGTGCTGTCACGCAGCGCCGCGAAGGCCGGCGACGCGGGCACGCTGCCGCCGTTGAGCGACGCGACGCGGCCGACGGCGAAGACGTATCGCGTGCTGCCGTTGAGGCGGCTGGCGGGCCAGGCCATGAGGCCTCGGCGGTCGTCCTCGGGCGTGGCGGCGTCCCAGATGTCGCTGCTGTGGTCCGCCTCCACCCAGTGGGCGACGCGCTCCCCCGTCTCGGTGTTCTGCGAGGGGGGCCGGGCGAGGAGCCGTGAGGTGCCGGTGGGACCTGGGGGGCGCCGAGCGGAGCGAAAGAGGCCGGGGCCGGAAACACGTGCCGGCCGGGGCGAGCATCGAAGCCCATGCCACGCGCGCGGGAAGCACCGAAACTCACGACCAGGGCCGTCACGGCCGAGGACAGGAGGGACGTGCCCATGTTCCAGAGCCGGGGCATGTTTGCCGTGGCGTCCAGGGTCATGTTGGGAAGGAAGGTCACGCACGGCTGCGCGGGGCTGAACCCGGGCACGCCGTTCCACCCCCTGGATGCATCGAAGATCTTCCCCGAGTCATCAGCGGGCCACGAGGTGTTGGAGAAGCTGGTGCGGCCGACGCCGTCCGAGCCCTTCACGAGCCAGTGGTTGTTCGGGTACGGGAGGATGCACAGCGAAGGGTCCTGCGGTACGGCGGCCCGGAACACCACGCGTTGCTTCCCACCACATCATTCATTGCACGGGCCGAGCGAGGAGCGGCATGTTGAACCAATCTCACCAGCGGGTCGCAGTCCGGAGCGGTGGCAGCAGCCGCTGCCAGGAGGGCAGCTGCCACTACAGCTGTAGGGCTGCTGATCATGGCACACGCGCCAGCACGGCACGAGTGGGGAGGCTTGGCCACCTTTGGGCAGGACGGTTTTCCTGCAGCACATGCAGGCTCTGCCCCAGCAGTTCCCGCCTTCCTGCCGCCTGCCACCGGCCTACATATCAAACGACCGATACACAGCCGCAACGAACAGGGCCGTTGTAGCGACTTGGGCGGGGAATGTCGCTGCTGGAGCTGACCTGGGCTCCTTGCGACGGGGCCGAGTACTCGGCGCTGTCCCCCGTCATCATCCCTGCGGCTGCGGCAGCACTGATCGTGGTTTTGCTGGCAGTGGATGGATTGTCATGGTGCTGTTGGGAAAGGTCAGGGAAAGGCGCCGCACCGGCACGGCTGCGGTACGCAGGATCTGCGGCGCTTGCTATTGCCGCCCTGGGCGTGACTGCGACTGTTTCTGGAGGCGTGGTGGTAGCGATTGCGGCGTGGATGATGTCCGGCGAGGCGGAGCAGCAGTCGTGGTTTCCGTGGCGGCCGGCAGCCTCGGACTGCGGTGCTGACGACATTCGCCGCGGGCCGGCAGAGATTGCGCCTGTCGCGGCCACGGCGGCCATGGGCCTCGCTTCTGCCGTTTACGGCCTTGCCGTGTCCGGCCGTGCGATCGCGTCGCTTGCTCGGGGTCCGACGGCCGCCGATGCCGGGTCCAGGCTTCTGCTGGCTCTCTCGGGCACAGCAGAGCTTTCCGCGCTGAGCGCGCTGATGCTGGGAGCGGCGGCAGAGCCGCTCGTCCTTTGGGCGGTGTGGTCATGGGCCGGCCGGGGGGCCTCCGCGACGGCCGGCGTGGTGTCTGTCTGCGGGTGCGTGGCTGCCCTGTCCGCCGCGGCCCTCGGCGCATGCCGCGTCTTTGCCGCGTTCGGTGCGTGCCCGGCCGTGGCCGAGGAGGAGGCCGCGGCGCAGGCACCGCCGGGGAGGCCAGGGCTGCGGCGCCCCTCGGCAGCGACGGCTGACGACGCGGCAGAGGCGCTTCTCGGACCCGGACTCGACGACAGCGACGACGATAGCGGTGTTGGTGGCAGGGCGCTGCCGGTGTCGTCGCAAGACCTCCTCCTCCTCGCCCCTGGTGGCGACCGTCTCCTCGCCCCCGGCGCTGACCTCGCCCGTCTCGGCGCCGCGGTCCGCGGCTCGGCCACGCGCCGCGCACAGTCGCGCAAGGCCGGTCCCGCGGCCTCCTTCCCGTCACGGGACGAGCTCTGCGTGCCCGGCTGCACCTGCAGCGACCTCTCGGTGCGCTGGCTCTCACCGCTCTTCGTCGCCGGCGAAGCCAGGCAGCTCCGGCCCGAGGACCTTCCCAGGCTCCCGCACGACCTCCGGGCCGCAAGCTGCCGGGTCGGCGGCGGCAGGCGCGCCGCCGGCCGCGCTGGCGACTTCGCGCTGCCGTACCCCGGCGCGGGTCCCATGGCTCTGCTCGCAGCCCACGGGCTCCGGACGCGGCGCGACCGGGGCGGGGGCTGCGGCCGGTGCCTGGCGAAGCAGTGTCGCTGTCGCGGCTGCTGCTTCGCCGCCGGAGCGTGCTGCGCGCGGTCGGGCTGCCTCCGCCCGGGGCGGTCCGACGGCGAGCGGGCCGGTGCCGCGGCGCTCGCGGGGCAGCTGTGGTCGTCCTTCGGTGCGGAGTTCGCGTACCTAGGGTGGCTGCAGCTGCTGTCCACGGCTGCCACCTTCGCGGGCCCCCTGCTGCTGCGGCAGCTGCTGGACTGGGTCCAGTCCACGGCCGACGACGGCTGGAGCGGGGTCGGGTGGGCCGCCGCCCTCGCCGCGTCGGCCTCCGCCTCCGCCCTCCTCGGCACGCACTCGGGCGTGGAGGCGGCTCTGCTGCAGGCCCGGGTCAGGTCGGGGGTCGTGTCGGCGGTGTTCCGCGCGGCTCTGACACGGACCCCCCGCGCGACGGCGTCTGACTCCCCCGGGGCCCTGGTCAACCACCTCAGCGTGGACCCGCAGAAGATCACCGACGCGGTGACCAGCGCGCACCAGCTCTGGGCCCTGCCGCTGCAGGTCGCGGTCACGCTCCTCCTCCTCTGGAGGGAGGTCCGCCTCGCCTTCGTCGCCGGAGTGGTGGTCGTCGCGGTGATGATCCCGCTCAACGGCTTCGTGGCCCGCCGCATCGGCACCCTGACCTCGGACATGATGGGACACCGCGACGCCAGGGTCGCCCGCGTCGCCGAGGCCGTCGCCGCGCCGCTGCCCATGCGCCTTCAGGGTCTCGAGGCCGTGGTGGCCCGCCTCATCGCCGGCAGCCGCTCCCCCGAGATGGCCGCGCTCGCCGCCCGAAAGTACCTCGACGCGGTCTGCGTGCTGCTCTGGGCGTCCACGCCGGCCCTCGTGGCGCTGGCCACGTTCGGAACCGTAGTGTGGCTCGACCCGGACGCGGCGCGGCCGGGCACCGGCGCCACCGCCGCTGGGCGAGCATCCGGCGCGCTCTCCCCGTCGTCCGTTTTCGTCGCCGTGTCGCTGCTCGGGCAGCTCATCTTCCCCATGAACGCTCTGCCGTGGGTGCTGGCGGGCACGGCCGAGGCCGCGGTGTCGCTCGGCCGGCTGGGAAGATTCCTCGTCCTTGACGCCGACGACGACCTCAGGGACGCGGCCGAGGACGCCGCCGCCCGGGGCAGCGCGCCCCGCGGGGAGCACACAGTGAATCGTCACCGACAGGCCGCTCGCGGGGGGCCTGATGCGGCGACCCCGGCCGCCGCGTCGTCCGAAGAGACAGAGCCCAGGGGTCGAACGGTGCTGCGGGCGACGGGCGTTTTCGGCTTCTGGCCCAGCGAGGGGCCGGATCGGGGCGCCGAGGCCGCGGGGGGCGAGGAAGACGACGCGAGCGTGCCCCACCGCTTCCGCCTGTCGCTGCCCCCCGCCCGGGGGATCAGCGTCCGCGAGGGGGAGTGCGTCGCCGTCGTCGGCCGCGTCGGGTCGGGCAAGACGGCCCTGCTACGAACGCTGTGCGGCCAGATGCAGCCCGTTCCCTTTGGCCCGGCGACCGCGCGGGTCGCCTCATCGGCGCGCCGCGCGGGGCCGGTGGGGTGGGCCCCGCAGTCGCCGTGGATCCGCGAGGGGACGGTCGAGGCCAACGCGGGGGCAGCGGGGGCAGGGGCCGCCGCGCTGCTGCGCGCGGTGTCGCTCGACGAGGACGCGTCCCGCTGGCCGGGCGGCGCGCTGCGCCGGGTGAAGGAGGGCGGGGAGCGTCTCTCGGGGGGCCAGCGCAAGCGGCTCGGGCTGGCGCGCGCGGCCGGCACCGCGGGCGCGGCTGCGTGTGTGCTCGACGCGCCGCTCGATGCCCTCGACGCCACCGTGGCACGACGCGTCTTCGCCGCCGTCCTGGCCCCGGGGGGCGCCTCGCTCCTCGCCCGGAGCGGCACCGCGAGGGTGGTGTCCACCCACGACCCGTGGGTCGCCGCCCGCTGCTCCCGCGTCGTCGCCCTCGGCGGGGGGGTCATCCTCTTCGACGGCGAGCCGCGCGACATGCCAGAGGACGTCGCCGAGGCTGCCGGTCTGCGCGGGTGGCCGCGCGCTCTTGCCATGACGCGCTCGCCGGACGCCGGGGACCCCGCGGCCGACGGCGCGGCTGCGGCCCCCGGCGGGGTTGTCAGCGCCCCCTCCGCGGCAGAGCCGCCCGGGGAGGAGGACGAGGCCGAGGCGGACGAGGCCCGCGTGGCGGGCGGCATCGACGCCCGCGTGTGCGGCCGCTACTGCTCGTCCGTGGGCTGGGGGCTCGTCGCCGTCATCCTCTCGTCCCTGGCCGCCATGCAGGTCAGTCGGAACGCCTCTGACTGGTGGCTCGCGCAGTGGAGCGCGGCGGTGGCCTCGCCGTCCCCGCGGGCGTCGGGCCCCGGCACGGAGGCGCTTCAGGCCGCCATCCGTGGCTGGTCCGCCGCCTCGCTCCTCGCCGTCATGGCATGCATCGTCGCCGTCAACGTCCTCGCAACGGCTCTCCGATCCTTCGTTTTCGCCTGCGGCGGCCTCCGCGCCGCCCGGCGGACCCACGACACCTTTGTTCGCACGCTTCTGGCCGCGCCCCCCGGCCTGTGGGACGCCCGTCCCGCCGCCCAGCTGCTCAACCGCGCCTCCCGCGACCAGTACATGGTGGACGAGTCCCTCCCCTTCCAGGCCAACATCCTCCTTGCGCAGGCAGCCGGCCTCATCGGCTCCCTCGCCGTCATCGCATACGCCAGCGCAGGCCTCTTCCTCCTCGCCGTGCCCGCAGTGGCCGCAGCCTACGCGTGCCTGCAGCGCCGATACCGCCGCTCCAGCCGGGAGCTGCGCCGCCTCGACAGCGTCGCTCGATCCCCCCTCTACGCACACTTCGCCTCCTGCGCCTCGGGCGCCGATGTCCTGCGGGCGGCAGGGCCGGCGGCCATCGCGGAGGAGGCCGGGCGGTGCGACCGGATGCTGGACGAGTCGACGAGGGCGTGGGTGGCCTCCAACGTCGCCAGCCAGTGGCTCAGCCTGCGCCTCCAGGGCATAGGCGTCGGAGTGGTGGTCTTCGCGGCGCTGTTCGCGGTCGGGTCGCGGGTGTTGTCGTCGGACGGGGAGGCGAGCGGCGGGGCCGCCGGCATGGCGGGTCTCGCCCTGAGCTATGCCATCCCCATCGTCGGGGGCCTGCAGGGCCTGATCAGCGCCCTGGCGGAGACCGAGAAGGAGATGGTCGCGGTAGAGCGCATCGCCGACGTCCTGGACGAGGCGCGGGGGATGGCGGCGACGGACGAGGCGGCGGCCGGGCGGAGGCGCGAGCGGGCGGCGGCGAGCGGGGCCGCCGGCTCCACCGGCAACGGCGCAGACGTGGTGGTGCGGTTCTCTGGGGCGTCGCTGCGCTACCCGTCGTCCCGGCAGCCGTCGGTCCGGGGGCTGACGCTGGAGCTCCGCAGGGGCGACCGCTTGGGCGTGCTGGGCCGCACGGGGGCCGGGAAGACCACCACTCTCCTCGCGCTGAGCGGCGCCGTGGCTGTCAGCGAGGGCAGCGTGTCGGTCCTCGGGCGGGACCTCGCCGGCATGGACCGGGAAGCGGTGCTTCGCGCCGTGGGGTGGATCCCGCAGTCCCCGTTCCTCTTCCGGGGCTCCGTCCGCCTCAACGTGGACCCCGAGACCGCGTCTCTCGAGGAGCGCGGGGACCTGGCGCGAGACCCCGCGAGGGAGCGGCGGCGGCGCGACGCGCTGGAGCTCTGCGGTTTTGCCGTGGTCAGCGAATCCGCGGGCGACACGGCCTCCGCGGTGTGGCCAGAGTCCGCGGTTAGGCGCGTCCGCATGGGCGAGGCCGTGGAGGGCTGGTCGGCGGGCGAGCTCCAGCTGCTGAGCCTGGCGCGGGCGCTCCTCCGGCGGGCCCCGGTGCTCTGCGTGGACGAGGCCACGTCGTCGGTGGACGAGGCGGCCTCGGAGCGCATCCGCGAGGCCGTCGACGCGTTTGTGGCCAGGACGGGCGCAACGGCGCTGATCATCGCCCACAGGGCGTCAACCCTTGCGACCTGCAACAGGTTCGTGCACGTTGACGGTGGGCGCGTGCGCGAAGTGGACCGTGACGCGGCGATGCGGCTCATGGCGTAGGAGCCGGCGCGCCCCGGCATCCTTGCGCATGAGTGAGCGATGAGGCAGCGGTCTTTCCGTCACAATTGGGCTAGGACACTGTCACGGCACACACAGCACCTCCGCTGGGATGCTCACCTCGCCTTGGACGCCAGCGCCCAAAGCACGAATCGGTGGGCCGTGCGAGCCAGAGAGGCCGAGCGAGCCAGGGCCTCGGCAACATGAGGCCGCACGCCGATGGGCGCCCCGGCCAGTCGCTGCAGCGAAGACGTCGAGCGCACGGCGCCGAGAAGTGCCTGATTTGCCCGCTCGGCCAGCTGACCCGCCGGCGCGCGAGGCGACATCCGGACGGAGTTCATAGCCAGGGCAGCCTGTCGCAGGGGGGCCTCGGCGATGAGGAGCGCCAATGACTCCACCGTCTGCGGTCCGCACTCGTTCCCGCCCCCGACGTCAAGGTCGCGAAGCGCGTAGGCCGCCCCGTCCGGGCCTGAGTCGGCGAGGAGGCTGCGGACGACCTCGGCGCAGTCGCCATCGTCCAGACCACACGCGCCCAAGACCAAGCGACGGAGCCGCCTGGCTGCCGTGCTGGACCGCAGCCAGCAGGCAAGCAGCTTGCTCCCGGCGCTCCCGATCTCGTTGCCCCCGAGGTCAAGGTCCAGGACGGTTTGGGCAAACCGGGCGTCCATGGCGTCCAGCAGCGGCCGGAGCGATGCCGCCGCGCCAATACCGCAGTCGCGCAGCCGCAGAACCCGCAGATGCGGGGCGGCCTGCACTCTGTGGAACAGGCTGGCCAGGTCGTCGGCAGACAATGGGTCGCTCCTGCTCAGCCCGAGGGAGGTCATCACGGACGTCTCGTCTGGCCTCGCCATTTCGTCCCAAGCGACGCACCGGCGTCTGACGTCGAGCTTGGCTAGGGCTCCGCCGGCCTCCGCCGCTCTTGCCAGGGTTGTCGTGGCACCGGCCGGCCCCGTGGTTGCTAGCTGCAGCTTGGACAGCCGCTTGGCCTGAATGATCGGGGCGATCTCAAGCATCCCGTGCGCGCTGAGAGCGCACTCAAACAGCGTCAGGGCTGCCCCTGGTGCGAGACGCCCGGCGATCGCCGTCGCAGCCGTGAGCTCCACAACCGCCGAGCGCACGGACAACGACTTCAAGGGCGTCGATCCGATCCCCATGAGCCGGCAAAGTACGGCGTCCGGCATGTAAGAAGTCCCTACGCGGCCCCCAACCGTCAATGACGTCACCCCGCCCGCGACCTGAGCCAATCGGTCGGCGCCGGTTGTCGTCAGGCAGTTTCCAGAGACATCAAGCCGATGCATTATCATACTGCCCCTCTCCGTGCCGCTGTCAAAGCCCTCGAAGAGCTCGGCGATGTCATTCCCTTCGAGCTCCAAGGATTCTGACGCGGCCCAGAGTCCGTGCCCCACGGCTTCGAGCTCCACATCGGAGATGCCGCACTTGGCGAGACGGAGCCGCTTAAGCCGGACGCGTGATCCGTCCCCCCAGCCGGCAAGAGCGGGGCGGACGAGCAGCCGCGCCGTCTCAGGAGGCCCCAGCACTAGCGAGTTGCAAGCCACGTCTAGGTCCGTGCACGCTGGTCCGATGGCGCCAAGGATCGCAGCAAACGCTGCCGCAGTCAGATCGCAAGCGTTCAGCTTGAGCTCACGGACAGCCGTAAGCGTGGGGGCACTGAGGAACGACAGAACCCGGGGCAACGGGACGCCCACGCGCGCAACCACGGCTCCGTCGGCTGATCGTAGGGTCAGTCGGCGCCGAGGCATCGGGCAGGGGGGCAGTGCACGATGGCGTGTGGCCAAGAGCGCGCGTTTTCCGTTCAAGGTGAGTTGCTGGCACGACAAGGGTCACTCAAAAAAATGGTTGCCCTAGCCTCCGTGCCAACATCCCGTCCTTCCCGAGGATGAAAGTGAAAGGACACGAACACAAATCAATGGAAACGCAGCCGTCAGACGACACTACTGTGGGGTAAGCTCGCCGATAGCGGCCCATCGCGACCGCAGCACCGGTGGGCGGGGAAGCCAAGGCAGAGCGGCCAGCGGGCGCCCGGCGCGACAAGGGTCTTTGCGTGCGCGACTCTGAGCCGTGCCCCTGCCGGGCCAGGCGCACCACCCCTTGCGGGGAAGGCGCCGAGCGCGACGGGAGCGACGGCCGGAGCGCACACGCTGCCCTAGCCTCCGCGTCGAGCGCACGCCGGCAGAACCAGCCCTGCTCCTCACCGGCCCAGAGGGGTGCTGACGGATCGCATCGGGCCGCGTCCCGGCGAGCTGGCTGCTCGCGTGTGCGGTGCCGCTGCTGAAGCCAGCGTGGTGGGGCTCAGGCCCTGAGGCTCCCCACGCCGTCGGCGACGCGGGCAGCATCGGGGGGCGGCCCTGTCAGCCCGGCGAGGGACCGGAGCTGCTGTGCGGCGTCGGCCGCGGTGCGGTCGGGGGCCGGCGGCTCGAAGCGGACGACGCGCGTCCAGCCGGCGGACTGGCGGCTGGTGAGCGCCGAGCCAGAGGCGGACGACGGGGCGTCGAGCGGGGAGCCGGGGAGGCACGCCCAGCCGCCGGGGAGGATGGCGACGCGGGCTCTGCCCGAGGTGTTGCCCGCCAGCTCGTCGAGAGCCGGTGCCTGGACCTGAGGGATGCTTCCGGTGACGACGACGTCGCCGGAGCGCTCGGAGACCTCGTCGACGACGCCGCCGCGCTCGCCGATGAAGTCAAAGGCTGCCTGGGCGTGGGAGCCGGGGAGGCGCACGCTGAGGCCGAGGGTGGGCTGGAGGAGGGCGGGACGGGCGAGGAGGAGGGCTGCCCGGATGGCCCTGGAGGCGGCGGGGACGACCTGCTGGCCGGAGCGGTGGACCGACTCGGAGTGGGCGGCGGCGTCGAGGAGACGCCACACCACGCCGCGCACGGGCTGGCCGGCGACGGGGCCGGCGGCGCACACCTCGTGGAATGCGCGGACGACACTGTCGCGGATGGCGTCGAGGCCGCCGATGCCGCTGGTGCAGTTGACGAGGAGGCAGGTGGGGCGGCCGGCGCCGTCGGCGGCGGGGCCCGCGGCCCACACCCGCCCGGAGGCCTCGTGGGACCAGCCGAGGAGGTCGCGCACCGAGGCGGCGGCGGCGGGCTGCGGCTCGCAGGCCAGCACGGCGTCGGCGGCGTCGAGGGCTGCGAGGTCCTCGGCCGGGAGCGCCTCCGCGGTCATCCACAGCCGGTTGTGCCCGTTGCCAGACCTGCCGAGCGCGACCCGCGCGGGGTCGACGTCGCCGAGCGAGAGGGACGACTCCGCGCGGAGGGGGCCCCCGCCCACGGGCCCCGCCGTCACCGTCTCGGCGTGGGGCGCGGCGGGCGGCGATGCCACGACGTCGAGTCCTGACCGGGCCTCGAGGCGGGAGAGGCAGACCTGGAGGTGCAGCTCGCCAGCGCCGCTGAGCTCGAGCTCGCCCGTGCCTGTCCATCTCGCCCTGGCGAGCGGGTCGGTGCGGCACAGCGACGTGACGGCGACGCGGAAGCGGCGAGTCTGGGCGGCGGAGAGGGCTCTTGCGGCGCCGCCGCGGGGGAGGGCGCGGACGGAGACGGTGGCGATGGGCTCCACGGGCAGGGCGAGGGGGCGAAGCGGGGAGAGGCCGGGGGGCGAGGGGGAGGGCGCGGCGGCCGCGGTGATGGTACCGCGGGAGTGAAGGGCCCCAGTGATGCCGGCGAGGGCGACGACGTCGCCGGCAGAGGCGCCGTCCGGCAGGGTGACGAGGCGTAGGCCGGCGCCGCCGCTGAGGCGGAGGACGGCACGGACCGTGGCGTGGCTCCAGGCGGGCGGGCCGGGGGCCGCGGCGCTGGCGTCGTCGAGGCACCAGACGACGTCCCCCGGGCGCACGGTGCCGCTGAAGATGCGGGCCACTGCGAGGAGGCCGTGGTCGGCGCCGTCGAGGGAGGCGTCGACGAGCTTGGTTGCGTAGGCCACGAGGGGGCCGGCCGGGTCGCAGGCGGCGGCGGCCATGGCGGCGGGGTCGTCCTCGCGCCAGCCGCTGGCCTCGTCGTCGCCGAAGAGCGCGGCCACGCGCTCGGCCTGGGCCTCGGCGGGGGAGGGCACCGCGGCGACGCAGGCGTCGAGGACGCAGTCGGCGAGGGGGAAGAGGGCACCGAGGACGGCTCGCAGGGCGTCCTTGCGGGGGGCGCCGGCCTCGGGGACGCGGGGGGTGCCGCCGCCGAGGGAGGCGCGGCGGAGGGTCTTGGCGAGGGAGGAGGAGGCGGTGTCGTCGCCGTCCGCGGCGCAGCGCTCAGTCGCCTCGGCCACCCTCCACACGGCCGCGAGGCCTAGCTTCTCCAGGGCCTTGGTCGGGGAGCGCAGGAAGGCGTCGAGGACGTCGGCGCGGGCGGCAGAGGCGGCGCGCTCGGCCCCATCATCGTCGGCGTCGTCCGAGGCAGAGGCGGCCTTGGAGCGGGCCTTGACGGCGTCACGGGCGGCGCGGCGGCCCGCAGCGGCGGCGAGCGTCCGCGCCGAGAAGGCCCATCGCATGTAGCCCGAGGCGATGACAACGCTGCCGTCGGCGAGGGAGACTGGGGGGCAGCGCCAGGCGTGCCGCGCCGATTCTTCTGCCAGGAGGGCGTTGACCCGGGCGATGAGGGGGGCGATGCTGCCGCGCGCGGCGTCGCGGGGCGACAGGCGCAGCTCTGCCCGCAGGCGGTCCGTCTTGTTGACGACGAGGACGGGCCTGACGCGGGCGGCGACGGCCTGGCGGATGACGGCCTCGGTCTGAGCGCGGGGGCCCTCGACGACGTCGACGACAAGGAGGGCGCCGTCCGAGGCGCGGAGGGCGGCGGCAACCTCGCCTCCGAACTCGGCGTGGCCGGGGCTGTCGACGACGTTGAGGCGGAGACCGCGGGTGGGGGCGGGGGCGGGGACGGGGACGG
>Ga0136560_1000974_pt1 | contig 14589 bp, 9 predicted proteins | sample AntRauMeHopE1497_FD_104925 | JGI IMG/M metagenome (GOLD analysis project Ga0136560, IMG submission 104925) | Saline lake microbial communities from Rauer Islands, Antarctica - Metagenome Hop E1 #497 | ecosystem: Environmental > Aquatic > Non-marine Saline and Alkaline > Saline | place... | reverse complement strand
CAGGGGGCCGTTGAACGTGGTGGCCTCCGCACTGTGCTGAGTGCCGCACCCCGCACCTCCCCCCCCACCTCCCGCAACCGCTTGCCCGTAGCCAACCCCCCCCCCCCTCCCCCCCAGCCCGAGTGAAGGGGAGGGCCCAGCTCGTTGGCTGCGTCTGGCCGGTGAGCGCGCGCCCTCAGTGTGCGGCAGCGGGCACGACGGCAGTGATCGCGTCGGCGCCCGTAGGGAGCACGGATCAGCGGGAGCGGTGTGACTCGGGGACCTCGCCGGTGGGCGCTGCGGTCGTTGCGCGCCGTGGTGGGCGGTGGCTCATGGGGCGGTGGTGTGCGCACAGGCAGGCATGCACGTCCGGACAGCAAGCGAATCGCAATCTTTCGGTGGGCACCCCTCCCGTCACGCACCGCCTAGGCCCTGACGGCGAACGCCCCCAGGTCAGTCGTCGTGTCCCAGAAGCCCTGCACGCTCGGCGTCTTGGTCTTGACCGGCTCCCGCACCAGCGTCACGCGGCGCCCCGTCTGGTTGCGCATGGCCGTGGCGGCCTGCAGCACGCGGTCGACGGACGCGTTGGACAGGTCCACCTGGCGCTCCGTCCCGCACACTGCGGCTCGAGTTCGAGAGAAGGCGCCAAGCGTGGGCCGGCGCCGCCAGTTCGGGCTGCAAGCCAGCTTTGGCGGGAGCTTAGGACTCACCGTAGGATCCCTTCAACAGGGCGGGCTTGTTCGGTCTGTGCTCGGCCTTGATGGTGAGCTGCGGGTTGGCCTCGGCGAAGGCCGTCAGCTCCTCCCTCAAGAAGTCCCTGCGCAAGGATGATCAGGAAGCAGAATGCGCACGACTGTTGGTGTGCCGAAACAGTGTGCTGGTGGCGCCCGCACAACGCCCATGGTGCCGAACAGCAACGGGAGAGCGCCGGAGTGAGCTCACCGTGCGCCTCGGCTTCCACCGCCTGTCGCACAAAAGCGAAGCGTCAGCTCCTTGAGCTGCCAGACACCCTTAGTGCACATGACTGCTGCGCACCAGGAGCCTGCAGTGGCCGCAGGCGGCGAGTTCGACCGCGAGCGCCCTCGCGGCAAGCTCTGCGCGCTCGGCGGTCGCCGTCCTGGCGAGTTGAGTGGCCACTTGGCAGCCGAAATGGCATCCTCCGAACCAGTTACGATCCCGGACGTGTGAGCTGTGCCGAGAACGGCTCATTCGTGGTCATGAGTTTGCCGGGCTACGAACGCCGCCTTTCGCCGATTATCACCTGGCTGGGCTGTTCCGCTGCCGCAGGCCGGCCATTGCCGGGGAGCTCCAAGCAAGCGCACCATGCCTGCGGACCTGGATGACAACGTGAGGCGGGCGCGCGGTGCAGAACTTGCCCGGCAATGCTCCCCCGCCAACCGGCTCGACACCCCAACGGAGCACCCGCAGGTACCGCGCCGAGCCAGAGCCTACCGACGATGGGAGCTTCTTCGAGGTGGAGGCCCGGATCCGGGGCGTGACGCGGCCGGGGTTCGTGATGCTGATCCGGCAGCTGCTGTCGAACCCGCACTGGACGGCTGCCGAGCACCGGGAGTCGGTGTCCTACACGCGAGCGAACAGGTCCAGGCTGACGTTCGTCAAGTACGTGGTCGGCGGGACGGGCCCGGCCGCCGCGGCGGTGGGCCTGCCGCCTCCCGTGCGCGCCGTCCCGGGCCTGGGGCCGCCGGCCGGGAAGCCGCCGGGGTCGTGGGAGCAGGAGTCCAAGACCAAGTCGGCGCCCAAGGACGTCACCGTGGGCTCCGTCGCGGCGCTGGCGAGGAGGGTGGTGGCGGCGGTCGAGGCCGAGGGGACGGCCCCGGCCCGGGACGCCCGTTGTGACTGGAGGGAGCTGCTGCGGCTGGGCCAGGTGCGGTTTCAGAGCGCCAGGGAGCGGCCGCTGAGCTGCGAGGGCCCGTCGGCGCAGGAGACCGCCGCCCTGACGTCGCGCTGCTTCTGCAGGATCAAGCGCCGATGGACGTTTGTGCACAAGGGTGAGGTGAGGTACGATATCACGGAGGTCCAGGAGGGCGTCGGGACGCGAGGGGCAGGGACGTCCATGCCCAACTACGAGGTAGAGCTGGAGTGGTGCGGTCCCAGGGCCGTCCCCGATGACGTGGCGGCGGCGAAGCTGGCCTTCAAGGCTGCAGACGTGATGCGCATTCTGAGCAAGCACGCCGTCTCGGCTCCGCCGTCGGCCTTCGTCCGCGCCCTAGCCCAGGGGCGCCTCCCCTCCGTGACCATGAGCGACGGCGCCAAGGCCAGCTCTGCCTGGTCGGAGCTCAGGACACCCAAGCAGGCCCAGTCACCGCCATCGTTGCTCGCTGCAGCCCCGCCGGGAGCTGATGCTGCCTCGGCGGACGACAGACCAGCGGCCGGCGCGGCTGGAGCTTCGCCCGGCAGGGCGGGGCGTGCCGCGCCGGCGGCCGCGGAACGGGCCGGGAAGCGCGGGCGCGAGGCAGCCGGCGAAAATGCGTCCGGGACCGAGGGTGCCGGCCGCGGAAGGCGAGCCGCAAGCCCGGCCGAGGATGGCGAGCGGGACGGCGCAGAGGCGAAGCGGGGCCGGAAGGCAGAGCCAGCCCGGCCGGTGGCCAGTGAGCCGTCAGCGTGATGGCGCAATGACCGGAGGCGTGTGGCGCTTGAAGCAGCGAAGTTCCCATCAGTGTCTCGTCCTCCACCCTGGTGACCAAAGTTTCCCCCACTCAGGTTTAGGCCAAATGGCCGCGCCCTAGCCACGGTGGCCTCGATGCGCAAAACCTGTGCGCGCGTGTCAGTAGACGGCAGGGAAGGGCACATGGCCGTGAAGCAGAAGGGCAGACCGGCAGCAGGGCAGACAAGCGAGTTATGATTTGGCCGTAGCGGGGTCCTCGCACACTCTCAACGTCACGCAGAGCATGTCGTGGTCCGAAAGCGTCGACCTTGTCACGTGGTACGATCCGGGCACAACGCGGAGCACGCAGGGCCGAAGACGCCGCAGCGCCGCGGCCACCGCCCCAGCGGGCGTCGGTGGCGGTTGGTCGTCACGCTGGTATACCGGGGCAATGCCTTCGCTCCAGGGCACGGCCTTCGGCTCGGCAGGGGCGGCCATCCCCCGGGCCTCTGCTCCCAGCCCCGGCGCCGCGGCTGGTCCCAAGGCCGGTGCGGCTTCGAGCGCCAGCGCGGCCGGTGCTGCTCCTACGGTCGCTGTGTCCGTCGCTGCAACCCCACCCGCCGCCGCCGAGGCCGCGGCACCACCGCCTCCGGCGTGAACGAGCACAAAGTCGATGCGGGTCGCGAAGCGGCACGTGGACGTCAGCGGGGACCCGACCAGCGCGCCCTCCTGGCGGGGGCAGAGCCACCAGCGGCGCAGGAGGCGGACACCCGAGGCCGTCGCGCTGGTGGTGGTGCGGGCGTCCCAGTGGCCCGGCTCGAGCTCCGACAGCGCCGACTCGTCGCCCATGGTGTCGCGGAGGAGCGCCGTGGCGGCCTCCATGGCGTGCGGCTGCTCTGACAACCTCCGCGCCCTCGCCACCACACGCGCGCATCGCATCACGTGCTCCGCCGAGTCCTCCCCGAGCTCGCCCTTGGGAGCCGCCCCGGCCCTTGCGCGCCTCACCAGGCCCCTCCACGAGGCCTTCGCTGCGTCCGTGTAGCCGTAGGCGCCCTCCCACTTGTCGGCGATCCCGGTGCCCTCCGCGGTCGGAGCGCGGAGCAGCGAGGGCATGAGGCGCACCCCCGCGGGGCGGAAGCCGCGCCGGTCCTCCTCCATCCGCTCCCACAGCGAGTCGGGATAGTCGGCCCTGTTGACAGAGTTGAAATCGCCGAGGAGGACGTGTGGCACGGGGCCGGCGCTCCCGGCGGGTGCGGGGCCGGTGCCGTCGCAAGTGTGACCCAGCGCCGCCGCGGCCTGCCGGAACTGCAGCACGCGTGAGTCCTCCGCCTGGTGGTCCACGTGGATGCACGCGACGACGGCGAGGCGGGGCGGGGCGGGGGCGCCCGCCGCGTCGCTCGCCGGCACGCGGACCACGACGACGACGAGCGTGCGGTGCTCCTGCGTCAGGCTGTCCGCTGCGTCGAGGTCCACCCACGCAGCGTACTCGATGGGGTGCCGGGACAGCACGGCGTTGCCCAGGCCCCACGGCAGAACACCCGCCGCGCAGTGCACCAGGCCGCTCGCCTCCGCCACCGCCCGCAGGTTGGGAACCTGCGGCTCGTCATCCCCCGGAGGCCGGGGCTTGCCCCACATCACCTCCTGCAGGCAGGCAACATCGATGTGTTTTTCGGCCAGCAGCCTCCCCATCGCGACGGGGTCCGAGAAGCACAACACGTTCCACGACGCGACCTTGAGGAGCGGATCGTGGCCTGGTGCAGAACCTGATGCCGCCATTGCGCCCGGGCCAGGGCGAGTGTGCGCTCGTGGAGTGCTGTATGGGCGGCGGCGGATGGCAGGAGTTTTCCGTCGGTGTGAGCGGCCTCCGTGACCGTACGCTCCTCATAACGGAGCAAGATCGCTGCAAACGTGTTTTTATATACCAGCAAGCGGGTTGTGAGCGGCCAGGCTACGCATGCATGCCCTCAGCGGACGCCTGGAGGGAGGGCAGCTGCACGGGCAGAGCGTCCGCCAGCCTCGTGCACACCAGCGGGCCAGGCGCTGGCCCGCTGACGCAATGAGCCGCCCTGCAGCGGAGGACGAGAAGTCATACAAGGATGACATGGACGAGGTGAGCTACCCACGCTGCCGGGTGATTCCGTCGTCCCTGCGCCACGCGCGCGTCTGACTCTCGTCGCCCTGGTCGGTGTGCCTCGACGCAGGCTCTCGACTTTTTCCCGTTTGGCATCCGGAAGGATTCAAAGTTCCATGCCAAGGTGAGCGCCGGGAGGGGCGGCCCGAGCTGTGTTTGCTCCTGCTCAGGCGCCGAGCGTTCTTTCGCAAGCCCGGCTCAGTGCTCGGCCACGGACCGGCGCCCCCTGTGCCGGACAGCATGACCGAGTGCGCTAGCCCTCGCTCGCGGCGGCTCGCGGCGGGCGTTGGTGCCGAGAGTCGCAACGGTGACGTTGCCGGCGGTGCTCGCACTGTTCGCAGGTCGTGTACTGGGTCACGATGCCGGACGACATGGCCGCCCGCGGCAGGGTGCGGTACCTGACGGTGGACGTGCACAAGCCCGGCTCGGTGCCGCGCCTGCAGTCCCGGCCGCGCAAGGAGAAGGGCGATTGCATCGTCGAGATGTCCTACGCGACGTTTCAAAAGGTCTTTTCCGTGAGTACCGACGCGCGCAAGCCAGCAGTGCGACTGTCCGGCCGGCGTGAAGGGGCCCACTGCGCGTGCTCGCCCGCGCGGTGGGGCCGCTCCGGCGCAGATGACACGCTCGCCCGTCCCTGGCTGCCCCCGCGAGCGCAGGGCAAGATCAGCCCGCAGGAGGTGGCGTCCATGTGCATCAGCGGGGCGATCAAGGTGCACTGGATGCGCTACGACGTGCTCAAGGGCCTTGCCGACGCGATGGATTTCAGCCTTGACCGCTGGGTGCGCTTTTACTTCAAGCAGGGCATGCCGAGGCGGTGCAGGGAGCTTGCAGACGCCAGCATCGAGGAGGCACGGGCGAAGGACGGGGACGCGGCGGCGGATGCGCTCCTCGCGTCGTTTGAGCGGATAGCAACAGAGCTTGGGAAGCCGGGTTTCTTCGTGCCCCAGGGGGACGATGGGGCCGCGTCTGGCGTCGCGGGGGATGTTGCGGGCGCAGGGGGCACCGCTGATTCGGCCGGGGCGGGCGGCGCGGCCCTGCCGGGAGATGCCGTCGGCGGGTCTGGCGCGGCGGAGCTGCTGCCGCGTCGGCGCACCCTCCCGCCCCGGACGGCCGGGGCCGCGGACGCCGGGCCTGGCACGGGAGCAGCAGCGCCCTCCTGGGCGGCCGCGCGGTTCGACGCGGCGTCTCTCGCAGCCCTGCCGCTCCGCCTGGGGGAGGGGGCCGGGCGCGCGCAGTGGCTGCGCATGCGAGCGAGAGCAGTGCTCAGCGAGGCTGCGGCGCCGCGTGGCGCCGCGACGACAGGCGCCGTCTCGGTCGGCAGAGCCGCGGAGGCGGCGGCGGCGGTGGGTGAGGCCTCTTTCGCCCCTCTGGAGCGTGGGCGTCGCCCCGGCGGCTCTGCCCTCGGCGCGGCACCGGCTCTCCCGTCAGGGCGTGTGCTGGCTCTACTGGCGACGGAGCCGATGTGGCTCGTCTCGGAGCCGCTCTGCTCCGACCGGAGCGACGCCGCGTCGCTCGCTCCGCTGCTGCCGGCGTGGTGGACGGTGCCGCTGGCCACGGCGGCGCTGGCGGCCGGCGGCGCGGCACAGGGCGACGCGGGCGCAAGGCGGCGCCGGCGGGGCAGGGCCGACGCCGAGGCGGCCGCCGCCGTCGCCGGAGCAGCCGCCTGCCTGGGCCCGGCCGCGGGTGCAGCGGGGCGCCTCCGTGCCGCCGCGCGCCTGTCGGCGGAGAGGCGCTGGGAAGGCTCGCTCGAGCGGTCGGCTCTGCCCGATGACGGCAGAGCCGAGGACGTCGTTCTCCTCGCCTCGCCCGGGCCGGGGACGAAACTGCCGGCCGGGACCGAGGCGGAACGGAGCGGGAATGCAGACGAGGGCGGGCAGAGCCCCGCGCGGGCGGCGGCCGCAGAGCCGGGGAAGGGCGGCCGGAAGCGGCCGCCAGGGCCGCGGGCAGCGCCGGGACGGGCGTCTGACGCGCCACGGCGACACACCAAGGGCCCCGCGAAACACGACACAGGGGCGCCTTCCCAGGGCCGGCCTGGAAAGCGCCGAGCGACTGCCGGCAGCGCCGCCTCGGCAGCTGTCACGGGCAGCGCCCTCTCCCCCGCCCCGCCCTCACGGGAGCAGGCGCCCGCCGCGGCCGTGCTCCCGGCGACGCCCGGGGGCGCGGCGGCGGCAGTGGCAGGCGTGGTGGCGAGCGTGTCGCTGCCGCGTGCGGAGGCGGGATCCGCGGAGGGCAGTGCGAGCCAGGCTGCGGCAGAGCCGACGGACGCCAAGCAGAGCGTCGAGGCCGTGCCGGAGACCGCGGCATCAGCGGCAGAGCTAGCACCGGGCACGCCCCCGCTCCCGGCGGCGGCCCGTCAGGCCACGGACGCCCCAGCCGTGGCAGAGCCGTTACCGGCAGAGCCAGAAGCTCTTGACTCGTCCCTGGTGCCGGCCCAGGAGCCGGCCGTCCCGGACGTCGCAGCAGAGCCAGCGGACGCCGTGCCGCCGGTGGCAGAGCCCTCCGGGGCAGCACAGCCCGCGGAGACGCCCGCCGTCGTGACGGCGGACGCCGCCCCGCAGGGGGTGGCGGGCGGCACGGCGGCGCCCGACGAGGCGGGGGAGAGACGCGACGCGGTGAGCGACGCTCCGACGGCCGCCTCTGCACCCCCCGTCGCGCCAAGCGTCGGGGCGGCGCCGCCGGAGGCGAGCGTCACGCCGCAGCTAAGGCCCGGGCAGCCAGACGGCCAGGCCGCCGGGCCGGCCGCGACGGCCGGCCCGGCTGACTCGTCATCCGAGGGCGGCGCCCGGCAGCGCCAGGAGCAGGAGCAGCCGGGAGGCTCTGCCGAGGGAGCGACGGAGCCCGCGCCGCCCCCGGGGCCGGTGCCGGGCGCCGCGGCGGCAGAGCTGCCGTCACGCCTGGCGATGGCCGCCGACGTCGCCGCGGCCGAAGCCCTCCTCTTCGCCGTCACCGGCTCTGCCGAGGTTTCGCCGGGCCGGGCTGCGTTGCTCCGCGAGGTGCTGCTGCCGAGCGACGCGACCCCGGCCCTGGCGTCGCTCGGCGACGTCTGTCCCTCCGCCGCGAGGCGGGCAGAGCCGAAGGACGACGACGCCGCGGCGTGGCTCGGCCCCGTCGCCGTCCGCCCGGGGCAGAGCCGCGGGGAGGGGCGGGCTCTGCCGCTGGCGAGCGCCCCGCTGGTGCCCGGGGCGCTTCCCGGGCTGAGAGCGCTCGCCGCGTCTTGCGGAGTGGTGGTCTTCCGTCCGGCGGGGCGAGGGGGTGCCTGTCCGGCGGGGGTGGAGGTGGTAGAGGCGGGGCGGGCGCTGGAGGCATGGGGACTGGCCGCCGGGCCGCTCCGCGCGGGGAGTGTTGGTCATGATGAGGACCAGGGTGCCGAGGCGTCGCTCGGGGGCGCGGTCGCGGAGGACGGCGCGGTTTTGCCGGGCGGGGGAGGGCTCTCCTCGGATGCCCTGGCCGCGGGCGCTGACGCTGCCGCTGCCGCCGGGGAGGGGGAGGGGGAGGGGGAGGGGGAGGGGGAGGGCGGCGGGTCGCTCTTCTCCGCGCCGATGAGCGCCATCGCGTCGCTCATCGGACTCGGCTGGGACGACGACGACGACGGCGACGACGACGGCAGACCCGGCGGCGCCGGGGCGGAGCACGACGACCCCGAGGCAGAGCCGACGACGCCGGCCATGGTGCAGAGCCGATCGGCAGAGCCGAGCCTCGGCCCCTCCTTCGTCGTCGTGTACCCTGCGGCCGTGGGGCCGACGGGGGGCGGCGCCGCCTCATTCCCCGTGCGTGTAGTCTGGCGCACGCCGGGCGGCCTGGCCGACCTCGCGGCGGACGTCGGCGCAGGGGATGACGACGTTGACGTCGCGGCAGAGCCGAGGGAGGAGTCGCCGGGGGCGCTTCGCGGGGGGGCGGTTTCGCGCCCCGGGGCTCTGCGCGGCGGGTTCCTGGGGTCCGTGGCTGGGCTCGCGGCTGACGTCGAGCGGGGTCTGTCCGCCCACGGCGGCGGTGGGGGAGGCAGGGCCATGGGCGGCGGGGAGAGGGGGGGGGAGGAGGGCGGGGGCCGGCTCGGCGGGGAGGAGGAGGAGGAGGAGGAGGAGGAGGAGGAGGAGGAGGACAGCGAGGAGGGCGGCGGCGGGCGCGCCGGGGCGGGGGCTGGCTCCCGATCGGCCGCTGACGGGCGCGGCAGCAAGACACACCGCGGGGGCAGCGGGGCGGGAGGCGGGTCCGGCGGCCAGGGCGCCGTGTCCTCGGCGTCAGTCTTCGGGCTTCCGTCCGCCGGCCCTGCCGTCGGGATGGTCATGGGGGTACCACTCTTCGAGGACCTCGAGCACGGGCACGGGAACGGCAGGGGCGCGGTTACGCCGCCTGAAAGCGGAAGGGGCCGGCGTCCGGCCGGCAGGGCCCCGAGCGGCCGGCGGGAGGACGTCGACCAGCGGAGGCAGAGCTCTGGCAGAGCCGCGGGGGAGACGGGCGGGGCGCTGGCGGGGGGGCGTAGCCAGGCGACGAGCGCGGCAGGCCAGGCAGCGGAGCGGGCGTCAGGCCCCGTCGTCGCGGCGGGCGAGGCCGTGCGTCGGGCTCTGCTCGGCAGAGCACCGGCGGAGGAGCGCGGTGGCTCTGCCCCGGCGGAGCAGGTCCCGGCAAAGCAGTGGTGGTGGCGGCAGAGCCGGGCCCCGAGGCCGTCCGACGTCGTCCGGGCCATGGCTGCCGCGGTTTCGCGCCCGCAGGCGAAGGCCGACCGGCGAGACGCCGTGTGACGAGGCGGCCCCGGCGGCAGAGTGACTCGCCGCGCGAGTGACCCACCAGGCGCCGAGCGAAGAGTGACCCGCCGTGCGCGACTGCCACAGCGCGACACACGTCCTGGCGCTGCGGCCGCGAGCATGTCACTGCGCCGGCGAGCGCCCGTCACGCCGGACGCCGCCTCCGGACCCGGGCGGCAGAGCTCGTCCTGCCGCCGTCGCGCCGCCGGCCCCCGCCCGGCCCGGCCGCGGCAGTATCACCCGGCTCTGCGTCGCGGCCCGCCGCATCGCCCGCCTCGCCTTCTGCGTCATCCTCCGCCTTTGCCGCTTCCGCCAACACCGCCTCCGCCGCCTCCTCTGCTCTCCTCTGCTCCCAGGCAAGGAGCATCACCCCGGCGGTCATGAGCGCGGCCCCCGTGCCCCACCGCAGCGTCGGCGGGTGCGAGAAAAGGAAAGTGTCCGCGGCCGCCTCCGTCACCGTGCCCGCAACAAGGTCCACCGCGACGAACGCCGTGGCGCCCATGGCCGCCATGCCGCGCACCATGTAGCCGAGCTTGGCGCCGTTGACCGCCAGCATGAGCCCCAGGAACAGCCCGCGGAGCAAGAGCGTGACCTGCGGCAGGGAGCGGAAGCATGGGTTGGCGCCTGGTGTGCCAGCCGAGCCAGCACCGGGCGGAAGCCTAGCCGAGCAGCGGGCCGCGTACCAGGTGCTGCAGCATCACAAACGCCGCCGCGGGGTGCGGTCGGGTTCGGGTCTCACCGCGCCGTCACACGTCGTGGCCTGGGCAAACAACGCGGCAACTGCTCCGACGGCGCCGCCATCAACAGCGGCATCCGGAAGAGGCGCGGCCGGCACGCCTGCCAGCGAGCAGACACCCCGTCCCCATCCCTCGGTGAAGCGTGAGTCTACCCCGCCCTGCGGTGCGCTGGTGCCGGGACAAGCTGAGAGCAAACCTGCCACGCCGTGTGCATCTGTGCAGGCACCGAAATCGCACCTTTCCCATGACGGCCGCGAAAGCGCCCAGCCCACCGGACAGGACAGCGTCCATGACCCCAGCCTCGCGCCGTGGGCGGTGCTCTTGCAGCAGCTAAGGTGCTCTGTCGCCTCGCTCCCGCCCCCTCGCGCAGCCACTACTGCCGCCGTCGGACACCTGCGGCAGTGCCAGCGCGTGCAATGGCCTCGCTCGGCCAAAAACGGGCCCGGACCCCGCTGTGGGAGCCGTTCGTCCCCGACGCAAGGCCGATGGCCTTGTTTGCTGCCTCTGAGCAGCCCAGACAGGCCATGGAGAAGCATTCCCGGCAGCAGACGCGGTGCAAGAGCGTTGTGGACCGGGCGCTGGCAAGCTGTGAGGCCCGCGGGCGCGACCAGGCCGGCCGCGCGGGCGTTCAAGGGCAAGCGACCCGGCGATTTCCGGCGCCCCTTGCTCGCCCGTCCCCGTCCCGCGCAGCGCCGCTCCTTCAGTTCCTCGTCAAGTCCATCAAGGACCGCGGCTGTGGGCTCGCGGAGCCCGTGGCGCTGTGTGTGCCGCTGCCGGACGCCCCGATCGAGGGCGCGTTCCACACCGGGCGCAAGCAGGTCGTGGTGAACTCGCTCACGGTCTCGTCGCAGAAGGATGCCATCCGGCTGCTCCTGCACGAGCTCACGCACGCCTACGACGCCTGTCGCGTGTACCTCGACCCCGACGACTGCAGGCACGCGGCATGCACAGAGGTGAGCCAGGCGACGCCGAGCCGCCCTTCTCCCCCATGCCCCGCCGCGAGCGTTACGCCCACGACGCGGACACATGACCAAGACAGGCCGGGGCGGCGATTGGCGCGCACGCGGCAGCCCCGCCCGGGGACCCGCCACGATGCCCCCCCCCATGCCCCCGGCGCCCCCTTCACCCCGCATCCCCCCCCGCCCCGCAGATCCGCGCGTCGAACCTGAGCACGGAGTGCACGTGGCGGCACGAGTGGTTCGGGACCAACCGCACGCCGTCGTTCGGCTTCCGCGGCCAGCAGAAGGAGTGCGTCAAGCGCCGCGCCGCCAAGTCCATCGCGATGTCGCCGGCCTGCGCCGAGAAGGACCCAAAGGCCGTCATCGAGTCCGTGTTTGAGCGCTGCTACGCCGACCTGGCGCCCTTCCCGCGCACGCCCATCTGAGCCGCTCTGCTCCGCCCCGGAATCTCGACTCCGCACCTGCCCGCCACACGCGGCCGTCCGCACACGAGACCCATGGCATTTGCGCGCAGAGCAGCTGCGGGTGCCGCGAGCGTGGGCGCCGTCTGGGCGGCGACCGCGGCGTCGTGCGAAGACTCCCGGCCGGGAATCAAGGAGCGCCTCCACGCCCGAGGCTACAGCACACTGGCCGCGCACGACGAGCATTCGGACCATTTTCACGTTGACGTCCGGGGGCGGCTTCCCGTGCGCAACCATTTCATCCACGGCCTGTCGTGGGGCGAAAAGGTTTGTCCGACGCCCCGACCGCCCGCTCGCGGTGGCGCCTTCCGCGTTGTTCACGCAGAAATCGTGTGGTACTGACGGCACGCCGCAACCGTGCCGTGTTTTCTGCCTCATCGTCCCCTCGTTCGGCCGCAGGGTCTGAGGCAGTACGAGGTCTTTGTCGGCGAGAGCAGCCTCGTGTCGGAGCTGGAGTGGGGCGAGAGCGCGTGCGGGCACCCCGGCATCGTGCACGGCGGGGCGCTGGCGGCCAGCTTCGACGACGCGTTCGGGTCTCTCTTCTTCTCACAACACATCGGCAACGGGTTCACGGCCAGGCTTGAGGTGGATTACAAGCGGCCCGTCCCCGCGGGCACGCCGCTGCGGCTCGTGACGCGCGTGGACAGCATCCAGGGGCGCAAGGTGTGGATGTCGTCCACGCTGCAGGGGAGGCCCGCGGCGGGCGAGGAGGCGCCCGTTTTCGCAGTGGCCAAGAGCCTCTTCCTCGTCGCCAGGGTGCCCAAGCCCGAGGAGATGGGCGAGCGCAAGTGACGCCGGGGCGTGCGCGGCCGGGGCAGGGAATCGCGCCGGGCCGGGTGCCGTCTTGCGGTCGCGTCACGTGAGGCGCTGCGCGGGCCGCCCGTGTGTTGCGTGCGGGTCGCCTTCAGGAGCGGCGCTGCGCGGGCCCCTGTGTGTTGCGTGCGGGTCGCCGTCGGTCGGTCGCCGCTTTCTTGGCCCCCGTCGCTTTAGCACTCACTCGCAATCAAACAATGCAATCTCGAATCGCATCCGCGGCGCGCCTGTGGCCGTGTCTGGGAGGGGCTCTGCGCGGAAGTGGCCCGCCAGCAGCGCGGCGCGGGCCCGGGCCGGCTCTCTCCGGCTCTATTCCTGGTGGATCGCGGTGGTGAGGTCTGCCTTGGGGGGCGGTCCCTCGGCCCAGCTCCTGCCGTCGTGCACGCACGCGAACGCCCCGTGCGACGACCGCCACTCCGCGTACTCGGCCGCCGACGCGAAACCGTACCTGCGGAGGAACTCCGCCGCAGGGGCCGCGGGGGCCGGCTCTGCCGACGCCGCGAAGGAGGACTGCACGGCGACGGCCTGCCACGCCGGGTCGACGAGGACGCGGTGGTACAGGTCCGCGGTTTCGCCGCCCGCCGGGCCGAGGGCCGGGTCGTAGAATCCGAGCCGTCCGAGCATCTTCGCCGAGAGGACCCACGGCCGCAGCGGTTTCGCGTTGCGGTGGACGCGGGGGGCGGCGGCGGCGGCGGCGGCAGCCTGGAGGTCCGCGGGGCTCTGCCCGGGGCTCTGCCCGGCCAGCCGGCACGGCATCACCACCCCCGCGGTCGGGAACTGGTCGATCGCCCGGTAGAGCTCGCCCGCCCACCTGGGCAGGAACGCGGTTTCGCCTCCGGCCTCGAGGATCCGGCCGAAACTGCCGCTCCGGAGGATCTGCGCGGCCAGGGCGAGGCGGGCGGCGGCGGGGGGTGGGGCGGCTGCCACGTCATCCGCGGCGGGGGAGTGGCCCGCCACGTCATCCGCGTCGGGGTGTCGCGGCTCTGCTCCCTGGAAGCGAACGACGACGGTCGGCCAGGCGGCCGCCAGCTCCGCGCGCAGACGCTCCGCGTCGCCGCCGACGCGATCCCCCGCCTCCCCGCCGCCGGTGCTCCCGAGCCCGCCGCCGCCGCCGCCGCCGCCCTCCGGCCCAGAGTCGACCAGGAAGACAGCGGGCGTCGGCGCGAAGATCCCGTGAAACGCGTCGCTCAGCGCCCCGCCGCCTCCCCCTCCGCCACCGGCGCCGCCCGTGCTGGCCGGTTCGGCGGCCGAGTCGGCGGCCGGCCCGCCTGGGGCCTCGTCGCCGCGCACGGGGAGCGACGCGGCGTCAGACGCCGCCAGCGACTCCCAGGCCCGCCGCAGCCCCGCCTCCGCCAGGCCGGCGCGCGTCTGGGCAGAGCCACCACCGGCGGAGCCACCTTTGGCAGAGCCACCCCCGACGAGCATCACCGCGAGTCGCTCGACGAAGTCTCTCGCCCGGGCCGCCAGGAGGGGCCGCGGCGCGGGGAGGCCCGGCAGAGCCGAGACGTCAACGGGGACCGTGACGGCGTCGGCCGCCCCCTGGCTGAGCGACGCCCTCTGCGCGTCGCTCAGGGGGAGCGACGGGGGAGGGTCCGACCACGACTCGGGACCCGCCAGAGCGAGCTCTACCACCACGGCAGAGCCGTCACGGACGCGGTAGGTGTCCGTTGCGGCGCACGCGGCGGCGGCGTCGGCGGCGCGATCCCAGGCCCGGGCGGCGGCAGAGCGCGCAGCGGCGGCCGTGGCCCCGCCAGCGACGGCGACGGCCGCCTCGGCCCGCGCCGCGGCGTGCGCGGTCCTGGCTCTGCCGCACGCCTCGGTGCCGGGGTCGCGGCCCGTGACGGCGAGGGGAGCGACGCGGGCGTCTCTCGCGGCGCGGGCGCCTCTCAGAGCGGCGGCGGTGGCGGTGGCGGCGGCGGCGGCGGCGACGGGCGGTGCCCCGGGACCGGCGGGACCCCGCGGCGCTGTTCCGGCAGAGCCGGCCTCGGCGGCGGTGCCCGCGGGCCGGCTCTGCCGCGTCGCCGCCGGGGCCGCGGCGTCGGTCTCGGGTCGGGCGACGAGGCGGCGCCCCCCGCCGTCCGTCTCGCCCCGCGGTGTCAGGTCCGTGTCGTCGTCGGGCCCGGCGCCACGCGGCGGCGCTGCGGCCCCGGTGACAGCCTCCT
>Ga0136560_1000973_pt1 | contig 14590 bp, 6 predicted proteins | sample AntRauMeHopE1497_FD_104925 | JGI IMG/M metagenome (GOLD analysis project Ga0136560, IMG submission 104925) | Saline lake microbial communities from Rauer Islands, Antarctica - Metagenome Hop E1 #497 | ecosystem: Environmental > Aquatic > Non-marine Saline and Alkaline > Saline | place... | reverse complement strand
GGGGGCGGGTTAGGGTTTGAGGCGGGCCCATCGGTCCTGGCAGCAGCCACGGGGGCGAGGGGGCGGCGGACAGGTGGCACGGCAGACGCGGGGGGGTAGGGGGCAGCGATGCCGCTGCCGTCTCACCGAGAGCGCGAGGCCGAGCGGCCCGGCCTCCAGGGCCGCGAGGAGGCCTGCGCGAGAGAGAGTGGAGCCGGCCGCCGCGATGGCGGCGTGGATGCCCGCGACGGGCGTGCGCGCTGCCTCCCGCAGCCGCGCCGGCGTCGCGGGCCCCGCCGCCGGGCCGTCGCCTGCCTCGAACGCGTTGGCCATGAAGGTGGGGAGGCGGACGATGTGGGAGCGGCGGGAGCTCCCGGCGATGCCGTGGCCGCGGGGCGTGACGAAGCCGCCGGGCCCGGCCGGCGACGCGAAGCCGGAGCGGGCCCGGGGGACGGAGGAGGGGGGGAAGCCGGCGGCGGAGGCCAGCGCCGTGGGAGCGTCGTCCGCCCTGCTGCCGCCCGCCGCCCCCAGGCCCGCGTCCGTCCCCGGCCCGGGCGCGCCCGCGTCGGCGGCGGTGTGGAGGAGGGCCAAAAAGAGCTTCTCGGCGTCAGCCTCGGCCGCGAGGCCCCCGGCGCGGCGGGGCGGGGCGAGCGACGTGACGTCATCCCCATCGGCGAGGCGGACGACAGAGCCGAAGGAGGAGTCAGACTGCCGCCTGCCGTGCCGGGCGGCGGCGCGGAGCGGCCTGCGCCGCGCGGGGCTGACGCCCGCGTCGGCCCCGACGCCCCCGCTGACCATGGCCGCCTCGGCGTCGGCCTCCACCGTCTCGGCGAATCGGCTCGCGCGCTCCCGCACCGCCAGCGCCGCCAGGCACTGCGCCCGGGCGCGGGCCGCGGCGCGGCGACGGATGAAGGACGGCGGCACGAGCGTGCGCGCCGGCATCGGCGGCAGAGCCACGCACGCGAAGGCCGCGTCCCTCATGACGGGGCGGCTCTGCCCGCCGTCGGTGACGTCGGCGTCGTCGTCCTCGTCGGCGTCGTCGGCGAGGGCGAGGGAGCGCGTCCAGAGCAACGCCTGCGGCCCGCAGGCCAGGGGCGTGACGGGACACGACAGGGGGCGGAACCCGGGGGCGGTCGGCCGCTCCCCCGCCGGCCCCACCCACACGTCCAGCAGCGGCCCAGCCTCGGCCTCGACCCTCGCCGCCTCGGCCTCGGCACCCCCCGCGCCGCCGTCCCCGTCGTCCCCGCCCGCCTCCCCGCCCCGGGACCTGCCCGCGCGCCTGAGCCACAGGTATCGCGGCTGCGAGGTGTCGTCCGCCGCGCTCAGGTCCACGGGGACGGCCTCGAAGCCGGCGGCCATCAGGCCGTCGTCCGTCCTGGTGTCGGTCACCAGCACCGCGACGACGGCATGGGTCCACGCCGGTGCGCGCCGCAGCGGATCCGCGATGTCGCACGCGCGGAGCCGCCCCAGGAGCACGGCGTGGCCCGTCGCGGCGCGGAAGGCCACCGGCGTGTTCTCGAAACGGTACCCGAGGGCGCGGTAACGCTCCAGCGAGGCCTCGTCCGTCGCGACCTGCACGTCCACGACCGGCCTGCGGCGGAGGAATCAACGGAAGAACGGCCGTGGGCAGGGGCTTGAAAACGCAGTGTTCGCTCGGCGCCGTGCTGCAGCGGCGCGCGCCGCTCGTGGCAGTCTCACGACACGTCGGAGGCTTCCGCCTCGAAACAGTCCAACAGGTGCGCCCTGAGGAACGCACAGACCGTCTCTTCGGTCGGCGACTGGCCGGAGCCGGAATCGGGGCGCGAGTGCCCGGCCGACGCCGCGCGGGCAAGTGGCGGGGGCGCGCCGGCCGGCGTTCCCGTCGCTTCCTGCGCCGCATCTGCCGAGAGAAAGGCCAGCAGCATCGACGCGTCATGTCGCGGCACGGTGAGGCCGGTCGCGGCTGCGACCACGGCCCGGACGCCGCGGGCTGTCGCAGCGGTGTGCCGGCCCTCCCTCTTCTCGGCCTGCCGGTCACGCTCGGCCTCCATCCGTGAGGAAAACGTCGTAACGTCCAGGTTTCCTGTGGCCACGGCCTTTGCAACGGCCATGCGCAGCTTGAGGGCGAGGGCGCGGAGGGCGTTGTCGTCAAACGCCAGCCAGTTGGTCAGCTCGGCCCAGGACACCGTGCCGTCCCTGTCGTAGTCCATGCGTGACATGAGCTCCTTGACGGCCTGCGGTGGTGAGGGACGGGAGAGGGAACGCAAGCAGCCGCTTGCCCGGGCGCCGCTTCAAAACGGCCGTTAGCGCCTCCCCCTGACCCTCCCGAGAGCGGGACGCGGGAGCAACCGCCAGGCGAGTGCGAGCTGTCTCACGCTGTAGTGCAAAGCTACCTCGCCCCGCCGGCGGCGGATGCTAAAGACCGAGCGGGCAGGCGTGCGCAGGCTCGCGGCCACATCCGAGGCATCGTCGTCCGCCACGCCCTCCACGCGGGCCTTGAGCATCGATTCCAGCACGCGAACGAACTGCAGGGTGGGCAGGGACCCGGAACGGTCGGCGTCCGCCTCGTGGAACGCGGCTTTGATGACCTCAATCAGCCTCGCCTGGTCGTGGGCAGGAATGCCGTGGACCGCCCGGATGCGAGACCGCATCCACTTGGATGATAGCGAATCCACTGGCCCCGTGCTGCCGCCTCGGCGGCCCATGATCCCGGACAGGCTCATGACGCGCTGCAACGGCGGTTCGCTCGCGTCCGAGGACTCGGAGTCTCGCCGCCCGCCGCCGAACAGACGGCGCATGACGGCGTGTGCGCTTCGCGATCGCGCCGAGCCAGGGGGTCACCGGGCCGGCGGGCAAGAGTGCTGCGTGAGGGTGTGGCGACGCGAGGCTCGGTCAGTTTTCCGTGGGGAGTCGCGACGCTCAAGCCGCAGGCACAACGGGCACAAAGGCCCGCGCGCCGGTGCGCCGCATCGCGATCACGCGCGCTCGGGCCTGGGGCCGCGGGCCTTGCGGAGCTGCCGGCGGAGCTGCGGGTCCGTGCCCCTGGACGCCGAGAGCTCTGCCTCCTCGGTGAGGAGGCGTGCCTCGGCGCGGCGCACCGCCCAGCGCTGGTGCCACTGCGCGTACTCCTGCCTCTGGCGCTCGGCCTCGGCGGCGTCGGCCTCGGCGTCCCAGTCGTCGGCCTCGGCCTCCCACGGGTCCTCGCGCCGCCCGGCTCCCTCGAATCGGTCGTGCGCCTGCACCGGCGCGGTCAGCCACGCGGTGAGGTCCTCCGACGACACCTCCACGCGCGGCACGCACGGCAGCGCGACGCCCCCGGCGCCCCACTGCACCGCCGGCAGCCGCAGCGTCGCGCGGAGCGGCGGGGACAGGCCCTGCAGCACCGCGCGCACGTGCACGAGCGACGTCCCCGCGGCCGCGACGGTCAGCGTGTCCGGGACGGCCCTCCCCGCGGCGGCGCGGCGCCTGAGCCGGGTCATCGACTCGAAGAGGACACAGCCTGCCGCCTCGTCCCGCAGCGGGGTGACGTCCACGAGCCCCGAGGGCGCGCCCCCGAGCACGCGGGCCATGACGCCCGACGCCGCGGCCCGCTCGAGCACCGCCACGGCCCTCGACGGCGACCCCGCGGCCGCCGCTGCCTCCGCCACTAGCGCGACCGTCTCCTCCGCCTCGTGCAGAGCCGACGCCTCGCTCCACCCGAGCCCGACCCGGCCCGCCACGAGGGTGCCGCCCCCGTCGCCGTCGTCGTCGGACCTCCCCGCCAATGCCTGGCGCCGCGCCCGGTCCCCGGCCCGGCCGCGCGCCGGGACCGGCTCCCACAGGCCCATCGACACGAGCGCCGACACGGCCCCGGCCCGCCTGGGCGGCTCTGCGACGCCCCAGACCGCGCCTCCGCGGCGGGACTCCGTCGCCGGTCCCCCCGACGCGACCCCCGCGCCCGGCGCCGCGCGCAACGGCAGCGGGAGTCGCCGCATCCCGGGGCTGCCGGCGGGAAGCCGCCGCAGTGCCTCGTCCTCCGCCTCCTCCCTCGCCGCGTCCGACGCGCGGCTCTGCCGCTCGGCCGCCGCCTCGGCCTGCGCCCCCGCCGCCACCATCGAGTCGGCGAGCGACTCCCGCACCGCCCTCGCCGCCTCCTCCCCCGCGTCGCTCACCACCTCTGGCAGAGCCGCGAGCATGGCCTCGAGGCGCGCCTCCGCCCGGGACACCGCCCCGGCGCCCGCCCACGCCCTCGCCAGAGCGGCGTGCGCGGTCCAGGGCAGCTCCAGCCCCAGCGCGTCCTCGGCCCACTCTGCCGTCGCCTCCGCCCGCCTCGGCTGGTCCAGCCGGCAGCACGCCCGCACCAGCCTCCCGGCGTCCTCCGCCTCCAGCTCCAGCCCCGCCGTCTGCAGCCGCTCGGCGAAGGCGAAGGACTGCCTGAGGTCGCCCCCCTCGCCCACGCCCGCGGCCCTGGCCGCCATGGCAGAGCGGAGGCGGGACGACTCGGCGTCGCTCAGGAGCGGGGCGAGGGGCGGCGGCAGCTCCAGCTCCGCGAGCCAGCCCCCGGCGTCATCACCGCCTGCCTCAGAGCCAGCGGCAGAGCCATTTCCGCCCCCGAGGAGCTCGTCGACGGCTCTGCTCCCCCCGAGGGGGTCGGCGGCCTCGCCCGCCGCGGACGGGTCGGGCTCCGCCGCCTCCGCGATGGCTGCCGCCTCCGCGGTGTCCCTCGCCGCCACGGCGGCGCGCCACGCTCCGACGAGGCCGGTGTGAAGGCGCCACGCCCACCCGCTGACCTGCGGCTCTGCCGTCAGCCTCGCCGCCACGCCGGCGAGGAGCGACCACTGCGCGGCCCTGACGGGCGCGGCGCCGGACGGGCCGGCCGCGCGGACCAGGATCAGGGTCGTCGGCGGGTCGCGCGGCAGCGGGGGCGCCACCACCTCGGCGGGGCCGACGGGCGCCATCGTCCCCGGGCGCGCCTCCGCCAGCGCCTCCACGCCGGGCATGGCGTCGGCCGCCGCCCCTCCGTCCGGGGCGGGCACCAGCGCCGACCCCGGGGCGGCGTCGCCCCCCGCCCTCGCCTCGGCTAGCCTGGGCAGCCTCGACTCGAAGCGCTGCCTGGACCGCCCCAGGGCCTCGGCGCCCCGGGCCGTCCGCTCGTCGCGGCCCCCAGCCACGGCTCCGCGGTACTCTGCGCTCGCCACGGCGTCGGGACGCGTGAGGCCGAGGCTGGCGGCCAGGCCACCGGCGCTCCTGTCGGCCCCGCCGGTGCCCCTGCCTCCCTCGACGCTCTGCAGGGCCGACTGGTACGTCAGCTGTGCCTGGTCGTGCGCCGCCAGGGCGGGGCGGAGCTGCGGGGGGAGGAGCGCCGACGACGCCGGGGCGACGGCGGGCACCACAGCGGAGGATGGCGACGACGACGACGGCGGGACGGCCGGGCCCGACGACGGCGCGCCATGCTCCGATGCCGGGGCCGCGGCGTCGGCAGACCCGTCCGCCGTGACGTGGGCGTGAGGCAGCCAGGCCCCGGGCACGGCGCCCGCGCCGGCCCCGGCCCCCGCCGCCTCGAGGAAGCGGCCCCTGACCGCCCTGGCCATGACGCCCGTGGGGAGGGCCTCGAGGAAGCGCGCGGCGTCGGGCGGGGAGGCGGCGGGGATGCGGGCGAGGGCGCGGAGGAAGCCTGCCCTGGCCCGGGCGTCGGAGGGGACGTGCCAGGGCTGATAGCCGGTGACGGGGAGGGAGGAGCGGCCGACGGCCTCTGCGGCGGCGAGGGACTCGGCCACGCGTGCCGTGTCGGCGGCCGCGACGAGACGGTCGAGGACGTCGGCGGAGACGCGGCGGCCGCGGCGGGCCAGGGCGTCAAGCACGGCCCTGGCGCCGTCGGCGTCGTGGGCGTCGAGGTGGCGGGCGACGAGGGCATCGTGGACGGGGACGAACTGCGGCCCCGAGAGGGAGGGGACGTCGAGGGAGGGCGCGAGGACGGCGAAGGCATCGGCGGGGGGCATGGTGGCGGCGACCACCAGGGCCGCGCGGGCCGCAGCCTCCCTGATGTCATCCAGGGCCGCGTGGGTCGGGGGCCGCGCCGGCCGGGCCGAGGCACCCCCCGTCTGCGACGACGCCGGGAGCGCCGCGGAGCCGAAGCTGTACGCCGAGGCGACGTCCTCGCTCTCTTCCGACGCCGAGGCAGAGCCGTCGAAGAGCTCTGCCGTCGGGACCTCGCCGTCCGAGTCAGCGATCTCGTCCGCGGCGTCGGCAGCGGCGCGCGAGCCTGTCAAGACGGCCCCGCCAGCCTCCGCCGCCGCCGCCGCCTCCTCGGCCGCCGCCACCGTCCTCGCCGCGAGCCTCGCGGTCTCCAGCACGGCCATGGCCGCCCCGGCGTCATCCATGTCGTGGGCTGCCCTGGCCGCCTGGAGCAGAGCCCTGGCCGGCAGCCGGCCGGGACCCCACTCCCCCCAAGAGGCCGAGACCCCGTCGGCGAGAGCCTCGGCCTCGGCGTGGGATAGCCCTGCGGCCTCGGCCGCGCCCCGCGCCGCCGCCCACGGCTCCAGCACCCACGAGAGCGCCGCCCTGCCGTCGCCCATGGCCCTGGCGTGCTTGGCGAGGGCCGCAACCGTTGCCGAGGTGACGGGCGGACGGGGCGCGGAGCCCTCGGCCGCGAGCCACGCCCGCACGAACTCCGCCAGAGCCGCCCCCGCCACGCCCTGTGCCGCGCCGCGCTCTGCCGCCCTGGCGGCCTCGCGAGCGCGCTTGCGCCCCTTCTTCGTCGTCGGCTCTGCGCCCGCGCCCGCGCCCGCGCCCGCCCCGCCGCGCCCTCCGCGGAACAGCTGCTCGGGCAGCAGAGCCTCCAGCGCCGGGCCGAGCGACGCCGCATCGGCCGCGACGCCCGGCTCCCCGAGCGACGCCCCCACGCCCCCCACCGGCGCCGCCACTCCGTTCTCGCGGCAGAGCCTTTCGATGACGTCATCGACGGCGTCGCCCGCGTCCTGCGCCTCGGCCCGGCCGTCGAGGACGCCGACGTCCCGCAGGGGCGCAGGTGACGCGGCCACCCAGAGCAGAGCCTCCCGGGCCGTCACCCTGGCCAGGTGACGGGCCTGCACCGGCGCCACGGCGGCCAGCGCGAGCTCCAGCGACGCCGCAGCCTCGGCGACCAGCGGCGCCGCCGCCCCCACCGCCGCCGACCTTCCGTGCGAACGGACGGCCGAGGCAGCCTCCGCCTCAGCCTCCGCGAGCAGAGCGCTCCGCAGAGCCGCGAGGGCCGCCTCTGCCGCGTGAAAGTGCACAGACCCGAAGGACAGCTTGCTGCCGCCGTCCCACCGGCCGAGGGCCACTGCAGACCGGGCGAGGAGGCGCCAGCCCGACGCGGCGGCCTCTTCCTCCCACGGCGCCGCCTGCCCCGCGCCGGTGTCGGCGTCGGCGGGCCGGGCAGCGGCAGCCGCACGCGCGCGCATCAGAAGCACCGCGCCCGCGTGCGCGAGCACCGACGCCCCGCCGGCCAGCGACCCCGGGGCCGAGGCCGAGGCGGCGGCAAGCTCCGCCTCGACGGCGGCCGTCTCCTCGGGCCGGAGCCCTCGCGCCATCGTCGCCGCCCGCCGGGCGACAGCCTCCGCCACCAGCGCCCCGTGCGCGCCCTCGATCCTGTCACCCGCGGCGCACGCGTCCCGCAGAGCAGCCACGGCATGCTTCGCTGAGCCCTGCCCCGCCGCCGCCGCCAGCCGGCCCAGCCGCGCGGTGCTCTGGAGCCTGGCGCTGCGCACCGCAGCCATGGCCTCGTCCGTCACGGTACGGCCGGCCTCGTCGCGGAGGTCGGCGGCCGTCGCGTCCGACTCGCCTGCCGCGTCCAGGACCTGCCAAAGCGGCGCACGGGCGCCTGCGCCCTCGCCCGACCGAAGACGGACCGACGCGTTCCGCTCCAGCGCCTCCGCAACAGCAAGCAGTCGCGGGGCCGACCACCCCGCCTCAGCGAGCGCGGCGCCCCGCGCTTCGGCGGCCTCTGCCGCCTGCCTCGCGGCCACGAGGCCGTCAGACCCCGCGGCTGCTGCGCCATCGCAAAGAGCCCCAGTCATGACCTCGATGAGGGCGGCCTGGCCATCCAGCTCGGCCTGCTTGGCACGAAAGTGGGCGCGAGCCCGCCCGAGAGGCGTGTCCTCGGCCGCACGGCCCTGCGCCCGCGCCGGCTCGGTATGGGAGACCCCAGCCACGGAATGTGCAGCGCGGGCGGCACGCAGGCCCGCAAATGCCCTGGCACAAGCCGCGCCGTGCTGTAGGGTCGAGGCAGACGCCGCCACGGAGGTCCATGCGAGCCGCGGGCCGCGAGCTCGGCGCATTTCGGCACGGTCAGCAAACGCAGAGCTGCACGAGTGGCAGCATCACAGCAGCACGGCACGCACGCCATCGTCACTCCCGCACGATGCGCCGGCAGAGCCGTGAGGGCGTCCCCATCGATTGATGGCACAAATTTTCGTCCCACGAGACGCGCGCGGGGCAGCAACTGAATCCTTGCAACGTTTCGCCGTTTCCCGCTCCCCGAGCCTTGACCCACATGCCTGCGTTTACAGTCGCCGCGATGCGCACAGCTGTGTGACCCGGCCTCCGGGAGGTGGACGCGGGTGGGCGCTCTGCCAGTTTGGCCGTCGCGATGAAAAAGGAAGGCGCGTGCCGGGAATCTCTCCTACGCGGCTTCATGACTACACCGCACCGACGCCAGTGTTCCGCACTTCTTTCGCGGGCGCGAGTGAGCGCCCGCTTCATCGGTGCGACTCAGCATCGCCTCGGGACGGCTGCATCGGATCGAAAGCGAGCATCGAACGCGGGACACGGAAAGCATGGCGTCCGAGGCGACCCCTCGCTCCCTGTCGTCCAGTATCGTCGCCGGGCGGTTCCGTGCTCTCACCCTTCAGCAGCCTTTTGCGTCTGCGCTGGTGTGGGGACCAAAGGTGAGCCTGGGCGCGGGGGCAGGCGAAAGCTCACTTGACCGAGGGCTTGAGCCTGCTGCTTCGGGCACGCCTGGACCGGCTTGGGACGCAAAGCGATCCCCGGCACCGGTAGCTGCAGAGAGCTGAGCCAGAAAAATGTCTCATGGGGGGGCAATCGGGACCAGATAGCACTCCTGCGGGCGGGAGAGCGCGCGTCAACTTGGGGCTTGCGCATGTGGCTCGCCAAAGGGCGCGATGACGACTGCTTCCTGCGCCACGCCTTTTGGCCACGCTGCGCGGGTTCCCGCCCAGGCACCACCGCTCGCGGCATCAGGTCTGCCGGACGACCCCACTGGTCGTGCGAAGGGGCGGCCTGGGGGCAGGTCTGCGCCGGGGCGGCTCGCGGATGCCACGGGCACCAACTGACGAGGGCTCGTTGCATGCATATTCGCAGCCCGCCTGCCGCCCCCCCTTGACGCCCCACCGCATGCGCTCCCTTGCAACGGCCCCCTTCTCAATGCTTTCCCGGCCCTCACAGCGCCGGGACGTCCGCCGTTTCGCGCCTGACCTGGCTGCGGTTGGCACCTGGATCTGCATCCACGTCGGAAAGAGCTCGCGCCAGCTGAAGCACCGCACCGAGGTGGCGCAGCTCTGGCCCGAGGTTCCGAGCCGCCCTCAGCTGCTCGAACACGCCGGGACGATCGTGGGGCTCGCGAGGATCAAGGCGATCAAGTCCGTGTCGGCTGTGCGGGGTGACGCGTGGACCTCCATCGCCTCGACGGGAGATCACGCCTGGGAGTTCGACGATGTCGTTGTGCTCCCGCGCGGCGTGCCGTTCGCGGGCCAGATGCGGCTGTGGTGGGTCGACCGCGCCACGACGACGAGAATACTCGGGGACGCCATCTCAGCCATGCGGCCAGGCCCCGAGGCGCCCACCAGGCACCTGGTGCCTGCTGGGATGGGAGCGCACGCCCCGTACGGTTCTAGCGGGCCTGCTGGGCCGTCGTACCCTGCTGGGCGCTCGCAGCCGGGCGGCCTTGGATTGTCGGCCGGCGAAGCCATCGTCGCGGCTGCTTCCTTTGGCCGAGAGCACGCGTGGCTCCCAACGGCCCCATCCGGCGGCGCTGCTGACACGGCCACTGCCGAGTCAGGGCGCGACGGGGACTGGCTCGGGGCCACCCCGCGGCCGTCCGAGCAGCGCCTCCGCGCGACGGCAGCTGCCGCGGCCGTACCCGCTCCCGCGCTGGCGCCAAGCCTTGCGGCGCCGCGGGGCTACTCGGCGGACCACTCCTTCGGCTCCGGGTTCGGCCTCGGGCACCGGAGGAGGCCCCGCGACGACCTGCCGAGCCAGGGCACGTCGGACGACGGCTCCGACGGGGGGCCTTCGTGGGGTGGCAACGGGCGCATGAACGGGGTCGACTTTGGCGCCGCGGCCGCGGAAGAGGCGGCCGCCTCGGTGTCGGCCAGCCGCGTCGACGCGAGCTCCGCGGGGCGCGGGTCGGCGGGCAGCCGCGGGAGCACCACCAGCAAGGCCGACTCGGTCGTGCACGACAGGCCCGCCCCTGTCGAGCTGGGGGCCGCGGCGCAGGCCCCCGCGCTGCTCCCGTCCCCCACCTCCCACGAAAGCGACGACCGCATACAGGTGCTTCGGATGGACGGCGCGGGCAGCGTGACGCTGCGCGTGGCGTCGAGCAGCAGCAGCGGCGGTGGGCACGACATCCGCCTCGGCCTGGCGGACGTGGCCAGGCTCCGGGAGCAGCTCGCCAAGGTGGACGCGGCGTCGGACCGCGCAGGCAGGGGCCCCCACGCGTGGCAGGCGGCCGGCCCAAGCAGCATGGTTGACGCCGTCGCCAGGGGCGAGGCGGACCCAGCCACCATCCGTCAGATGTCCCGCGCCCTCGCCCGCTCCGACGGCAGCCTCCTCCCCGGCCTCATGGACGCGGTGGCCGAGAGCGGGCTGGCCGAGCCCTCGGGCCGCAGGCGCCGGCGTGACGGAGCGCCCGGCCAGAGCGGGGCCTCCTCCTCCTCCCGCTCGCGGACCGTGCAGCTGTCTGAGCACTCGGGCGGGGGCGCGTCGGCGAGGTTCGGCGACCTCTCCGTGTCCACCGGCCGCACCGCCACCACGGCGCCCGACGCCTCCACCACCACCCGCACGGCCTCGGACCTCTCCAGCAGCACGCGCCAGCAGCTCCGCGTGCCCGGGCCGGGCGCCGCCTCGCTGCCGCCGGCCCCGGCAGAGCTGCGGAAGTCGGCGGCCTCCCCGCGGGAGTGGGAAGCGATGGAGCAGGACCCATTCGCGCCGCGCTTCCGCGCCGGGCACGGCACCAGGGGCGCGGCGGGGCGCGGTTCCGAGGGGTCGGAGCCATCGAGCAACGGCGAAGAGCTGTCGGGGGAGGCCCTGGGCGACGAGGACAACGCCGCCAGCACGGGATCGAACGACAGCCAGAGCGAGGAGGCGCTGCCGGACGCCGCACCGGACGAGCCAGCGTCGTCCTCAGCGGCGCGGCTCGCCGCCGCGGCGGACGCACTGGACGACGACGAGGAGCTGCCGCCAAAACGGCTCCGCCGCGCGGCCGCGGTCGGCGATGACGCGGCCTCGCGCACGTCCCGTGTTGGCGACGCCATCTAGTGAGTGCGGCCTGTGCGCGCCCCGCCGCCAAAACGGCCCGGAGAATCGGCCCGTCTCTGGCGCATCGTTGACCACACATTCCCCGGGACCATACGCGCGCCCAAAGCTCACACGCGAGTGGCACGGCCATCCCGTCATCGTGTGCTGCCGGTCGGGCAGAGGTCGCGCCCTCTGCCCCGGGAGAGGCGGGCAAGGCTCAGTCACACGACCGGGACGATGCTGGCGCGACGTGCTTGCAAGGCTCTCCTTCGAGGCGCTGCTCGCCACCACGCTGCACCGCAGCGAGGGGCTTCAGGGTCTGCCGGTGCCGCCATTGGTGCCGCCAAGCTAGGAAAGCGCTTCGTGCAGCTGGTTGACGGCACCGCGCCCGCCTCCGAAGAGTCGCTTGCAAAGAACCAGCTTCCGGGAACTGTCGCTGAGGCCTATGATGCGCAAGCTCGCGCCACGGAAGTGATGCTTGAGCATGGCCACAAGATCATCGGCTGGAAGGTCGGCGCTGCAAACGCCAAGGCCATGGCAGCGATGGGCCTTGACGCGCCGTTCTTCGGCCCCATTTTCGACTCTGACTTGTTCGTATCGCCTTGCCGCGGCAGGACAGGGCATTACGACGTCCGTGGCGCGGAGCTCGAGTACCTCATGGAGATCCGGAACCCCGAGCCGAGGTCGGGCAACGCGCCCCACGACGCCGCGAGTATCGCGCAGTATGTGCACCAGGTATCGCTAGGCATCGAGATCGTGGGGTCGCGCTTCGCCCGCGGCAGCGAGGTCGGCGTGCTCGGCCTCATCGCTGACTTTGCGGGCCACGGGGCGCTGATCCAGTCTCGGTCGGGGCGCGTGAGCCTGCAGGAGTTTAGGGAGCAGCTTGCCGATGACCCCGTCACCCTGGAGGTCAACGGCGAGGTGAAGGCCGAAGGGCACCCGTCGGAGGTGATGGGCGACCCGCTGCAGGCCGCGGCCGAGGCCGTGAACCACGCGATGGCGCACTCGCACGCCCCGCGTTCCGACTGGCGCCTACTCATTGCGACCGGCACGATGCTCGGCAAGGTGGACGTCGTGGCGGGGGACGAGGTGGCCGGCCACTGCCCGCTCAGCTCCTGCCACTTCCAGCTCGACTCGCTCTGAGCGAGCGCAGCATTGTCCAGGGCGGCAGCAGCCTCGTCCTGGGCGTCCGGGCGGTTGCGTGGCTGTGGGGACGGTCAGGGCGCGAGATCCTGTGCCCGTGCGCGACGCTGTGAGATCAAGCGGTTTCGAATGCCTGGGTGCGGCAGCCGGGTCACAGCGGCACAGCGGGCCACACGATCGCACACTCTGCGCCGGGGCCCTTGCCGCGCTGCCCTCCCTCACCTGGTGGCCGCCAGAGCGTCCAGCCCACCTCCTCACCTGGCGGCCGCCAGAGCGTCCATCTCCCTCCTCCTCACCGCAGCCCGAGCGCGGCCGCCAGCGCGTCCACCCCCCTCCTCCTCACCGCAGCCCGAGCGCGGCCGCCAGCGCGTCCATCTCCCTCCTCCTCACCGCAGCCCGAGCGCGGCCGCCAGCGCGTCCACCTCCCTCCTCAGGGCCGCCGCCGTCTCCCGGTGAAACCGCCGCACCTCCTCCCGCAGCGCCGCCTCCAGCCCGCCGTCCCCTGCCGCGATGCCCGACAGCTGCTCCTCCAGCTGTGACGTCACAGCCTCGAGGAGCCTCCCCTGCTGGCCCCGGTGCGCCGACACCACCTCCACCACCTCGGCCCGCCGCCCGGCCTCGGCCTCCGTCTCCCACCCCTCCGGCCGCTCCCACTGCGTCTCCCCCGTCTCGCGGCAGTGCCAGTACGACCGCTGCGTCGTCCGGTCCGTGTGCCGAGACCAACGCTCCCTGGCCGCCGCCCTGGCCTCCGCCTCGGCGGCGAGCCTCGCGCCCTCCCCGTCGTCCGCCCGCTCCGACGCGTGGCCGGGAGACCTCCCCGCTCCCCCCACAACGCCATGTGCCGTGGACAGCGCGTGAGCCGCCGCCTCGGCCTCCGCCTCGGCCTCCGCCGCCGCCCGCTGCAGCCGCTGCACGTCCTGCAGGAAGGACGATCGTGCGGCCCGCACCTCCAGAGCGACGCGCTGCACCTGACCCTCCAGCAGAGCCAACCGCGACGACGGGGTCTGGCCCCTGGCCTCCGCCCGGCCGCCCGGACCCGTCCCGGAGCCGCCGGACCCCACAAGCGGGAGACCCCTCATCCACTCGAAGTGCTTCAGCAGAGCCCCAGACCGGCGCGCCACGTCGGCGTCCGCGTCGCTCAGCCGGGCCTCGCGCTCCCGGGCAGCCGCCTCGGCCGCGTCGGCCGCCGCAAGACCCGCCCGCACCGCGCGCTCCGCCCCCTCCGCCCCCGACTCGCGCGCCGCCTTCGCCGCCGCGACGATGACCCTGCGCCGCGCCGCGCGCGCGGCAAGCGCCTCCTCCTCGGCCCTCGCCGCCGCCGCCCGCCACCGCACCGCCTCCTCCTGGGCCTCAGCCAGCTGCCCCCGGAGCTCCGCCGCCTCCCCCCGCGACATGCCGTCCCCAGCCGACCGCGTGGCCTCCGCCGCGTGCGTCTGCGCCCGGCCCGCGGCGGACCGCGCCCTCGCCAGCTGCTGCCGGAGCCGCGACGCCTCTGCCTTGTACCGGCGGGCGAGCGACGCGTCGTCTAGCGTCTCGTTCCGCTCGGCGTGGACCTCCACCCTCTTGGCTCTGTCCGCGAAGTGAAGGGTGGACATGGTCTCCTCCACGTGGCAGCTGGCGGGGCTGAGGGTGACGACGAACAGGGTCTTGCAGTTGCCCCCGAGGCTGTCCTGTAGGAGGCGGGTGAGCTTGGAGTCGCGGTAGGGGATGTGGCCGCGGGAGCGGGAGGCCAGGGCGCGGACGCAGTTGCCGAGGCAGGAGAGGCTCTGGTTGATGGAGGTCAGCTCCGTGAGGCGGCGGCCCGAGAAGGCGTCCATGGCGTGGGGGCGCAGCTTCTCCGAGCCGGCCTGCGCGTGAAGGGGGGGGAGGGGGGTGGGGGGCGCGAGAGGGTTGGGGGGGGGGGAAAGTTGGGGCAAGGGGGGGGAGGGGGCCAGGGGGGGGGGGGGGAGCCCACGTTGTGGGGGCCCGGGCGGGGCGGGGGCCTCCGGTGCCGCCT
>Ga0136560_1000972_pt1 | contig 14591 bp, 20 predicted proteins | sample AntRauMeHopE1497_FD_104925 | JGI IMG/M metagenome (GOLD analysis project Ga0136560, IMG submission 104925) | Saline lake microbial communities from Rauer Islands, Antarctica - Metagenome Hop E1 #497 | ecosystem: Environmental > Aquatic > Non-marine Saline and Alkaline > Saline | place... | reverse complement strand
GATGATGACTAGCAGGTTGCTACTGCCGGGGGGAAGATTGCAGCTGTACCTCGCCGGCCCAAGCCCTTGCGGCAGTACATCCAAGTGCTGCTGCCACTGAAGCAGCCGCCGGGCTCGATGCTTCTAGAGTTGACCCGCCACATGCGTGCAAGAGATCTAGGTAAGGACTAGGACAAGGGCATTCGATAGCCTGCGGACTCTTGCACCTCCACCGAAGAGATCATCGATGCAGATTTCGGCGGAGCAGGAAATCTTGAGGGTGGAAGCAGCGGTGATGGGGTTCCATCGCCTGTCTCAACGGCTGAAGTTGGTTCAGGTAGCTCTATGCTTCCGACGCAGACGAGGTATACAGAGACTCTGGCATCCTTCGTCCTCCCATCGGCAGGTGATGCCCGCATGCCTGGTCTCGACCCGAGGCTCACAGTGGGGACCGCAGCCAGAGCTTCAGCGGAGACTTAGATTGTCACGGCCAGAGCGCTAGAAGCACCTGCTCAAGGCAACCCAGTCGATTCGGCAGTAGGCTTCGAAGATGAAGATGAATGCGCTCATCCGGCGGCTCCAAAGAGTGCTGTCGGCCTCGAAGCTTCAAGGCATCCTCTGGATGCTCCCAGGCGATCCGCCGTGTATCTTGGAGATATGATACTACGTCTAGATGCGTAGAGAGGCCTTGATAATGCCATTGATATTGACGAAACATGCGAGGGGGTGGCTGCATCACCCGACGTTGCTACACCGTTGACCGACAAAACGGTTGGTGCTGCTACTACAAATAGCGGCTCAAATGTTGATGGCGCAACCAGTGCCACACCATCGCAGCAGCACTGCCGGCAGCACTGGCTAGACCTCGGAGAGTGGGCATCCGAGTCCAGCTCGAAAGCCCTGGCTACGCGGACCCGCGATGGTGCCAAGTCCAGTCGCTCACGTCATGCTCCGATGGCCACGGCCACGATGCTGCTCCCACCCGATGCCAAGGAAGAAGCAGACGTCGCTCAGGTATCCCTGGACATGCTGAAGCGAGCCCCGCCTGCTTTCCTGTATCAGTTGGTCAACGTGAGCGCGCCTTCGGTGCAGGGGCTGTCCTGGGGGTACGGGGTAACCGAAGCTAGCGGACGATGCACAGGTTCCATCCTCTGGGTAGGCCCAGCAGATGCCTGGCAGGTAATCCAATCATCGTGCGAGTAGAGCAAGCTGGGAGGCTCCGAAAAATCACGCGCCAATGTCGCTACCTCTGTGCTCGTTGATCTTCTGGGAGCTCAGCTGCGATCACAAGCACTGGCAGTCAGGGCAAGGGGCGGCACAATCGCCTCTGGACGCCGTCATCAACGAACAGGCTCGTCGGCTCCTCTCGTCCGTGCATTTGCCCCCATCGAGGTGGGTCGCCTGCTTGGCCTCTGCCGAAGGTGCGTAACGCTGCCATCGAGATGCCAGGTATCAGTGACATCGACAGCATCGGCGATAGAGCTGTCAAGTGCCCCTATCTCCATCCGAATTGTTCTACAAGCAACAGAGGAAGTCGTGACAGGCGAGCGCATCGTAGTACCAGGCGGAGGCGGGCCGGAGCGGCGGTGCCTGCTGGTATCCCGTAGGCATGCCGAGGACGTAGGGGTGCCTACTCAAGGGCTCTGGTCAGCGGGCCGACGAGCGAAAGTCCCGTATGCACAGCGGCTCCGCTAGATCTGCGGGTCGCCAAGTGTGGATGTGATGGTAGTCCTGCTTGGTGTGCTTCATGGGGCGCTCGAAATTGACGAGGAATCTGTGATTGTGATGTGAAGGGGAAGAGGACGAAGATTCGCGGCTTGGTATGTTGGCCAGCAGTGCTACAACGGCGGGGCACGAGCTATGCAGTGGAAATTGGCGATTGATCAACTGCATTGTAATTATGCTTTCAAAGGAGAAATAGGCCCACTTATAATCTTTCACACGTCAGCTTGGTCGTCCCCATCTTCGGCTCCTGCTGCTTTGCCGTTGTCTCCACCACCTCCCTTGGCCGCCGCCGCCGCCCCTTCAAGTCCACCGGCTTCACTGGTACCAGCCTCGCCACCGGCGCCAGCGCTGGTGCCATCGTCAACATCATCACCGGCGCCAGCACTCGTAGACCTACCGTACAGGCTTGCACTGCCCCGCAGCCGAAGGAATGCCTCCTTGGTCACCTTCCCATCCGGCTGAACGTCTGCCGGTAGCAGCGGCCGCATACGGACCCTGTCCTTCCGTCTGTAAAATAGTACATAGGCACGATTCGAGACGCCGCTCTTTGCGTCCGTTGGGTGCACGCTACTATCGTTGAAGTCGTACCACTTGCCGTTGCGGAAGTTGCGACCAACGGCCGTGTAATGGCCGCCTCCTAGTCCCCCGCTGTGCTCGCTCACAGCGTACAGCTCATAGATATGAGGGCCAGGTTGCGGACCCTTCACGTACGGCGTTAGGTCCAGCTCATCGATCGGGAAATCCACAAGGTTGGACAGCTTGTCGCGATATGCGGAGGCGGAGTATGTGCTTGAGTATACTGTGTACTTGAAGCGCTTGAGGTGCATCACAAGGACTTCTGGGACCGTCCAGATGTCAAACTTCTTGTATGCCTGTCGATGCTCCTTGCACCTGGGGCAGTACCACGTGTCAGAGGCACCCAGCTGCTCTCGGACCGTGTATGCATCGAAGCAGTCTTGGATGTCGAGCTTCTTCTCCTCCTTTCTCGCCGCTGCACGGAATGAATCTTCGTGTCGGACCGCATCCATAGCCCCCTTGTCGGTGCTCCTCTTGCTCTCAGCGAGCCAGTCCAGCTTGCCACCTGTCTTGGAAGGATCCCACTCCACTCGCAGCACGTAACCGGGCTAGAGCACGACTGGGTCCTCAGAGGATGGATCTAGCACGGTCCGCTCCGAAGCACTCGGCGCGTAATTATCCTCGACCGGTGCCATCACCACTTGGAACGGAGGGTTTAGCGGATTCAGTTCATGCTCCTCCTCTAGGGCCGTCAGACCAGACGGATTGAAAATATACTTGGGCATGAGCTTGCGATATATCTCGGCGCAGACCTGCTTGCACGTCACCCCCGGCACCTCTCCCTCTGGCTCGAGCTCTTCCTCTTCCTTGGCCCCCGACCCCGACCCACCGGCAGCAGCGGCACTGTTGCCAGCAAGTTTACCTGGAGCCGTCTTATACACCTTGACTGCGGGTGCTGGGGTTTCCGTGGGCAGTGACGCAACCACTGGGCGACTGAGAACATCTGGGTGTCCGTATGACACAACCTTGCTCGTCGCAAGGATGCCGGGCTAGAACATATTGACGGGCAGGAGAAGGTGATGCAAGGCCAGCAATTGATCAGTGCTCCCATCGGCACCTCCGCTCTCGTCCGGGTCTGCACCGCTCTTGCTCCGAGTGAGAACCCCAGGTGTGAGGTCGTCCGCTGACCCTGCACCTGGCTTCGAGGCCGAGTCGCCAGTACCTGCTTCCTCAGGCTTGCCGTCAGTGCCCCCATTCTCGGTTTTCTCTGCATCCACGACCGATGGAGTTCTCGCATAGGCCCTGTTTGCGTGTGGGCTGGCAGCATCCCTGGGGACATAGTATGCGAAGATCCAGTCGTTGGGTCGTATATCTGCGAGTGGTGTCGTGTCGAAGCACAGGTCTACGAACCTGTTCCCAAAAGCGCTCACCTTGGCCCACTGAAGCTCCCCCGTGGACAGATCCGGTGCTTTGGAGTCACAGGGGTGCCACTACTCCAGCTGCACCAGCATATCGCGAAGGTTCATGAAGGAACCGTCGGACGGCAGTGAGCACTTGAGTCGCAGCATTGGTCCGGTGTATGGCACGAACGTGAACTGGATGTCCCTTGGCTTGGAGGCGGGGATGGGCACGGATACGCTGAGGAAGGGGTCGAAGGTGATCGACACCTTACCGCAACCAGGCTAGTTGCACTTCACGTGAGATCTCAGCTGGCCCCCAAACGTGTCAGCAACCACAGAATTGTTCCTCTCCTGATATGTCTCCCAAGCGATGGCACCGATCACGCTATCAGGGCGGCCGTCACTCTCCACCTTCTCCGTAGCTGGCTTCTCCCTGACCCTGTTCAGGTCCTCGTGAAGCCCGTCCAGCAGGAAGTTCATCAGCTCCTAGCTGTCATGCTACTAATAGCCCCTGAACTATGGTGCCTTCTCGCTTATCTGCAGCTTGAGTTTCTAGGGCGCAACCACGGTGAACCTCCCGCTCCATACCTCCTTCAGGAAGTCTGCATAGGCGTAGGCGAGCTTGCCCCCGTGCCCCAGAAAGTTGTCCACGTTTATTTCGTCCTCATACAGGTTGTCGAGGAAGTACCGAGTGAGAGGCTCGGTGTTGCTCAGGCACTGCAGCATGCTGTTCATGAAGCAAGTGTTCCCTGCGAAAAGAACAAAAAACTCTAGATTGTAATCAGGTGAACTGCATATGCCGCGCTGGTCTGGCGGTGAGAGAGGGGGGTAGGAGAGGGGTTTAGCATAACAAGAAGCATTCGAGACATGCGGTCTGGTCAGATCTTACCTAAGTTCATGAGGCCGACAGCGCCAGCCTCGTCGGGCGTGCCCTCCCTGCTGCTTCGCCAGCCTCCTCCTCCTCCATACGTCCTGCTTGTGTATGAGCTGCTCGGGTACGAGCTAGTGCCGTAAGATGTCATTGCGGTAGAATTGGCAGAGGACGATACGCTGTAGATACTAGAAGCATACAGGTTCGTACCTGGGGCCTTGTATTGCGTCGCCTCCTTGACACCGGTAGGAGTGGCGATGGCGAGCTTCTTGTCCTTGTCCGTGTGCACCCCCACGTGAGTGATGTCCGGAGAATCGAAAGGGAAAGTGTGCTTCTCACCGCTCTACATTGCCTCGATCTAAATCTCTTTCTTGTCGACATCGACAGCCGCAACTTTGCCATCGTACCACTGCCTACTGCCATTGTATGACGCTTGCATGTACACCAACCTGTTTCCAACGGTAAAATCCCGGAAATTGCGGATGCGAGACCATGGAGGCTAGGTTCTCCAGCTTGATCGAAGGTAGTACTCGTCAAAATTCCTACCCCAGGCACGGAAGTGCACTCTCAGCAGGTCGCCGCCGTTCTGGAGCCCATCCAGGGCACCCGGTCCTCGACCGCCGCAGTGTTCCTCCAGCTGTTCAGGGTCGGCCCTGGTTCGTCCGTTCTGCATGTTACGCCGCTAAGTCCCGTCAACGGGACTTCTCCTGACGACGGCATCGATCTGATCCTATGGAGTGACCCCGACTACTTCTGCTTCCAGCCAGACGCCATCCACGTCCATAGCATCGACCCTGGAGCCAACCTTGAGTTCAGACCGGAAAGTGGACTCATTCCACGTCGAACTGTCCCAGGCAGAGACACCACACTGCCCAGGTTGAACAGCTGTGCCACGAGGCCACAGGGCCCTCGTGTCGAACAGCTCCAGCATGAGTTCCGTACGAGCGTCGTTCCCTGCGATCTCTTCCATGGTGGTATCGGTGCGGGGCAGCAGGCGCCACGGCCTCGGGGCGCCTCGCACGACCGCTGGGGTTGCATCGGCAGCCTTCTCCGCGAGCGAATGCTCGCCCTCTTGTTCAGCATCGGTGGCGGATGCGGCTTCCTCCTTTGCCGGCTCGTCGTCATCCTCGGCTGGGTCTACTGAGGGAGCATCTTTTGCGAGCACTTGCTCCTCCTGCTCTCGGGCCCAAAGGCGGAAGTAGGAGATATCAAGCTTGCTATCCGCACTTCGAATCATAGAAGCCCCGCTCGCTTGCTGCTTGGCTGTCTCTAGTAGCTGCAGAATCAGTGAACAGCTATTCTAACAAACATAAAAATTGTAGCGCATGTGACCATTGGCAGAACCGAGATATACGATGGTTAGCGCGCACTTAGGCTCTTACTTTGTCTACACTAAGATTGCGCTATACAAGGAACGCTACATGCTGAATCTTCTTGGTTGTCTCATCCTTTTGAGGCGCACCCCTTGTGCTCAATCTACAAACGCACAGCTTGCACGGCTGCGGGTACATGGATACCTTAAGCATGCCGATACTGTCTTCTTCCACGACCCGAGGAAATGCTGGCCCACCCTTGAACTGTTTTATAAGCTCAGTCCACCCATCGGAAGATACCCAAACGAAGTCTTTCTTCTCGGTCTGCGATGGAATCTTAACTACAATTCGTTCTTCAGGTTTCAATCTCTATGCTTTCGGTTCGCCGTGATTCAAGGCAACAACTCACAATACCCTTTTTGAGACTTATTGCAGTTTCAGAGTCCTGGATGTCAGAGTTGTCGACCTATCCTGGATGTGGGGCGTCGCTCTCATTCGTAGCTGTATACGCTTCAAACAGTTTAAACCACACCGATGACACGGGGTACCAAGTAGCGCCTGCAGCCATTCGGGAACCTATACTTGACCGAATTGCAGCAGCAATATCAGTTCGAGAGGAGCTGACCCCCGACATTTGAGGCGAGAACGCGAAGAATGAGACTATCTTGGATCATGTTCCGCAAATGTCAATGCGCGATCGAATAAATCTGGTTTACATTTGGTACACGCTATAATAAGTCGAAGTGCTCGCGTTAATAGATTCCAGGTTCAAAATCTTAGTTTAGAGTTTATGATGAGCATCCGTCGATAAGTGCGCAATCAAATGATTGCAAATAGAACTACTCTGCAGAAAATTAGAGATGATGCCGTCGTATCCGTGCGAGCATCATCCTTAGCTCACACCATCAGGACTGGCAGATCAACCAATGCTACAAATGAAAAGGCAGCAATGAATCAAAAAGCCATTCGGTCCGCCATCGTCACCACTAGCACCCAAGAAAGGAATGGGATCGGCGTAGGAGCGCTTCTCGTCGCCGTTCAACGAGCAAGGCAGGCTGAAACAGGGGTTGACAGACATCTCGTGGTTCTAGCGATGCAGAAACGTCTCAAGAGAGAGTCCCTGATTCAAACTTTTGAAATGATGGCTTTTGACAAAAAGTCACAGATGACGCAAGACCGAGCCGAGCAGCAACTTCGCTCGCACATGCAACTTGAGTGAGATCACGCCCCAGTAGTTGCACTTGTGACATTGCAGTATCGACCCCCGAAGCGACAGACCGTATTTATTACCATCCGAGAAGAACTACGCAGGGCTTTAGAGGGAGCGGTCGAGCAACAGGTCCGCTCTGTGCGCACTCACCGTTCTGTAAGCAGACATCCTTGCAGTGTCCTAGTTGCCGTCTACACGGGCTGTGACCCTGCACTCGCCTTTATCGTCATGTCAAAGAAATCACACTCATTGTCGAATTTGTCACTAAGCTTGCTCGCAGAAGCTCGATGAAATGGAGGCAAAGCTCCATCGCATGCGGGGGGAGTTGTTGAAGCCTGCACCAGACTCAATCGTTGCAGCACTTAAACGAAGGGAGCTGGACTCGCTGTAGCCAGCAGCAGCTGGAGTCAACGAGGAGCTAATGCAATTAGAATATAGTCTTGACCCAGCTCAATTCGATGTAGTGGCCCAAGAAATGCCTGGATACGCTCGGCGACTCCAGGGGCCATTGTCAGGACGTAGCGAGGCTTCCCACTTTTCCATCGAATCGGGACTAAGCAGCAACGGCTCAATCGGGTCATCCAAAGGGGCATAGTCTGTCCAAAGCTCATTCCCTCGAGCAGTTGCAGATCAAGCTTCGGAAGGCCCTGATGACTCCGAGTCGTTCGCACAGCTCGTAGTAAGGCATCAGCAACGTCGTGCACAGGTACTGGGACGCCTAGCAGGCGCAGTCGGTGCGTCAGTATAGGATGTGCAGTCGGTTAGAGAGAAGCGAAAGCTAACAGGAGATGATTTAGAAGACGCGCAACACCTGCGGAGCCCGTTCACTTTCCAACGGGTGGCAGCCGCACGATTCGTGGACTCGTGCTAGCAGGAGATTCGCCGAATGGAGAGAACCTACAGGAAATTAGTAAAAACTAGAAAACCTAGCAAACCACTACCACCAGAAGCCCCTTATAGTGTTAAGTGCATAGGTAGCATGGCAGAAGCAGTATATTTTAAGTGGCAGCCCCCTGTGTTCGATGGTGGTGCGAATGTGTTCGACTACGAGCTCAAGTACGTTCGTAGGCGACGTGTAAAAGTGACAGCAAACACATCGAGGTGGGAGCAAGAAAATGTTGGTCCAGAGTCTACAACCCAGTGGTTACAGCAGTTTCCTGTGGCTCATTTTGGTATTGCGATTTCAGGGCTCTCAGCACAGACACAGCTGGAAGGGATGCAGGTCAGGGCAGTGAACGCTGCAGGTCGATCAGAGTGGAGCGATCCGTTTCCAATTGCAAAGACTGGAAAACCGCATGTTCCGGGTGCTCCGATTCACCTAAGGATTGCTCATCTTGAACCAGAATTGATCCGTTTTGAGTGGGCTGCTCCTCTGGTGACTGGTGGTCGGACACTTCTGAAAGGCGAGCTAAGGCTGAGCGTGGAGGTGCCAGATTTCATGGCCATCACAGCTAGCGGGGACGCCTCAGCCACCAGAACTGAGATAGAAACATACACGATGCCTAGGTGGCAAACGTACCTGGAAGTGCGCAATTTACAGCCAGGGAGTATGGTGCACGACGTGTCCGTGGTCGGTATTGACAATGCAGGGGAACGAACCATCCCGAGCGAGCCCATAGAGTATGTTGAGATTCCGCAGGGAACGCTTGTGCAGCGACTTCGATGGGAAATTGCACACTATTAGAACATGACAGATGGTGTCATCGACGTGATACGTCATGGGGTGCATCAGCGAACAAAGAGAACCAAGCATCTGCGCGTTCTCCGCTCCGAGCTCAAGCGTGAGCTTCAGAAACTTGGATTGTCCACAAGCTCGATGTCGTCGATTGGAGGAGATAGCGGCAACGGTCTCAACGGTTAGCCTGGGGGGTAGGGCACGAGGGTCCTGTCACAGACCGAGCTGGACAGGCGGCAACTTGCTGGCCTCACTCGTGGAGATGGGCTAACTGAGGATCAACAAAAGGAGTAGGACTTCAAGAGGAAACAGTACCACAAGAAGATTGACCAGCTGGTAGCCAAGCGAAAGGCTGCAGAGACAGCAGTTGAAGCGATGAAAGCTGAGCGAGTCCGGCAGCAAGTGACCCTTTAGCAAGCTCACAACAAAGTGAGCATTATCCGAGCCGAGATAGCTGCCATTGCCGGATTTAAGGGCAAGTTCGTGGATTCGATGGCTTTGCACGGTCGGATGCAGAGATTCGAAATAACCGAGCTACGAAGGAAATTAGATGAAGAGAGTGCTCGCAATGAGGCACTATTGGCCGACATGAAACTTGATATCGTGGATGGCATGCGAGAGCAAGAAGTTCTGGAGGAGCAGGCCTCGCAGCTTAGCGATCGAGTGAAAGAGAGGGAAGCGGCTCTGCTGCGCTTCGAGCAGGACTGCCGCCGAGCGTCTAGGAAAGCAAAGATGCTAGCTAGGATGGGAAACGCCAGCGCAGCCAAATCGTTTGACAGATGGAAAGCGTTCGTTCGTGACAGTCTGCAGCAGAAACACCTCATGAAGAAGGTCATGCTGCGGATGCTTAAGGTGTACGTAGCGGGCGGATTCTTGCGCTGGGCAAGTCAAACGAAGTTGCACCGAGAGGCAGAGGAGCAGTACAACCAGAGGGCAGGCAAGTCGAGGCCGCGGCGAAAATCAAGTGGTGGTAGCTCCATCGACGGCCCCTCAAAGGGGCCGCACGATGAAGGTGCGTCGGCTTCTCACTTCCAAGATCCCATGCAGGCCTCGAAGGCAGCCCGGTAGTTGGCGAAGGATCTTGGTCTGCCACTTAGCGCGGTCCTCGGGGCAAAAAATGGCGATCCTGGTTCTGGCAAGGCCGGAGATCCTTTGCTACAGGCGCTGGTGGTACACCGGCAGGCAGACCGCGTGAGAGGTGCCGGAGGGCAGCTGCTTGAAAGAGCTGAGATACATCGATCCAAGCTCATGGCTGAGGCTGGCTCGCTTATCCGTGCGGTAAGGAAACTTGATGCCACCGTTGACATCAGTGAGCTCACCGGGGACCAGCTGCTCGAGCTTGGGACTAAGAGAGGAGCTGATTATTCGACTGCTGCTGCTAGACTTATCAAGTTTAAATCCAAGCTGGCCCTACTGGGCACCAAAAGGTCTAGCGGACTGAAGGTATTGCTAGGTGAGAAAGAGGAGGAGATGTCTGGAGCGGGCTATGCTTGCGATGCTGCATCCTCAGATGACGACGAGGATGGCGAGGACCGAGGCAATGCCTCTGCAGACGAAGCGGATGCTCCGCTAAGACGCGGTAAGGAGGCAAAGAGGGACACAGATATAGGGAAGGATGGCAAGGTAGCAGAAGTCGCCGCAAGGTGGGAGCCTGTCTCTGGGCCCTTCGGGTCAGCGCATCAGATTCGGCATCAGCAGGACAAGTTAAAGCAGCACGGGATGCGTGGAATGATCGGAGAACCCATGGAATCACCGAGCAAGCCCCGGGGCGCTGCTGCCGCGCAAATCGTGTCTGATGCTCTCGTCCGTGGACGGCGAAGATTCGAGATGGACGGCAAGAGCGGGACGCGAGGCATGTCTCGTCGCCGACCAGGTGGTATGGTTAGCGCTGAACCTGAGGTGCAGCTGCTTCGAGGGGAAACTGGCCTGCTTGCCGCATCGTAGAAGGGACAATTCGTGTCAAATGAGTCAAGGGCAAAGGCCAACGAAATCGCCTTGACAATCCAGACTCTAGTCCGCCAGTCAGAGCGATACATCATGGATGGGAGACTCGACGAAGCCCATACGATCCTGCGAAGGATAGAGTTCATTGCAGGTCGATGCAAAGACAGTGGAACGCTGCTTCGCATCTACGCCGCACTCTCAAAGATGTACATGGGCATGAATCGCTTCGAGATCGCAGCTCTCCACTACCAGCGGTTCAACGAGCTTGCGCTCGAGACGGGCAACGAATGGCTCCAAGCTGATGCACTTGAGGGAAGGTCTATCGCATTGCAGAAAATTGGCTCCCTTGAAGATGCGCTTCGTGCTATGGCAGAGGCCACGGAACTACGAGGGCAGCTTGGCGACTCCAGGGGTCGGGTGCGGTGCCTCCGACTGCAAGCAAAGGTGCTGCATTCAATCGGATCGACTGGCAACGCCTCTAGAGCAGAGCAGCTCGACAAGCAAGCGGAGGAAGAAGAAAACCAGCAAAAGAAGATGCTCGGAGCCGGAATCAAGGAACTTAGTCGGCTATAGGCTCGGCTGATTGGTGTCGGGCTGTCCGATGCCCGGCTGATAGAGCTTGAGCCGGTGGGGCCCATGGTGACATACTTGCGTAACGAAGCGTCTGCCATTGAAAAAGAGCTGGCGGTCGTGATCCGACTCGTAGAGACAACGACTTCCTTCGTACAAAAGACCAGGAGGCGCCTGTAGAGGTCCATAAGCCTCATCGAATCCACAAGGGCCTCTGGCGACGAGATGATCTAGGTTTCTGGCTCTGCTTCCGACTCGGGGCCGCAGTTCGTGCGTCGAGAACAGCTGGTCATGGAGCTGGAAGGGGGGATCAATGGCATGCGATCTGACGCGGATGAGGCAGACACTTTGCGAAAGAGATACCTGACGAGACAATCCAACTGCTATGACGAGCTTGCGGAGATCAAGCGCAGGATGCGGGTGGAACTCACTGTACTAGCGAGGAAGATTAATCTCAAGAATCACTTCCGCTGTGTGGCTCTTAACTCTGTCAACTTGAGGCACAATGATGCCCTCGGGCGGTCCAGCTAGAGCGTGCCGCGCGTAGCTACGAGTAATGAAAAGGCAGTCATGGTCTACGAATTAGAGTCCGGTCAGGCGCAGTCAGCATTCCAAGGCGACACATCCGGTTCGAGGATTGGACCGCCTATCGGACATACCAAACGGATCACTTCGATGGCCTTCTACGAAAGTCGTGTGTATACCGGTAGCATGGATGGTACAATTCGGGTCTGGGACACAAAACGGCGCCTTGCGGCCAGCACCTCTCGGCAGCGGCAGGTGGACGAAATGTATGGCGGGACGAGCGCTCCTGCAGGAGTGGTCCGCCACTAGAAGCAGCAAGCGATGGGAGCGCCCCCCTCTGGGGGTGGCCCGACGGATCTTGAATCGTTTGCAAAACTCAGCAAGGACGACAAAGATGCCGCCATGTACAGGTACAAGAAGAAGAAGATCCTTCGATCCAAGGCGTCTAGCATGCTGGACGACGTGGACCCGGATTTTGACATCCCTGAGATGGGTGCTTCCTCGACTTCGGAGGAGAGAGAGAGAGCCTGTGTCATGACTCTTAGGGGACATACGGGTACTGTCTGGTCCATAGCAGCAAATTCTACCGTGATCGTAAGCGGCAGTGCCGATTGCAGCATCCGGCTGTGGCGGGCCAACGACGGACGGATGCTGCGAAGGGTGCGCGGACACTCGGGCACTGTGCGTTGCATCGGCCTGGGTCAGCACGCCTTTGCTACCGGAGGAGCTGATCACGAGGTCAGGGTGTGGACCTATGCAGGCCCAAAGGCAAGTCCGTGCCAGCAGTTCCAGCAGGCAGCGATTCTTGTGGGCCACGAGTGCATTGTTACGAGTATTGCCATGGAAGGGTTTGAGTGCATCAGCGGAGGCGCAGACGGCCGAATCTTGGTGTGGGACATACCAGGGGGCACGAAAGCGCGAGACTTCGAGGTACACAAGGGAACTGTCACGACGCTGCAGTTCGATGCGACCAAGGTTGTCTCTGGCGGCAATGACCTGGCGATCCGGATCACGGACCTCATCACAGGCGCCCAGCTTCAGATCATCTCGGAGGCTCACAAGCTCCCGATCCTGGACTTATAGTACGACACTAAGCAGCTGGTCACCGTGGCAGGCGATCACACCCTCCGTGTCTGGGCTTGGAGCGATACTCAAGGTGCTACATCAGCTCGTATGCACATTGTTGCAGGTGGACAGACGCCTTAGGATATTGCAAAACTTTATGGAGTTACAGTGCAAGGTATCATGAGATGGAATAAGCTGGCAACGGCAAATGAACTCTACATTGGCCGCCGCATTATGGTGGCCCCCGCTGCTACAGCTGATGAAAACGATGGTGGTGATGGTGATGGGGAGCATCTATCAGATGCCTCCTTAGACCACCCAGAGGGTCCTTAGAGCAAGCGGCCCGTAGACGGCGACGGAGACGGCGACGGAGACGGCGACGATGACGATGACGATGGTGATGACGATGATGATGTGGACTTCTCCGGCGGATACAAGATCTTCAAAAAGTAGGTCTTCTCAGGCAAGGTTGGAGATGTGCTGGCTGGGCGCCGAACCCTCCGGCAGATGTAGCGAGACCTCAAGCATAGGAAATGGGGCAAACGTAGCTAGCCGTTGACATCCGTGGAGGGATATGTCAGTTTCACTATGCTCAAAGAAATGGTGGAAGCAAGCGACGTGAGAGGCGAGCTTGCTGATCGAGGCCTTGCTGAGTTAGAGGATAAGGCCTTGCTCAACAAATCAAGGCGCATGGCTGCGGTTGCAGCAGACTCCAAGGAGCGGCTGCAGATGGATATGGAGTTTGGCAACGGTCAATCAGTCAATGGGTATGGGCATGCTGCTCATATCGATGAATCGGCTTACGACAACCAAGGGTTGGACCCGGAGATGGGAGTTACTGTTGGCGGTGGAGCACAAGCAGCAGCGAGGCAGCACCAACAGGACGCCCGGCTTCGGCACGAGCAACACAGGCGGACAGCGCATGCAGCAGCAGCTGCGACTGCTGCTGGGAGCCCGGCCCGATCGCCTGCTTCGGAGCAATATCACGGCACTGCAGCGCTGTTCCAGCCGCGGTCACCAGCTTCCCCTGCTGATGAGCGTTCTAGCCTAGGCAGTCGCTCAATGGGAGGCTTGGATACGTCGGGATTTGATTCTATCCCGGCGCACTTCAACCACGTCCATGAGCTAGACGAGACGAAGGAAAGTGTGCCCGACTTAGCCTAGCACCCCGGGGCTCTACCCCCAGCGGTTGGGACCATCGACATCAGTGGCGGCGAAATCCCGTCAGAATTCACAGACAGCTTGCAGCTCTAGAAACCCCGAGAAGAAGGTGGATCTGGCGGCGCTGAAACAGGGGCGGATGGCCAGGGGGCCGGGCTGTCGGATAGTGAAGATGAGGAGGACTGCGCGCAAGAGCAGCATCGCATGGTAGATCTAGCTGAATGACATGAATGTAATGAGGAACTTATGACAGTAGAAGAGAGATTGCAACTATTTACTTTGCCTCGTCAGCTTCGAGCCCCAATCGTATACCCATACCCGCTAGCTCATGTGCAAGGTACCTGAACACGAAAGGTAGTTCCATCGCAACACAGCCGGCCCCAGTATTGCACGACTTGCAGTACCACTGATCTCCCGCCCTAGCCCGCCCATTCCTATGCACCAGCGTCTTGGAGCCGTGGTCTCTCGAATCCCGCTCTAGCACTGCCTGTGGAGACACGATGGAGCCACACAGCCGGCACAGCACCCCCACGTGCCTATCCGAGCTCATCATCAACCTGTCCCGCATCAAAAACGACGCCCCGTGTGCTACGAGCGAATCTCGCTCCATCTCGCCGAACCGAACGCCACCTCCTCG
>Ga0136560_1000971_pt1 | contig 14593 bp, 9 predicted proteins | sample AntRauMeHopE1497_FD_104925 | JGI IMG/M metagenome (GOLD analysis project Ga0136560, IMG submission 104925) | Saline lake microbial communities from Rauer Islands, Antarctica - Metagenome Hop E1 #497 | ecosystem: Environmental > Aquatic > Non-marine Saline and Alkaline > Saline | place... | reverse complement strand
ATTAAAACTATCCACATATCCTCCATTTTGCCTATGTGTTCCTATGACCAAATTTACCATGCCAAAACGGTCTGTGGTGGTGGTAACCACTTCTTGGTATTCCACACTGTCCGCGATATCTATGATCACGAACTGCAGGCAAATAAGCGTATTTGACAAAGGGGCGGACATATTATCCTGTCCGGGCAATTGTTCGCCCCCTGGTTTATAAATTACCGCTTGGTAGGTAATGCCGCTATCTTGGGCGAAGCTTGTATAAGTGGATACTAAAACGGAGAAAAGAAGTAAATACTTTTTCATTGGATATTAATTTTTTTTAAATTGTTTTATGCTATTGGTTTGGTGTTTGTTCTGTAACGAGATCTGCTTTAATTTCTTTAGGCGAGTCTTGGTTTTTATTCTTTTTTAGATGTAGCAATAACTTAAATTGTAACTGATGGTTTAGAAAGTTTATGCTTTCGGCTGTTTTGTTCGTGATTTTACTACTCTGCGAATACTGGTATCCTAATCCCAAGCTTAGTTTATCAGCCACTAGATATGAGAAATCGATACCACCAATTGGCTGTAGAAATATTCCTTTAAAATCGTCTTCTTTGGTTAAATCAAAGCTTCTGCCATTCATAAACTGTACTCCTTCAACAATACTGCTTGCTTGTAGCGCAAAGTTTAGATTTACTTTAAAACCCTCTCTAGTAGAAATTAGCGCATAAGAAAGTCCCGTTTTAAGACCTAAGTATTTGGTTTGCCAAGTGTTTAGGGTGTTTAAATCACCGCCTAGGGCATTATACTCGTTTAATGTTAGCCCCAGATTATAGGTTAATCGGTCTTTAATACCTAATGGCTGTATATACCCGATTTCATAAAAAGCACCAGAGCTGTCTTCGATATTTTCACTGACTTGCCCTTGCGCATTTTTATATTCATAACGAGTAGTATTTATTCCGCTTGAAAATAGTAATTCTTGGGCATAAGTTTGTGTGAAAGCTATCACTAGTAAAAAAAAGAGGCTGTGTTTCATTGTAAAGAATATAAAAGGTTGCTAGATTGTTTGATTGTTAGGTTAAATTTTGTTAATTATAATCTGCTTTTGAGTATAGCCTTGAGCTTAATTTTTAATAATTTTGGTATAATAATTAAGATTATTTGCTGTAAGATGTACTAATTACATTCGGTTATGTTTTAGAAAGTTGTGGAAACATCAATTCTCCATAATTTTTGTTGATCGAGCCGTACGTGCTGATGGCGGCGGCGTTCCCGACCACACACTTGGCCAGGTCGGCCGCCTTTGCGGAGGACCCCCTGACCTTTTGCAGGAACACGAACCAGTTCAGGTAGCCCTGGAGGTATTTGGTCGAGACCCCGTAAAACGACTTGACCCATCTTTCATACCTGTTGTCCAATGAATTGACGGTCTGCACGTGGTAGCACCTGTTCTTGACATGTTGGCGTGACGCTACGAAGGTATGGTGCTCCAGATCGCTGTCCCTTGCCCATTTGATAATGGAGGGATGGGAGTCCGAGCACATTATATTGTCGGGCGCCACCATGCCCCCTATGGTTTCGCAGACACTTTCGGCATCTATCCTGCCTACCTTGGCCACCTTCATGGCAGGCCCACCGTTCCTGTCCGTGGCCACCATGACCGAAACCTTGTCGTTGCTTACCCCTCTTTTGGTATTCCTGTCGCTAGGTCTCCTATAGGCTTTCCTGTCCATGTCCCTTCTCCCCTTATCGTTGATGTCCAGCTGCTTGTCGTCACACTCCACGATGCCCTTCGAAAAGCCCGTCCCGTTAAGGGCCTCCAGGGAAGAGAGCAGCTTGTGCCTCCAGTCGAAGATCGTCTTCATGTTGACCCCTATCTCCTTGGCCGCCCTGCGGATCGTGACGCTCTCCACCACCATCAAAAGGTATTGCTGGAACTGTTCCAGTTTTTTTATGCCGTCAACGGCGGTACCGGTAAAGTCGTTGAAGGTCTTTGCGCACGACCTGCACTTGTAGCGCCTACGCCCCTTGTAGGTGCCATGGCCGTAAATATCCACCGCTTCGCAATGGGGACAGCTTATCGGACGGTCGTTACCGACATCCTTGACGGTAAGCTTAAGGTCGGGGACGTTGAGCTCCCGGTGCAGCAAACGAGCAAGCTCGACCTTATCGCCCTTGTCCAGACCGTTCAAAAATTCATGTAGATTCATTTATCCTATGTTTGTCCTTAAAGATAATAAATTTCTACATTATTCTAAAACATAACCTTACATTCCTATTGGCAAAAAGCCTAATTCTAGCGTTACTAAATTGTTTGTTATGCTCGTTTTTTTATTAGCAACCAATTGTCCGGAAAGGCTAAAAACTAAAACCTGAACTTCGCCCTGTAACCCTGCGCTGAACTCGATATTAACGATTTCTTTGAACGCGTTGGGATAAACACTTATAGTTTGTAGTTTTGGTAAGGTTGAAGATTGTATCAAATTTGCCCAAGCACTTTGCTGAAAACCTTGTATAATACTAAAATCATTGGCAGTGCTATTGCCTACGTTACTTTGTTGGCCAATAGTCTGGCTTACATAGAATCCGCTTTGTAGTTCCGTACTTGTACCTTGAGCGCCCAGCATCTGGCGGTGCAATTCTTGCCCACTGATTAGGGTACTAAAGCCTAACATTAAAACAGTAATGACTTGCCATTTTAAGAACCAATGTAAACTCATACTCTCTACCATAATTAATTATCTAAAAAAAACATTACTTTCCAATACAGCCAATAAAAAAATTACTGCATTATTAATAATCGGCAAATTAAAACTAAACCATGAGCAGGAGAAAATGTAAAGTAACCAGATGCTTTTTTTAGCGAACAAGTGTACTAATAAAAAAATATCCCACATCCGAACGCAATATTGTATTATCCATTATTTGGTATAACATCCCTTATCTTTAAAATCATTATTTAAAAAAAACCTAACAGGCATTTCGCGTACTACCGCCCCGTTGTCCAAATTAAAATTTAGCACTTTTGGTCGTATATGACTTTACCCAATTACCGCTAATCTTTCCTTAGACTTGGCTGTAAGGCAAAAACGTTTAAATACCTATAGCATCACAAATAGCTTGCTTAAACACCGTTTCTACATTTATCTGGGTCCTACCATCCTCTATACGTTTTGAACTGATTTTTGTGTCCGGATATGTTGGGCCGGTATAATTTGCATTGCTGTCAAAATTGGTAGCAAAAGAGGCATTTTGCCACTCGCCTTCCCACAACAAACGCACGTCGTATTCATTATTTTCCTTTCCTATAAAATCTACGACACCGCCCACCATGGCAAGGTCTTGCCAAGGTTCTTGGCTATTTTTTAACCTGAACTGGGCGTTGTAGGTGGGGGCAAGCGCCACCTCTTTGTTTTCTGAACACAGGGCCTTAAACACTACTTGGTAAGATGTATATTCTGGCTTCAGCTCTACAGAAACAACAGCTTGTCGCGAACAGCCGTTGGATATGTTCACGGGCTGTATCGCCTTTAAAGTAGGATTGTTATTTTTAAACAACAGTTTAATGTCTTCGCTTGGTGCGTCTTCGATGGTCATAGGCTCACCGAATTTACCAATAAAGGTAATGTCCCTTATGGGTTCATCATCCATATTTAACATGGTAGCATTTAATAAAAAATCTCCTGGCTGGGAAGCATTAAAAGTAATTGTCCCTGCGGTTTTACAAGATATATTATTGCCTATTTGAGGGCGATGGCTTATAATACTAAATGGTTTACTACCAATTACCACACTTGAAACTGACGACCATTCGTTACCTTTAAATGATCCAAGACTGAATATCGGACTTCCATCACTAAGGTTCTCAACAGGGTTAAAAATATCCATAACAACCTGCCCCGGCTGCAGCGGTTTATAACTAATTGGAACAGCATTTCCATCATTATCATTTGGGGGAACTATAGCAACATCTATGGCGACATTAGCTCTTCTTGCGCTTAAGCTTACCTTCTGCCCTGGATTGTCGCCAATCCTAAGATTTTCATAAATGCTCGGACTGCCCACTTTACTTCCAGACTTGGCGTAAAGTTCCGATTTAATCTTCATATTAGCTCGAAATGACGAATAACTCTTACTAGTTTTAAGGGCTAAGACATCCGAAGACTTTGCTCTAAAGCGGAACGAGGGACTGTTTGTAAGTCCTACATTCGCACTTTCATCCCCAGAAGTATAAATAAATTCGAAAACCTCTTCCCCATCAACTATTTTTAAATTTCCCTCCAGCACCACTGTCACTTCTTCCCGTACCTTATAAAATGGGAGTGTAATGCTTTTAACGCCTTCCGTGTACCAGTCTATACCCTCCTCATAAATTTCGTAGCCCGCTACCTCAACGGTTACGCCTAGTTCAAAAGGGCTATCCTCGCTTATGCGCACATTGGGGTCAATGGCCAACTCTAATTGGCCTACCGTAGTTTCATATACCTCTCTTTTTTTTCCACTAAAAGTAACAATGTCCGAAGCATTGGCGCCAGAAAAGGTGACTTTGGCATTGCCTTCTATCAATGACCCGTCTTCTTCGTCTACCAACTTAATTGTAGTACGGGTATGGAAAAAATTGAAATCGGCAATCACTAGATTTACGTCCTCACCTGTGTTCTTGTCTACTAAAGGGTCCGCAAAGTAGTCTGAGCAGGCGCTTAGTACAACACTCGCCACTAATAGCACTAGCAAGGCCATATACTTTATCTTTATTCTTGTTTTCATGTGTTCGAATTTTAATTTATTTGTGTTCTCTAAAGTTGCTTCTTAAGCCCTGTTTAAAAACGGTACATTTAATTATGACCAGCGGTTTCAAAACTGATTCCACTTTATTACTTAAAAAAGTTTTACCGCAAGACCCAATTTTACCGCCGGCAAGAATGTATATTGCTCTACCTGTTTTTCTAAATTACCCTGTTGTTCATGCACAGGATTTGCGGTAGGCGCCAGTATACCAGTAGCTTTAATTTCTATTTGTGGTGCGCCCAAATAAAAGGCACCGACCTCTGTATGGAAGACTACCCGTTTCTTCTTTCCAAAAAAGGACCGTACACCTATACCGGCATAAGGGGACACCTGCATATCTGGCTTTACGGCAAACTCAAAAGCACCCAACAGATCGCCAGGTATGGTTATGTCGCCATATTGCATATCTTTTGGGCTACCCGCAACCGTGGGGTTAAAATCGTTAAAAAGTACGCCGGCGGACAGGTAGAGGTTTCTGGTAAAATTATAATCTACCAGCACGGAGATACCGCCAGAGGTATAGTCCAGCGTTGTAGCGTAATCCATATTACCCTGTCCCAAATCAAAATCTACCGAAAGGTTCAAGGTCTCGTAACTTGCTTTTATGGTAAACCGTTTGTTAAAAATGTATTTTAATTCTCCCCCATAGCCATTGGTTCCGGCAAGGCCTCCCAAATAGAGGCCCTTAAAGTTTTCCTGTTTCAGAAACTCGCCATTATCTATATCTTCTTGGGCATTTATAGTTCCAAGACTAAGCAACGCCATCATGGCCACTCCTAAATTAAATTTCATGTTCAGGGTTTAAAAAATTAAAGTTTTTATTCGTTTGTTAGTATTGATATGTGCTACTATCCTTGCCTATTCTATTTTCGTAACCACCATAAATTCCGACCGTCTGTTTAGGCGGTGCTCGTCTTCCGAACAGTCTATCCCGTTCGCGCATTTGTTCTTTAGTTGGCTTTCGCCAAAGCCATTTGCTTGCAAGCGCTGTACAGCAATCCCCCGAGACACCAAGTAGTTTTTGGTTTCTAGTGCGCGGGCACCTGACAACGCCAAGTTATACCCATCGTTCCCACGACTATCCGTATGGCTGCCGATCTGAACGTTAACCTCCATATTATTTTTTAAATAGGCAACCAAGATATCTAGGGTGCGTTTAGAAACCTCCAAAATAGTGGCCTTATCAAAATCAAAGTAAATAGGATCTAATTTCAAAAGCTTTGCAAGGTCTTCCTCTGGCTGCAAATATACTCTAAGGGTATCATTGCTTGTGTTTGCTCTGCCAAACTCTTGTTTTTGGGGAAGAAAATCATTTTTATAAGCCTTTAGTGTACCGTTTTTTGAAGATAATGGCACCGAAATGGAGAATCCTCCCCTAGCATCACTAATTACCTTACCGTTCTCTTTGCCAGTAGCATCACTAAAGAAAATATCTACGTTTGGCAAGCGTTCCTTAGTTACCGCATTTAGGACAATACCAGGTTGCACTAGAGGTAACTGCACGGGCTCTAAAAGCATTACCCCAAAGATATCATCATCGCCCTTTCCACCAGATCGGTTGCTTGTTAAAAAGCCCTGTCCGTTTTTTGTATTTACAATAAAACCAAAATCATCGGCGGGCGAGTTCAGGACATCGCCCATGTTAAAGATATTTGCTATTTCAAAATCCTGATCTTGTTCCACCGTAAAAACATCCAACCCACCAAAACCTGCATGGCCATTACTTGAAAAAAAGAACCGACCCTCGGCATCTATAAAAGGAAAACTGTCGTGCCCTGCGGTATTAATTTCTTTACCCATATTAATAATGGGGCCATAACTGCCGTTGTTCTCTATAGCTGTCCTATATATATCCGTGTTCCCAAAACCACCTGGGCGGTTTGAGGAAAAATAGAGTGTTTTACCGTCTGGGGAGAGTGCCGCGTGTGCCGTAGAAAAAGTAACATCGTTAAAAGGCAAGGGTGTTTCCCTCCAATCATCGTTAGCATCGCGTACGGCACTAAAAAGCCCTAAACTTGACATACCATTACGTTGGGCAGCTTTTAGGTTACGTGTAAAAAACAGGGTAGTACCATCTTTGTTAAAAACCGGAGAAGATTCGTGAACTTTTGTATTTATGTTCCCGTTGAGCTTACGCGCCTTGCCAACCGGTTCTAAAGAGGCGGATAAGGAGACCTGATAAAGATCTAAAAAAGGTTTTTGGTTCCATCCATGGGTTCGTTTTACAACAGTACCCGTGTCCCTTGCCGAAGCAAAAAGCAATCCTTCCTCAAAAAAACTTGGAGTCATATCCGCATAACCCGAATTAATATCCAGTTCCTTGATCCGCATTGCCGTTTTTATAGCATTAACAGGGACAACCGTTTGTTTGATTTCTTGCCACAATGGTGTGTTCACCTCCTCTTTATTCGTATTTATATACGCATTGGCAACGCTATTTGCCGTAGATATATCTCCAATTGATTTTAGGGCATGTACATATCTAAATACCTGTTGCGCGGGTAAAACACTTCCTTGCTTTTGAAAACCGCTATAGTTTTCCACTGTTTTTTCCCAGTTTGAGGTGAAAAAATAAGCATCTGCCAAGTACAGCACCAAACTGTCCTGAGCCATCTCCTTCTCCTTTAAACGCTCATAGAGCGGAATAGCCCTTGCGTAGTCAAAATTCTTAAAGTAGGTATCTGCCTTGGCCCGTTTACCCGTTTGTGCTGTGGCCGTTAGGGGCGCTGCCATAAAGATGATGACTAGGGCAAGAACGTTTATAAAATTTTTTGTGGTCATTTTATTAATTTTACTAAGTAGGTTTCTTAAACTGTTTCTAAAAAAATCTGGGATATAGGGCAGCGTTGGACTTGCCAAAGACTTCAAAACGCAGGAGCACTTCAAAGGATCCTTTATTAAAACTTGCTTGTCCCAGATCGGTGATTTCTGCATCGTAGGCCATACCGATCATTAGACCGCGACTGAGCTGAAAACCGGCAAGAGCACTCCAAGCACTGTCCCATCTGTAGGCACCACCCAAGGTAACCTTGTTGGCAAATAAGAAATTGGCGGAAAGATCCAACTGTAATGGCGCCCCGTTAACGATCTTCCCAAGCATGGCGGGTTTAAATTGCAACATGGGCGACAGGTTAAAAACATAACCCGTCATCAGATAATAATTGGCACGCTCCCTACTTACAAAACTAGAGGCATCGTTGTTGTCGGACGCTTCATCAAAATGCCGTGTTTCTAGAATATTGGGCACACTTACACCGGCATAAAACCTATTGCTATGGTAATACATTCCAGCACCAAAATTGGGAGAGAACCTTTGATCTATGTTATCCGCTGCCGTAAGTTCCGGTACAAACTGGCGCAACCCCATATAATCTATATTCAGTAAGTGGCCACCGGCCTTTAGCCCAAACGAAAGTTTTCCGGAGAGCGAGGTAGGTACGGTATAGGAGAAAGCCGCATCAAAACTGGTTTCCTGCATGGGTCCAATGGCATCGTTTATTACATTGAACCCTAAGCCTACATTATTGCCCACTGGGGCATGTATGTTAAAGGTCTGCGACTTTGGCGCACCGTCCAAGCCTACCCATTGATCCCTGTGCAAGGCAGTAAGGCTTAGTACGCCTCGGCTGCCCGCATAGGCAGGGTTAATACTTATGGTATTGTACATGTACTGGGTATACTGTGCATCTTGCTGTGCAAAGGCAACACCCGCTAAACAGAAAAACAGTATCCAAACTATTATTAATCTTAATTTCATTTTGTATCGTGTATTTGTTTTATAAAATTACTTGACCCACCTATTGGCTTAAGAAACAATAGCCTGTCTCCTTTTTAGAAATGGTATCCTTGGTATATTGGATAACATAGAAGTACGTTCCTGATGGTAGTCTAGATTCTCGTTTTACGGTATTGTCCACATTGGCAATTCCGCCAAAGGCATTGCTGCTATTGTCATAGCCTTGGGTTTGCCAGACCAAGCGACCCCAACGGTTAAAGATTTGTACCGTGTTATTGGGAAAGGCCTCTATATGTTCTATGATCATGACATCGTTGCGGCCGTCATTATTGGGCGTTACCATTTGGTAGACCACAATTTCCTTATCGGCGTCCGGGGTTTCGGGTTCTGGCTTTTCCGTACTGTCCACTGTATCCAAGTAATCTGGAATCCCATCTGCATCTGCATCATCGTTTAATGGGTTACCGTCGCCATTGGCATCTTCATCTGCCGTTCCTATGCCGTCGCCGTCATCATCGGTATCCAAGAAGTTTGGAATCCCATCTGCATCTGCATCATCGTTTAATGGGTTACCGTCACCACTGGCATCTTCATCTGCCGTTTTTACGCCATCACCGTCATCATCGGTATCCAGAAAATTAGGAGTACCATCCCTATCCGAATCATCATTGGTGGGGTCTCCATCATTATTTACATCTTCCTCGGCTGTTGGCAGACCGTCGTTATCATCATCCAAATCCCTAAAATCTGGCTCATCTTCGGCATCCGTATTTTGAGTACCAGCCGCACCTGTATCAAACCCATCATTTACATCAAAACCATCATTGGTATCGGCACCTTCAAAGGCGTTATCCAAACCATCGGCATCCGTATCGGTTCTAGAAAGCACTATATTCAGCTTACCGTCCTTATCCGTATCAAAGGCCTCCAGCGTATCGGGCACCGTATCATCATCACTATCGTCGTCCAAGTAATCGGGCAAATCCGTAGCGTCCGTATTTACGGGATCCAAGCCCATATCTCCCGCACCCTCGTAGGCATCGTCCAAACCATCACTATCACTATCGCTTCCTAGAGGCGCCACATAATCATCTGTCGCTTGTGCCTCTACATTATCGGGAATACCATCGTTATCGCTATCAATATCCAAGCGATCTATAAACCCATCGCCATCACTGTCATCATCACCTTCCAACACATCTAGAATACCATCGTTATCGTCGTCTATATCTACGTTATCGGGAATACCGTCGCCATCGGTATCTACACTGACACCTAACATAAATGTTTCCTTTTCCTCCCCACATTCATTGGCCACGGTAACCGTATAGGTGAGTGTCTCACTATCCGCTTGCGGTGTTCCTGTGATAGCGCCAGTTTTTGAATTGAACAGTAAGCCTTGTGGCAAGGCGGGACTAATAGTAACCGCTGCCTCAAAAATCACGTTCCCTATCGGCCCAAAGGTTTGCATCTCTTGGCCTGTGAGCAACTGCAATTCTTCTAGATATGTAAAACCAGGGATTCTTCTAAAACTGATGTTCTGGACAATTTTGGAAATCACTATGTTTTCCTCATTGGAGACGTATTCCAACGTCATGTTATACAACTGGTTTAATTCCAGTTCTATTAGCTTATTCCTATCCAAAACATTTATTATACTATTGGAATCGTTCAGATTTACATTTAAGTCTAAGGTTTTTTGGTTGTGTTCTATGGGTACTCTCACAGGCTCGGTCACAGCATTTACGCTATTAAAAATTAGCGCCACACTGTTGCTCCTAGGTTCTTCCCCCAGTGTATAACTAAGCGGAAAGACGTCACAGATAACGGCGCCTTCCGCAGGTTGGGTTACAATTGGAGGACTTATAGGATCCGGAACACTTACTACCGTAAAACCAGATTTGGATACCTGATCGCACCCATCTGAAATTACGACCGCGCCCGCCGTTGGGTTGGCTATCGAAAAACTTAGCTGTGTTCCCGTTTCATTTGCCGAAAAACCAGTTACGGAAATACCGCCTACGCTAACACTGGTCACATTTTGGAGATTGGTCCCTGTTACGGTCATGCTTACGGCGCCACCGACACTACTCTTAGGATTAAAATCTGTAAAAACAGGTGTTTTATATTGCCAACTTAAGATGGGGTAACCTCCGTTAAGTGCATTTCCACAGCCCAATTGCCATATATCCTCATTGGCACTGTCATTATTTGGATTTGTCTTAAAGTCCCAAGCAGTATCTATATCCACATCATTGGCTTGTACGTTCGAATTCGTATAGCTAGCAATGGTTTTCATGGCCTCGGTAGTAACGCCCCATACTTTTTGTGGAGGATTAAATTCACCACCGCTGGTAGTTTGCCCACTCGTTTCCGTATCCCAAAAACAGTCTACGATACCGCTAAGACCTGTTCCCGTTCCACCAATAAAATTACCATGAAAACCGCCCACGGTAGGTAAGGATTCCCCAGGTAACAAGGTCACGGCACCCGCACTGTAACTATGATATACATACCCTTCTTGGGTATCGCCTAAAAAGCCACCAACCCTGTTCGTACCCTTTACCGTAGTTCTGGCGTAATTATTATAGAGTTCCGAGCTAAGCCCTACCCCCATAAACCCGCCTACTTGATCTGTACCTGTTACACTACCCGTGGTAAAACTGCGCCTGATGACCGAGTTACCAGCATTTCCTACAAAACCTCCTACTCCTTGCTTACCCGTTATATTTACGTTTTCCAGCCCTAAATCGGTTATATTACTAAAGTCCAATGTTCCAAATAGGCCCACATTGTCCTGTTTCGGGCGGTTTATATATAACCCTTTTATAGTATGGCCATTTCCTCTATAAAATAGGAAGTTTGCAGGATTTCCATCAGCTTGACCGGCAAAAGGAACATCACTTGTTCCTATGGGCATAAAACCTTTACCACCGTACCAATCTTTGGTGCTAGTGGCATCTATATCTGCCGTTTGCTCAAAATTCTTGTCCCATGCATCTGGGGTAATGCTTAGCCAGAACAAGTTATTTAAGCTAGCTATTTGGTAAGGGCTAACTCTGGAACCATCGCCACTGGGCGCTATGGGCGCTATAGGATGGGTATGAAAAATGAGTTCGTTACTGTAGGCAATAGCCTCTGCAAGATCTTTGGCATACCCTCGTACATAATACGGTGTGTTGGCAAGTAACCCGTTTGCTGTTAGGGAAAATCTTGTCGCTTTTGTTGGGAGCGGATTTAGCACAAGCAGTTCTCCCGTTGCTGGCACTATGCCCCCTAAATCTTCAACTGCTAGGCTTGGGTTGGGCGTGGTACCATATACAAAACCAAGTTCTGCCAATGCTACCGCTCCTGTTGAAAATCCGAGTGGCTCGCCAAAAAATAACAACCTACCTTCAAAGGATGCAGAAGTATTGGTGATATCGGTCACTTTGTCAACGCTAAAGTTCAATTGATTTTTTTGCCATGCCAAAAAGGGATAGCCCAAATTTTTATCGGGATTAATGCGCCATACTTCGGCTGCGTAGGTTGCGCTATCACCCTCTTTAAAGAGACTCCAAGTAATGTAAGTATTTGCATCAATCATTTCCGCCGTACTTTTACCATTTCCGCCTATTTGCGTTCCAGAACAGCTTTCAAGAAAACTTTGATTGACACCTGTTGTTTCTGTATCCCAAAAGCTGTTGCTAATGTTTAGAAACGCTGTACCACTATCAAAACCATTGCGCACCAGCCCACCTATTAAACAATCTTCTGGCAAAGCTCCAATAGCATAGCTATTTTCTATTTTAAACTCCGGATTATACGAGCCAATTAGCCCCCCTGCGGTACCAAAAGACCCAATTTGAAGACTTACGTCCGAATAACTGTTACTTAGCTTTCCCGTTTCTGTACCACCGCCAAACTGAAACGGAATTCTACCTATTAATCCGCCAACAGCACTACTAGCAATTATACTGCCCGTGGCGAAACTTTCGCTAACGGTAGTTTGTTCTGCATAGCCCACTAAAGCACCTACTTCCGATACACCTGGCGCGTCTATAGTAATATTCTCTATACCCAATTTTGAAATGGTAGCACTATTGGTCCAACCAAAAAAACCGCTCCGCGAAGTAAAATCTCGGTCATCCTTTATATAAAGATTACGGATTACATGGCCGTCCCCTAAATAAGTACCTGTAAACTTATTTGAAAAATCACTACCTATGGGCGAAAATCCTTCACCGTTGTTCCACGTTTTAGTTTCGGTGGCGTCTATATCTGCAGTTTGTTTAATAATAGCCCCCCAAACTTCGGGTGTTTCAGAAAGCCATCTTAAATCGGCTAAGCTGGCAATTAGGTAAGGATCTACTTCTGTGCCCGATCCCGCTGCCGGTGGCCTGGATAGACCAGGTTTGGGCTTGCTGGCGGATATAGTGCCAATTTCATCATAGGTAAAACCTACTAAATAGGGGTAAGAGATATATTCCCCTTCCTCTATGGCCCAAACGGCATCAACGCCTTCAAAATCCCAATCCGTAAAGTTCGCCTTATCCTTCATTTGTGCGGTGGTGCGGCCCGTGCCTGCTTCGCTTGTACTTTGTTCCGTTGTAACAGTATCCCAATAGCTATTGGTTACACTTGCTGAAGCATAACTCGCCCCTATTAAACCACCCGCCTTTCTAGCGTTTTCCTGGACTATTGAACCAATTGCATATACATTTGTTAACTCGCTCTCCTTTAAATCATCTCCAAGATTAACACCCCCAACAACACCTCCAAGAGGTACATCCCCTGTAAGTACAACATCTGAATATGCATTCTTTATTGAAGCCCCAACCATAGACCCTGCAAGGCCGCCAACGAAGAGTGTACCTGTTACACGCCCAGTTGCATATACCTTTTCCATACTTCCTTTCAACTGCCCTACAATACCTACATCTTCATTACCTGTAAATATCACATTAGGTAGGGCTATACTTTTGATAATTGCACTCCCATCCGCGGCACCAATAAACCCAATGTCATCTTGATTTGGTCTATAAATAAAAAGATTTGAAATACTATGAAAATCACCATCGTAAGTACCTTTAAATTGCGTAACACTATTACCAATAGGCGAAAAGCCCATGGGTTGCTCAGGAGTATTGACGTCATTATCATGATCGCCTACATTCCATGTATTGGTTTCGGTGGCGTCTATATTGGCGGTTTGAATAAAGTATTTATCCCATGCCGTTGTAGTTTCGGACAACCAACGTAAATTGGCCAAATTGGCCATTTGATAAGGACTGGCTTGTGAACCATCGCCACTACTAGGTGCTATTGCAGTAGTTTCTTCTATTGCAGCGGATTCTTTTAGCACCAATGCCTTTGGCGATGCATTGCTTTTGGTAACCAACATTACAATCATCATTGGCAATACCATCCATTTTAAGTGTATTCTTTTCATAAATTTTAAGCTCTTTTTTAAATGTCCAAGGTTTCGTTTAATGTAGCCTTGCTGCTGTGATTAAAATTGAAATTAACAATGTTTAAAGTTGGCTCTAACGTAGAAAAACCGATTATTCCCTTTTGTAAGGGGAAAAAATAATTAGACGCTCGGCATTTCATTTTCCCCCTCCCTACACTTCGGGACTAAAGGAAACCAAAACACCGGAAAGCAACTAGTACAACCATAATCGCCGATCTACCTTAGCGCCAATATCTAAAAGTTTTGGTATCAACTCGTCCTAAATTGGCTAGCCCCAGTTTTATCAAATCTTTAAACGGGTGCAAAGATCAGGAAGTAAAACAAGAATAACCCCACCCTTTTAGTGGGGGTTTTTCATTAAAAACAAAAGTTTTTTACCCTTTTTTATAATTTGAAAAAATTGCTAAACTATCTCTTCTAAAAATACCTTTAACCATATTTTAAACCAATGGATGCTTTATTGATTTAAAGCGCATTATTTACTCTTTTAATGGTTTTTTTGCCAATTTTTAGTAATGGCGTAATCTTTTGTACTTACCCCTAGCATGGGGGGTGGGTAGTGGGTAGTGGGTAGTGGGTAGTGGGTAGTGGGTAGTGGGTAGTGGGTAGTGGGTAGTGGGTAGTGGGTAGTGGGT
>Ga0136560_1000970_pt1 | contig 14597 bp, 15 predicted proteins | sample AntRauMeHopE1497_FD_104925 | JGI IMG/M metagenome (GOLD analysis project Ga0136560, IMG submission 104925) | Saline lake microbial communities from Rauer Islands, Antarctica - Metagenome Hop E1 #497 | ecosystem: Environmental > Aquatic > Non-marine Saline and Alkaline > Saline | place... | reverse complement strand
CTGGTAGGGAATAACGGCGCCGGTAAAACAACCTTGTTCTCGTTGCTGCTGGATCTAATACAAGCAAACGGCGGTCACATTATTTCAAATGGTGTTCAGGTAAATGAAAGTGAAGACTGGAAACCTTTTACCAGCGCATTTGTAGACGAGAGTTTCCTTATAGGGTACCTCACGCCCGAAGAATATTTTTACTTCATAGGTGAGCTGCGAGGACTTAATAAAGCTGATGTAGATGCGCTCGTGGCAAGCTATTCTGACTTTTTTAACGGCGAGGCCGTAGGGCAGAACAAGTACTTGCGCGACCTGTCTAAAGGAAACCAGAAAAAGGTAGGAATCATAGCCAGTCTTATAGGCAATCCTAAAGTAATTATTTTAGATGAGCCGTTTGCAAACCTGGATCCATCTACCCAAATAAGACTCAAGAAAATAATAAAAGAACTTGCAGACGATCCAGAGGTTACCATACTCGTTTCTAGCCACGACCTGATTCACGTTACCGAAGTTACAAAGCGCATTGTGCTGCTTGAAAAAGGCCGTGTTGTTAAGGACATGACTAAAGATTCTGGAACCTTTGCACAACTCGAGCAGTATTTCTTGGGCATTTCTGAAGCACACGCACCCGTTCCAGTAGAAACCGTGGTTGAAAATGAGATGATTACAGACAAGGTAGTAGAATAGTTCTTTAATTAAAACGGCAGTTAATACGATAAGATCTGTCAGATTGCTGTAATCCTGATACTATCGTTGCCATTATATAAAGTCAGCCGTAGTTTCCGTATTACTTCGACAATAAGCAGCAAAAGCCTTTAGGTTTCGTACTGAGCATGTAAAAGTGCTGCTGCATGGAAACTGCAATAAAAGCTACCAGTGCGCGCACCCTTACGATGGTGCATCGCGCCCCCTTGTAATGCGTTTTGTCGAAGCGCCAAAGCGTTTGGGTAATGAAAACAGAAATTAAAGTTCATCGCTAGGATGCTCTTTAAGCGTTACACGGGGTGCGTTTATAGAAGTATAAAGCGGATTTTAAACGACAAAAGCAACAAAAGCGGTTGTTTTGCACAATTTAATAGCGCTATATTTTAAAAAGCCATCACCTAAACCGCAACTACAGTATTCTTGCACAGCCAGCAGCATTGTTTGTTTAAATAGTTCTAATTTTGCCACGGCTAGGCAACTTTTAAACAGAGCAGCCAGCCTTACTATACACGCTTTACAAAACATAGCATTATGTCCCCTAAAATTAAAATGTACCTGTACTACTCTCTTAGTTTTTTAGTAATTTATTTAATAACGCTGCTTATCGTTCGCACATTTGTAGAACCTACTAACTGGACCCGTTTTATACCTATCGTTGTTGCTTTTATCTTTTCTTTAAAGCCGCATATAGAAGACGCGCAGTCGGGCAGGCGTTACGGGCTTAAAAATTTATTCTCTAAGAAAATCTGGTACCTGAACTAGCTTTTTTTAAAAAAACGGTACTTTTGAGGTTTACGCGCAATGGCAAGTTGCATAAAAAAAATGCTATTTTTACGGCATAACAATATAGAATTACGGTTTACGTTGATATAGTTGGATAAAGCAGCCCATTTGAAACCCATACTCAAGAACATATTTTACAGTGCTTTTGCACTGCTGCTTATAGCAAGCTGCAGCCGCAAGAAAAACAGCTTTATAAGTCGCAACCTGCATGCAGTGGCCACGGAGTATAATGTGCTTTATAACGGCGATCTCGCACTCAAGGCGGGTCTAGACCAGCTAGAGGCTACTTATGTAGACGATTATTGGAGCGTTCTGCCGGTAGAACGCCTGAAGGTAAAGGACGAGGTTTTTCTGCCGGGCGACAAACCCGCCGACCCTAACTTTGAACGTGCCGAAGAAAAAGCCGTTAAAGCCGTACAAAAACATTCCATGCTCATAGACGAGCAAGAGTACAACCCGCAAGTAGACGATGCATACCTGTTGTTAGGTAAAGCGCGCTATTATGACCAGCGCTACATAAACGCGCTCGAGGCATTTAATTATATCTTACAGTTTATGCCCGACAGCGATAATAGACGACTAGCACTCGTGTGGCGGGAGCGTACAAACATGCGCCTAGATAACAATGAGACCGCCATACGCAACCTGCAAAAACTCTTAAAAGAAGACGAAGCCAGTTTCCGTAGAGAAGATTTTGCAATCGCAAACGCCACCTTGTCTCAAGCATATCTCAACCTTAAACAAGTAGACAGCGCCATTGTGTACATGAATAAGGCCGCATCGCAAACCAGAAATAAAGAAACCGTAGCCCGTTATAAATTTATCGCAGCACAACTATTTGCAAAAGCGGGTAATCGCGACAGTGCCTTTGTAAAATATGATGAGCTCATTAAGTTACACCGCAACATCCCTAGACGCTATTACGTTAATGCATACATAGAAAAAATAAAGCTCTTTAATGAATCTACAGACAGTAAAGAAGCATTGCTAGCAACCATCACAAAACTCGAGGAAAATAGAGAAAACAGACCTTGGCTAGACGCTATTTATGCGCGTAAAGCTATTTATCATCAAAACCAAGATGCTATAAAGCAAGCTGTAACCTACTACAATAAAGCCTTGCGAGCACCTGGAACCGACACCTATTTGCGAGGTAATAACTACGCTGCACTAGGCGATATAAGTTTTAACCAGGCTTTGTATGAGCGCTCTGGTAAGTATTTTGACAGTGCTTATGCAAACTATAAAGAGCGCACGCCAGAGTACCGTCTTACAGGTAAAAAAATCACAAATCTAGAAGACGTTATTCTTTACGAAGGTCGCCGCCGTTATGCCGACAGCATCTTTAACGTAATCGCTATGAGTAAAGAAGAGCAAGAGACGTACTATCAGAATTACATTACAACACTTAAAGAAGAAGAAGAGCGCATCGAGCGACAAGCAGCTATAGAAGAGGCAAAAGAGGCTCAAAACCAGAACGCATTTCAAACCATATCGCAAAACAATAGTATTAAAAGACCCAGCGCAGGACCCGGTCTGGCTGCATCTACACCCGGTATTGCACAAAATGGTACACAGGCAAGCACCTTTTATTTCTACAACCAAGGTGTAGTTGACAAGGGGAAGCGTGATTTTAGGGGTAGATGGGGCAGGCGCAAACTAGAGGACAACTGGCGGCGCAAGAATAAAAAAACAGAGCTTACCACTGAGCAAGCGGTTGTAGCGCAAGTGGTTGTAGAAGAAGTAATACGTCCAGAATATACCACTGCCTTTTATATAAACGAGCTACCTAAAGGCAAAATGGTGTTAGATTCTATTGCAAAGGCAACTGATTTTGCATACTACCAGTTAGGGGTTATTTATAAAGAAAAATTTAAGCGCAATGACCTTGCGATAAACCGTTTTACGACGCTTATAGACCGCAAACCAGAAGAGAAAATCTTGCTGCCCACACTGTATAATTTGTACCTTATTTATAAAGAAAGTAACGCTTTCGCGAAAGCGGAATCACTAAAAGCACTCATAATATCAACATATCCAGGTACCCGCTATGCACAAATATTGAGCAATCCCGACGTGATGATAGACGATAATGCAAGCCCGATCGCAGTTTATAACAGGCTCTACAAAGAATATGAAAAACAAAACCACCAGGTAGTTATATTACAAGCAGAGAATTATGTGAAATTGTTTAACGGTGACGAGATTGTGCCTCGACTAGAACTCTTAAAATCGTTTGCAGCAGGCAGGCTGTACGGTTACGATGAGTATAAAAAAGGGATAGATTATGTAGCCCTTAATTTTCCGAATACAGAAGTGGGTAAAAGCGCGCAACAACTTGTTACAGATGCTGAATCATTGCGCATTCCTAGAGTATTTATGCCAGATAAAGACTTAGCCGACTTTAAACTTATTTATAGAATGCCGCTCGACGAAAGGGAAACCACGAACATGATCGTAGCTGCCCTTAATGAAGCTATTGTTCAAGAAAATTATGGATTTAAGGTTTCTGTAGATGTGTATTCTCCTGCAGAATCTATTGTTGTAGTTCATGGTCTTACCAGTAAAATGGGTGCGCAAGGACTTGCAGCGTTTATGAACAAACCCGAAAATAAGTATAACATCAAACAGCCTTTTATAGCCATAGCCACAGAGAATTATAAAACAATACAGATTTATAAGAATCTGGATGCTTATGAAAAAGAAATGCTCTAAAACACTAAAAGAATGTTCAATAAAGGAAAAGTAGAAGACCAGGTACCTGGCAGATCACAAAATCGTATAAGCCATGGAACGACCATAGAAGGCGATTTAAGCAGCGACGGTGGTTTTAGAATAGATGGAACAATTTTGGGAAGCGTGAAAACAGCTGCCAAAGTAGTTATAGGAAAAGATGGCATAATCACGGGCCAGTTAGAATGTAAAAATGCAGACATAGAGGGCGTCTTCACAGGGAAACTGCTCGTACATGGTTTACTTACCTTAAAAGCAACCGCAAGTATAGAAGGTGATGTGGTTACAAATAAACTTAGCGTAGAACCAGGTGCGCTCTTTAATGCTACTTGCAAAATGGGAACAGGTGTAAAATCCCTTGCCGACTCAAAAGAGAAAACTGCTTAACACGTTCAGATCATGTTTAAGAATCTTTTAATTTTTGCGGTAACCTTGTTTTGTCTGTCATGCAGTAGCGGCGACGTTGCTAGTAAAGAAAGTGACTTTTTAAGATTAGCGTTACAACTCGATACGCTAAAACAAGAGCTAACACAAACCGCTTGTGTAGCTGCAAGCGACTGGAGCTTTGTTGCTTACGGCGCTAAAGCCTGTGGCGGCCCGCAAGGTTTTATCGCGTATCCTATAAATGCCGTAGCTACTACCTTTTTAAACCGCATACAAGCATACACGGTTTTTGAAAACGAGTTAAATCTAAAATGGGGGGTTACGTCAGACTGTGCCGTAAACCTGCCGCCGGCCTCAGTGCAGTGTATAGATGGTGTTCCCGTATTGATTTATTAGTACCTTGCCACGCGGTATAAAAACGGCCCTTTACCTATGAACTTCTACCTAAAATCCTTTTTAATAATTACTGCGATAGCGTTGTTGCTACTGGGCATTCATAGCGCAGTGAGCGCAAACCCGGCATTTTCGTTAATAAAGGTATATGCATTTATAAGCATTGCTACCTTTGCGAGCGTGTCTGCATTAAAGTTTGCACACCAGGTTGCAGCAAACCAAATAGCACTGGTCTACCTGGCCACGATGATGGTTAAAATGGGACTCGCTATTCTCATTTTCCCGCAATTAATAGATGACACAGTAAAACTGAGCAAACTAGAATTGCTAGAGTTTTTAGTTCCGTACTTCCTTTTTTTAGGCTTAGAAGCGCTTGTGGTTGTTAAATGGCTTAATAAATCTGAACTAGGAGCCTGATTTACAATTAAATCGCCTTTGAAAATATTGCTTATTTAAACCCTATTTCTCAAAATATTTTGCACTACATTTGCACCCGAATTAAGAGACCTAAAAATTTAAGGTGTAATAGATGTTTAAAGCTTATTTAAAATCCGCGTTTTTTGTAATGGTTTTTGCCGCTGGTGTTCAGGTTACTGCACAACAAAAGCAACCTACAGATAACAGTCATGAAACTAGTGAATCTCAAGTTACTGACGGTGGACGAGTAAATACTCCCGAAGAGATTAATGAGTACATTGCGCACCACTTAAAAGACGCGCATGATTTTCACCTTTTCTCGTATACAAATGATGCTGGAGAGCGCAAGCATGTAGGTTTTCCATTACCTGTGATCGTGTGGTCTAGTGAGGGGTTAAAAACATTTATGTCGTCTGCATTTCACCATGATGATGATGGTCATGTTTTTGTAGAAAAAGGCGGTGCTACACTTACAAAGTTTCATTCTAAAATTTACGAGGTTGAACCTGGTGCGACAGCTCTTACCTTAGATGACGAGGAGCACCCAACAAACGCGACAAAATTGTTAGATTTCTCGATTACAAAATCATTGTTTGGATCGTTAATGGTAGGTCTCATCATCTTCTTGTTGTTTAGCGGTCTTGCAAAACAGTATAAAAAGAAAAGTATCCCGACCGGTTCAGGTCGTTTTTTAGAACCACTTGTTCTTTACGTGCGCGATGAGATCGCGCGACCTAACATAGGTGAGGAAAAGCACAAGAAATACATGCCTTACCTGCTCACGGTTTTCTTCTTCATATGGATATCTAACCTTTTAGGGTTAACACCGTTAGGATTTAACATCACAGGACAAATCGCGGTTACGGTCTGTCTAGCTTTATTTACATTCTTCATTGTTCAGTTTAGTGGTAATAAAGATTACTGGAAACACATTTTCTGGATGCCAGACGTTCCAGTACTTATGAAAATAGCACTGATACCCATAGAGGTTTTGGGGATATTCACAAAACCCTTCTCCCTATTAATACGTTTGTTTGCAAACATAACTGCTGGTCACTTTGTAGTTATGAGCCTTATAGCACTTATGATTGTCCTGAAAGCACAGTTTGGTGCATTCGGTTCTACAGGCATATCCTTATTATTATCACTGTTTATATCAGTTATAGAAATTTTAGTAGCCTTTTTACAGGCATTTATCTTTACTATGTTATCTGCCCTATTTATAGGTATGGCGGTTGCAGAGCATGATCACCACGAGCATGCTGGCAGTTCTGAAGATGACTTAGATGAGGTAAGAGAACGTTTTGTTTAATTTTTAAATATTTTGTTATGTACAATTTAATTGGAGCAGGTCTTATCGTTATCGGTGGTGGTATCGGTCTTGGTCAAATCGGAGGAAAAGCGATGGAAGCTATCGCTCGTCAACCAGAAGCAGCTGGAAAAATTCAGACTGCGATGATCATTATCGGTGCACTTCTAGAAGGACTTGCATTTGGAGCACTTATCTTAGGTAAGTAGTCCAAACAGCTTAAACAGCAAGAACACATTCCCGTAACGGTTGGTTACGGGACGTGTTTCTTAAAAATGAAAACACAAATCACAAAGTACTAGAGGTAATGAATTTATTAGAAGATTTTTCGATTGGGTTGTTTGCGATGCAAGCTATCATTCTGGTGATACTTATTTTGCTGTTAGGCAAGTTTGCATGGAAACCTATTTTAGGGAGTTTAGACGACCGGGAACAAGGTATCGCAAATGCACTTGCCGCTGCTGAAAACGCAAAGCTAGAAATGGCAAAGCTAGAAGCCTCTAACAAGGCTGCCGCTCAAGACGCACGCATGCAACGTGACGTAATGCTCAAAGAAGCACGCGAAATCAAAGACAAAATGATAGCCGACGCTGCTGCGCAAGCCCAAGAAAAAGCAGACATTATAATCGCAAATGCACAAGAAGCCATCGAGGCCGAAAAGAAAGCAGCCCTAGCTGACATTAAAAGACAGGTCGCTATACTATCTGTAGATATCGCCGAGAAAATTACCCAAAAGGAACTTTCTGAAAAAGATGCGCAAAACGCACTCATAGAGAAATTACTAGCAGGCGCAAATATTTAGAACCATGAGAATATCAAGAGCTGCATCACGTTACGCAAAAGCGATTCTTAGTCTAGCAACAGACCAGGGTGCTGCGGTTGCCGTTAATAACGACATGAAAAGCGTTCTCGTGACTGTTTCTAAAAACAAGGAGTTGCAAGACTTTCTTAAAAGCCCTGTAGTGACTGGTGATAAAAAACTAGGTGCGCTGGAGCTTATATTTAAAAACGTAAACGCACTTACTGTAAAATCCTTTGGATTGCTGGTAACAAACAAGCGTGTAGATATACTGGCTGACGTAGCGACACAATATATCGTTCTTTTTGAAGAAATGAACAAACGCGTTATCGCAACCGTTACTACGGCTGTACCACTAGACGCCGCACTAGAACAAAAAGTTCTGGAAAAAGCCGAAGCGCTTGCAGGTAAAGAGGTAACACTTGAAAAACTTGTGGACCCGGCAATTATTGGTGGATTTATATTGCGCGTGGGTGATCAAGAAATTAATGCAAGTGTGCAAAGTAAACTAAGTGGTCTTAAAAGAGCATTTACGCAGTAGGAATTACGCTTTCGCGAAAGCGGTCACTAAACAACCACCCAGCGATTTAAAATTTAAAAAAAGGTCCGTAAAGACCATCAATAAGTATAAAAATAGCATTATGGCAGAAGTAAATCCAGCAGAAGTATCTGCAATACTTAAGCAACAACTAGCAGGTTTTGACGCAGGCGCATCTCTTGATGAAGTAGGAACTGTGCTTACCGTAGGCGATGGTATCTCACGTGTTTACGGTCTTTCTAACGCCCAGTATGGTGAGCTTGTTGCGTTTAGCAACGGTATGGAAGGTATCGTTCTTAACCTTGAAGAAGATAACGTAGGTGTGGTACTTTTAGGCCCAACTACGGGTATTGCTGAAGGTGATACGGTAAAACGTACCCAGCGTATCGCTTCGCTCAAAGTAGGCGAAGGCATAGTAGGTCGTGTAGTGAACACACTAGGCGAGCCTATAGATGGTAAAGGTGCTATAGAAGGCGACCTTTATGAAATGCCATTAGAGCGCAAAGCGCCTGGGGTTATTTTCAGACAACCTGTAACAGAGCCGTTGCAAACAGGTATCAAGTCTATTGATGCGATGATTCCTGTGGGCCGTGGACAACGGGAGCTTGTGATAGGTGACCGCCAGACAGGTAAGACCACCGTTTGTATAGACACCATTCTAAACCAAAAAGAATTTTACGACGCCGGGGAACCTGTTTATTGTATTTATGTTGCGATAGGGCAAAAAGCATCTACCGTAGCAAACATTGCAAAAGTACTTGAAGAAAAAGGCGCACTAGCCTATACGACTATTGTTGCTGCAAACGCATCTGACCCGGCTGCGATGCAGGTTTATGCACCATTTGCAGGGGCGTCTATAGGTGAGTATTTCCGTGATACGGGTCGTCCAGCACTTATTATTTATGATGACCTTTCTAAGCAAGCAGTTGCCTACCGTGAGGTTTCTCTTTTACTACGTCGTCCACCAGGGCGTGAAGCATATCCTGGCGACGTTTTTTACCTGCACTCACGTTTATTAGAGCGTGCAGCAAAGATTATTGCCGACGATGAGATTGCAAAAACGATGAACGATTTACCAGAAAGCTTAAAATCTATCGTTAAAGGTGGTGGCTCGCTCACGGCGCTACCTATCATTGAAACACAAGCTGGCGACGTGTCTGCTTATATTCCTACAAACGTAATTTCTATTACAGACGGCCAAATTTTCTTAGACGGTGATTTATTCAACTCGGGTGTACGTCCGGCTATTAACGTAGGTATCTCCGTATCACGTGTAGGAGGTAATGCACAAATTAAGTCCATGAAAAAAGTAGCTGGTACGCTTAAACTAGACCAGGCAGCTTTCCGTGAACTTGAGGCATTTGCAAAATTTGGTTCTGATTTAGATGCAGTAACGTTAGGTATTATAGAAAAAGGACGTCGTAATGTAGAAATCTTAAAGCAACCAGAAAACACACCGTTTACGGTAGAAGACCAAGTAGCTATTATTTACGCAGGTTCTAAGAATTTACTTAGAAACGTGCCCGTAGCTAAAATAAAAGAATTTCAAACAGATTACCTAGAATTGTTAAATGCAAAGCACCGCAATATCCTAGACGATATTAAGGCAGGTAAATTAACAGACGAGGTTATAGATACCCTGACTGCAGTTGCGAAGGATTTATCTTCGCGGTATTAATTCAGAATGATGAATTAAGAATTCTGAATTGGGATACAGACCTCGAAATAATGCAGTTGTAGATAAGTCATTTTACCTAGCATGTGATATTGTAAAATTTTGTACAATACTGCGCAATGATAGAGATTATGAAATTGCAAGTCAACTCATTCGTTCTGGTACAAGTGTAGGTGCTAACACTAGAGAATCGCAGCGTGGTTCTAGCACAAAGGATTTTGCTAACAAATTAAAAATAGCTTTAAAGGAAGCAGAAGAAGTAGAATATTGGTTAGATATTATAGATGCTACCAGAGATTATGACCTTAAGGAACTTTATAAAAAAACCGATGAGGTAATTAGATTATTGGTAAGTATTATTAAATCGACAAATTCATAATTCAGCATTCTGAATTCATAATTAAAACTATGGCGAACTTAAAAGAAATAAGAAACAGAATATCATCGGTTAGTTCCACGATGCAAATCACCAGTGCCATGAAAATGGTAAGTGCTGCAAAGTTGAAAAAGGCGCAAGACGCTATCACAGCCATGAGACCGTACTCAGATAAACTTACAGAGATTCTACAAAATCTAAGTGAGAGCATGGAGGGCGATTCAGTAAGCGTGTATACAAAACAACGTGATGTGAACAAGGCACTCGTTGTAGCAATCGCATCTAACCGCGGTCTTGCAGGTGCTTTTAACTCTAACATCATGAAGGAACTCGTGAGACTTAACAACAACGAGCTTGCCGGTGTTGCAGTTTCCTACATGACCATAGGTAAAAAAGCAAATGATTTTGCAAAAAGAACGAACAACGTACAGGCTAACCACAGTGGCTTATTTGACGATTTATCTTTTGATAAAGTAGCTGTTATTGCTGAGGAGTTAATGGAGCTTTATGCCGCAGGAACTTTTGATAAGATTATTATTGTTTATAACAGTTTTAAAAACGCAGCGACACAAGTTGTTATGACTGAAGACTTCTTACCGCTTAAACCTATCTTAAAACCGGTTGCGGAGGGGTTAAAGGTAGAGCTGGACTATATCTATGAACCTTCTAAAGAAGAAATCATCGAGCAGTTAATCCCTAAATCCCTAAAGACACAATTATATAAAGGTGTTAGGGATTCTTGGGCAAGTGAGCACGGTGCTCGCATGACAGCCATGCACAAGGCTACAGACAACGCTACAGAGCTTAGAGATCAGCTTAAACTAACCTACAACAAAGCACGGCAAGCAAGTATTACAAACGAAATCCTAGAAATCGTGGGTGGTGCTGAGGCATTGAATGACTAATAAAATGTATTACTTGAGAAACCCGATATAGTAAACTACAAACCTTTAGGTTTCGCAAGTACATTGGATTTCCCGATGTATTTTGCGCAAGTTGGTAGAGATTACCAGGTGAATATTCAAAACCTGAGTTTATGGAAAGTATCTTTGAGTTTATGTGAAACTCGTTGCTTTGAGATTTACGAATCTCTGAATCGTATAATCACAACTGGTTCTTTAGTGCCTGATCCAACAGATTATTTGGGAAAAGAATCGGTTAGTGACGCGCTTTTAATGGACCTAGAGAAATTTATTAAAATGTAGTTCGGACCTTATCATCTAACAAAACTTGTAATCGATAAAATGTCAAAAATGTAATCAACTTTTTTAACATTTCAACTTTGTTACTGATGCTAGCTCACATCGCTATTGCAATCTTTTTTATCAATCACTTCCAGACCTCATTGCCACACACGTTGATATGGTTGAAAAAGTACAAAGTTGTGGACTTAAAGCATCTATTTTTTCTTTCCGTTTTTGAGCATTGTATCCTACATATTCCTTTCAATTATAATTTACCGTACTATAAAAGCTATAAAGAAAGATGAAAATATTACGAGTCCTGCACCATTTATAAAGACCTCAAAGTTCCTAAGGATTACGGGATCATTGGTTTTCTTACTTTTGGACGTATATGTCATCTATGAGGCTCAATAAAGGACTAACTTTTCAAAACAACGAGGACCTAGTTGCTTTTATTTATAATAATGGTATATCTCCGCCACAGCGCATGTGCAACAAATCCACCTACAACACATTCATAGGTGCGGACTTAAGTCCGCGCCTATGAATCGTAAACCGTCGTTATATTATTTTAAACACGTGTCTTTGATATTTTTATATGCTGTCAAAAACCTCAAAAAACTACTTGCCTGAAAATTCCCCTACGCGCTACTACAAGCCATTTGGTTCTTATCCATAATTGGGAAGATACCTTACAGTTATCGCGAATCAGGGCACAACTTTTGAAAAATAGGTATTAAATTCACAACATGAAAAAACTTGCACTTGCACTTGTACTGACCATAGCGTCATGCACCGCCCAAAAAGTCAATACCATAGACGCAGCAAGCTATGCTTCTAATGACGACTTATATTTCCAAAACTGGGTAGGTGGCGCGCCAGGTTCGGGCAGCGGTTCAACCTTATATTTTCCGGCTTCTATGCTCGACGGCAAGCAGTTTGTTGCTATTTATTTTGCAGGAAGTATGAGCAAAACATATAATTACACGGCAGACGACCGCCGTCAGGCAGTAGTGCGATTTACAAACGGCTCGAACCAGCATCGCGATATAAACATGGACATAGATTCAAAAAACGAATATGCAAATCAAGTCTCAGAAATCACAAAATTGCCCATAGAGCTTCGGGCAAATCAAGCGCTTATAGCTGTAAAGGGAACTAAAAAAGATGAAATCAACTACATGCTAATAGATAATATAACAGAAAAAGCTATGCAAGCTATGCCCGGCATGCCGCAATAAGCAACTTCACTCATTCAAAAGGCGCAGGCACTCATTTTACTTATGAGTGCCTTTTTTCATGCACTAAGTTTGACCTAACTTTTAAAACAAAACACATGAAAAATGTAATGAAATTAGCAAGTATAGCCATTGTTCTATTAGGTACAAATACCAGCTTTGCACAAGGTGCAGAAATTGCTAGAGAAATAAGAAGCTATCTCGATGGCGAGGTCAGTGGCTTGATGATAGAGAAAAAAAGTGCCGCTGGTGAGACCTATTATGTGCGCGATGCCAGCACAACCGCAACACATCATATAGGTGGCAAAAACATGTCTAATAACACGGTTGTTTTTGACGCATTTAATGCGCATCCAGAGTGGCAAGACATGAGTGTTGTGGTAGACTGGACAGGCAGCATGTACAGCTATGTAGGGCAAGTAGTGCGCTGGCACCACGTAAATAAAGACCGCCAGCTCATATATAACATGGTGCTTTTTAACGATGGCGATGATCGTCTTAGACAAGGCGGTTCTAAAGTTGTAGGAAGTACGGGCGGTATTTATTTCCCAAACCACTTAGACATAGACGACTTTTTAAAGACCGTAGCACAGGCAGTTGACAATGGCGGCGGCGGCGATGGTCCTGAAAATGACATTGAAGCCATTCTAGCAGCGCAAGAAAAGAATAAAGGTAAGAAAGACTTTGTCCTCATTGCAGACTCCAGCGGCATTAGAGATATCTCGCTGGTTCACAAAATTAAGCGTCCGGTACACGTGATTATGTGCGACAGCCCAGCACAAGATTATTACACGCTCGCACAAAGCACTGGCGGCAGCATTACTTGGCCAGGTGGTTATAAAGATTACAGCAACCAGCAATGCGGCAAACGCCACGTGCACGAGGTGGTTTGCTACCATCACTAGGCTTTTAAGTTGTTTCATTTCTGTGTGTTACGCTTTCGCGAAAGCGTAATGTAAAGAAGTTTATGCCGCATGAGTTTACGTACAAAATCTCATTAAAATGGCTATGTAATTTATGGATTGCAGCAAGAAAGCGTACTGCATAGAAGTTCATGCCGCGTGGGTTAACGTATAGAGTCTTATTGAAATTGCTAGGTTATTTATGAATTACGGCACAAAAGCCCAACCGCAACAAACTCATTACTAAATTGTACCTTTGGGACCTTAATAACAGCCATTTTTGGACGCACTCAAAAAACTTTTTAAGCATACCATTGTTTATGGCATAGCAACCGTGGTACCGCGATTACTTACGGTATTGCTCACACCGTTACTGGTGGGTTACTTACCTAGTAAAGAGGCCTTCGGAGAAGTGTCAATCGTTTTTTCGTGGATACTTATTGCAAACGTGATTCTTACATACGGTATGGAAACGGCTTTTTTTAGGTTTTTCAACGATGCTAAAACGGGTGACAAAGCTGCAAAAACAGCACTCACGGCCGTTTTTTCTACCGCCTTACTCGCTGCGATTATCGCCTTTATAAGTGTAGAATGGATCGCACAGGCAACCGAAATAGCTGCGATTTACTGGAAATGGGTTATAGGTGTTATCGCATTTGATACCTTTACGGTCATACCTTTTGCGATGATGCGGGCACGAGGAGAAACAACCCGATTTGCATTTGTAAAACTAGCTAACGTTGCAGTTTCCGTGGGGCTTACAGCATTGTTCTTTATTTTGTTACCACAGTTAGATATTGTAAATAGCCATCTCCCAGAAGATAGAATCGAGCTATTTTTCATAGCCTTTTTTACTGCCAGTTTTTTCACATGTATACTCGTTTCTGAACCGTATTTTAAAACATGGGAACTAGATTGGGAACTGTTTAAAAAAATGCTTGCTTATGGTTTTCCTATTCTTATCGCTGGGCTCGCCTTTGCGGTAAATGAAACTTTTGACAAGATTCTGCTGCAATGGCTATCGCCTCAGGACATTGCCAAAGAGCAAGTAGGAATCTACACAGCATGTTACCGTCTAGCCATAGGCATGACTTTATATGCAACTGCTTTTAAGCTGGGTGTAGAACCTTTTTTCTTTAGTGAATCACGCAGTGAAAATGCAAAATACAT
>Ga0136560_1000969_pt1 | contig 14597 bp, 24 predicted proteins | sample AntRauMeHopE1497_FD_104925 | JGI IMG/M metagenome (GOLD analysis project Ga0136560, IMG submission 104925) | Saline lake microbial communities from Rauer Islands, Antarctica - Metagenome Hop E1 #497 | ecosystem: Environmental > Aquatic > Non-marine Saline and Alkaline > Saline | place... | reverse complement strand
CCCTCACGCATTCCTGATTCTACGGCTAGCTTCCCCCCGAGAAAATGTTGACTCCCCACCAGTCTACGAGACTGTTGCCAGGGTAGAAAGCCGATTCATTGCTCGGGCGATCCAGCTTGAAATCGCATGTAGCGTCCCATACGAACGCAGTCTCGTTGACCCCCATAGAGCGAAGCGTTGGTACGACCCTAGCCCAAGCGGCGCGATAGGAGGCCGGCTTGTACCCGTTCCAGCTTCCCCCGTTGAATTCGTAACCGAGACGAAGCAGGACTGGCCTGCCTAGGTACAATAGCGCTCGCCCGAGCGCTTGAATTCCGTTGTCGTACAGACCTGCCGCTACGTCATCTCCGTATCCGCTATCATTAGATGTGAATGATACACCAATCTGGGGGACAATGAATTGCTGGGGTTCGTATCGACTCAAATTGGCCCTGAGCTCGACGAACTTGGTTGCGATCGTTCCTGGTGCTGTAGAATTCAGCGTCTTCAGTGAGTCGTAAAACATGTACATAGCTGGCTACGCCGGTGATTTTCTTCTTCCGCCCCCAGAAAACACAGAAACGTGGCTGCTGTTGCCCATAAACTATCTGTAGGCTTGGAACGCGCCATCGGACTGTCCAGCACAGTGGATGACTTTGCTATCACGTGGCTCCAGTAGATGACCTCCGGCTGTAACCAACGTGTGGGCAACAATGGCAACAAGGACAGGAGACACTTGCATCCTTGGTGCACAAGAAGTCTGATCCAATACTGCGAGCTGGCAGCTCGGAGCTGCAACTGCAAAATATACGGATTCGTCAAATCATTATGCACGTTATATTAAATCCCTCGATTTCGCAAGACACGTGGAAAGCATCAAGCGCCTCCGTTCAGAAGACTTTGGTGCGATCAAGCCTCAGATGATTGCCAGATTGGCACTTTCTGCAGCAGGTGCTATCCTGATTGTACTGTTATCCTTGACTGGCGTTTTGGGTGACTACTACGATGGTGAGGTGGCACATGAATCTGTACCCGTCCAGTCGGGGGAAGGCCAGTCGACAGTTTGTTGCAAATGGGCCGTATCCAACTAATACTCCTGCTAAGATTCATCTGGGCATCATATCATCGCCTCAAACGTAATGCCATGACTGTAGTAGTGCTCGCTTATGGTGCCAACGTGGAAGCTGGATTTTTGGCTATTTCGCTGGCACCAATCACAGGCTCAAACTGCAAGAAATTTGCGTTTGCATGGGTGTATCTACTTCATATCTCAGTACTTTTCACCTGGTTTGATTCCAATTCGCAGTCCTGGGAGTCAGCCCTGATGCGACGGACGCAGTGATTAAGAAGGCCTATCGCAAGCTGAGCCGGCAGTATCACCCAGACAAGAATCCCGGTAACCAAGAGGCCCAGAACAAATTCCAAGAGATTGCTTAGGCCTACGGCGTCTTGTCGGATCCGGACAAGAAGATTTTGTACGATACGGGCGGAGAGAAAGCTCTGGAGGAGGAAGAGCGAAGCCAGGCCGGCGGCGGCGGCGGCGGCTCGCCCTTCGATATGTTCTTTGGAGGCGGTAGGCAAAGACAGCCGGAGGGGTAGAAAAAGCGCAGCAGCAAGAAAGGTTCGGATGCTCGCCTGGAGGTAGAGGTGGACATGGAGGATTTCTTTAACGGAGGCGAGGTATCAGCTCGCATCAGCCGAAACGTCGTCTGCAGACGATGCACCCAGGGAACACCAGAGGCCCGTACGGCCCGTTGCCGCGCCTGCAAGCGATGCCCGAACGAGACCCGCATGGTGAACCGCCGCATGGGTCCTGGCTTCATGGTCCAGATGCAGGAGGAGGTGCCCTCAAAGGAGAAATGCAAGAACGAGGCCAAGACTCTGACTGCCACGATCGAGAAGGGCATGGGGGACGGAACCGAGGTCACGTTTGAGCGGGAGAGCGAGCAGAGGCCGGGCATGATCCCCGGGGATGTCGTCTTCAAGCTCAGGCAGAAATCGCACCCTCGATTCACTAGGAACGGGGACGACCTAGATATCACATTGCACCTCACATTGGCCGAGTCCCTGCTCGGGTACCGGAAGGTCATCCAGCAACTGGACGGCACGGAGCTCGTGGTGCAGCACGAAGGCGTGACGCGGCCCAGGGAGCGTCGTACGGTAGCCGGGCAAGGGATGCCGGTGCATAACGTGCCGTCTACATCGGGAGATTTGCACGTTACATACGAGGTGGATTACCCCTCGAAGTTGACGGCCGAGCAGCAAGAAGCAATCAAGACGGCTTTCGCTTGATCGCTGAGCGAGATCGGCGGGAGGTGCCCTAGCATGCCGAGCGCTCGCTCGTGGGGAGGAGCAGGGTGTGATGGCGAGAGGGTTGATCCGGATTCGCCACCCATCCGGATTCCGGATCATTGACATCTACAACTATCGGATCTATCCGGATCGATCCGGATCTATTAGCAGCTGTTACCGGCAGCGAATGAACGAGAACATGCGTGATTCGTTACCACATCATAATATCACTTCGTTATTCCAGACATCGATTACACATTGACAATCGGCAGAGGCAGAGGGAAAGCGGGAGCCAAGAGCATCAAATAGACGTGTCACCTTAGCTATCACTGGTCCTTCTTGCTCTCCGTAGATGCCTCACCTCGTGCTCCGATTAACGAATCGGCCTGCCCCTGCGGGTCTGCCATAAACGCTCGCACGGCGTCCAGACCTTGCCCTGTAGTCGAACTAGCGCAGACGAAACGAACGCTGGGGCTTGTATTTGCGGCGTCAGCTGCAGCGGAACCTGCGTGTGCGTGCAACCTGAGGGAGAAAGTGCTCCCGCTGACACCGAGCACCACCTGATCTTCTACGCTCGCATCCCCAGCTGCGTCCGCTCCTCCGGTACCGTGTGTTGCGTCTCCGCGCGCGTCTCTCGACATCGTCTCTCTGCTTTGTCTCTTGTTCTCCATCTCTGCGTCGATACGCTGCTCGATCTCCGCCAGCGGGAGCGCCCCTTTCTGTTCGCACTTGGTCGCAACTACGAGCAGTGGACAGGGTTCCTCCCGCATGGCAAAGCCGGCAGACGTCAAAACATGAACCAAGCAGCTGCATAACGGAAAATGGTAGCAATTCTTGCGATAATTGTCGTGGGGCTGCGGAGCATGGGCTGAATCGCGCGAGCGCAGCAACTGGAGTGCAGGTATTTACTGGAGTTTCTCACTCGGCTGTATCGCGCACAGTATCTCCTGACAGCTTTGAGTCAACAGCTAGCACAACCCCACCGATATCGTTCCATAACCCAGCCATCTGTGGCCTCAGCGTCGCATGGCCGGGGAAGTCAATGACAGAGACCGTCTCTGCATCGTCAGAACCTCCGTCTTGGGTATGCACCTAGGCTCGATCAATACCAATAGATGAAACAGTCTCAGGCATTTTAGCCTTAACCAACTGCAGGATGTGGCCCAGAGCGTCGAGACCAGCTTCTGTGGCAAAAATCTAGCAATCTTTGTGTGGGGAAACTAGGTCTACTTGCGGGTCTCACTGTCTGAACTAACGCCGACTTTCCAGCACCACATGCGCCAACAACTAATATTTCTTGACCAAATTCATCACTGTTGGAAGTTGAATGCTCTCCAACCACCGACAATAGTCCTAGAACAAGCGCCGAAGCAACTACAGCCAGGAAAGCCAACGATCCGACTCCAGCTGGCAACCCAAGGCTAGTCGACAAGTCTTCCACAGTAGAGAGCCAGCCTAAGCCTGGAAGAGATGATATTGCAACACTTATGGCCTCCATAATCACTAGCAGGTGGCTCTATGCACCATACGAACAAGGACCTACAACGTGTGATAACCCGGAACAACAATCCTGGCAGAAGCCGATGTTCCACGATCACGGTATGTGGACGACAAATCAGCAAAGTGTAGTCTCTCTGCACATTAAGCACAATAATGATCGGCGCGCCCACCGGCTTGGCTCACTCGCCCAGCAGGAAGTCCTCGAAGGCTTCGAGCACCCCCGACCGCTTCCCAATCACTCGTGTGGCTTCATTCATCACCTCCCGCTGAGTCACCTCGCCTCCGTTGAAGCGCGCCAGCACGGCCATCAGCTCCGCAAGCTGCTCAGATCCCACGGATTTCTGCAGCGTCTCAAAGAAATGCGTCGCATCCTCGAGTCCACCCCCACCACCACCCTCCCCCCCGTCCTCGCCCTCCACAAGTCCCGCAACTTCTCCGCGCATTCCAACACCCTTTTCGAATCCACCACCCTGTTTATGATTTCGATTCCGATTCCGATCCTATCTAGATCCGGATCCGGGGGTGTTGGTGGTGGAGCTTCCTCCCCCTCCAGGTGAGACAAAGCGGTCGGCTGCTCCTGCTCCTCCCCCTACTTCTCGCCGGCCTTGTCCATGTCCTTGTCCTTGTCTATGTCCCAGTCCTCCCTTACCGTGCGTTCTGTCACTCCGTTTACTACGCCCTGGAATCTGATTTTGACTCCGATTCCGATTGCGGTTACTAGTGCCACTTCCGGTTGCATCCGGTTCTGCTGCAGCTGCCGGGCTATTGCCGGACCTGGATCTTGATCTGGAATCCTAGATTCTGGATCCAAATGGGCTGTTCCCGGGGCGGGGATCCGCTGCAGCGGATGCATCCGCATACTGTGTGCGCTACGGTGTTCCCTGGTTCGCAGTGACGTCACTCTCCTGCGCATACCTGTGCAGCAGCTGGTCACCGTGCTCCCTCAAGCTGGCGATGGATCGATCAAGTTCCTGGAGCAGCTGCTCGCTCCCTTCTTCTGACATGAGACTGTCAGCAGCTGCTCGCCTTCGGGCATCGCCATCTGGATCTTGAGTGGATTGGCGCGCCTGATGATGATGATCGCTCGGCTCACGATCTCGATCGATACGGCTCTATGATTCATGAAGCTGGTGTGAGACCCGCCCACGGTCGCCACCAGCGGGTTCATGGTGGCTATGACTCGACTATGAGTCATATACGCCACTCGCAGCCTGCACCAGGCCACGGATTGTCGCTGTTGTTGCCATAGTGCTCCTGCCATCGTGGAGTGACCCATGTCGTTCGTGCGTCGGAAGTGTTGGCCCTATCGAACCAATAGATTCGCGATGTGCACTGCTACCCGATGTTGTCCCCGCTAGGATTCTCTCGTTTTCGACTCGGGAGTACCGCGCTACCTCTAGTTCCAGTTGCGATGCTCGTCTCGCAGCCTCGTCGAGACGAGCGACTAGCTGGGAGTTTTGTCGCCTCAAAGCATCTATTTGTTGCTCGAAGTCGGAGCGCTCCGAGAGAAGTGTGGTCTTCAATTCTGCTACGTTTCGATTCAACTCTTCAATTTCGTCAGACTGCGTTCGCAATATATGTGAAACACTGTTTCAGTGTGAGATAAACTGCAATTGCGGTATCACGCAGTATCAATCAAAGCACAACCATAGTTCCCTGACCTTTGACTCAAACTATATCCGAATCTGGTTAAAAGCACTAGAAAGTTGCGCATCTGCGTCCATGGCTTATAATTACTGCGAAACGATCATCTGTAACTGATGATCAGCTCATGCAGCACAAGGGAAAATATATAACCATTCGTTACAAATGTTTCCAAGCAGGTGCCTCTTAAAATTCATGTTTTGCACTGTAACATCAAATAGATCCACTCAGCGTAATGCTGGCCTTATCATCAAAAGAAAAATTAGATGATAAATCCTTGGGAGATATTCATCATCAGTTTACGCCCGGAAGGTTAGCAGATCTCGCAGCACAAGGTTTAAGTTTGAACCCAGAGGCTTTAGCTCAACATTATGTTGATTTCTTCCCAGTATCTCATTTCCGCAGTATTTCTAGGGTACGAATGGAAGATTTTATGACTCACAGAGACACAACGATATATCCTAGCGCAAGATTGAATCTCATTCTGGGGCCGAATGGTACAGGCAAGAGCTCCTTCGTGGCTGCGCTGGCGCTTGGACTCGGGGGGAAGACTACTGTCATGGAGAGAGCCAGCGAGTTTGCTGCATACATTCGCCATACTGCGCCTACCGCACGGATTTCAGTGAGTTCTACCTGGAGCCTGCAGAGCCTCCTGTCGAGTACGCCGTGGGATTGAGCCTTGATTAAGCACTATCCAACGAACACCCCCGTGCGCGCAGATAGATATCGTCGATGACGTTCGAAAAGGACACAAAACGACTATACAGCACTAGTTCACCCGGGTCAGTCACAAGTGCAAGCATACATGGAAGCTCAATGGCAAAAGTGTGCAGCTTAAGCATGTGCAGGCGAAGGTAGCCAGCTACGGCATTCGGGTGGATAACCTTTGCCAGTTCCTTCCCCAGGAAAAAATCAGCAAGTTTACTACGCTCGATGCCAGAGAACTCCTCGTAGAGACCGAGAAAGCGCTAGCAGCGAGCAGCGAGTTTGACGCGGGGGAAAGCAGCCTCGCAGCGAAGGCGGAGGACGAGGATGAGGACGAGGGTTAGGATGGGGACGATTCCTCTGCAGCTGCTGCTTCCGGTTCCGGTGGTCTCCACGGTAAGACGCTATATGATGAGCATAGGGAGCTCATAAACATGGCCTAGGAAAGCAGCAGCGAGGAGAAGGAGCTATAGTAGACGAGGAAGGAGATCACAGCGTGCAAGATCGTCGTCGAATCGTTAGGACTACAGAGAGAGAGACAGATCCGCATGAACGCAATCAAGGATGATCTCAAACTCCTAGAGCGCCTGCTTCCCCTCATAGCCATGCAGGAGACGCAGGCCTAGCACATAGCTCTCAAGGAGAAGAGGAATGTCCTGAGGGCGCAGTCAGCAGAGGCATTCTAGTAGTTGGAGGACGCCACCATTCGTAGCAGTGACACCAGGAAGGCCCTGGAAGCCTGCAATGCATCTGTGCAGTCCCAAAAAGGCCTTCTCACGACACTCGATGTCAGCATGCGATAGGCGTGTACTCCTGTCCACGAGGCAGCAGCCAAGGCACGCACCCTGAGAGTGACACTCGCGGAGCAGCTCAGGGGCAAGGAGGAGAAAGAGCATGCGCTCGAGATTGCCCAGGCTCAGCTCGCCCAGGTCCGTGCGCAGGCGGAGGAGCACTTGAGCGTGGAGGAACACACCGAGGCACTGGTCAAGATACGGAAGATGGTGCATGAAAAGCGAGCGGAGCTCACGGAAGCCGAGGCCGCATTTGATGCCGTGAGTAGCGAGTAGCGCGTGTCCCATCTTGTCCCTTTCGCAGTTTTCATAGTGCTTCCTGGTGCAATCTGCCGCCCCACGCTCGACTGCTTTTCGTACCATGTTTCGTTCTTAATGAAAACCCCGCAGTTCGCTATCAAGAAGTCGAACCTCCGCGAAGCAAGTCGAGATGCTAGCATTGAGCTGCAGCAGGTGGAAGCTTACGACGGCAAGACGATGGAAAATCTGCAGATCAAAGCTGGAACAAACCTCACTGCAGCTACCACTGTAGCGGGCATGCAACAGATCACCAAGATCAAGGGGTTGGACCGCCGTCCAGACACAATCGCATTCCCAATCATGGATCATATCCGCATAGATCACAACATGCTGTGCGAACGCGCTGGCCTAGCCCCCGATGCCCCCGACGACCGCCTACAGAAGGCTTAGAGCCTCGCACTCCGCATGTTCGAGAGCGTCATGGCCGTGGGTGATCTCACCTCTGCCGTGGTGGCTACGAAAGAGCAATGGCAGGCAATCGCCGCGGTAAAGCTGGAATTTGCCTTCCGTGGAGGCCAGGCGGCGCGACGGATTGGAGTCATTGATACCTTGCCGGAGCCTTTCCTTGGCGGGGAGGAGGGTGCTGGAGGTGGGGAGGAAGAGGATGGTTCCGGTTCTGGTTCCGGTTCTGCGAAAGGAGGAGGAGGGAGGAAAGGGGGGGCATCTGCTGCTGCTGCTGGCGCTGCTGTCGGAGACCAGGCCCCTCACGATTCGTTTGCTGCGATCCCCGGCCCGCTCGCTGACTAGCTCCGTGCGATTGGTTTTTCCACGGCCTGGGAAGAGATATTCGACGGGCATCCGTTGGCCCGTGGTGTCCTTCGGGATAAGCTCAGCTGCACGATCGTGTCGTTCGACCCGAAGTCCTTGCAGAAAGCAGAGCAGATGGCCGCAGCCACAGATAGCTCTACTACGATCGCTTAGGCTCTTCCGCCAGGCGTTACCCTCATCTGCCCCGAGGGTTTCCTCAAGACCTCGAGTGAGAGAACCGGGATTCCTCTCGTATCACCTCACAATGCTTGCGCTCTCCTTAGAGATCCGACAATTGAACCCCCTTGACAAGAGCATGCGATGCATCTTTAGCCACCGACGTACGAATTACGCCCCAATCATGTCCCTATTTCGATTTGTGATTGTCCGCAGGAGATTCGTTCATCGGATAGACCATAGTGAGGAATGGCTCGCTCAAGGCAGAAGGGCTCATGGTTCTGTTCCCCAGGGTGTCCTCCAAGCAGCTTTCGGCAGCTAGGGGACGGGTGGAAGAAGCTAAGGCTGCCATCGATGAGCTCAGTTCGAGCGGTGAGCTGAAGCAGGCCGAAAAGGCAAGGAAAAGTGCCAGCTAGGGCCTCATCAAGGCTCAGGACCTGGAGAAGAAGATAGCAAAGGATATTAAGCAAGCCAAGAAGCTCGCCTCGAAAGTCAAAGAGCTGGAGAGTGACATTGCCGACCTCGAGGACGAGCTGGAGAAGGATGAGAAGGCGGAAGTCGTGCGTCTACAAGGCTAGATACGAGATGCCCAGATTGAGTTCTTCACCAAGCACTCGCGAATGGCTGCTGCCGCAGAGAAAACGCTGCAAGGGATCAACGGACTCGCTGTCGCCGTGGCCAAGCTCGGCTTGGCGTCTGCCGACGCGGAGAAACTCGAGCGTCTCATTGAACCCCTGAAAGCGGATACGGATCGTCTGACTGGAGAGTTGAAAGAAATCAAGCGCCAGATGGCAGGGATCAAGGAGGTCTTTGCCGGTCACAAGCGACGGCATGAGAAGCTCAACGGTGATGATTTGTCTGTTGAGGCCCTGCAAGAGCTGAAGGACAAGGCACTCACTCTAGCCAAGAAATGCAGGGCGGACCGGCTCTAGCAGGAGCAGGGCAAGTCCTTGTCAGAAGCAGAGAAATCAATGGAGGATCCAGTGGCTGCCGCCGATATGCACAAAGCTATCCAGGACAAGAAAATGGACATGGACGCGCTAAATCAGCAGGAATTCGACGGGGAAAATCCGATTGAGAGGTATGAAGAGGAGGCGAAGAAACTGTCCGATCTGGAGGCCAGTGAGAAGCTTGCGATGAGTAAGCTCGACACTCGGACCAGGACTGCGGATCGGCGGCGTAAGGCATATGAGTCTAAGCTTGACGAGGCCATACACAACGTCAGCGTTGCCCTGACCAAGTCCTTCGACGAGATAGACTGCAAAGGTCACGTCGAGCTCGTCAGAGACCCCGACATCAAGCAGTGGGGGGCCAAGATCATGGTGTCGTTCCGTGCGAGCGAGGCCAAGCAGGCCCTGAGCTCGACGACCCATAGCGGCGGGGAGCGAGCAGTCAGCACTGTGTCGTATCTCCTCGCGCTGCAGAAATCTACGGCTTGCCCCTTCCGCGTGGTGGACGAGATGAACTAGGGGATGGATGCCAGCAACGAACGGGCCATCTTCAAACAGATTATGCGGACGTGCGGACAGGATCTGTCTGGGACAGCAAGTGCGAGTGACCTCGTGACCTCGTCAACGAGTCGAGAGGGGAGACAGTACTTTGTCATCACGCCCAAGCTGCTGCCAGATCTCGAGTACGAGGATCACTGCCGAGTGCATGTGATTCTGAATGGGACTCACGTGGGTCATCCTCTAGAGGTAGGGGGTACCCTGTACGGACACTCGGGACGGACCCTCACGGTGCGCCCGGGGGCGGGGGCAGGGGCGGCTGCTGGTGGTGCCGGTGGAAGGGGGTTGCAGTCTCCTGATAGCCCGATCAAGTAGACGAATAGAAAGAAGCCGGAGAGGGCGTTGGCCCGTGGTGGCCGCAAGCGTCCTCGTGCTGAGGAGGAGGACGAGGACGACGACGGTGAGGCATCAGAGTCTGCCACCGAAGGCGACGAGGACGAGGGCAGTGAAGAAGAGGAAGAGGACGACGACGATGATGATGACGAGGAGGATGAGGATGAAGCAGCTAGCCGTGGGAGGGGGCGAAGAAAGGGTGCAGAGGCGGCCGGCCAATCAAGTAGCAAAGGCAAACTGAGCAAGCGAACCAACAAACGAGCCAGAAGCGACGCGGATGATGACCTCGTTGCAAGCTTGTGAAATAGACAGCCCCGTATACTCCAAAGTATCCCGAATACTCAGTGTCAATAGACTGACTGCATTCCTCATTAAAATTCTAATGTTCACTTTTTATCATTCTCAGGGTCCGAACCATATCTTCCTGTTCGGTAAGACGGCGGCTTGAACCCAGCCCTGCGCACAAAAAAGATGGGAGTACTTCAGGTGAACAAACATGGCCGAGATAACCAACTAGAGAATCACCACTCTATGTTGTAGTTGGAATCCCTACTCACTCTTTCATTCTGCACACGCACAGGTGATGCCGAAGTTTCAGAAATCCGTGCTCGCAGCCAGGGCACGGCATAAAATGGTGTGCGTCTTTTAATTGCTTTTGAAGCGCCATCTATCTAGTCCTCTTCACGGCGTGGGATACCTGCAGGTGCGAAGCAATGACATACCTCGACAGTTGCGCATTTTGAAGTACCTCGGAGCCCGACGGTACGGGACAGTGCAAGCAGAGAAATAATTTGCTCACTTTCTATTTCGGTACGGCACGCAAGATTCCTTCCTTCCATGCTTCGAGCACATCTGTAACGCTAAACACCGGCTGGTGTTGGCCGACACCTGCAAGAGCAAATTGCAGATCGGGCGTGCGCCTTTCAATGCCTAACACTGTCCGAACTACACGTGCCGACTAGTCAAGCAGTCTTCCTAGTCCAGATCGACGCATTAGACGCAGATTATTGCACTGTGTGCGTCCTGGTGGTTCGGCTAGCAGCGAACTACGAGGAACGTTCTACTCGTGTCCGTTCAACGCAATAGATATATACGTCAATTTCTTAACAGTCATGCACCATCGACGCCATGAGTAGTGATCTGCCAGCTGAGTATCGAGCTCCGGCCAGCATGCGTCAGGCGCTCTAGATTGAAGAGCTTCGCACGAAGCAGAATGAACTCATGGCTAGAGTTGCATGTAGAAAGGCAGATGCTGCTGATGGTAGACTAAGATTAGAACGTAAAACCGATGCCAGAAAGCTCCAAGAATCTTAGGATTATTGTGCGAGAGCGGGCAAATTGCTTAGAAGTCGGCTGGAACTTGGATTCTGGACCCGGAATACAGGCACTCGAACGGATGAGTTCGTTTTGGATTTCGAAGACACTCAACGGGAAGGCAGGGTCTGGGAGTCCGCAGCTAGACAACTCCGATCCGTAATTAAGGAAGCTGGTCTGGGATTGGAAGGAACTGCTCGCGCTGGCGGGAGCGCGGTGTTGGGTGCATAGATCGTAAGTGCTAGTCGCAGACTTATGCTTCTGATGGCTGCTGCGTCGCTATCATCGCACCTGTAGGCTGCCATGAGCGCTTGGAAGCGTCAAATGGACGAATACCGAGAGTACCAACGCGCATTCCTGGCTCAGCGCCGCCGGATGTAGGCAGTCGCTACATCACTGGGGGCTGCGGCTAGATAGAGATTTGAGCTTCAGTTGGACGACGCTGAAAAGAAGCTCACAAGAAAACAGAAGCAAGTGGAGCAAGCTCGGAAGGCTGCATCAACTCTGCAGCGAAGACAATTAGCATGGGTGGAGCACCAGGATGCCGCGGCACTCCCAGCACCAGCACCAGAACTAGGTCCAGCTCACCTGGCCTTGACAGCTCGTGATGCCGCTTCTTGGGTCGATCGAGCAGCTGCTCTTGGGACCATGGGAGCATTTCCCATAGGAATCGAGACTTTGCCTGCTCAGTCGCTAGTACTGACTGGCGTGGGCGAGGGTGGGGGTGAAGGTATTCATAGTCCTAGAGCTAGATTGAGCCCGAACCCGAGCCCGAGCCCTGGCACTAGCCGTGCTGCAGCTGTACCCGATTCAGTGGCCCCAGTCGCGGTACAAATCGCTTCTCCAGGATCACTACATACTCTGATCACCCCTGCAGCGGTAGGGGCAGGGGCAGAGCACGCTAAAGGTACATCGAACCCTACCCATGCAGGTGCCTTCTGGCCACCCGGAGTCCAGCCGTCCTTTGAGTCGCGATCATTCGTGAAGCGATCGCCGGGGATTGACAGGGCCGGGTTTGGTGGACTCGTGCCAGATAGTTTTGAGCAGGAGTCAAGAGCTTTTGCAAGTGCGACTCCGGTCAGAGCCGAGGGAGAGGGGGATGTCGATGTTTAGCTATCGGAACTGGCAGCTGGCGGTGCCTCCGAGATTACTGAAGACATGTCACCGGTACAGGGATTCGTGCAGCTCGATCCCCGAAGGCGCCCTCTCGAGAATCCAGACAGGGATAGTAGTTTTAGGGAGGTGTCGCCTAGTGAGGGCAGGGCGGCGAGGCGCGAGCCTATGCCAAGTACTCATAGCAGCGATGCTATTGCTGCCCGTGTTCACAGTCACAGTGATGGCAAAGAGCGAGCTTAGGATGCCAGCAATGGCCTTCTAGCCCTGTATTCCGTCCGGGGGTTCGGCACGCCTGCACCGGAGGGCAAGGCCAGGATGAGGGAGTAGCAACGGCGGGATATAGCGAGGTTGAAGCGCGAGGAACGGCACGAGCTGTCGAATTGGAGAGCGGCCTTGCTTGGAGACGATGGGAGGTCCCCTGCAGAACTGGCCGAATCTACGCGGAGGGAACTGTTCGACGAGGAGGTGCAAAGGGACGATGAAATGGATGGAGGCACGAGCGGGAAAGTGTCGTCCAAGCTGATGACAGCTCGCATATGCATGGAGCTGGACTAGACGTATTCTCGGCTCATGCAGGATAGCATGAGTGGGACTGTTACTGCTTAGATGCGAATGAATGCGATGGAGAAAGAGAGGAAGGAGGAGTACAGCTTCACTCGTAGCAGGGAGGAGCAGCGCATCACTGCGGCAACTACGGGACGCAGGCTGCTGTCGTCGATCGTGGATACAGCTGGGCTGGTCAAGCGTCGGATCTAGATACAGGAGACCCACTCAGGTTCTGGTTTCGGATAGCTGCACGTTACATCATAGATGCATGAGATGCCGAGAGATGTCATTGATTGTGCCTCAACCCCCGAACATGAGGTTTCAGGGCTGGACATGAATGCGGCTGCAACGAATGCGAATGTGCCATCTGCACGGATAGCGGATCCATTGTTCGCAGTTGTTAACTCGTCCAACTCAAGATTGCCTCCAATCGATCGTGAGTTTGCGTCTGGACTGCCTGCAAACGGCGGCAGAGCACGTTCTACTCTGACTCGGAAGTTCTTCATTTCATAGCATGAGATTGCAGCAGCTCTGAGCCAGAGGCTTCATACGCAGGCGATGCTAGAAGTCGGCGTGGTCAGGGCGATGGTGCGCCGTCAGATTCTGGTGCAGCGCATGGAGGCAATTTGCAATGCGATTTCTGCGCTTCATGATGACGCCACCTCCGTTGGTGCAGAGGTCTCAGTGGCTGCTATCAGGGCGCAGATGACTCGCATCCGTAACGATGAGCGTGCAATGGACGCGCCAGACGCCGCTATCTTGCCTGAACACCTGACTAATGAGACAGCAAACCCGTATACACGGCAGGGTTTGCAGTTAATGAGCCATGCCTCTGCTGTGGAGCTTGATTAGGGTCCTGTGTCCGATGCTTGCGTGACTGAGTCCGATCATAGCGCCAATCCCAGATTAAGCTCCATTCGGATGTAGCAAGAGGGAGAGGAAGAAACAGGTTCAATGCAACTTGGCCAGGCTGCTGCGCGTGAAACCCTGCGACTGTGCGCGACTGAACTGATCCCACTCTTTGGGGAGTATCGTCTCGCGACTGTTAGGCTGGTGGAGGCGGTGCACGACTGGTAGCAGCACGAGACTAGAAGGATGGTCGAGGCGAGGCAACGAAAACTCCGAGTTGCCGAGCTAGCAGATGCACGTGCCTCAAGGCAGTGGCAGAAGGATGGCGCAACTTCGAATACACGTGATAGTACGGAGTCTACGATTGACCCGAATTCCTCCGTTCGTCGCAGATACACCGTCCGTGTGCTCGTCAGAGGATAGAAGCTGTGGGGTCCGTCTCCCGCTTATAATCCGGTCATGTCCAAGCGGGGATACAGGGCAGAAACAGGAGCCTTCTTTACAACGGACGTTGTTTACGTAGGTACGTTTGATTCTGAACCAGAAGCCCTTCGAGCGTACTAGGCATCCTCCGAGAAAGTCACGTCGGAGCGGGGACTGCCGCCTAGCTCCACCGGACCCCCTCAGATCGTGCAGCGCACGTTCCCGGGAGGAGATGGAGACGGACATGACACAGCTGGGGCAGCTGATGGGCAAAGTTCGTAGACCACGGCATCTGCGTCCACTCGCGCTCGTGCTGGTACCGACGGACGACCAATCCTTGACTTCGACCTGCAAACAGAAGGGATGCAGAATG
>Ga0136560_1000968_pt1 | contig 14600 bp, 18 predicted proteins | sample AntRauMeHopE1497_FD_104925 | JGI IMG/M metagenome (GOLD analysis project Ga0136560, IMG submission 104925) | Saline lake microbial communities from Rauer Islands, Antarctica - Metagenome Hop E1 #497 | ecosystem: Environmental > Aquatic > Non-marine Saline and Alkaline > Saline | place... | reverse complement strand
TGCTCGATGCTCTTTCGAGTACGACCGGCAGAAGCCCCATTCAGCACCACCTATGTGTAGGCAAGTGCGTCTAGAGCCGACTGTTCCTGCGAGAGGACTGCGACCTATAGAGCGAGCGAGCGCAGGCTTGCGCCGAGCAAGTGCTCGACCACGCGGCGCTCGCCTATCTGGGCGAGCATCCATCTGCCGTGCTATTCCCGCTTTAGGAAGGTGAACAGGTCTCTTAATGCTCGCTTGGAAGCAGCCTGAGGGGGTCGTGTCGTCGAGTTACTCGCGGCCTCGCTCCCTCTGCCTCTCCCTCCCCCGCGCCGGAGCATAGAACGAGCGAAGGCGAGCTTACGGGTCCGGTTCAGACGACCAGTACACGGTGCGACCTACTGGCGAACTATAGCAGGATTACGAGTTCCTCTCAGTAGGTGGCAATCGCAGTCGCTGCACGGATGCTCAAGCCGGCACAGAGCAGTAACGTGGTCTAGCGTGGGCAGGTCCAGCAAGGGAACTTGTTCCAATACGAGTGCTCTGTATGCCTTTGATCGCAACAAGGCCCGCACGCGGAGGGAAGCGGTAAGTTCATGACGATATTGCTGCGATGTTTCTGACGTGACAGCCAACGTGCCGTCGTGCCATTGCCAGCCACACTCGGAGTGAGAAGCATGCTGGGAATTCCTAGCTCGCTTGATTTTTGGCCACCACATATCCAAGATGCGAGATGAGCAAGGGTTATTGCCCTGCCAAATATGTGGCAGCGTCTTAATCACGGTGCTAATTGCCCTTGAGTACTCGCCCTACATCAATATAGATGAGATCTTGAATGAAGCCAAGTCGGTTGGAGCAGACCCAAATTCGCGGAGTGCCGCAACAGCAGCCATGTATCCTACCCGAACAGATTTGGCGAAATCAGGCATTATATCACCTAGAATGTCCTTGCATGTTGCGCTCCATCTTCATCGAAGACAAGATATAGATCATCCTCAGGTAGGCCAGAACCGGATGACCTGTCGTGCAGGTATGACGAGTGCGCATTCAATGGTGGTTGAGGTTTACTCCAGAGCGCAACTGCATCTCACTAAAATAACGTTTAGACAAGTATGCGCAGAATTTGGCAATTATGCCCGCTAGGATTTCGCTAGGCGGGTATGCATGAGATGAATGCTCGGAGAGCGCCTTGCACGTTCCGACTATTCAACAAGTCGTACTCAATATCACCAGTCGTATCATAGTCATTTGAAGATGGAAACAGCAACCACTTGGGTGGCATTGGAGTAGCGGATTCCAGCGGTGGCGGGCCTGATGTGCATCTTAAGCGGGCAAGGCCACTCGGGGGCCTAGCCGATACGGTTGTGGAGGCCGAGGTTCGTTAGGCACGACTGCAAGCCCGGAAGCTCAGGGCACATGAGCTGATTCGGACAGCATTCAAGGGTGCTGGGCGGTAGACAGCATCAGAGCAGATGCAAGACCAGACCGACGACATCGATCGATAGTACAAGGCGCAGTCTCCGATCGGCTCTCTGGGCGATGGTCCTGCCAACAGCAACAGCCCCGACCGGCCATTTAGCCACATCGAAGCCGCCTACAAGGGACGCATGGGAGCCATAGACCCCGATTCTCTCCCTGAAGTGGGCACTCGAACCGTCATATTCAGCACAGAGGAGAGTCGCCTCATCCGAGGCATTACGTGGGTTCTGGGGGTCAAGACAGCAGCCTGTGCAGGTGGAGCGGCATTTCTGTTCTTCCGATAGATGGGGTACATGCTCGAGCAATCCTTTGCTGAGATGGATGCGCTGACAAGTGCGGTGGGTGGCGCTGCATCAGGCTCCCTCCCAGGTGCAACGCTCGCCCCCGCACTCCTGTGCGGCGTGCTCGCCCTGTTCGGGAGGGTGCAGTTGCAGAGGGGGCCTTTCAGGGTGGTGACCCGCATGACAAGGGTAATTGAGAGCGACAGTGATGAAAGTGACGGTGGTACTCCCAGCGGATCGGGCGGGCACTCGTCTGGCAAGCGAGAGATGATCGAGATCGAGCACATGTCCCTCCTCGGGACCACGAGGTTCACCATCCCACGGGAAATGCTCGCCTGCGGTGAGCCGAACTCGAATTTTACTTCATTCGTGGTGATGCCAGTTGGGACGTTTTTCTTGTTTCCGTCCGAAGGGTGGTCCTCGGATGATATTGACTACCTTCGGACGCTCGTTTTCTGGGCATATTTTCGAGACGACCATCCGGAGCCTCCGGCTGATCACCAGCTGATTGAGATAGAGGGATTTGGGCCATATAGACCAGCAGCACTTGCAGACCCTTCCCATGCGTCTGCTCGGTAGATTAGGGAAAGCGACGTGAGTAGTGATGCGCTCGCCGGTACAGACATGCTGCTAAAGGATGGCGAGGTGTATGCCCGATTCACAGTGCACCCTAGGATCACGGCACAATCGCTTGTTGATGCTATTCATAGAAAATCGCCTGAAGGGAACCAGGAGCGCCTCATGGCCGGCAGCAGTGCCGAAAGCGGAGCGATTCTTGCGCCACGGGCAGTTAGTCGCCAGAGCTCGCAAACGGTGGGCGATTCTAGACCTGAACTATTTGGGTAGGACAAGGATCTCTCAGAAAAGTTGCCTGAAGCGGTGGTTGCACCAGAATTAATCAAGGGTGCACCAGTGATGGGTTCAGTGGGTGTCGGTAGAAATACTCTATCTCGGGGGCTGTCACTTAGAGATGAACTGGACGATGGAAGTGTGAGGGTGGACATTCTGATTGATCATGATGAGAGAACGCCATCGTAAATATTATGCATTCTGCATGCTTGCAAGTCTCCCAATGCCCCAGGGTCAAGATTTCGTCTTCGTTTAGATCTAAGTGCGATCACGCTGGAACACAACTGGTCGCAAGCTCAAGTGTAGGCAAGTGCTTCGCCTCTGCTATTGCCGATGAACCCCGAATGCGCGATACTGCATAAAATCTCAGACCCGCTCACGAAAACGCTAGAAGCGACCCAAGTTCGACCATAGAGCATGTCCAACAGTTATATTAAGGATCTGCTGCTCGGTAAGTGCTATATACGATCGTCTTTCGATTTGGGAACATGTGCGAGCTGACGCTCCCAACGCGCAAAGTGCTAGGCCCTTGCCTTCGACCATGCTTTCGCAGATGAGTCCAATCGACGAGTATTGCTGGGCAAAAAAATTGGCCGAGGTTCTTATGCGGGAGTTTTCGAAGGCTGGCTGTAGACTACAGACCGCAAGGGCGCCTCGGGCGAGGCTTGCGAATCGCGTGCGGTGTCAGGTAGTACAGCCAATGCAATCTAGAGTGCAAGGAGGCACACTTCCTCAGAAACGGCCACAGATTGTCAAGAGGGCGAATAGCCCGTCCAAATTCTCGTGGCACTCAAAGTTGTAAGGCATCGGCAGTACCACGTACGCTATTCCCGATAGGTCTGTGACGGATACTTTTGATAGGATAGACCGCCCCCTAGGATGGTTGCTAGCTCCATTTAAAGAGCGCTTAGTACGTCAGAGGTGGTTCACTTCGTTCAATATTATTGCAGGCGAGATCACAGGCACTTCTTGAGGACATTCGCCATGAATCGGCAATGCTCGGTTTGTTAAAGCGCTCTGGGCAAGTAGCTCGCGCTTTGGGCGTTACCTAGAGTGGGTGCCTACTGCTTCAGCGGGAGACTAGGGATTTGGCAAATCTGTTGCACATGTTTGGTCATGGGTTGCCGTCTACTATCTGCAACGTGAGAACCCAGAGAAGTGCCCATACTACCTTCATCGCCGATTGAATGAGCCGTCTTCCGTGCATGCCAACGTGCTGTCTGACCATCCATTTGCCGTAAACGCAGGTTACGTTCTTGCAGCTGGCGCATGGAATCCGATCAATGCATTTAATAAACATCTCGCATCGAGATCTTAAGCCACAGAACGTGCTCTGTGGGCGTGAACTTGAGGGGGCGATTCGGCTAGCAGATTTCGGCCTCGCAAGGTTTGACCCGGACCCGCGCAACAGCGGTCCTCGTACGTTCTCTGCAGATTCTCGCTCCGTGCGCCTGCTTCGTCCGAATCGTCTCAACGTCTAGGCCGACGTAGTCGAAGGTGGCCCCGTAGAGGTGCATCCTATGATGTCGGAAGGAATGGTCACTCTTTGGTGGAGGCCCCCTGAGATCCTAATGCGGTCAAATAAGTACTGCGGAAAGAAGGCAGACGTGTGGTCTCTCGGCATTATTTTACTTGAAATGATCACAGGCGTGAACCCGCTCTTCACGCGAGACTGTCCAACGGAACTCAAGGCTACTTGGGACATCCTCCGATGTTCGGGAGTACCAACCCAGGAGACATGCCCCGGGCTATGGCGGCAGATCTCTTCCCAGTGGAAGTCAATTCTTTCGACATCAATGCCACAATGGAAATGGAGCTGCAATCTCGCGAAAACCGGCAATTTTGCCGCAAGGGGCAGCCCTGTAATCCGGCCGATCGCCCGCGCAGCCGCGGCAACCGTTGCCGCAGACTTGTCGTCGGAGCAAGGAGAGCTTCCCGCGAGCGGACAAGAGTACACGCCCAGGTGGTCCGGATTCGTGATCAATCTACTGCGCCAATGCATCCGTATTCGGCAGCACATCTTCTCTCAGAGGCAGGAGAGCAAAGCAGCCGTCGATCCGGAGACAAAGAAAGCTGCCGGCATGTCAACGAAAGACTCGCTGTTTCGCGGCCCTGCGATGGCAACATCAGGTAAGGCGGAATATGTCGATTTTGACTCTCCCAAGACAAGCATTGACCATGGCAGGTCGTCTTCAAGCGCCTCCGAGTCATTCGGATTCGACCCTCTCCTCCTGGACCTACTGGATAGGATGTTGCAAATTGACCCCGATCGACGCGCTACCATCGAGGAGGTCGTATCCCACCCGTGGTTCGACGATTCGAACGTCCTCATAGTGGAGACCATGGATGCCATGCTCGCAGGAGGAGCAACGGGTGAAGCAGCAGGATGTTCTGACGCTGTTTCAAAGCCGGCGATGAGTGCTGGAGGCGTGTCGCTCGGGTCTCGATCAGCTGCTGCAGATCAGCACAACCTGTCGACTCATGCAGCCACCCTCGGCAAAGACACGCTCCTTCGAGAGGCAGTGGCTCTAGCGAAGTAGAGGCAGAAGCAGGCTTACGATTCCGAGTTCCAATGCCGTGTGCGAGAGCATCTGACTCTGCAGAGCAACCTGAGAGGAAATTGCCTCCTCGGTTCCATTACACCTGCTGGCTACTCCAGCTCGCCGGCAGGAGCAGCTCACGGAGGCTTTAACCGCTGGTACGATGACAGAGCCGAAATCCTGGACGATCAAGCTTCGATTGATTCCAAAGAACAGACTCCCCAACTGCAAACGCGAAAGCCGCTGAACGTGTTGGGAAGGGCTGCCACGAGGAGCGGCTCAACAACAGGCCGCATGGGTGGGCTCGGCATGCTCGGTTCTCTGGTCTCCGGCAAGGGCGGCAGCATTTTTGAAACATCTGGTTACACGGACCCCCTCCACATACTAGAGACCAGCGTCGGCTTGGACTCATACAGCGATTGCGGGCAATCTGATGCTGACAGCGACATGGACATCGACATGATCGTCAATGATTCCAGATCCTCCGTCGGTGCTTCAAGCATCGGCTCAAAGAGGAGCAGAGGACTTGCCGACGAGTTTCGTGACGAAAGAAAAACCAACGCCATCACTGTGACATCTGCTAGGTGCAGATAGCGCTCAAGCAGCGTCGCTCAGAGGCAGCAATGCCTAGAGCGGTAGCATAGTCTTCCAACCACCACAGGAACTGCAGCAAGAGACAATTCCAGGTCGGTCGGTACCAAGCCGTAGCACGTGCTTGGGCGCTCTAGGTCGGTCTCCTAGGCCGGTGTGATTGGAGGGTCAGCAAGCACCTGGCTTGCTCCTGCCAGTGTGCCTTCCCCCGGTGCTGTGATGCATGCGCAAGCACCGCTTGCAGGGACAGCCAAGAGTGGACTTATGCGCCTCAAGTCGATCGGAAAGGCAGACGGAGTCGATAATGACGCTTACAGTGCAGATGGTGCATACTCTGTCATATCCGGCACGAGTTCCGGGACCGGAGCATTCACAATTCGCACTGCAGCAGGGCCGCATCAGCCTCATGCTATGGGTCGCGATGTCGCAGGCAGGCGGAGGAAGAGGGCGCGGACCACAACGGATCGATCAGGGTCTTTATCATAGGCCCTACTGGCAGTCGCAGGGCAAGATGAAAGCTCGCTGACCGCAAGCGATGCGCTCGACTCCTTTGGGGCACAGAGCCCAGGTGGGAGCACTGCATCTACAACAGCAGACATCCGTAATGCCTTCAATCGGCTTAATTTGGGCGGCGACGGGTTGTCTGACAGATTGGGCATGAAGCCGCTGCAATTGACGAACTCTACTGGACACCTTAACGAGACATCATCTCTAGAGAAGGGACGGCTCGCAGGCACGTCATCCAGCTCAGGTATAAATTGCATGCCATGCAAAATCGATGATGCAGAGGCAACTAGAGCGTAGAGCCCTTGCAGCGATTCTTCTGTCAGACGAGGGGACCGCGATCTCACAGCAGACCAGCAAGACATGGTGGACCACTCGCCAGAATGGAGAGTCACGGCTAGTTCTTTGAAGCATGCCGAGGCTGCAGTGCATAAGAGCATGGTAAACTTCGGACACAGCCGCTTGCAGAGGCTCGGGAGATTGATGCAGACGGCGATCAGGTCTCATGGTCAATGTGTGCTCGAGCGAGATGCTGAGACAGCTGAAGAAACACTCACGGTGCAGTTGGCCATGGGAGGTCACTTATTCCGAGGCGCCCACCCCATCTTGGAGCACGCAAGTGAAGAGAGGCTGCAGCTTTTGTCAAGAGATGCGAGGTACAAGGAACCTAGACCCAATCGCTTTCCCGCCCAGAGGCACCCGGGCATGTCAACGACTGACCCCTTCTACGAGAACAGCGTGTACGTGGCAAAGATCACGGCGGTCAAGCCGAAGCTAAGCAGTCTTGCGTGCGCTGCAGTGTGTGAAGTGATTGGGTCTCATCTTGTGAAGGAACTCATGCAGCGGGGGTCGTCCCTGCGAAGTATTCTGATCGAGAGATGCGTTGACGAGGCCAATCGCGAGCTTGCAAGGAGCGGGGCAATGACCAGGCTATCATCCGAGGTTGTGGTGTGCATCTTGCAGCACAAAATGTCAGAAGATGACATTCCAGACGGTCACACGATCCGATCCATGTACAGGCTTATAACCGGAATCGTAGGCACACGAGTGGCAGGCATCGATGCGTAGTAGAGGTCACGTAATACTGGCCTGGCGTGTGATGAAGCTTCCTCGGAGCCTCGGCCACTATCTGTTGACTGGTCCGTATACGGCCGCGTCATGCGCGTCCACTCCATGCGTTAGGCCAGGCTGGAGGGGCGCCGGTATCGCGGAAGAGCCGTAAATCGAGCTCATACGTTTAGCGAGAGGGATTAGCAATGCGATCAAGACGCCATGTCCACCAAGTCGCAACCTGTGGTCGCAGCTGAGAAGCCAAAGAGCGCCTCTGCAGCTAAAATAGGCGATAGGCCGGCGAATTCAAGCAGTGCCTGCGTATAGTAGCCGATGGATGGGCGGAAACACACTCATGAGCAGAACGCGGCCAAAGTTGCTGCAGACAGCCAGCTCCACATGGAGACACGAGATGGTGGTAGTCAAATAAACCGGCGAGAGCCTGCATACCAACCGATGACTGATACGGATGCTGATACTGGACTTGCTGCACCCATGGCGACAAATGCCAAGAATGCCGTAGCATAGATCGACCAACCATTTCTAACTCAGCAAGCCAAGTTCGGCGCAAACGCGCCGTCCGATGTCGGGAACTAGAGTGCGAGCAAGACAAGAGATATAGGATCTGCCACGCTGCTGCAGCGCCGGTCGGTCGTAACCGCTTCAAAGTGGCAGCGTCAGGTTCTGCAGGACCAGCAGGACAATTCTTAGCCAGCTGCAGCGACTGATGCCTGTCAGGATGCGACTGCACCATCGATGAATGTGCCTGTATTTCCGACTCGAAGAGGCGATGCTTCTAGATTGCCAATGTTGAGGGAGAGCTCACACGACAGTGCATCTTCGAGGCGAAGCACGTCAGCAAGATCACACATAGGGTCCGAAGCTAGCACCTCGGCCGAGCTCTTTACAGGAACCAAGGTGCCTGGACTCGCTTGGATGGGCACACGGAAACCATCCCGCATTGGGGCTCGCAAGGGCAAGGACAGCGCGTTCCGCCCATTGACTTCCCAACAGGGCAGTTCGCTGGACAAAGAATCCGTTGGCAATGCATCACCCACAGCCACTGGTGCGTCAGCTGGAACAAGACAAGGCGTCGGCCTTTTCTAGCTCTCCCTTCCTAGCATCCATCACAAGAAGGCAGACCATGTGATACGAAGTCAAGGCCAATTTAATGAGAGCGGGAGGCTTACCCAGCGTATGCCTCCTCGATCCATGCAAGGCAACCGAATTGGCATCTTGGATCTCGTGCCTGGCCATGGCGTGATTGAGGGGGAACTAGCGGCCACTAGCAGTCAAGATGACCTTGATGATGACGCTTCGCTCATTCTGGGTAAATCAGACTCAGATGACTTCTCAACGGCTAGGTCAGGGAGAACAGGGACAGACTGGATCGTAGGGACGGCACCCATGGGGCGAACAATCGACGGGAGGCTGCCGAAAGTAGAGATGGTGCATCACAGGCCGAACAGACGCCGCAAGAACTTACCATGGTCTGGAATAGAAACAGTTACTAATTCATATGGTAAACGTGCTGCAGGGAATAGTAAGCATCGGGAGAGAACCTTCGAGGGAAAGCTTCATCCGCGCCTTCAATCCGAGTACTCTGATTGGGGTTCCCATGGAGCCGTTGGCCGAGCTATATAGTTTCCATAGACTTAGGAGGCCATCAACGGTCTCCAGCGAACCAGTACCGTCTACGATGGCTCGTCATTGCTATCGCTAGCGTCTGATAGTTCCCGTGGCAGTGAAATCGACAGATCGATCGCCTCCACTCGGACAGTATCTGGGTTTCAAATACAACGCACAGTATCGGTGATATCGTCAACACAAGCTCTCATGACTACCACAGACTCTCGCGTCTCGAGTACTGATGGAGGGCACAGCGACGCTCGAGGCGGTTCGTTCATCTCGGTAGCGGATATAGGCCCATTTCCTAGAGAGAATAGTGCCGACGTCCCCTCTCTCATGCAGATAGGATAGGGTCAGGGGCGGTAGGGGCGTGGATCGAAGTACACGCCGTCGGATACGCAAGGCTCCACCAACTCATGGACTAAGGTGCGAGAGTAGAGACAACTCAGCAAAAGTAGCAAAGACAGTACCCCCGGGTAGGGTATACACGGTTTCATGCCAAGTAATCGTGCTAGGAGGACCAAGCTGGGCCTCGGTGAATCCATGGGAAATAAAATTGGGAAAGAGGAGGGTGGGGGCCGACGAAAGGCACGAAGAAAGGCAGGGGCCGATGCAGCAGCTGCAGCTGCTGCGGCTGCATCGACTGTGGTAGATTCTACCTCCACCTCGGTTGCTGTGCCTGAGTCTCTGTTTCTGTCTGTCACCACACAACGGGATGCTGGTTTGCGTCCAAATCATCCGCGTCACGATACGAAGGGCTCCAGACGGCGCCTGGGTTTGCACCCATTAGCATAGTCTAATGCAACGCAGACAGGAGACAACGAACAGCTAGTTGCTACTGCTATGGCCACTACAGCTGTCACGGGGACACCTCTTGAAAGTAGATTGATGGACGGATCTGACGAGCTACAAGTCCTTTCCGGGGTTCTGCCACCTGTAGCAGTAGCAAGGCTGGAGAGCAGTGCGCCATCCATTCGCATGATCCATGACCACCGATCACTGCGTAGCAAATCGAACAGGAAAGCAGCAACGAAGCGATCAGCGCCAGCTGTCAACCGCCGCCGTGCCCACCTATCCAGCCGTCATCCCGAAGTACAAGTGGTCGGGGGCATCGGCATGGGACGGCCAGAGTTCCCAGAGGAGCACGAGGGGGTCAATTCCACTCACGTTGAAAGGTAGCAAACGTTCCAGAGACTGCGGGGATCCCCGCAATCGGCCACCAGCCCCACTACAGGTGGGAGTGTGGCCTTAGACGTTCAGCCAGATTTTTTCCAGTTTGAGCTTGGACAGTCGCCTACTCTAAGGTCTTGGGTGTCTGGGCCGAAGCTGCAATGACAATTTTCTCGTGTTTACGAACTGAACGTTTTCGAACGAATTTCATTTTACAATGAGTAGATCTGATCTAAAGACTCGCCGCGCAGCGGCAACGCCGCATTGCGGCGGCCGCAACACCGCGCCGCCGTGCGCCGCGACCACCTTCATCAGACAGATTGGCTAATCGATCCGAACCATCTCAACCAAGCGACAAGTGCAAGGCGTCCGATCATTTCTAGAAGCTAGACGGAGCGAGCGTGCCAGCAAGTTCTCCTCCTAAAATACAGATCTGCTGCCAGCGTGAAGGTATTCTGTGAGGAAGTATCGCAGATTTGATGTCAGTCTAATCAAACTGGTACGAAATATAGGTTTTTTGATCACACACTATGTAAAGGATTCTGCGCAAGCCTACGCCACAATAATAGGAGAATGAATCCTAGGTTCGACTGAGAGTTACTTGATGCTTGAATTGCGCTGTGATGCGGCTACAAATATGTGCCTCCGTGTCGGCAAATCAGCCGTCAACAATGCCGACGGTACGAAATTGCCGGCGCTAGAGCGCCAAGCTGCGATTGCAGTTCGGCACTGCAAAGATGTGAAGAAATGCATCAAAATGGGAGAACTGTAGGCTGGGGTTTCCTTCGATTGACCGTTTCGAGCGAAGTTAGTCTATAGTAGAACGGATGGCGAAACTCCTCATATTTTCTTGAATTTGATACCCAATGCCCATGTTTTTGTGTCACAGGTTTTGAAAATAGGTGTCTACAAAAGGAGCTTTGGGTTAGTTGAGTCCGTGAGTGATACATACAAGCGGTACAAGTCAACAATCTGCGAGAGCATTGATGCCAGCGCGTGAAAACAGCTTGCCGGTCTGGGGCAGTATGCAGCAACGGTTCGAGGAAAGTGCTGTAGAAATGCAACAAGAACATGTTATTTCTGGTGAAAGGGGTCAAAAAGGCTCAAGGCGCGTCGAAGATACCTAGCAGTAGGCATGGGAATCTACACACACTTCGAGCAACGAAGGGCTTTGTACCGGTAGTGGCACGAGTATGTTGACCTCACACGCCACACAAACACGCCGCTCAAAACAAATTTCCTGCGATTTCGGTTGCAAGGCGAAGCTGGGCAGCACGGAGATGTCGAGCAAATCTCGAGCAGCACAAGTAGATCACAGGGGCATATGTTCGCATAGTGGTAGAACCGGCATTGCTCATTTGTCTTGCTAGCTCAAGCATGGCTCAATCCTGGAATGCCCAGTTCAAATACATATGCAAACCCGAAGTGAGTCCCAGCAGAACTTTTGTTCGATAAAACACGCGATATCGCCGGCGGCAGGGTTCCACTCAGGCTGTTATTCAGAATCTGAAGGAATACGAAGTATCTCCAGCGGTTCTCAGGAGCGCAGAGAGTAACTACCCTGGTCACCACTTCCTAAGGGCCCACGTACATTTCTTGTGGCAGATGATTAGCACGTAAAGCACCCAAACTATATTCCGGTTGGATTTTCCGTCCTCATAAATCTCACAGCCATCGATTCCACTACTGCATCGTCAAAGGCAACTGTGTCGGCTTGGGGTCGACCCCGTTCAGGTTCCCCATCAATCAATCGACGAGGGGGTTATGACAGCAGTCTTGCCGCATTAGTTGATTTCGCAATCCGTAAGTCGATAGAAGCTGCAGCAACGACATCCGGATCGGTTCGACGACATAGCGGAACCATTGTGCAGTTACTGAGCAAGCCGAACATTGCAATGCTAGAACAGGTGCGCGAGGCAGTCATGGAAGTGGTTATCTGGGCACATGCACCAAGGATGGGCCATCATAGTTCCAAGCAGGCACTCGCCAGCACAGAGCAGTCAGCATCCAGCGCATCCACCATCTGCGATAAAGATGCTTGGCGCCGTGGACCACGCATGCGGCTGGCAGTTGTGGTAGATTATGTGGTTGACGTCACAAAAATGATTGTAGTGGAAGATGCATGTTACGTCGGGTCAAGTGGGCAAGGATCCTCTTCGAACTGCGGTCCTTACGTGGAGGCGTTCATCGACAGGATGGAGTCGCAACTGGAGCACATGCTATCTGAGGACGACACCCTGACCCGAGCGCCAAGAAACCAGCCCTCTGATGACTCGAAGATGGGCTATACGACAGATGGTACTCGTTACCCGTGCCGAGATCCACCTGTGCTGAAGCTGGAAAGAGCGCTAAGCGACGATTGGATAGACTCCTTGGAGCCTGAAATGCAAGCAGACGATACGAAGGCGCAACACACGGCCGTTTCAAAAAGCGCGAAACATCGCGAGAATGCTGCTTTGAGCGTGGAAGGCAATGCGTCAAGAAGACCAGCGCACAAACGGAGTCACCCAGATAGCTCCTCGACCTGCACAGAGACATAGAAGGACGAAGGCAAAGTTGACTTATCGTCACGTCTATTGGGACAGCCATCATCTGGAGATTGGATCCTGCCGGCGTTGACTTCCAAACGACGGCGAGTGGCGATATCTATTCCGATGTTGATTGAACACGGAGGTAGAGTCACTACGACGGAAGTCGCCGATCCAAGCCCCTCTGCGTCCAGACGAAGCTCAGACAACAAAGGTACGGTCGCTACCCGTGGCATGGTCGCAATAAGTGCCCCGAGGAATGACTAGGAGGCTCGCAACTAGTACTGTTCCAGGGAACACAAAACAGACAACACGAGTCGGATGTCTACAGCTAGCCCTGTTGACTCCATCATGGGCACTGTCAGCTCTGGGATAGCGGGGGCTGTACTTCCTGTACCTCCTGTACCCCTTCATCAATCCGATGTGGGTCAAAGATCGATTCCCCTTGGCGTAGCACGAACACCGGACGGACTGCCAGACTCATTTACTGGCAATACCACTGATGGTTTCCCCGTCTTGCCCACATTCGCAGACGAATCCCGATCCGCTGATCATCCACAGGAAGATGTCGGTTAGGCCTTGGCAACTCTGTGGCCAAACATGTTGAATCTGGCGCAGAGGCTGGTTGATGCCTCCAAGGGTATCTTGGGCCGACCCGACGACAACCCAGTTTGCGGCCCAGATGAATCGTCTCGTAAAGCACAACAGCTTTTTGACTTGCATTATCTAGAACACTTGGTATATCGAGCTCTCCACAACGCTTCTGCGGCCGGCCGTTGCATCAACCCGCGATGGACAGCCACCATCGCCGTGTGCATCCCCCTGGTTCGGTACTTGATTGAGGATGAATCGATAGACTCACACGGCCCGGCACAGCATGCGAAATGGTTGCCTAAAGGCGTAGGCATCCTAAACCGGCTGCTGCAGCGACGAGGGGTGGGTATCCATGTAAATGAAGCTGACCTGTCCATCCTCGGGGCGAGGGCTGGACGTATAGCTTTAGGGTTAGAAGGCTTGCATGCACATAATGATCCACCTTGTCAATAGGAAGCTCTGCCCGGTCTCGCGGCCGCAATATTGACACTTCGGGTAATCGGACACGTCCTTGGACCGGGTGTGTTAGAAAACGAGACGTTCAGTATTCGCAATTCGAACTCTGAAGCTTCGAGCATGATGAACCATCAGCCCGCTGCAAGCAGATAGAGTCATAGAGAGCCCAGTATACGTACGAGGGGGCAGACGAACCACCTGTCTGGACCCGAGGTCGATGCAAGTCTTGTAATCGATGAGGAAGGGCTGGAATCACAGTTGGACGCCATGCTGTCGGCTTGCTCGCCGTCGATGCTCCCTGAAGCACTTGCGCCTCATCCTAGATCCGACATGCGGCTATTGCCCTTAAGGTCTGCTTTAATGCGTATGTTGCCATCGGAGGAGGTTATAGGAAATCGTTGCTGTGAGCACCTAGACTATACCACTGGACAAGCATCAGCATCAGCATCAGCATCAGCAGCGTCGGCAGGTGCTAGCATAACCTTGAGTCCGCACCGCACCGCATGGCATGAGCTAGTTCTCTCGAGAGGATCATGGAGACCCACTTAGATGGTGACTCACTCATCTGAGGCACTTACTCCACCGAGATCCGACGTGCAGCAACTGCCCATGGCCTCATTGAAGCCCCTTCACATCGACAGTCAGGCATTCATCAGCAGGAACCAGGAGTCGCCCATAAGGGCAGTCATACCATCACATGCGTGCCAGAATTAGGTGTCGTGCGATTGTCTGCCCCTGCCGAAGCCAGAATTCAGGCAGCAATTTCAGGCAGGTGGATCTGCTTTCGGTGCTGCCGCTGTGGGTTTGGATCAGCTAGGTGCCCGCGTGCGCGAGTTTGGCGGTGCGACATCGTACGATGTTGTAGGTGACTTGCACACAGAGGCTAGCATAGGCACGAGGCCTCAGCATCACAGTGCCATGAATCGCAGAGAGACAGAGGGTTCTGACCAAAG
>Ga0136560_1000967_pt1 | contig 14605 bp, 13 predicted proteins | sample AntRauMeHopE1497_FD_104925 | JGI IMG/M metagenome (GOLD analysis project Ga0136560, IMG submission 104925) | Saline lake microbial communities from Rauer Islands, Antarctica - Metagenome Hop E1 #497 | ecosystem: Environmental > Aquatic > Non-marine Saline and Alkaline > Saline | place... | reverse complement strand
ACTAAAAATCAGCTTATTTACCCTGGTAAATTAACCCAAGCAGCTTGTTTTCGAATTGGAAATATAGGGGATCTTTACCCAGAAGATATTCGCTTTTTGTTGACCTGCATTACTGAAGTTTGTGTAGAAATGGGTTTTTTCGCCTCAGTGGGCCCACATTCCTGAACTTTTAAAAAACCCCGATACTTTAGTTGTTAAGCATCATATTTTCCCTACTTTCCTTAGCAAATATTTAAAAATCCCCTTATGAAAACAGTTTACGTAGGCTTAGGCACAGATTTAATCCACCATGGACATATTAATATTATCGAAAAAGCCCGTGCTTTAGGGCGTGTAACCGTTGGTTTACTTTCTGACCAAGCGGTGGCTAAGTATAGCCGAATACCCTTTTTGTCTTTTGAAGAACGCAAACGCATTATCGAAAATATTAAAGGCGTTGAGCTAGTTATTCCTCAGCTAACATTAGACTACGACATTAATCTCCGTAAGCTAAAACCAGATTATGTGGTGCATGGCACAGATTGGAGGTCAGGTCCTCAAAAATATATCCGTAAAAAGGTAATTGCCTTGCTAAGCGAATGGGGAGGAGAACTTGTGGAGCCCGATTATACCGAGGGTATTTCATCTTCAGGTCTGCGAAATGCACTAAACGAAGTAGGAGTTACACCAGATATACGGCTACGTATGTTGAGAAGACTCATACAGGCAAAACCTGTGGTTCGTGTATTGGAAGCTCACAATGGTATTAGTGGTTTGATTGTGGAAGAAACCCGCATAGAGACGGAGCATGAAATCCGTGAGTTTGATGCAATCTGGATTAGTTCACTAACCGATTCTACGGCTAAAGGAAAGCCAGATACGGAATATGTAGATCGCACATCACGCTTGCAAACCATCAGTGACATTCTAGATGTAACTACCAAACCCCTCATTTTAGATGCAGATACAGGTGGTCCGGCATCACATTTTGCTATGTTGGTACAACATATGGAGCGTTTAGGTGTTTCTGCCGTTGTGATTGAAGATAAATCTGGATTGAAACGTAATTCGTTATTTGGCAACGATGTAAGCCAGCAATTGGAAGATCCGTTGGTTTTTGCTGAAAAAATTCGAGAAGCTAAGAAAGCGCAGCGTACTCAGGAATTCATGATTTTCGCACGCATAGAAAGTCTTATTCTGGAAGCAGGGGTGGAAGATGCCTTAAAACGTGCACAGACCTATATTGAAGCAGGGGTAGACGGTATCATGATTCATACACGCACCCAAGAAGCCACCGACATATTGGAGTTTATGAAAGCTTACAAAAGCTTTAATGTGCAAGTACCTGTTATTTCTGTGCCTTCTTCTTATGCGCAATTCACTGAAGCAGAGCTGATAGATGCTGGCTTCAGCATTGTAATTTATGCCAACCATCTATTGCGTTCGGCCATACCAGCCATGAAACGCACTGCAGAAAGTATTTTAAAGCACCAACGAGCAAAAGAAGCTGCAGAAACCTTCTGCATGCCCATCAAAGATATTCTAAAGATCTTACCACACTAGCTATGCTGAAGGCTAATGTATTCTTAGACCAGTTGAAACAAAACGGTATAGATCGATTTTTTGGGGTGCCAGATTCTTTATTAAAACCTCTCAATGCAGCACTTAGTGAACGCGGAGGCGATACCATTGCAATAAGTGAAGGCAATGCCATGGCTTTAGCAACAGGCTATCACTTGGCTACGGGCAAAGTTCCTTTGGTGTACTTACAAAACTCAGGGCTTGGAAATATTGTTAATCCATTGCTGTCTTTATGCGACCCAGAAGTTTATAATATCCCGTTATTAATTGTTATAGGCTGGAGAGGAATGCCTGGGCACTATGATGAGCCTCAGCATCGTAAGCAGGGCCGAGTAAATGAAGCTATGCTGAAGGCTATGGAGGTTCCCTTTGCCATATTGCCCAACGAAGCTGAAAAGGCAAAGACCTTATTGCAAAAAGTGCTGGATGATCTGAAGAGCAATCCAAAGCCAATGGCATTGCTGGTACCACCTAACACCTTCGAAGCCTATCACAACAATACATCCCAAAAGGAAAAAGCCGTCTATTCTTCTCGCGAGGAAGCTTTAGAAGCCTTGCTGGAATTTTTGCCTGTCAATTCACGCATCTTTTGCACTACAGGCAAAAGCTCACGCGAACTCTTTGAACTTCGTGAGCGTCGAAAAGAAGGTCATGCACACGATTTCTTAACTGTTGGTTCGATGGGCCATGCTTCGCAAATAGCTCTAGCTTTTGCTGAAGAGTCTAGCCACATTCCTGTTGTTTGTATTGACGGAGATGGCGCCTTACTCATGCACATGGGAGGAATGGCTCTTATTGGTCAGTCTAAAGCCGCTAATTTATTTCATATACTTATCAATAATGAAGCTCATGAGAGTGTAGGTGGGCAACCCACTATTGCAGGAAAAATTGTTTTGCCCGCTATTGCCAAAGCTGTTGGCTATGCCACTGCGTATGTAGTAGACGAAATGGAAATGCTAAAGAAAGTACTTCAAAATTGTAAAAGTGATAATGGCCCACATTTTATTGAAATAAAGGTTAAACAAGGGTCTAGAAAAGATTTAGGCAGGCCAACTACTAGCCCATTAGAGAATAAAGAAGCATTTATGAAAGGATTGAACCGAATACCTCAAACTTAATGTCTATAGCTACGCCTAAAAAAGCTATAGAAGCTATTATTTTAGCTGGTGGAAAGGGAACTCGGCTGAATAAGCACACTGGTGGATTTACCCACAAGGCGCTTATTTCTTTTGAAGGAAAACCATTGCTTCAGTACTCTATCAATGCACTCAAAAAATATGGGATTTCACAAATTCAGGTTGTTACAGGGCACGCTATGGAGCAATGGACAGATTTTGCTGACGAAAATGAATTAAAATTGACGCATAACCCAGAGTATGAGACGGGGTCTTTATCTACACTAATGGCGGCAGATTGTCCTGAACAAGGAGAAATACTTCTTCTGGAATCAGACTTATTATATCATTCTAATGCAATAAAATCTGTATTAACAAGTCGATCAGAGAATGTGATATTGTGCTCAAATGCTCTACCAACCAATGATAATGTGTATGTACATACAGATGAGCAGGGCCATTTAAAAGAGTTGAACAAACAAAAGCCTACTCACAAGGTTATGACAGGAATTTGGAAACTGCAGGCAAAGTACCTCAAGGCTTTTCAAAAACAAGAATTTTCAGGCAAGGAAGAAATGCATTATGATCCTGTTTTAGCCGAATATGCGCATAAGTTTGAGCAGCCTATTGACCTACTACATATCGCAGATTTGCCTTGGTGTGAAATTGATATGGTAGCACACTTGCGCTATGCTCAAACACAGGTATGGCCTCAAATTAAAGATTCATTCTAGTTCTTTGGGCGCTTCCCAAAAATGCGTTTGTGTATTACGAACCGCACTTGCACTCAAATTTCCATAAATACTTTTTAAGTAAGCTTCTGTTTTTGCGGGAACGTACGTTTTAACATCGTTGAATTGTACCTGACGCAATGGCAAAAGGTTTTTGGATGAAATAGGTTTTTGATAGTTCTTCCAATGGGTTTTTTCTAGCGGAATTATCAATTCATTACCCTGATGGTCAAAAAAATATATATCGGCATCAAAGCCTTTGAGTGCCATGTAAAATTTGGGGCCGTGGTGCCTCCAAGTGGTATCATGAAGCTTAAAAGGGGGCGGATTCTCTCGAGCATAGGCCTTAAAACGTTCAGCATCTTTCAGATGCATACCAAAATCAATATCAATATCGTGATCTATGATAGTGCCTTCCCTAAAATAACCCAATAAGGTTCCATAGGTAATGTAGTATGGGATTTTAGAAGCGGCTAGCCAGCTATTTACTTTTTCGAATAACTCCCATAGCAAGGCATTTTTCTTTATCATTCCACCCGTAGAAAGCATGGCATAACGTTGCAAATAATGGCTCCAACTATAAAGGCTATAATTTAGCCAAACGAAAATATGGCGAACAAAAGTCATCTTAGTATTCCAAAAATTTCGGAAGTGGATATCGTTACTACCTGGGTAGACGGTAGCGACACAAGTTATTTGGCACAATATAATGCTTATGCTAAAGTGCCCAAGCATTTAAATCCTGAGCGCTATAGAGATCCCTTTGACTTTTTGCGTTATTCGCTCAGGTCGGTACGTACCTACATCCCTTGGGTGCGTAAAATATATATAGTTACAGCCCGCGCACAATGCCCGTCTTGGTTAAACCCTGAGCATCCTCAAATTGAATTGGTGCACCATGACCAAATTATCGAAGAGCGTTATTTACCGACTTTCAGTTCAAATGTAATTGAAAGTTATTTGCATCGAATTCCTGAATTAGCAGATCATTTTATGTTTATGAATGATGATTTTCTCTTCGGGAAGCCTACATCTTTGGATACCTACTACAGAGATGGGCGCTACACAGTATTTAATACCTTATTTGGGGAAAACTTAGGCTGGCGACTGTACGAGAAAAAGAACAATATAATTGGCTTGGGTATTATTGAGCATACCCCATTTTTGGCTAATAAGGTTATTTATGAACAGGCTTTCGACATACTTGAAAAAGAAGTGGAACTAACAAGAAGAAACCAATTTCGTGAGCCTACAGATCTTGTGGCTTACAAATTGTATAGGTACTGCATGTTAAAATATCATCAACATTGTAGCCGAATAATTCCAGTCACTGCTTTGGTCAAAGAGCATTTGTTTCACAAGTTGCTGAATAACGAGCAAAAACAATTAGCCTTTTTTAATAAGCTTCGCAAGCAGCCTGTTGCCACTTACTGCTTAAACGACGACTTGGGCTCGACCCCAAATCAAGATGTTATTGAAATTGTGCGTCGTTTTCTGGCTGAATCATATCCCATTCCCGCACCTTGGGAAATTTGATGTATTGAACAGCGGATAGCGGAATTTTTTGCAAATTCTCATCAGATTGTCAAGATTTATTTACTAATTCATTGTCTTTTTTTCGTTTCATTATTTAATAAATCCATGGATTACGTGTCTACCAATCTGCTAACGTATTTCAGCGCACGGAAAGACGTTCTAGCCAGAATTTCTCATTTCTCATTTGGTATTTCCCGCATAATCGCCTAATCATATTCTCTCTTAATCGATTATAAAGTTTCCCTGTCAAAAATAATCATTGCGTATTAGCCTTAGATATCTAGCTTTGGAGCTTTATTAACCAAAGAACGGTCTTCTACTGCACTGCATCGTTGCTGAATTTGTTCAAAGCGCTCCTCAATTATAGTTCTTCCCCCACTGATGTTCTGACGTTGGAAGTACTCTTCTTTTGATTTAGTGTAATAATGATGAATCCGAAGTGGAAAGGGCGACGCTAAAAGATCTAGTTTTTTATAGAGCAAACGTGGACCCATTTTGTAGGACCAACGATGCGAGCTATAACAGAACTGATTACTATTTAAACAGTTGACGCTTGCAGCATCTTTGTAATTAGATGGGTTTTCTTCCCTCCAAGTATAGTTTTGGAGTACGCCGCCTGCAGGTTTTGTTTGATGGCCAGAAGCGCTAAAATCAAAACGAGGAATCCGCAAGCTTCGAATAGGTTGTATATCTGAGTTCCGATTTATCTCTTCCAAAATAGAAGGAATACTCTTTGCCTGGTCGGTGCTCATCAAAAACTCATCTACATCAATTTTGAGAAGCCAGTCGGCTGCGGTTTTTTGAACCCGCTTTGCAGCATCAGTATATGCAAGGTGATTTTTGTTAGCCTGCCAGGCTTTAGTCGGTCGCCAATATTTATCGTCTACATGGGTCCAATCTATGATTGTAAGCTTTCCGATAGCAACGTATTTTTCTAGCATGGCACGGTCTTCAGGCTTGCCTTCTTGATCGTACAAAAACATGTGGCTAACACCAGCCGCTAAATGAAAGGCTACAAATTCTTCCAGATAATCACTTTCAAAGCGAAAATTAGTTATGGTATATAATTGTGTACCCTTAGAAGGTTTCATTCAATTTTTATCTATGAGTTAGGCTACTATTCGGGCATCTGAAGGTAAATAATAGTGATTAGTTTAAAGGTATGAATCGCTAATTATTGTAAATGGGGAAATAAATAAGTTTGGCTGAATAATGCAAATCGTCAAATGTTTGAAAGATAACTTGGTTTAATCTAAGTTTGACAATTTGGGCTAATTCTTCATCAAAATCGTTTTCGTTTTCTACCGAATACATAAGAGCCCTTAGCGTAAACCCCTCATTTTTATATTGATCTATCAAAGCTTGAATACGATTGACTATGCTTTCGTTTTGCATGTAACGATGCGCTTGTTGCTTTTCACTTACATCTGCTCTTCGTACTTGTATGGCTATAGTCTTTACTGAGGGCTTTTTCTTCCTGCTTAAACGATGAATCATTGGAACTACATTTCGGTCTATAACTTAGTCTAAGGTCTGAGTGAATGTGTCGGTATTTTTTAATATCCCAATCAATCTTTTGCTGGATTTCTGTACTTAAGTTTTCTACGAGATTACGCTTACCTGGGATATTTGCTCTGGCTCCATCCAAAGCTAAATAGATCTAAGGTGGCTTCAATTCTCTTCTTTTATGACTAATAGTACCTGAAAGGTGGTATCAGGTCGATTTAAAAAAGCAGTAAAACAGCTGTAGTCATTCAGTTTATATATTCTCTAGACGTTATGTTCCAATTTAGGTTCCCTACTATTTAGTCGTCAATGATTCGACCATCTTCCATTCGTATTATTTCGTCTGCTACATGCTCATAAGAATAGTCATGAGCAATATTAATTATAATCTTACCCTTCGATTTTAAGTAGGGAAGAATTTTTTCATAAAAAATCTGCTTCGATCGACTATCCTGAAAAGCAACCCATTCATCAAAAATGTACACTTTTTTATCCTCAAGCATCATTTGAATCATTTGTAGGCGCTTTAATTGTCCAGCTGAGAGATGTTTTGTACTAACTTTTCCTTTGTTATCGATGGATATTTTTTGGTTCATCTCGGTCATTTTTAGGAAAAACGTAGCCCTTTCAATTTGCTCATCCGCCAAATGCGGCATTTCCTCAAACACATAAGAATCCGTTAAAATGATACCAAAGAGATTTCTATAGGATAAATATTCAGCTTTAGTGATAGTGTGGTCATTCAGTTTAATAGTACCTGACTGCGGTTCGTAAAGGCCACAAATGAGTTTAATTAAGGTGCTTTTTCCTGAGCCATTACCGCCTTCGATAAAATAGATTTTACCTTCTTCAAATTGAGTATTGATTTCTTTCAGAGTAAATGGCTCATCTACATATCGATAAGTAAAAAGAACGTTATTTAGGGAAATGGTGAACCCATTGCGATCGTTGAACTTTGCAAGATTAAGCACATCATCCCCAACGGTTTGATCTTCAAGGCTTTTATTCAATTCTAAGCCTATTTTTTCAAATTGCAGTAAAGAAGCTTTGATCGATTTTAGAGTGGAAAAAAAATTACTAACAGATGAAAGTGGATTAAGAATAAAAAGAATAAGGGTCAGGTAGGTGCTAAAAAAATCAATACTGACCCATTGAAATTGATGTACCCCAAAAAGTAGTACCCCTAAGAACCCTAAAAGAATAAAGTCATTTAATCGATTGTTGAAGGCGTTATAAACAGTCTGCTTAAAATAAAGGGAGGTTTGTTTCTCAGAAGTGGTTTTTAAGCCTTCATCTACATATTGATTACGAAAGTCAGGTACCATCATTAAGGTAGAAATGCCATAAATAAGCCCTTCTAATTTCTGAAAAACTTTATTGTCTTCCGCCCTGTTTAGAATGGCATAATGGGCTACTTTCTTCACATTAAAGTGATTGGAAATGGCAAGAATAATGAAGGCAAGAAGGGTCAAAAAGCCCATGAATGGGGACAAGTAAAAGAGATAAATTAAAATCCCAATAACTGTAGTCAAACCAGTCATAACAGTGGGCAAACGATCAATTAGTGCAGAGATGTGATTCACATCTTTTGTCAATATGGGCAATAGATCCGATTTGATATTTTCAATTCGCTCATATTGAGTAAGAAGCACCTTTCTAGCAAGTTCCAGACGAAGGGAATGAATAAATTCCCGATTTACTTTGCCAATACTCAATGAGCTGAATACTGAAATAGCAAAATAACTTATAAGTAGACTAAAAAAGGTGAGGGTAAACCAATACAAATCAAAGCTTTGTGCCTCATCAATACCCAAATGTATTTGTCGCAGTAATAGGGTCGATAAAATACCACTAAGCACCGATAGCGTGACAGCAACTAGAATTAGACGAGTGTTTTTTTTAATTAATCCAAAAATGGAGTGCATAATCTTTAAGCGAGGTGCTTTTTTCGATGGTCAAATAGCTTAAGACGATAACCATATCTGAATTAAGTTTATAGCTCATTTGAATTATTGTTAGTTTTGAAAACAAAGCAACTGTGGTTTCCTTCCCAAAAATACTGTGGGAAGTCTTGAAATGGAGTCCCTGCTACATATTCCTTCCCGTATCTGAATGGCACCAAGAAAGAAAAGGGAAAGCATTTGACCAAAATAATTAGCAAAAAGTGAAAAGCTTGAACGCAATCCGATTAGAAAAGAGGCAGTACACATACGTATTAAACTGCCATGTGCATTTCTAATCGACAAATTTAGTTTTTCAAGGGAAGGATCAATTTCTTGAAAATCCCCCAAACGAATATGAATGACGGTTTTAGTCGAAATAATCTTTTGAAGTTTTAGCAGGCCTTTTAAACGCAATACCCGATTTAGTGGAGAGAAAGCTGAGGCATTAAATAATTGGTCATAATTGCGTTTATCGTAGGTATTAAAAAGGTAGCAATCCCAGTTAATATGTGTCCAACCGCTACGTACAATTTCGTTCTGCTTAGATTTCTGCATTATCTAGTGCACATAGATATCTAAGAGCTTGCGGAAATGATCTTCTAGTCTAAAAAACTTTCCATCAAACTCATAATTTTCCAAAATATTACCCTCTGCCCATTCATTAAAAGCTTTTACGAGTAGAAATGGACTCTTTTCAAGCCAGCCAAGGCGGTTCAATAGCTCTATCTGAGAGGTTAATTGGTCTTCAATAGAACCAGAATGTACCGAACCTGAGCGGCCATATCGGTAGGTCGTATCCCAGCCACTTAGTAAACCAGCTACATAATTTGGCGTACTTTCATGTTTCTTTAGCAACATCTCAAAACGTTTGGCAATACTATCTATAGATGTAGCCACTGGTTTTTTAAATGGATTTAAGGAGACCATTTTTTTGCTCCATTTATAGACTGGTGTCTGAATCTGAATATCATCTGGGGGGAAGCATATCCAGTGATATGACAAGCCACTAAGTTTATTGTGATCTACTTTGTCATAGAAATTTAGGGTGGGAAATAACCAATGTAAACCAGTTCCAAAGCGTTTTAAGGCAGCTTTTTCTAGTGCATTTATATAAGGTATAACACCCTTTTCATAAGGGAATAAAACTTGAAATAAAGGCTTATTTTCCCAAAATATATAGCGTTTATCTTCGAAGAATGGCATTAGGTAGTCAAGATGTTTTGGAACTTCATCAAGATGGTAGTTTTGTCTGAAAATGAGGCTTTTATCTTTACCTATCCAAGATTGGGTCCAATCATGATTAGCCCATGCAAAGAAAAAATTTTGATTAAACTCTTTCTTATTCAAGTGCATTTCTTGCACTTTCTCTAAGGTAATGCGCCCTTCCCCAAACCAATAATGCCAATAGGCAAAACCGTTTAAACCCATATTTATGGATTTATCTATTAAGTACTGGAAATCATTTTCTTTGGATAAATCATAATACTGATTATATGCTGGGTAAAGTGGGCACCTATGACCTTTATAATGCGCCTTTGCTTTGCGAATATTGGTCCATTCAGTAAAGCCTTTACCCCAAAACGCATCATTTTCAGGCGTTGGATAGAATTGAGGTAAAAAATAGGCATAAATAGGTATAGACATCTTTAAATAGAGGCTTCTTTAAATGAGCTAAATTAATGTAGCTGAGTTTAGGGTATTTAGCACAGATTACAAATCGATTATTTAGCAAGTTAAATGAAAAATGTTTTGGCTAGTTGATATTTCAGTGTAGATTGCCGAGAATTATGAGCTAAATAAGAATTCATTGTCAAATTATACTTACAGCATTATTATACCACATTTGAATCAACCAGATTTGTTGATTGAGCTATTGTGCTCCATCCCTAAAAGAGTAGATATTCAAGTGATTGTTTGCGATGATGGAAGCGCTGAAGTACACGCAGATAAACTACAGCACATCAAAAATGATTTTGCAGTACAATGGGTAGATAAGCCACCTGAACTAAATTCTTGTGTGGGGCTGGCAAGAAATAGAGGCATTGATTTCGCAGAAGGAACCTATATACTTTTTGCAGACAGTGATGATTTATTAAAAGGAGGGGTGTTTAGACTTCTTGATGAAGCAATAGTTGAACATGCAGAGGCAGAAATTATTTATATAGACACAGCGTATGAACACTTAGATCAAGAGGGTAAACTGACAAGATCGTATAATGAAAAAAGGAGTATGCTTTTACATGAAGCAAGTAAAGCCCAAAACAGGGCACTTTACGATAAAATGTATGCATATTTGAGCCGTTTAGATACGCCTTGGGCTAAATTAATACAAAGAGAAAAGGCTGGGAATCGAATGTATTTTCCTAATAGACCCATTTCTGATGACGTAGCACAAAATATGCAATTGTTGGATACTCAACCGAAAGTAGCCTTTCTATTTACTGTTGGTTATGTACACAGAGAACAACCGCATTCTTTATCAAAAACCTATAACGAGCTTTTTTTAACCCATCGGTTTGATGTAAGTGTAGCCTTTAACAAATGGATTCGTCAAAAAGGGTGGAAAGAAGGCTATAATGTTGGCGGGGGATATATCTTTAAAGCATTTAAGCTAAAAGGTTTTTTCTTTGCTTGGTCTTTTTTCAAAGGATGCGTTCTAGAAGGCTTGCCCCTCACCTATCCTTTGCATCGATATTTTTTGCTGACCCTATTCTCCATTTTAACTAATCGAACTAAAGCAGAACGACATTTCTACCTTTGTACAGGTGATTGGCCATTAGCAGCCAAGCTTGAAGACCAATAAAAGGCTTAAATCCAAGCCAACCAACATGTATTTTTTAAAACTTAGATCCGTTGTTTCACACAAACGTCTGGCAAAAGTGTGCGTCTACCCCTGAAAATTCTTATTTTTAGAGCAGATTTGAATTAACCTATGGAAACCAACTTTGATAATGGCCAATAACTCCGTCTATTCCTTGCGCTTTTACGCCTTGGTAGCACTATTTTTTTTTATTGGGTTTAGCAAGTTATCAGCCCAATCTGTGATTTTAGATCGTTTCGATATTTTTAGAAGCAATGCGGTGGTAGAAAGAGATTCGTTGTATCTAGGTTTTCAATCTGCTATTAGGTATGCGCCTATGAAGCAAGAAAATTATTTCAAGATCTTGCCATTTTATAGCTATTCATCAAGTAATAGTGAATACGCCGATGGATTCAATGACGGTGCTCATTGGCAAGGCAGGGGACTAAATCAAGCATTTAGTTTTGGCTTGCAGGGAAGAAAGGGACGTTTTGAATACACATTCGCGCCAATTTTAAGCTATGCAGAAAATCAGAATTATGATTATGGAACAGAAAGAAGTTCATTTGGTCGTCCGACCTATCAGAATCAGTATACTAGAGGTATCGATTACGTTATGCGTTACGGAAATGAAGCACTAACGCAATTTAATCCAGGGCAAACAGAGATAGCATATAAACTTCCTAAATTACGTCTTAGTTTTGGAACGGCTAACCAATGGTGGGGCGGTGGAATCTACCAATCTGCCCTTATGTCTAATAATGCACCAGGTTTTTGGCATCTAAGAGTTGAAAATCATAAGCCTTTCCAAACCAGAATTGGCGATCTAGGTTTTCAGTTTATTAGTGGCATTTTACAAGAATCTAGTTTTTTTAATGAAAATTCAAACGATAATCAGCGTATTTATAATGGGCTTGTTTTGAGCTATAAGCCCTCTTTTTTTAAAGGATTAACCTTATCACTAAATAGGGTAATGATGCTTCAACAGCAAGACTCTGAGAATGTACTGGACTATACAATGATTCTAACAGATTTCTTTCGAACCTCACAATTAAATGCAGATGGAAGTATTACCGAACGAAACGATCAGTTAGTTGGCGTTGGCTTAGATTGGCGATCATCATCGGATCATTTTAGAGTCTACATGGAGTGGATAAGAGGTGATTTTGAGTCAGATATTATCAGCTTTTTGGAGCAACCTGAACATAATGCGGGCTTTACTTGGGGCTTAGTGAAGCAGTTTCTTTTCAAACATAGAAAAGAACAATTTATTCAACTAAGTTTTGAACAGGCAAATTTGGCAGTTTATGAAACGGCAAGACTCCGATCAAGTGGGTCCTTGTATGGGCATACTAATGTTACTCAGGGTCTCACCAATAATGGCCAATTATTAGCTGCAGCTATTGGACCAGGTTCATCGTTTCACGGTTTAAATGTAATGTGGCACAGATCAATAGAAGAGCAATTTAGTTTTGAGTATTTACGTACTCGTTTTAATGATGACTATCACTTTTTAATCAAGAACTCTAACTTTTTTGACATTCAACATCACCTTGCTTTAACATGGCAAAGACAAGTAAATGACAAGTTTTCTTTTAGTTTGAATAGCGGGGTTGGAATTAGAGATAATCCTTTTAATCGAGATGATGAATACGCTTTCAATATTCGCAACCAATTGGTGATAAGGTATACCTTTAGTGATTGATCTGGAATCTATATCTCATCTATTGTATGATTAGATGTATGATTAGAAAACCCCCAAACGGATAAAATAGCGCTAGACTAGAAATGCAACCCAAAGAATATTAATGGAAATGAATAATTTCTAGCTGATATCTCAGAACTAGCTGGATCTGAAAATCCCACAAATCAAAAACACTACTTCTTCTTAATCACCAAATAATGAGGCAAATCAATTAGCATTTCTTGGAAATTAACAGGATTATATCTCGCAGGCTTTTGTAAAACACCTAGCGTTGGGTGGGAAAAGAACACAGAACTACCTCCGTCTAAGGTCATAATGTATCGCTGCTTATTCACTTTCTCTAATTCGCTTGCTCGGTCAACGATATTTCCAAGACCAATTGAAATTAGCAGCCACTCATCTTTCCCATCTTCATTCTCATCTAGTGTGGTAACTAGTAAGAAACGAGTTACCCGGTTGTTTGCTAATATTAAAGCAGGATGGTCTTTGTAATTTTGGGAAACCATTATTAGATCTTTCGGGTTATTTTCTTTTTCGAAAGCAGTGATTTTGGCACTTTCTGAGCCTATTTGCAAAGCTAGAAGTTCAATTTCCCCATAGTATTCATCTTTTGGTTGCTTTGTGGGGCCATAAATACTGCTTCCACTTGTAATCCAATTATCATCTGTATAAATAGGGTAAGAGAGTTGGGTTGAGGATTTGTATGATTCAAAGAAACTTGCATTAATTATATAAGCATCTTCATTATTGTCGATCACATCTTGGTAGGCAATTCGATTAAAAAAAGGACTAGATATATTGTCAAGGAAATTCCCAACTTCAGATTTTTTAGTGCTGTCTACTGCTTGGAAGGAGGAAACATTCATTTTTTGCAGATTAAAACCCACTAAATAGTTGCCGTCTTTCTTGAAAAGTTGAACCGCTTCAGTCTGCTCAACAGCTGAATATCCCATTTCAGTAAATGCTTCGGTAAAAGATTGAGAATAAACAGGTTGTAGATTAACTAGAAACAAAAGTAGACAAAGGGAAAATGTAGCTTTATTCATGGGCATAACATAAATGGTAAAGAGTACTATGGTAGATGATATGTTAAAGTAGTATAGTGTAAAATAAATTTATATTAGCTAAATATTAGGGCAACAAATTTCCGGATTATGATTGAATTCTACGCTACTCCAAAATTGTTTAAACGTCTGCCTATAAACGAGCACGAGTTGCTACCCATAACAGAGCGATATGCCAGATTAAGTGAATCGGTGCTGACTGACACAAACGCAATCAATAATTGGCATTGATAGATTCTGACCTTTCAGCGGCGGAATTGTTTGGTGTTGCTTCATGATGCTACCAGATTTCCAGTATTTATTCCAGCCCTTAAGAAGCCCGATTTTGCCACACTCGACTATTACTTTGAAGATGTTTTTATGAATGCCCTAATAAAATGTGGTGCTGAAGACAAACACATGAATGCTGCGGTTTCAATGCTAAGTCCGTTGAAAATAGATAATAAGTACACTAAATCTGGCCTTGGTAGAATTAGCTCGATGAAGCAAAGCATTTTGTTCTATATAGAAAGGTATGGACTTAATGTTGCTGAACTTACAGGCTATAGTATGAGTTCTCAGCTAGCAACTGAACCAACAAGCATTATGGGAAAGACTTATAAAATACCCGCAGATGAAATGTTAAGGATGTTGGATGAGGTTGGT